>Ga0315339_1000447_pt1 | contig 52138 bp, 47 predicted proteins | sample ASW17metaG_FD_204514 | JGI IMG/M metagenome (GOLD analysis project Ga0315339, IMG submission 204514) | Ammonia-oxidizing marine archaeal communities from Pacific Ocean, United States - ASW #17 | ecosystem: Environmental > Aquatic > Marine > Oceanic | place: USA: California | collected 2016-12-05 | reverse complement strand
CTTCTCAAAATCGCCATCGACCCGCCCGAGGTTCCAATCCTCGGGCACTTCGAGTCGCAGGCCTTGCCAAACGAAATCTACGGTATTCTCCATATCAGAAGATCAACACCGAGACCGACTTCTGGATCAGAGCGACACCAACCGCCGCCATGCCCATCAGCGCCATACCGCAAGAAAAACCCACGGCCAGAATCGGGGAGAACTGTAGCCATTCTTTTCTGCCGTATTTATTCCAGAAGTAATAACGAGCCAGCAGCGCGCCAATAATCTCCGTGACCACGAAGTGCGGCAAGTGCGTCAACGAGCGTACAAAGCCAAAGATCAATAAGATAGGTAACCCCAAGATCGAGAGCAAAATAAAGCTCAATAGCCCAAAGCCGGCCCCGAAAGCAATCACTTCCGGTTTTATCGCCCGATAGAGCCAAGGTTCATCGGTCGAGTGCTGGATCCACGAACTGGTGAATAACGGATCGGTATCGACCTCGAAATAGAAGGACCATCCCGCAGGCACGGCCCGACCGACCGTAACTTCCAGCGTCGGCCGGGGATTGCGCAAAATCGAGTCCATCGCTGGTCCAAGCGGCGTGATCTGTGGTAACCCCTGTGTTATTTCGTCATCACCCAATGGCACATTCCGCATAAAGCGATCGGAGCCGATGTCGGGTTCGTCTTGGTCGAAGTGAGAATAGAAAACCTGCGTCGGCATCCAGGGCCCCACCTCCCCGCGCTTGCCACCGGAGTCCAGCCATTCGTCACTGGCTAAACGCGCCCGCCAATACCACCACTCATTCTCGATCAGGTTTGCCGGGGTCCATCTCGCCTTGTCATTGGCGACATCCAACTCGCTCTTCATTGTGCCGGTGATAAAGAGACACTGTTGATAGGCCCTCAGTCGCCAGATCAGTTGCGCATATGGGTAGGAAGCCGAAGGGATCGGTGCCAGTTTCCAGATATAGGAACCGTAGAGGAAACTGGTAAACAAAACGATCGGCACCATAAAGATCTCGGCGCGGATGATGCTGGTAAACTGAGTACCAGTCAATTCGATTTCGCGAAATTTCTGTGTCTGGGCGCCATAGTTGCCTAGCGGAAACGGAATAAACCAGATATCTACGCCGCGATAACCCGAAAGGATAATCGTCGCCTCACGGACAAAGGGGATGTCTACCGTCTGCCCCACCATACCAACAAGACGGGCGTTCACAAAGGACTGGAAAGGCGTAAAGACAAAACCGAAGAAGAGAAAAAACCAGATAAACTGTGAAATGCCCGGCAATAGCCAAGCGGCGATGCCGATCAAAGCCACCGTCGCCAGCGAGTAGAGCGCCAATGCCAGCCAGATCGGAAAATCGCCTCGGCCCTCTGGCGTGGCGAAACTGCGTTCGACTCCGCCTTCCTTCCCGGCGTCTTTGGCATTACGCACGCTCTGTACGACCTGGTAAACGCCGATGATGGCAATAGCAACAGTAGTACCAATACCGAAGCTCATCCAGAAATCGACATTATTTACGAAGAAGGTGTCGACGGTGCCCATGCCCTGGCGCCACAAGTTCAGATAGGGCTCCTCGCGCCAAGAAGGCGTCCAAGTATAGAGCACAGGATTGGCGATAGTGGCAACGACGACCCCCAGGAAAGTACCAACCACTCCCCAAAACGGCACAATCAGCCCAGTGAATATCGGTCCCAGATGGGCGGTAAAACCCAGTGGTGTAGCCGGGATGAAGTTACCTGTAACCTGGGTAAAATCGACAAAGGGAATAGGTATGAGCGTGATCGGTTCAGTAAGCATCGCACCAGTTATGGCCGGCAGGGCCACATAAATAGCGCCAAATACCAGACCAATCATCGCACCGGCAGAGAAGACCCGCCAGCGCCACGTCTCCCCCCCCTGGGTCGTCTCCGCCAGAGCGGTGGCGCCTTGCGCGTTGACTGGAGCAAAGGGAAAGGGCAAGCGCTCGTAATCGGAACTGAGGCGAAAAAGCGCGTAGGACATGGTGAACCAGTTAACGCGCCAGATGATCATGCCCAGTACTAATAGCACGATCGGCATCGCCCAGTCCGCATGCAGGAATGTGCGCGTAATAATGGCTTCGGAACCCGGCTGCGGGGCGACCCATGTCGGTATCAGTTTGGTGATACCGAACTGTTTTGCCGCCGGCGATTGCACCAAATACTGATTGTACAGCAAGCCTTCAAAGGCACCGGTCTCGGCGGCTATCAGCGAAGAGGCCACATAGAAGAGCACGTAGACTTCCTGGCGCTTCAAGGTGGAGAAAGAGCGTTTGGTGATCTCGGCGAAGAGGATAATCGTCACCCACTCAGCTGCCGCCCCCAACGAGCCACCAATCATCAGGCTCAAATACATATTACCCGGCACCATGATAAACGCGACGAAGAGCACGCCGAGGATGGCTTTGATCGTAAAGCCATCCTCAAACTTATCTGGGACCTGCATCAGGTCCCGATACTCTTCAATCTCCTGGTTCGGGTTTCTATTTTTGCTTCCGAGCACTCGCTATTTACCTCCGCTTGTCTTGCTGGGCCCCATCCTCATGCCGACACCTCGCTGCGCAACCCCTGCAATATTTCCGCGCCTTGCTCGCGATAACTGTCCTTGGCCTCCGTGTCGACGGTGCGCCAGATCAGAAACTGTTTGCGAATGACATTCATAAAACGCTGATTGACCCTACGCCACGAGGCATCTTCGCCGCTCAAACGTTTAATTTGTAGACCGACCGAGTAGATATTATGCTCATTTTCAGGCATCGCGCGCACGGTTACGTGCTGACTGACGCCGAGGTCAAAAGGGGCTAGCCAGATATTCATATCGATAAGATACCCTTCGCCCTTTGGCGTCTGCTCTCGACTGAGTTGGGCTCCATCAGTATAGAAGGTCCCGATCGACTCCTCGCTATAGGAATCGAAATAACCGATGAGAAATACGCTCAGGCCCAACACCTCGTGCCCGCTGACGGTAAAGGGGAACTCGAAATCCCACTGATCGCCGTCGGGCGGGGGCAGTTTCCATTTGCGGGTCACGTCCGGCACTGCCATCTGTGCGGCCTTCCGTGCAGGATAAATGGTAGAAAGCATAACCACAGCAATGACCAGCATGCAAGAGAGCACCGCGGCCACGGAGGAATAATTGAGTGTAAAACCGACCAAGAGATCCAACTCGATAAGCACTTTGGCCACCACTTGGCCGCTGAGATAACCGGCTACCACCCCGAGCACCGAATAAACGCAGCTCTCGGCGATGAAGAGCCAAGATATATGGCCTGGCGCCAACCCCACTGAGGAATAGATCCCGATTTCGCGAAAGCGCTCGTAAACACTGCCCATCATAGTATTGAGCACGATCAGCGAGGCGATTAACATCGGGATGAACAAGTTGCTCATACCGGAAAATGACATCAATCCCAACGAGGAATAGATCGAGACCTTTATGTATTCATCCCCCACCTCTTTGATACCGGCGAAGAGCGTTACGGCTAAGCGGGAAAGAAAGTCTTCGACCTCTGCGCGCACGTCGCTGCCCGACGGGAAACGGACGGCCACCGATTGCAGCGGGTTGCCGCTGCCTACATTGCGCAAAGTATGATAGGGCAAGATTAGCGTATTGGCGGGCTCGAGATGAACAAAGGGCTTGATAACGACCTTGGTATCCTCCAAGCCCTGTTTCTCGCGCTTCTCCTCCTCGGCGACTTCCTGCACCGCCTGCCCGCCGGTAACGGCGAAATCGGCCGGCGTCAAAATCTCGTCGTCGAGATCCTTGAGATCCTTCGCCCGCTTGGAGTCGAGCACGCCGATCACGGTGAATAAATCGCCGAAAACTCTGACCCTTGCCCGGCCGACATCGGCTAGGTCAATATTGAGGTGGGCCCCGGCAACCATTTCAATCGGAAGAATGCAGACTTTGTCCTCGCCCGGCTCAAACCAGCGCCCGGCGACCAACGCCTTGTCAAGACCGGTGACCTGCGTCTCTTCCGGGGCCAGCCCCAACACGCCCAACGCGTTATGCGCCCTGTCCCCGTACTTGATTTTGATATGGGCCTTGGACTTGTTGCTGTACCAACTGCGCGGTGCCACCGAAACGTCACCGCGGAAGTTGCTGCGGGCGTATTCGAGTACCGAATCCTCCATCGGATTCCAAGCTTTGCTGCGGATCAGGATCCCCTCGTAGAGTCCTTCATTGTCGCGGCTAATCTGATTAAAACGCATGTCGCTGCGAATCGAAGTGAAGGAAAGCACCGTAAAGGTCAACAGCAACAAAGTCATGAAGGTCAACAGCGTACGGGTCTTGCGGCGCTTCATATTGGAAATGCCCAACTGAAAAGCCGTCACCGAGGCGGAGGAACGGCTGACATCAGTATCGTGAATTACGGCCACCTCAGTGCGCAGTTTTTTCATCTGCTCGTTGAAACGACCGGAGATAATCGACATGACCAGCAACGCCAGTGCGATAATCACGAAGGCCAGCAAAATCACGAAGGGATTGGAGAGTTGGAAGGCGGGGTGCACCAACCATAACACGCTCCAGATAACCATGAACACCCCAACAAAACCGATGATTTGGTTCTTGATCGTAACCGCAGAGAAAAGCAGTCGCTCGGTGAAAAAGGCGCAGGGAATCACCAAAGCCATAAAAAATATAATGCCCTGTACCACATCGTTCTGGGTCGATTTAACGTCCGGGTAAGCGCGCGATTCGAGCCCGAACGCAGCGCGTGTATGGCGAACAAAATCACCCCAGCGCAACTCGGCACTCGCTACTTCGGCCAGATCCAGCTCGTCCTTGGCACGATAGTGCAAGTCGTTGAGGCGCTGATTCTCGATGGAGAAGCTCCTGAGCTCCCGCATCCGCGACTCGTCGAGGTTCCACATATCATTGGCCGCAAGAAAGGTCGTGCGGGCGAACGAGGTATTCCCTGTGATGCTATACCCATCGCCATCGGCCTTGTCCTTATCGGTGGTAACATTGGTGGCGTTGAGCAATAACGAGCGAAAGCCCAACAGACCCGCTCCAAAACCCATTTTAATGCGTGAACCGGGCCGGGCGAAGAGCACGCCTACCGGTTCGTTCTGCGCTGAAGGCCCCTCGCCGATAGTGTAGCCGTATTCCACCGGGGCGCCATTAGTCTCATCAAAGACCTGCACATTGGACAATTTGGTCAGGTAACGCGGGTCGACGATATCGTAAAAGTTATAAGCTTCACAGGGAAAGAGGATCACCATCCACTCCTTGTCGCGCCAGTCCATCGCGACTTTCATCGGATAGGCCTCATCGCCCTGCACGCCGCGATCGGGAGCATAGGTAATACGACCTGTGATCGGGTCCATATAATAGCCCTCGATCTGGACATTATTGACCCGCACCCGATTGACAAAGAAGGTGCCCTTCTCGTCGACGATCTCGTAGTATTCCCCGCGCACGCCCTTATACGACTTCTTTTTGCCATTGCGCACCACCGCGACCGCATCGGCTCGAGGCAGGTCGGGAACGATACTGCGGCGGGGAAAGACCATCGTCTGTCCCCGTAGTGAACGCAGGTTATCGCGCAAGCGCATCTTGAAGTCGGGAAAGAGTTCGGGATCCTCAAAGGCCATGTGGAACATACCCGCCAACACCCGAATCTGTTTGGCGAGATTGTCGTAATTAACCTTATCAGATCGGTCGAGAGGCGTGTCGACAAGAAAACGCGCGTCGTTGACAGTGACAAAGGCCAGTGCCGGCGTGCCCGTAGCCAGGACCAACTCGCTGTTGACCGATATTTCACCGGGTACGAAGGTCTGCCAACTCATACCCCCTTCAGGGCTGATGCCGTTGACGAGAACGTCGCGGCGCTTATAACCCAACTCGCGACTGATCTTGCGCGCATAGTTCATAAAATTCTTGCCGAAGGGCGCAAAATAGCGCTTGTAGTAAAAACTGCTATTGCTGTTCCAGATGCCTAACTCATCGGTCTGCGACGAAAGGTCGAGGCTGATGAAAAGCTTGACGGCAAGCGAATCGACCTTCAGATCGACCCAACCCTTATACAAGGCCAGTCGCAAGTCTTCGTCGTCGCGCAACTCCTCTATGAGTTCACCCCGGTTGGCAAAACGCTGGTCGGCCAATACCAACTGACCGCCTTCCTTGCGCAGTAGCCCCTCGGCGAGGGCGGCATCGGCGATGCGAACGACCAGAGTAGTATCCCCCTCGACTATATTGCGAACCAAGGCCTCTTTACCGGTAAATTCCTCTTCGCCGACGGCGTAGCTGATCCCGTCCTTCTGGATCATATCGCGGGCGAGCGCCGCTTCGACCACCCTGCGCACGAGCATGTGGTCTATAAAGGGATCTTCCTTGCGCAAATAACGCTGAATAAAATCGTCGACGCCGCGCATACCCAAATGATGGGCGGATGTTGCCAGGAATACGACCGTCCGCGCCGGCGGATGTTCGCGAAAATAGCGCGCCAACTCGAATAAGGCCGTAATACTGGAAGCCTGCTCCGCACCTGGTGCAAGAGCCGGCACAACCGACATCGCGTCGTAATAGCCCTCCAAGACGATCACGTCCTCTTTCATCAGTGGATCGTAACCGGGAATCGAACCGAGGATATTCCAAGCGGGGCGCCGTTCCCAATCCATGCGGTATTCGAGGTGGACCGCGAGTTCACCAGCCCCCACCAGCCCGTCGAGCAGGAGCTCCCCATCGGGGCGACTGACCCAAAACCTGGGCATATCGAGCGGCATGCTGAGGAATTTCTTTTCACCCTCGAGAGATACGGTGGAGTCTGGTTCGATAAACACGATGGCCGCAGCGCCGAGATAAGAGGCATTGAGCCAGGCATCACCCGAATTGAAGTCCATCAGGACCACGGCCCCATCAACGACTTTGCCGTCCATATCCGAGTACTCGCCCGTCCCCCCGTCGATCAGCCGGCCGGTCATTCCGCCATCAGGCAATGTCGAAGTCTTGACCAGATTGGGCCACAGGCCGTGCAATTTCAGTTGTTCGCCACTTGTTTCTATACGCAGAAACCCGCCCTTGTCCATTGGGATCGAGACATCGTACTCGTGCACGGTGATATCGTCGAGACCAACCGCGTTAAAGCGCTCCTGCACGTGTTTCGCAGCCTGGTCGGCTCCGGGATAGCCCACGACCCTGGAGCCCAAATTGGCAAAATAGTCCATGGTCTGTTGCACCCGCCCGACCGGGACCGTCTGCGCCAATTCCTCAAAGTCCACAGCCGCGCTGGCCGGCGCCGCTCCAGCCAGCACTAACGCCAGCACGGCCCATACAGTGAACATTGGCATAAGAGCGCCTTTCTCAGATCCAGAATACCACATTATCGGTCATACCCGTAAAAAAGTCGATGATCAACCAGATCCCCGCGATGGAAAACTGGCAGAGAATCAGCCCCAAAAAAAATGGCCGGGGCCGGCGAAAAAGCCCGGGGCCTCCGTATTTCATCGCCAATAACTTAATCAACCAAGCCAAAAAAATACTAAACCACAATTGATCCATAAGCCATACCGCGCCAATCGGATAACCGATGGGGTGCAAAGGCCACCACAGCAGCGTATGACGCGCCAATACGAGCAAGGCCATGATCCCGCCACCTATAGAAAGTGTGAACCCAACCGCTAACATTGGGCACCGTCGGCGCGTTCAGCTTGGTGGTAATATAGTCAAAAGGGGCGCGAGTTCCACCACCAAAGAACCAGCCATTGAGATTTATGCCCCCATATTCGTAAGCCAAGTGCAGAATCATGGCGACAGACCCGAGCAAACTGATAAAGACCGCCAATAGCATACACCAAAAAAGCGGACGCAAACGCTGCCCTAACTCCTCTCCGAGCTTGAGCCCGTGGGCACACGAGGCCATGACAAAAGTACGGATGTCGGCTGCCCACACGTAGGTATAGGCCATGCCCACCAACCCCGCAGGGCCAATAACTGTGGAACCGACCGCCGAAACCAAGACAGACGATGAAATCATGGACCCCACCGCCGCCACCACACCGCCCTCTACCACTACCCGGGTCAAACCGACGAAAATAAGAAGCGCCATTAGCAAGGTCAAATTGCCGCCCACAGCGGCAATCCGGCCTGCCACAGCCATAAGGCCATCACCGCCACGCCGCCAAGCCAAATAAAAACTGCGGCGCGATACGAAAGCATCTCCCCGCTATCATCAACACTGTCGTCGCCCTTGAACGCCTTGCGCACCACATCGCCCAGATGCTCGCGGCCGACCCAGAGCCCGAAGAACACCAACACCATCAATGCCCCCTGCCCCTGATGGGCGAGAATCGGCTCGCTGGCCGCACCGTAAATGCCCAGTTTTTCAGTGCTGCCAACACCCAGCTCACTCAACCCACCACGGATCAATTTGGCGATTGTATTGAAGAACCACAGGCTAAAGGCGATATCCAGATTGATCAGATAGGAAAAGCCGACCATCGGGAAACTGAGGCGAAAAATTAGCCCGACCGCATTGCGGAAAATAGGCACCGACGAAACGAGTTGGATCGCCGGTATATAATTAAGATAGGCGTGCAGAGCGTTGCAACTGCTGACGAAGACAGGTAAGACGAAACCAGCCCACATGATCGGGCTCTTAAAAAAGGGGCCTAAAGCCTCTCCCCGTTTGTTCTCGGCCATCTGCAAAGGCACTTGCACAAGCGGGTAGATCAACCGCTCCCTGTCCACCCACTGTCGGCGCAGAATCACCATTGAAGAAATCATCACCAAATTAGAGGGCGATAATCAGTACGGCCCAATAACACAGCGGTTCGACCCAAGCCTCCCAAGGCAAGCCGACGCCGCTCGGAGCGCCTTCGAAGAACCACTTCACCGCATTGGGGTCCTGCGGCACCATCCACTGCGGAAGATACGGCAAAATGTGCAATCCCCATTCATTCTCCGGCGTGGCAAAATACTGTGCCCCGGTGATGATCGTCAGTAAATATTCGCTAAGCCCCATCGTCGGAATCGCAGAAGCCACGATCATCATAATGTAGACGACGATGAGTTCACGGCGCCCGAGCGCCAATGGGTTGGCAAAGCGACGCAAGAGGGCATTGAAAAAACTGGTCAGCAGGAAAAAGAGGAATAAAGCCCCCGCCGTGCTAAAGTCAATCGACAAATACGAGCCGCGGATGACCATATTGCCGTAGGGGGATCCAATCGCGATACACAGCGATGCCAAACCGCCTGTGACAATAGCTTTGGCACTGAAGACCGGTCCGGTGGGCAATCGATCTTCATGCATTATCGGTTGGCCTTATGCTGTCCGTATCCATTTAGAAACCGTCGTCGAAAAGTCCCTAGCTAAATCCCGTGGGCCCTATGTCCGATTGAACCAACCGATTTTCTGCAACTGATGCAAAGTCCACCAAGCCAGAAGACCAATTAGCCCCCCACTCAACAGAGCGCTGATCAATGAGAGCGGCAATAACGAAAAAAGGCCACTTTGGCCGATATACGCATAAGCGAGCAGCAACTGGCAGAGTTGATGGGCCAACGCGCCCCAGATACTCAGCCCCACAACACTGAAGAGTCTTCCCGTATAGCGTTTTATCAAAGCCATAACCAACCAACTCACTAAACCAGCCCCACCGCCGATGACAAAGGCCGGGCCAGCAAACCCGCCGCTGAGCAAACCCCCGACGACCAGCTTGATCGAGCTAACCGCCAAGGCCGGACCGCTGCCAAAGCTCAATAGCGATAGCAACACCGGCAAATTCCCCAAACCCAACTTCATCCAAGGCAAGGGCCTGGGGGCTAGTGCTTCAAAAACGAATAACACGATAGCCGCGCTGGCCAGAAGCCCCAAGCGAGCGACATCACCGGGCCGCTTGAACATCAGCGCACCACCGCATCGACCGCCGCCGTCCCGGCAATCCGCAACACCAAACCATTGGGCACGCAGACCGCAAGATCGCCCCGCTGCCGTATCCAACCACGCCGCATACAGATCTTATGGGTACAGGGGGCGGCAATCACGTGCGCACCGCGTGCGCCAATTTCGATCTGGCTCTCCCCCAATAACCCCATGACCCGCAAGAGCCCGTGATTCGCCAGCATCCGGGTCGCGGGCTCTGCACCCGTCACCTCGATAACCAACACACCACCGACCGCAGCGCTGTCGCGCTCGTGCGATATGAGGCCGATCGCACAGATGGCCACGGCGAAGGCGAGTATTTTATCCGCCCACGTCAATGCCGGCCACAACCCGTCTTCAGCCACCGCAATCCCCTTGTTTTAACTGGCAGGCGTTCAATCTCGATTATTTCGCTCTGTTCATTTTTCACTATCTTAGCCAACCCTGGGGCCTAGTGCAAGTAATCGAGTTCCCAGCCCGATGCCCTCAACTGCGACCTGTAGCCAACGGACTTGGTGCTATCGTTGACTTTCCATCCATGTTCTTTTTATATTGACCTCGTAGACAAAAAGGAATGGCCTTGGTCGAGCCAAGAGTTCCACTCCTCTATTACCCCACCACCTACACCGAGAATGCGCCATGCAATGGTGGATCGCCACGGTCGTTTGTATCTGTATCGCCCTACTAATCCAATATCTGTGCTCTAGTAAACTATTGCGCATGAAACAACAGATCTCCATAATAGAGTATGGCACTGCGCGTTGCGCGCGAAGAGGGGTCTCGCCTTGAAGGCAAGGCCAAAGACCTCACGAACCAACAGAAAACCCTGACTGACAGCATCGACAGACTGCGTGTAGATATCAAACGAATGCGCGGCCAGATCCAAGAAAAGGGCTTGCCCTTACCCGAACCGGAATTTTCACTCGACGAGCTCGAGGTCGAAAGCGACGAAGCATAACCTACCGCTTGCCCAACAAAATCCGCGCCCTGTTACCCGGGCTGTTCTTCGCCATTTTCTCCGTTCTCTTCCTGCACACTGCCTGGGTCAAGTCACCGACCTGGGACGAGGTCGGCCATATTGGTTTGGGTGCTTATCTGCTCAAGTCCGGGCGCTGGGACGTCCCAGCCTCCTGCTCCCATCCTCCGTTGGCCTTTTACCTGCACAGTCCCCCCTCGTTTGCCTACCCACTAAACTGGAGTCGCTGGCGTTATCGCGCCGACGAGTTGCGCGACATCCAATTTCTGCGCTCAGCCGACACCGGACGCGGTAATGCGATGCTGCTCGATCAGCGCTATGACGGCGAGCGCTTTTTCTTTTGGTCTCGCACTACCTCGCTGCTATTGGCCATCCCATTATTTGCGGCCCTATATAGTTGGAGCAGGGAACTCTGTGGATATTGGGGGGCACTACTGACTTTATTTTTTGCGGCCTTGTCCCCAAATCTGCTGGCCCACGCCACATTGATCAATACCGATTTTACCCTGACCGCCACTTTCTTCTGCACAATCTTCGCCTACCGACGCCTCCTGCTGTACCCATCCCCTGCCGCCTTAGTGATCGCCGGACTGGCCTTAGGTCTAGCGCTAATGAGTAAGCTATCAGCCCTCATCCTATTACCGGTGTTGCTTGCTATTACCCTCTGGTTCTTTCACTTCAGCGATTTCGAACAGCGCCAACGCGTAGCCCGCCTCTTCGGCCACAGCCATCTCGTAAGCCTCGCCGTGGGCTATCTCGGCGTCTGTTTTTTGGCGATACTCGCCCTATGGGCCAGTTATGGCTTTAATCCCGAGCCCTATATATTGACTGTTCGCTCCCAGCTCTGGGATATAGGCGCCGGACATGCCGCTTATTTAATGGGACAATTCTCGGACCAAGGCTGGTGGTATTATTTTCCATTGGCGATAGTTATCAAAACGCCCATTCCGACCTTGGTGCTCACCATCTGGGGTCTGTGGGCGCTCGCACGGCGTCGCCCTACCCTTGAACTCGGCTTTGTGCTATGGCCCCCCCTACTACTCATCGGTCTTTTTGTTCTTGGCAACGCCAAAAACATTGGCTTGCGGTATCTGCTCGGCATTTACCCATTTCTCTTTTTGCTCGTCGGCGCCACCATGCACAGTGCGCTGCGTTCCTGGAAGATCTATTTGCTCTGCCTATTCGCAGTCTGGTATGCCATCAGCACAACGAAAAATCACCCCCACCACCTCGCTTATTTTAACGAATTGATTGGTGGCCCCGAACAAGGCTACCGCTATCTCGCAGATTCGAATATCGATTGGGGGCAGGACCTGAAGGGGCTAAAATCGTATATGGATGAAAAGGGCATAGAACGGATCAAACTCAGCTACTTTGGGGCCGTCGACCCCCGCCTCTATGACCTGAAATACGAGTGGTTGCCCGGCTTCAAACTACCCAACTTAGGTGGTAGTAGCGCCAAACTGCCCACGACCGGTACAATAGCCATCAGCGTCACCAATCTAACCGGCGTTTACATGGATATGTACGGCCAGGGCAGGGACCTTTACACCTGGTTGCAAGCCCACCAACCCGTCGCGCACATCGGCCATTCAATCTTTATCTATGAAATAGAGTAACTTCGGTTTGTATCTGCCTGTTTTTTTTAGTATATTGAGCAAAAAAGAGCAGAAGCAACAATGGTCGAAACCGCCCGCACTGTCCCCCGAAAAAAGCAACCCGCACAGCGCACGTTGCAAAGCGATGCTGATGCGCCTGTGCACTTCGACTCGTCCATTGGACTAGACGAAGTGCTCGAACAGGCACGCGATCACCTACAGTTGCAAATGCTGCTTATCGAAGTGGCTTCCTGTGACGATCAAGCCGATTTCGCGTTAATCGCCCGGGCCTACCATTTCGCCAAGAAATACCACGAGGGTCAGACTCGTAAATCCGGGCACCCCTTCTTGCACCACTGCGTCGAGGTCGCCCGACTCTTGGCGCAACTGCGCATGGATCATACCACGGTCGCTGCCGGCTTGCTGCACGATCTCATTGAGGACACACCAGCGACCTACGCAGACGTCGCCGGTCAATTCGGTGACAAAATTGCCCATCTAATCGACGGCGTCACTAAGATCGACCAGTTGAACTACGAGAGCCGCGAGGCGCGACAGGCCGAAACCTATCGCAAAATGTTGCTGTCGATGGTCAAAGATATTCGCGTCATGCTCATCAAATTGGTGGATCGCCTGCACAATATGCGCACCCTCGAGCACATGAAACCCGAAACCCAGGAGCGCATCGCACACGAAACCCTTGAAGTCTATGCGCCCCTGGCCCATCGCTTTGGCCTGGCGCGGATCCGTTGGGAACTCGAAGACAGTAGCCTCAAATTCCTCGAACCCGAGATCTATCAGGAATTGCGCGAGAAAGTGGCGATGAAACGCCGGGAGCGCGAAGCGTATATCGAGGAATTCAAGTCGCCGATTGAGGAGAAACTGCTCGAAAATCAGATCGAGGCCGAATTTACCGGCCGCGCGAAGAACTTTTTCAGCGTTTACAACAAAATGAAGGCGCGCAACAAACCCTTCGAGGAAGTCTACGACCTGTTAGCGGTACGTATCATTACCGGCACGGTGCGCGAGTGCTACCATATTCTCGGTCTCGTACACGGCATCTACTCCCCAATTCCCGAGCGGATCAAGGACTACATCTCGACGCCCAAGAGCAATATGTACCAATCGTTGCACACCTCGGTAATCGGTCCCAAGGGACAATCGGTCGAAGTGCAGATCCGCACCTCCGAGATGCATCACACCGCTGAAATCGGCATTGCCGCACACTGGCGCTACAAATCGGAGGATGCGATCTCCCCAGACCTCGACCAGCACCTCGGCTGGCTGCACAAGGTCATCGACTGGCAACAAGAGGCGACGGACCCGGCCGACTTCATGGCCAACTTCAAGATCGAGCTCTTTCAGGACGAGATCTTCGTCTTCACCCCCAAGGGTGACCTCTACCAATTGCCCAAGGGCGCCACACCAATCGACTTCGCCTTCTCCGTGCACACCGATATCGGCCTGCATTGCCTGACGGCTCAAGTCAACGGGCAGGTTGTGCCGCTGAATACCCCCCTCGACAGCGGCGACAAAGTACATATCGTCACGAACCCACACCAGAAGCCCAACCACAGTTGGATGGAGTTCGCTAAAACTACCAAAGCCCACCAGGCGATCCGCCGTTGGCTCAAAGAGGAGCAATACGACCACAGCGTGCGCTTGGGCCGGGATATCCTCGACAGGGAACTAAAGCGCTACCGCAGCCACGGTCCGGTCGACCTCGACGAGATCGCCGCCGAAGTCGGACTCACAGAGGCCGAGCAGCTCTATGCGGCACTCGGAAGTGGGGATTTATCGGTAGGCAAGATCGTCGGCAAATTCATCCAGCAAAAGCCCAAACGGCGCTCGATTTTCCGCCGCCGGGACCGTAAGGGCATCAGCATACAGGGCATGCAGGACCTGATGATCAGTTTCGGTAAGTGCTGTACGCCGATCCCCGGCGAAGGCATCATCGGCCTAATCACCCGGGGCCGCGGTGTCACGGTACATCGAACGGATTGCCCCAATATGGGCGAGATCTCCGAAGAACCCGATCGACTCTTGCCTGTTCAGTGGGACTTAGAGGGCGAACCCGCGTTTACCGTCCAGTTACGCACGCGCAGCCGAGACCGCAAATACCTGCTCTCCGAAATCTCCAAAGCCATCGGCGACGCCGGATCGAATATCCGCTCCGCTACCACCCGCACCGACGGCGAAATCGCCGAACAGGATTTTTGGATCGACGTCACGGATATCAAGCAATTGCGCCGAACTATCAGCCGAATAAAAAAAATCAAGGGGGTGTTGGAAGTCCGGCGTATCGACGAACCCGCCAGCAACAACCCGCCAACGTCTACCTAAATTCTACCCCTGCGCCTCGGCCAACGCTGCATCCAGCTTCGCCAAGATCGCTCGCTCTTCCGAATTTCGCACCTGGCCGCCGCCGTAATGACCACCTATCTCCTCCTCGACCCATTTGAGAATGATCCGCACCTGCAATGGGCTCAATTTGGGTGTGTCGGCGGCCGATAGCGCCCGATGCAGCTTCCCCAACAACCGCTGCTCGTCAGGCCAAAAGGGTTGCGGCCTCCAGGCAATGATATATTCGATTTCCCTGGGGGTTAAAGGCAGATTCATGACGATTTCGTTGACATAGTTTACAGGTGGCTCTATATTGCGCCCTTCTCCAGTAAATAGTATCTGCGTCAATATATGTAATGCGACCGTGACCGACATCACGTTTCTAAACAACAGAATAATATGAGCAAACTATTTCGAAGCAATATCGCGGCGATGCGCGGTTATATACCCGGCGAACAACCCCAAGACAGTGGCTATATTAAACTCAACACCAACGAAAACCCCTATCCACCACCACCAGCCGTCCTAACCCGACTGCGCGATGCCTGCAACGGCGACTTGCGGCTCTATCCCGACCCCGACGCGCATGTCTTACGCGCCAAACTCGGCGAAGTTTTTTCCGTAGACTCTCAGCAAATTATCGCCGGTAATGGATCGGATGAATTGCTCAATATCATCGTCCGCAGTTTTGCCGGCGAGGGCGATAAGATCGTCTACCCCAACCCGACCTACGGCTACTACAAACCGCTGATCGACATCCAGGGCGCAACCGCTGTGCCCGTCGAATTCCCAGCCGATTATTCCCTACCCAACGACTTGGCCGTGCCCGGAGCACGCATCACCTTTCTCGCCAACCCCAACGGTCCCTCCGGCACTCTCCTGCCCTACTCGCATGTAGCAGCGCTATGCGCACGCATTGATGGCGTTCTCGTCGTCGACGAGGCCTATGTCGACTTTTCACAGGGCGGGTGCATCCGCCTTATAGACGAACACCGCAATGCGATCGTTGTACGCACCATGTCCAAGTCTTTCTCTCTCGCCGGAATGCGCATTGGTTTCGCCTTTGCCCCAGCGGAGTTAATCACGGGCATGTGGAAGGTCAAAGACCATTATAACCTAAACCAACTCAGCCTAATTGCCGCCGAGGCCGCATTGGAAAATATCGACGCAATGCGCGCACACGCCGCCCAAGTTTGTGAGACCCGACAACACCTCTCCGGTCGATTGTTAGAATTGGGATTTTACGTATGGGATTCGCGAGCAAATTTCCTACTCGCGAGAATCGGCGAGAGCCTAGCCGGACATGACGCCGCGACTCTTTACACGCAACTCAAGGAACGCCGGATACTCGTGCGCTACTTCCAGAATCCCCCGCGCCTAGCCGACTGTCTGCGCATCTCGATCGGCACCGATGCCGAAACAGACGCGTTACTCGCCGCCCTCGAAGAGCTACTCGCCGCCTAGACCTGTCGCCGAAAGCGCATCATTCGGTTCATCAATTCGACCTCGGCCACGCCGATGCCGAGTCGCTGGGCAACCGCCACAGGTTCTGCTCCAGCGCTGAGCATTTTCCAGGCCTGCTCAAAATCGGCTTCCTGCTTCGAAAACGGTACGGGGCGCGCTTCCGGCACCGTCGGCACCGGCTTCTCCCTTAAACCCTCCCCGCCTTCGCGCCCCATCAGCTCCAAGACCCGCGACACCGTCTGCAGACGTCCGCTCACGCGTTCAAGCCGCGCATGCTGGGCTTCCAACGCGTCCAAACGCCGGTCCAAGCGCTGCTGCTCGCGGGCCAACCAGGCCCGAAACCACAAGCCCATTCCCGCCGCCATACACAAAAAGAGAGCATCGATTAATACGACTTGCCAGATATCACTACTCATTCTTCGCCCCCCTTTTCCACCGCCGAAAAAGGCAGGCGAATGATAAAAGTCGCCCCCTCACCAGGCGCGCTCTCCACCGTGAGCATACCCTGATGACGCTCTATGATCCGATAAGAGACCGCCAGCCCCAACCCAGTGCCGCCATCCTCCGCGCGAGTGGTGTAAAAGGGCTCAAAAATACGGTCCAAGTGTTCGGAAGCGATACCGGAGCCGGTATCAGCGAAGCGAACCTCAACTTGCTGGTCGACCCTGCACACCTCGATTTTCAGTGCCCCACCATTGGCCATCGCGTTTTGCGCATTGATGATAAGATTGATAAAGACTTGCTCCAACTCGCCGATATGACCGGTGAGCAAGGGCAAATCATCATCGCATTCGAACGATGTCTCAATCAGGCCTTTGTCAAGTTGGTGTCCGACCAGTGCCAGCGCCTGCCGCAGGGCCTGCGCAATATCGAACTGCTCCCACTCGCTTTCCTTGGCATTATGGCCAGCAAAACCCAATAGCGCACGAATAATGCGCGAGATGCGTTTGACATTGTGCTCGATCAGCTCCAACCCCTTCACGAGCTTGAGTTGGTCCTTGTTTTGCAAGGTCATTAACTGCACGCGACTGAGGATGATCTGCAGGGGATTGTTAACTTCGTGCGCGACCCCGCCAGCCAACTCGCCGATAGCCGCAAACTTAGCCGACAGCATGATCTGCTGTTGCGAATCTTTGAGTTGGGTATGGATCGCTTCAAGATCGGTATAAAGGCGGCTATTCTCGATCGCAATGGTCGCCTGGCTGGCCAGCACGCCCAATAGTTCGATTTCACCGGCGGCAAACTCGTCCTTCGCTCTAGAGCAATACAACGCATAGACACCGATCTGCTTACCGCGGACGATCATCGGCACCACTACCGTGCTGCGCTTGGCGACATTGAGCTGTTCGATTGTCCCCATATCCTCGATGACCACCGGTCGCGCCTCACGCATCACCCAATCGATAATGCCGTCTTCCCATTGCGCCTCGAGATGCTCCACCAAACCCGGCGCACCACGCAAGGTCAGCGGCACGAGCCGCGCCTCCTGCTCGTCAAGAGCAAAAACACCGCAGCTCAAATATTCGACGAAGCGGCCGGAAAGGTCTATCAACGACGCCAGGATATCCTTGATGTCAAAGCTGGAAGAAATGGTATCGGAAAGTTCATGCAGATTGAGTAATTCGTCCATCGAGGCACGCAGTTCCGCATATTCGCGACGCTCCCCGAGCAGGCGTTCCTGTAACTGGCGATTCTCTTCTTCGACGCCCCGCTGATGCGCGGCACTCTCCTTCAAGGCTTCGGAAAGCGTCTCGATATGGATACCGAGTTCCCAGGCGACATCATCCGGAGCCGCGCCTTTGAGTTGATCCAGAAGCTCCTGGATCCGCTCTAGGGGCAATTCCTCGTCGGCCGCGGAAGGGTGTTGTTCTAACTGGGCCATCGAGCGGCTCGCAGATCGCGGATAGGTGGGTTTATTCGCTCACCCGCCCGCTGCACGACAACCCTCACCGCCTCACCCCGCCTACTACCTCGCCCTCGGCCTCGCTGCCGGTTTCGCCACCATTGCCATCGGGCCCAGAACCGGGATCTGGATCAGAATCAGGATCGGCATTATCCTCTGGATCTGTCCCCTCCCCCCGGGCGATGCTCGTGAAGGCATCCGCCCGTTCCATTTCCTCATGCAGGAGTTCACCATAACCGAAGATCCGCCGCATCGCCGCCTTCGGTTCCTCGTGGATGCCGAAATTACGCAAAGCGGCCGGATCGAGATTGGGCAGGCGAGTGCCGCCGCCGTCGCCGATTTTCTCCCGCCGGCAAAGAAAATCGGCTAGGTGGATCAAGGACGGTAACTCCGCACCGCGTTCGAGCCTACCCGGTGTGTGGTGGTAGGCGATCGCGGAGACCAACCTGTCGGGCAAGTTCCATTTTTCGGCCAGCCACTGGCCGATCTCGGAATGCGTCAGCCCCACGACTTGCTCCTCCGCCTTGCCGATATAGAGATCCTCGTCGCGGACCAAGGCGAGGATCTGGGCGAATTCGTCGGCGAAATACTGGCTGAGAATTAACTTGCCGATATCGTGGAGAATGCCCGCGGCAAATGCTTCGCCCTGGACTCTGTAGCGCAATTTACCCGCTAGCATTCTGGCCGCCACGCCGCAGGCGATCGAGTGTTCCCAGAATTTCTGCCGATCAAAATCTGTTCCGCTATTGCCGCCGCCAAAGCGTTCGAGCACCGAAACGCTGAGCCCAAGACTCTTGACCGTCTCGAAGCCGAGCACTACTACAGCGTGGTTGACGGTGGCGATCTCGCGGGGAAAACCGTAAAAAGCGGAATTGGCCAGTTTGAGGATCTTGGCGGTCAGGGCCTGATCGGTAGAAATCAGGCTAGCCACGTCCTTGGCTGAGGTCTTGGGGTTATCGATCAAGCCGATCATCTGAGTGATGACCGTAGGCAAGGTCGGCAAGCCGATAATGCTCTGCGTGATCTTTTTTATGCGCTGTTGTCTCTGCTCGTCCAAGATACGCCCCTCGTACACGACTAAGCTGCTACAACTCTTAGGCCATGAAGTGTTTGCGCAACTTGGCCCTCAGCCCCAAAACGGCCTTGGTGTGCAATTGCGACACCCGGGACTCGGATAATTCGAGCACCTGCCCAATCTCTTTGAGCGTCAATTCCTCGTAATAATAGAGCGCTATGACTAGTCGTTCTTGTTCGCTGACCTGCCCCAAGGAATCGGCCAGCAGGTCGCGCATCTCCAAGCGTTCCAAGTTGGCTAAAGCGCTCGACTCGTCCTTCGGACGCAATCTATCGACGAGCGGCACCGGCTTGTCGTCGTCCTCGCCGAAGAAGGACTCGTCCAAAGACAGTAACGCGGCCGAGCTCACGTCGTCGATGATGTGGTAGTATTCTTGTATCGTCACATCTAATTCGTCGGCCAACTCGGCCTCGGTCGGTGAGCGCCCGAGCTTACTCTCCAGCTTGGAAAGCGTGCGCTCCACTTCGCGGGAGCGCGCGCGCGTTGAACGCGGCACCCAATCCATCCCGCGCAATTCGTCCAAAATAGAACCGCGCACCCGCAATGAGGCATAGGTCTCGAACTTAACCCCTTTAGAACCGTCAAAATTATTATAGGCTTCGATTAGCCCAACGACCCCGGCATTGATCAGGTCGTCCATCTCCACCGACTTCGGCAACCCAATTGCCAGACGTCCGGCAACATATTTGACCAACGGTAAATAATCGACCAGCTCGCCCTTTTTTACGATTGCGCCTTCTTCGGTGGGCCCGAACGCCTGCTTTTGCTTGCTATACTGCTGGTTGGCTTTATTCGGCGGTGCTTTTTTCGCGCTCATGCCATCGCTTTCGATTATATCATAGGTCTAGTCGACACCGTCCGCCTGACGCGTTAGAGCACGCGTAAAAAATCCCGGTCCGATGTTGCGAACAGATGCGTTAGCCCCTCCGAGATCTCCGGCGAGTCGCATTAGCTCATGCGCGGCGGGGGAGGGTGGCACAGTCAGTACTATGGGCACTTGGCGCTTCACTGCTTCGCGTACATACCGATCTAAAGGAATATAACCCCGATTGTCAATTTTCGCCCCTAGAAAACGCGAAGTGAGCTCGGCGAACCTATCGTGCAATTCGGCTGCTTCCTCGGCAGAATCCGCCATATTCACGAGTAGACCCGCTACGAGCTCCGATCGATGTAAAAGCAAAATTTTCAGTGTGGCATAAGCATCCGCAATCGCAGTAGGTTCCGGCGTCACCACCACCAAGGCCTCATCGGCAGCAATAACCAAATCCACCGTTTTATCGGCAATCCCCGCGCCGGTGTCGATTACCAGAACGTCAAAATCCGCTGCAAAGACCTCCAGTTCTTCCACCACCGCCGGCACCACCGCCAACGTCTGCCAAAAGTCGGTCTCCCCTTCGGTTGCCGCCGGTAATATCACCAAACCTTCCGGTCCTTCTATTGCCGCCTCTGCTACAGGGCATCGCCCCGATAAGGCATCTTCAATGGTCCACTCGCCACCGATACCGAGCAACAACCCAACATTGCCCAAACCCAGATCGCCGTCTACGAGCAACACCCTCTTCCCGGTTTTGGCGAGTTCAGCGGCAAGATTCAGAGCGATACAGCTCTTGCCCACCCCCCCCTTGCCACTAGTAATAGCTACCGAGTACGGCAAACCTTTTATATTATTTTTTCTTTTTTGGCCCATACCCGACAATTCTCTCCACCAACTTGTTGAGATTTCCCGCTTCGATATCCCCCGGCACTTGCGCGCCGACGGCCAGATACGAAGTCGGTATCTGGCTTTTGATCGCCGCGCTGAGCACCGGGCCTGGCCGTACCATCTCGTCCATTTTGGTGAAAAGCAACCGACGATCGGGCAGGTCCCCACTCGCTTCCAGAACATCCAACATATGATCAAAACCGTGCAACGCGTCAACGACCACGTGTATTTCTCCTGCGCCAGCGGCCGCAAAAAGCTCCGCCTGGCGATCGAGTTCCCTGTGGTCGTGCGGACCGCACCCCGGCGCGTCGATCAGCACTAGTCGCGCTTGTTCGTGTTTTGCCAGCACCGCCTGCATCTCTTCCACTGAATGAGCGGCTTCTAGCGGCACCCCGATAATTCGGGCGAAAGAGCTGATTTGGTCGCGGGCCCCAACTCTCTTATCGTCGGCCGTGATGAGGACGATCTGTTCTTTGCGCTTGAGGGTGAAACCGGCGGCAATCTTGGCCGCAGCCGTGGTCTTGCCCACGCCGGATGCGCCGAAAAAACCGACGACCTGCCGCTGACTCCCCAATTTGATGCGCTTGCTGCGCGGCAACATACGCAAAAGTTCGGCGGCGGCTCGCTCCCCGACTTGGCGACGGTCGGCCAGCGCCTTACCGGTCATCCCCTCCAACAACTGACCGACAACCTGGTCAACCAGTTCGCGAACTACCCCCACACTGTGCATCCGCTCACTCAATCGCGCCAGTTCGTCAGGCAGCGACACCCCCCCCTTGCGTTCGAGCCGGGCCACAGTATCCTGGAGCCGGCGCAATTGCCTAACCACCTGGTCGGCCCCTGTTTCGCCAGTAGACTCCAGCGTCACAGCGGACTCAAAGGGCATAGCGATCGGTGACGCGATAGTCTGGGGCACCTCAATCGGCACGGGACGCGGCGACTCCAGCGCGGCTCGACGTCGCGACTCCGGCGCCACAGATCCGTCCGGGGTCTGAGCCCCGTATTTGCGGGCCGCTAAACGCTCTCTGCCGGTCGGAGCGGCGGGCACCTCGTCATAAGCCGCTGTCACTTCGACGTGGGCCTCGTCCTGTAAATTGAAGCGGTTGTTCTTGCGCAAAGTCCGCGTATTCAAAATGACCGCGTTGTCCCCGAGATCATCACGCACTTGTTGCAGGGCTTCCGGCATGTTCTGGGCTAAGTATTTGCGTATCTTCATAACTCAACGTGATGTTACCTACTGACGCGACCTCCACATCTGGGGCGATCTCGTTATAGGACAATACGAACAGATTGGGGAAATTGGCCGCCGTCAATTTGCGGCAGGCCAAACGAATGTGCGGGGCGGCGAGCACGACTGGCTGCTGCCCGTTGGTGATCATCTGATCTATCATTTCCGTCATATGGTGGAAGAGCTCGCGGGCCACATCGGGCGCCAACGCCACGTTGATGCCCGCCGGGGTGCTCTGGACCGATTCACGCAACAATTCTTCCAGCATACCGTCCAAGGTCAGCACCGAGATCGTCTCATCCGTCGCTTCCTTGAGCAGCATATTGCAGATCGGCCGCCGCAACGCGGTACGCACATACTCGGTCAACACCTCGACGTCGTCAATGCGGCCGTAATCGGCCAGCGTCTCCAGGATCGTGCGCAAGTCGCGGATCGGCACCCGCTCAGACAGTAGACTCTGTAGCACGCGCTGCAACTTGCCCACCGCCTCGGCATCGGGCACCAGTTCCTCCACTACACTCGGATAGGCTTTCTTCAACTCGTCGAGCAGGTGCTGCGTCTCCTCACGCCCCAAGAGCTCGTAGGCGTGTTGATTGATCACCTCGGTAAGGTGTGTGGCGAGCACGGCAACCGGTTCGACTACATTGTATCCCAAAGCATCAGCTTTCTCTCGCTGATTATGGGCGATCCAGCGAGCCGGCAACCCGAAAACGGGGTCAATCGCATCGACCCCGTCGACTACGCCTTCGGCATAACCCGGATCGATCGCCATCAACTGCTTGGCCTGCAACTCGCCGCGGGCGACCGGATGGCCCTTGACGCGAATATGATATTCGTTCGGACTGAGCTCTGTGCTGTCACGGACCCGGACGGGCGGCGCGACAAAACCCATATCCATCGCCGCCACCTTGCGAATCTGCACGATTCGCTCGATCAAATCGCCGCCCTGATTCGCGTCGACCAAAGGTACCAACTGATAGCCCACCTGGACTTCGAGCAAATCGACACGCAGATAATCCTCAGGTCGCTCCTCGGGGACGGCCGCTTCGACCTCAGCAGCTGCCTCCTGTGCTTCCCGCCTGTTGTTGCGTTGTCGGACCAACAACGAGGCACCTACCAGCAGGGACCCGATGGTCAGAAAAGGCGTAGTCGGTAGCCCGGGCAGGAAACCCAGTATCAACAATATAACGCCAGAGATCAGACTCGCCTGCGGCCGCCCGGTCAACTGCTTGTTGATATCAGTGCCCATATTGTCATCGCTAGTCGCCCGGGTTACGATGATGCCGGCCGCCGTCGACGTGATCAGCGCCGGAATCTGCGTGACCAGGCCGTCACCGACCGTCAACAGCGTGTAAGTCTGCAAAGCGTCGACTAAAGCTAGGTCCCGCTGTAACATACCGATGGCCAAGCCGCCGAGAATATTGATCAGCGTGATGAGAATACCAGCGACAGCATCACCGCGGACAAATTTACTAGCACCGTCCATCGCACCGTAGAAATCGGCCTCGCGCGAGATGTCGTCGCGGCGACGGCGCGCCTCCTTTTCGTCGATCAGTCCGGCGTTGAGATCCGCATCGATGGCCATCTGCTTACCCGGCATCGCGTCCAAAGTGAAACGGGCAGCGACTTCAGCGACACGCCCCGAGCCCTTGGTAATTACCACGAACTGGATAATGATAACGATGACAAAGATAATAAAACCGAGCACATAATTGCCGCCCACCACCACATTGCCGAAGGCCGCGATCAAGTCGCCGGCACTGGCCGTGCTCAAAATCAATCGGGTCGAGGCCACGTTGAGCGAAAGGCGGAACAGGGTCATCACCAACAGCAACCCCGGAAAAACCGAAAGTTCGAGCGGCGCGGTGATATAGATCGTCAACATCAATAGCAACAGTGCCAGGCTGATGTTGAGCGTCAGGAAAAAGTCCAATACATAGGTCGGCAAGGGCACAACCATCACCCCGAGGATCGTGATCACGCCGAGAGCCACCAACACGTCGGTGTGCCCTGACAGTATACTCAGCCATCTACGCATCACTTATCCCCTGCTGCTTGCGGAAGCTCATACTGCGCTCTTGCGTTTTAGCTGGAAGACGAAGGCCAAAACCTGGGCTACTGCTTTAAAGAGGTCTTCGGGAATCTCGTCGCCAATCTTGACCGCCTTGAACAAGGCTCGGGCCAATGGCTTATTCTCGACCAGCGGCACCCCGGCCTCGCGCGCTAACTCTTTGATCTTCTGCGCCATGAGCCGCTGCCCTTTCGCCAGTATCTTCGGCGCGGGCATCGTCTCGGGGTCGTACTTGAGCGCCACGGCGACATGCGTCGGATTCGTCACGACCACATCGGCGGTGGCGACATCGTCCATCATCCGGCGTTGCGACATCTCGCGCTGCAGCGCGCGTACCCGCTGGCGGATCTGCGGGTCGCCCTCCTGCTGTTTCATCTCCTCTTTGACCTCTTGCTTGGTCATACGCAGTTTCTTCTCATGGTCGAAACGCTGAAAGGCGTAGTCCAGGATGGCCATAACCAGCAAGAGCACGGTGATGCGAAAGGCCAACCCTAAAATGATATCGCCGCTGATCGTCAGAATTTGGCCAATGCTCATGTCAATAAAGGCGATCATCTGGTCAGTCTCGGCCACTATCGTCAGATACGTCAGATACGCGACGGCGCCGACCTTGAAGAGCCCCTTGCTCAGTTCAACGAGCCCGCGAGGGGATGCGATCCGCTTGAGACCATTCCAAGGGCTCAGGCGCTCGATTTTTGGCTCAAGCGGCTTTGCCGTAAAAAGCACGCCGACTTGCGCGTAGTTAACTCCGAGGGCTGCCACAAACAGGAGGATAACCATCGGCGCTATGGTTGTGGCATAATCTTTACCCCACCCCATCGCGAAACCGAGGATATTAGCCTCGTTCAACTCCGCGTGTACCCCTTCGGTCAAGATATCAGCCATAAAACCGCTCAGATGCTCGTGCATATACGAACCTGCCGACGAGAGCGCCAACAAGCCGGCCGCCAAGATCGCGACCGAACTCAGTTCCGTACTGCGGGCGACCTGGCCCTTTTCGCGAGATTCCTCGAGCCTTTTCGGCGTCGCGTCCTCGGTTTTTTCCTGGAGGGATTCTTCAGCCACTTCTACTACCTCGTTAGGCGAAAAAATCGATTAGGGCGAACACGTCGCGTTCCAACAGCTTCAAAGCTCGTTCGATCATTATCTGAAAAAGCGGCAAGGTCGCCACCAATACCGACATACCCACCGCCAATTGCACCGGAAAACCGACGATAAACACGTTCATCTGGGGCACCGTCCGGGCCAGGACGCCCATCGCCGTCGAAATGAGGAACAAAGCAATCATAATCGGCGCACTGACCTTGATCGCGATGACAAATACCTCGGCGGTCAAGACAATCACCTTGTGTGCGACCGGCGCCTTCAACACTACCCCTCCCAAGGGCACCGCGTCGAACGAAGTCATCAGGCCGTTGAGGATGATGTGGTGCCCGTCCAGCGTCAACACCAACAGGATTGCTAGAATATTGAGGAATTGGCCGATAATCGAGACCTGGTCGTGCGATGCGGGGTCGATGACGTTGACGATACCGAACCCCATCTGCAGCCCCGCCAACTGGCCGGCGAACTGTATGCCAATAAAGAGCAATAATACCGCATAGCCGATCACCAATCCCATAATCACCTCGCCGACCATCATCACCGCATAGGGCAGAAACCCCACCGGCACATCGAAGCGATCGACAGTGGGAAAAATCACCATGGATACCATGACCGCCAGACCGACCTTCGCCCGAGCCAGAAAGAGCCGGTGCCCAAAGATCGGAGCCACGATCAACAACGCGCTGACCCGCAGGAGGATCAGCAAAAATATGTGGAATTCGTCGAGCCAATATGACATCGTCCTTTAGCCGATGATCGTAGGTATACTGCTGTAAAGGTTAATGGTAAAATCCATCAACCGGCGTAGCGTCCACGGCAGTAAAACGGTCAACACCGCGGCGACGGCCAGCATCTTGGGAATAAAAGTCAACGTCATTTCGTGGATCTGGGTCACGGCCTGAAAAATGCTGACCGCCAGACCGACGATCAGCGCCACAACTAGGATCGGACCGGCCACATGCAAAACCAGTAACATCGTGTCCTGCCCCAGCTTGACGATATACTCAGGTGACATAATCGACCTCGGCGGCTATCAATTGAAGCTCTTCACCAGGGACTGGATCAGCAGATTCCAGCCATCGATCAGGACAAAGAGCAGAATTTTAAAAGGCATCGACACCATTACCGGCGGCAACATCATCATACCCATCGAGAGTAGAATACTGGCGACGACGAGGTCGATGACTAAAAAGGGAATGAAAAGGATAAAACCGATCTGAAAGGCTGTCCGCAATTCGCTGATGATAAAACTAGGAATTAATACAGAGTTGGGAATCTCCGTGTGGTTGCGCGGCTGCTTGATCTTGGCCATGCGGACAAAAAGCGCCATATCCTTCTGGCGCGTCTGCTTGAGCATAAACTCACGAATCGGTTCCATGCCCTTGTCCAGCGCTTCCTGATAGGGGATCTCGTCCTCGATCAGCGGCTGGATCGCATCGTCGTTGACCCGCTCCCAGACCGGAGCCATAATAAAAAAGGTCAAAAAAAGCGACAAGCCGATTATAAGTTGGTTAGGCGGCATCTGTTGAGTGCCGATAGCCGTGCGCAGAAAAGACAGCACCACTACGATGCGCGTAAAGGAGGTCATCATAATCAGGATTGAAGGCGCCAACGAGAGAATCGTCAGCAGAAAGATAATCTGCAACGATACCGCCGCGTCCCCCCCCTGCGCCGCATCCTCGATCTGGAGACTGATCTTGGGCAGCGGTTGGGCATCAACCACCGCGCTACCGAAGAACGACAACAGCAGCACGACGCAAAGGGCACCCCGAGTCATGCGTCGTTCCTCTTTTGCGACCCCTGCTTGAGTAGCTTTTTAAATTGATTGGCGAAGGCTCCGCCTGGCGCCGGTGCCGGCGCCAGTTCCAACTCCCCCGCCTGCCATTCGCTCAACGGGGTGATATGTTCGTCAGTCACCCCCAGCGCCAGGGTCCGGTCACCGATTTCGACCAGGTAGATGGCCTTTTTGGGGCTGAGATAGGTCCGTTCGGCGATCCGGATCGTTTTGCCGATTCCACTGAACTGCTGGCCGACCGTGCTTTGGCGCAGCAGATACACCCCGCCCCAAGCCAACAGGATCACCAGTGCCAAACCCAGCCCCAATTTGCTCGCAACGCCCCAATAGGTCATTCCATCCTCGGGGGCATTCGCCAATAGGTCGGCGTCTATGTCTCGCGACTCTCCTGCTACCACTTCGGCGGGAATGGTCTTTACGGCCGTCGAATCCTGGGCCCATAGGGTTCCAGTGTTCAAAACCGCGGCCAGAATCCACCCGCTCAAGGTTATTCCGTTCGCTAAATGCGTCATTTGCTCAGCTCTCAAGTGTGTTTCGCTCACCTGTAACTGAGCAACATATATGCCATATCCAGACACAAAAAAAAGGAGTTCCTTAAAACTCCTTCTAATCGTGCTTTTTAGGAACAATGCCCTTCATTGATGCATATTATAAATTACTGTTATTAATTACCTTTAAAAACAATTCACCACCATTTGACAGTTCGCCGCCGACCCTCTGTTCATTTCCTACGGCAACGCCGTATCAAAGCGCTCCATAGGAAAATATTACTCTTACGACATAGAATATAGGCAATTTTTTTCCTCACTCCCCACAGGGAATATAAACAACCAATGTAGTTGTTTACATCTCAGCTACACTCGTCACAAGTTCTGTAATCCTCACGCCAAAATTCTCTGATACGGTTACCACTTCGCCACGGGCAAAAATCTTGCCGTTAACTAGAATGTCAATCGGGTCACCCACTTGTTTGTCGAGTTCAACCAACGACTGTTCTCCGAGATTAAGCACATGCTCAAGCGTTTGCCTGGTCCTGCCCAACTCGACAGTCACACTCAAGTTGACATCCATCAGACGATCGATATTCGGTGGAATCCCACCGCCAGGAGCACCCGCCGCGGGTGCCGCCATCGCCCCGCCTATATCCACGCTACCGCCGCCATCGCCGTCGTCTTCTTCCTTCATCATCTTCAACATATCTTCGGCGAGCGGGTCGAGTTCCTCCCCGTCCCCGTCGTCGCCGGAGGTTACTGCATCTTCTAAAACGTCGTCATCTTCCGCCATGGTTGTTTCTCTCTTTTAAAGCGGCAACTACCGGCCGCTGGAATCTCACTCGGTGGCTACTGGCTTACTCTTGTTCTTAAAAAGTTCTTCAACTTCAGAATCGATATATTCAGTTATCTGCACCGCGCTCTTTCGGCCGACCCGACCGGGTTTGCCGATGAACTTCGGTTCATCGTTGACATAGAGCACCGTCGGTTCGTGCATTTCGGTATCTAACGTGAGCACGTCGCCCACCTGTAACCCCTCCAATGAACGGAAGGTCGCCATCCCTCGAGCTATTTCGGCTCTGATCGGCACCTCCGTCTTTTGCAAACGCAGGTTGTTCTGCCGCAGTAGTTCCTCCTGATTCATGCGATTGGTGCGCACGTAGGAATCTTGACCCAAGCGGGGCAGAACCGACTCGAGAGTGAAAAACGGATAACACAGGCTCAATATACCCGAGGCATTGACCGAATTCACTTCGAAAGCCAGCAAGATCACAATCTCACTCGCCGCCGTGATCTGCATAAATTCCGGATTCGTTTCAAGCTCGATATCGGTAATCTCGACGCGCAGAATCGGCTCCCAGGTCGCTTCCAAATCTTCGACGACGCGTTTAACGATGCGATTGATGACACCGACCTCGATCGGCGTCAACACCCTGGCCTCCACTCCCTGCGAAGAGCCTTTGCCACCAAAAGTGCGGTCGACGAAGGCAAATAGCAACGGCATTGCGAAATCGATGACTGCCTGACCATTGGTCGGCCCCATAGTGAACTGGTACGAACACGAGGGGTTCGACAGACCCATAATGAACTCGGCATAGGTCGTCTGGTCGACAAAGGCCACGTCGACGTCGACGACAGCGCGCATCGCGCCCGAAAAGGTCGAACTCAGCAACCGGGCGTAGTTTTCATGCAAATTCTCCAACACGCGCAACTGGTCCTTATTAACCCGCGCCGGGTGCTTGAAATCGTAGCTGGTGACAATGCGCTGGCTACCGTCGCCGAAACCGCCGCCCGCATCACCGTCGCCCGCATCACCACCGCCCGCATCACCGCCGCCACTGTCGTCGCCGTCGGTCACCGATAATAGGGCGTCGATTTCCTCCTGAGAGAGTAAATCGGCCATTAGCCGCTCCTTCTGCTACTGCATAATTATGTTAGATATATCAACTTCCGAAACGGTAACCTCAGTCTTCTGCTCTTCGGTCACCGCGAACAAGCGTGCGAAAATCTCATTGTTGAGTCGCTTGCGGATTTCATCTTCAACCTCGTGCATAAACGCGCCATCAAGTTCGTCAATGGTCTTGAGCCTTATGGTCTTAGAGATCACCGAGATTATGCGCTGGTCGTAGAGTTTGATCTTATCTAGGATGTCTGCATTCTCCGCCAGACCCCCGGTAATGTCATCGTCGGGCGGATCCTCGTCGCGATTATAGGCTTCCAAACCCAATTGCACGCTGATCACCACGAAGCGTTCAGCGTTCGTGCCTGCCGGATTGGCTGTGATCGATCCCATTTCCTTCGAAGTGTAGTAGTAAGGCAATCTGGTCTTTGTCTGCTCCTCGCCACTGCTACTGAGCAATTCGACGCTCTGATCAGGGATCAAATCTTCCTGCTCCTCTTCGGGCACATTATCCTTGAACACAAATGAGATAATGACCCAGGCCAATACCACTTGGGCCAAGAGCACGATCGCCGCTAAAGGACCATATTTCTTTAATACACTACCACCGTCCCCACCGTCCCCACCGTCCCCACCGTCACCACCACCACCTTCCTCGGTTTCGTCTGCCATAACCTCTACCTTTCGCTCGTTGTTCTACTGTTCTGTCGGCACTTCTTTTTCCGCTATGCCCAATTCTGCGTCTTCAATCAACTCCTTGATCTTATACTCCCCCTCGAGGTCGGACTGGTGGCGAATTTTTATCTCCACCCTGCGGTTCTGCGCACGCCCGTCCTCGGTATCGTTTTCCACCAGCGGCTTGAACTCGCCATAACCTATGGCCGCCAATCGCTCCGGGCCGATGCCCACTTCGTTGCGGAAGACGTCGAGGACCCCTAAAGCCCGACCACTCGACAGCCAGTGGTTGTTGCGAAACTCATCGTTTGCAATTGGCAGATTGTCCGTATGCCCCTCGATCTCAACCGAATTCGGCATCCGCGCCAACACGCCGCCGATTTTATTCAGAAGCGGCAGGAAATCCGTCTTAATGTCGGCCTTTCCACTGGGGTATAGGGCATTGTCTTTAATGCGGATCGTAATCCCCTCGTCAGACTCGATAATCTCCACATTGTCCAGCTGGCCGGCCGCTTCCACTTCTTTTTCAATTTCAGCTTTGGCATCCTTCATCGTCCGCGACTGAGTGATGTCGCCCTTGATGATCGGCCATTCGAGCTTGATCGGTGACGTGAGGACCGGTTCACCCGGCAGCACGCCCAACGCTCCTTGCAACGAGCCTACGGCCTTCTCGAAATCATCCTGCTTCATTGTCGAGAACGAAAGCAGTAGCACAAAAAAACAAAGCAGCAGCGACATCAGGTCGCCGAACGTAGCCAGCCAGGCGGGCAACCCCTTTGGGCATTCTGGACATTTTTCCTTTTTCGCCATGACGACTACCTGTTACTCGCCCCCGTCCTCTTCGCCGACTGGGCGGTTCGAAGGCGACAAAAATACCGAGAGCTTGTGTTCGACAATGCGCGGATTGTCGCCGGATTGGATCGACATAATGCCCTCGATTATCATTCTTTTAGATAAGAGCTCTTGAGCGGAATAAAGACTGAGCTTTGCGGCAATCGGATCAAAGAAAACATTAGCTATAATCGAACCATACAGCGTCGTCAACAACGCAATCGCCATACTCGGACCGATGGCAGCTGGATCCTCCATTGACCCTAGCATAAGCACGAGCCCAACCAACGTACCGATCATGCCAAAGGCTGGCGCCATCGTCGCCATACGCGAAAAAAATTCCACCCCGGTTTTATGGCGCGCTTCCACGAAGGTCAACTCCGTCTCAAGGATATCCATTATCAGATCGGGTTCGGTGCCATCGACGGCCAGGCGAACCCCGCCACTAAGAAAAGTATCCTCCTCCCCCTCACAGGCCGATTCCAAGGCCAGGATACCTTCGCGGCGCGCAGTCTCAGCAAATCCCACGATCTTTGTAATAAGCTCGGCGGGCAAAGTGTTAGAGGGAAAGAACGCTTTCTTGTAGATGCTCACTCCCCCAATGAAGTCGGATAGCGGATTGGCGATTAGGGTCGCCCCAGCCGTGCCGCCAATAACAATAAGGACCGAAGGCACGTTGAAGAATACCATCGGATCCTCCATTGCCAGGAGAATAAGGGTGACGGTAACTACCGTGCCTATAATTGTCGCTATGTCCATAATGCGCTCTCTATCCGGCGTTTAGCCGCTGACTACCAGTTGATTGCAGGTACGTTTGTATTCGACGATGCGCTCGACCACCGTGTCGACTGGCTCAAACACCATAATCTTTTTGCCCGATGTCAGGGTGACGATCGTGTCGGGGATGGCCTCGATAAATTCGATCATCTCTGCGTTGATCACCAGTTCGTTCTTGTTAAGGCGGGTCAACCTGATCATAATTTTCCTTAGGTCTTGAACGATGAGTCCATCAGCGAACCACGCGGTCTTAGTTCGCTATACTACTAATATAGGGTTTTACCTCTTCAAATTCACTACTTCGGTGAGCAACTCGTCCGAGGTTGTGATACTACGTGCGTTGGCCTGGAAGCCTCGTTGGGTGACGATCATGTTGGTAAATTCCTGAGCCAAATCGACATTCGACATCTCAATCGCCCCCGATCGAATACTGCCCTGCACCGTGGTCTCGGCCGTGCCGATTACGGCCTGGCCCGATGATTCGGTCTCGATGAACATATTGTCCCCCTGACGCTTCAATCCGTCGACATTGCCAAAGGAAGCCAATCCCACCCGCCCCAAGTTCTCCGAAGTACCATTCGAAAACAGCCCGGTGATATTGCCATTCGGCTCGAAGCTTACGGACATCAACGATCCGGCGGAACGGCCGTCCTGTTCGCGCACCGACACCGAAGAAGGCGCCACGAACTGAGTCAAACCACCGAGGCGCTCAGTGCTGTCCGCGCCGATATCGATGGTCAACTGCGGCGTCCCCTCGCCCGGGGTAAAAGTGATCGGCGCCTTGTCTGAAGACTCGAAGGTGCGCAAGGTTCCGTCCTCGTTGAAGATTATATTGCCGTTGTTGCCCGAATCAGGCGTCAAACCGTCGATGGTCGCGACCCAAGTCCATTCGTTGTCGACCACGCTCTTGCTGAAGTTCAGAGTCAGCGAGTGCGTGTCGCCCTTTTCATCAAAAACCTGGGTATTGGTGCTGTATTCAAAAGGCGGGTCGTTGCCGAAGATGCCCGAACCGACACCCGAATCGAGCAGCGATAAATTGATATCGAAACCCACCACTCGGTCACCGGATACCGCGTCGGTGAGGATCACCTGCCCAGTGTCAGGATCCAAACCGGCCTCGACGCCGCCATAGATATTTTCGACCGCCGTGAAGAGATCCTGCACAGTATCGAAGGTGTCGGTTTGAAAGGTAAAACGACCGTCGAAACTCTCGCCATTGGGTTTGACCCCGGTAAAGCGGATGATGTCGCCATCCGTCAAATCATAAGCGACATTGGCCAGATCGTTTAAGAGATCTGTACTCGCCGCTTGCGTGCCCATTTGCTGCGCATCGGCGGCAAAACCGAGTTGTGTCACAATATTGACTGCAGGATCGGCATTATCCACTTTGAGCGATATCTGCTGGCCGCCTTCGACCGTGCGCAGCACCAGTTCACCCAACGCGTTGGTATTGAACAGAACATTGTTCTTGAGCGTGCCATTGACGCTGATCTGCGAGTTGAGTTCGGAGATCAGTTCCACGCGGTCGGCGTAGATCTTCGTGGGAATATTAAGTGTACTTTCGGTTAGCTTACCACCCTGATCAATTGAAATTTTTAGCCCGGCGCTGTCAAATTCGGTCAAATCGAGCGGAAAGCCTGGATTCGGATTGCTGGTTATGCGCGCCGGTTGGCCTAAGAGCGTGCTACCGGTCCACACTGGGGCTCCCACGCCACTGCCACTGGCGTCCAGATTCCCTGAAATGCGGATCATCGTCGAAGCTTCAGCCTCCGACTCTCGGTCAACTGGAATGGTCAAATCCCCCAACTCCGAGCGAAAAGTCCCGTCGGCATTTGCTAAATTGCCCTGCACCGCAAAACCGGTCCCGGGATCGTAGAGCTTGCCATTCGTATCAAAGGCAAACGTCCCGTCGCGACTGAAAAATTGCTGGTTGCCGTCGTTGACGATAAAATAGCCGTCTCCGTCGATCGCCAGATCGGTCTCGATCCCGGTGGTCTGAATTGACCCCTGCGCCTGGATTGTGTCAATGCTCGCAACGCCAACTCCACGACCGGATTGCTGCGGATTAGTCGCCGAGATCTGGGCGCGCGCGGGCCCGCCCTCGCTCACCGTCTGGCTCAACACGTCAGAGAAATTCGCCCGCCCCCCCTTGAAGGCCGTAGTATTGACATTGGCTACGTTGTTACTGATCACATTCATCCGCGTCTGATGGCTAGTGACGCCCGTGATCCCTATATATATCGAATCCAACATTACCTTAACTCCTCGTCCCATCCTGCGATGGGTGTGGTTGGGGTCCACTTTCTCCCTTCCTGGGAGGTGAACCCAATCCACTCGCGTCCATCCTTGACCGCAATTTCATGGTTGATTCTGTCGTGCTTAATTACCTGCTTCTACCACCCCGCGTAAATCCGAGAATGCAAGCTCGCGACCATCGGCCCAAATTCGAGCCTCGGTGCCCGTATAACGGACGGCATCGACTCTGACCCGCTTGAGCATATCCGCCTCGACTGGCACGCCGCCGGGCCCTGCGGCGGTGACCACGGCCAGATAAGCGCCCATCGGCACCTTGTCGCCGGATACGCTTTTCCCGTCCCACTCGACCGTGTTATAGGCCTGAGACGTATCCAATTCCAACTCGCGTACCAACTGGCCTCTGGCGTCGAGAATCTGTAGTGACGCACTGCGCGCCTGGGGGCCAAGGCGATAAGCGACTTCGGTGGTTTCGCCATCATAGGCGACCTCCTGAGTCGGCACCTCCACCGCTTTGCCCACCAACGAGGTAACTAGGTTGTTCTTGAAAGCGGCCTGCAACTCCGCCTCCGCCCCCTGGCTCCTCTCCATGGTCTGGTTCATGTTCTGCAGCTGTTCCAGCGAACTGAACTGCGCCATCTGCGCGACAAACTCCGTATTCTCCATCGGATTCAACGGATCCTGGTAGCGCAGTTGCACGGTCAGTAGCTGCAAGAAATCGTCCTTGCCCAAGTGAGCCCGCGAATTTTCCACCTGGGCCTGGTCGCCGTTCTGGTTAACAATATTGCTGATGTTCATAATCGCCTCGTCTCGTGGCTTATCAGGTCGTAAAATCCACTTCGTGGTTGTCAATACTCACCGCGACAGGAGCTTCCTGTCCGGCATTGGTATCACCGGTGCTACCGACGCCACCGGCCAGTCCGGTATCGCGACGATTCTCGCCTTGCCCCGCTTGATCAGATCCTTGTCCGAAACGAGGGTCGCGGTTGACATTGACATCAAATCCTTCCAAAACCAACCCCTGGGCGGCGAGCGCACTTTTCAGACGGTCCACCTGGTCTTCGAGCAATTGTTTGATTTCGGGATGCTGAACCATCATTTCGCCGCGTACAACCCCCTCGGCAGTACGCACCCTCAACTCGATCTCGCCAAGGTCGGCGGGTTTGAGCTGCAACCTCATCTCGGCACCACCTTCGCGCACCAGCGTCGCCAAGTTGCGGATCACTTGCGGCATCACCGTCTCGGCCAACTCCTCCTGCAGCGGCGAAGCGGCGCTATTCGCCGCCTGGGTAATCCGTGCGATCAACTGGTCCGGCGCTTTCTCCACCATTAAGTCCGGGTCCATCAATTCACTGAAATTTAGCAATTCCAACGGGTTACCAGCATTATCTTCGGCAACGGGGACCGCCACCAATGCTACCGCTTCTTCATCGCCTTCACCCTCTATATCCGTTTCGAGCGGGACTTCCTCGTCGCCCTCGACTTCGGATAACGGCACCGGCACTATGGCGGTCTCTTCTCCATCGGCATCCCCCTCTTCCACCTGCTCCAGCTCGGGTGCGACAACGGCTTCCATAACTACAGCGACAACCGCGTCCGCCTGCTCCTTGACCGTCGGAACAGCCTCAGTTAATTCATCCTCTTCCACCTTCTCCATAGCATCATCGCGCGCATCATCCTTATCCCCGGCACCGTCTCGCTCGGGTGGCTCATCTATCGCCTTCGGTTTATCCGGCGGCGCTTGCTGTTTTTCGGCCTGCCGCAGCATTTGCGCGAAGTCCAATCCGGTCTCCACCCGACCGGCGAGACCATTCGCGGTCGCCGACGGACTATTCACCGGCGCCGTAGCGGCGGTCCCTATCAGTTCCAACATAACTTTTCCTTAGTCATTGAGCTCTGTGTCTGTGCTCCCTCGCCGGACATAGAGCTGCTCTCCGATTTCGTCCAGTTGAATCCGTTCCTGGCGCATGGTTTCGCGCTTGTGTTCCTCCTCCGCGCGTTCTTTCAATATTTCATATACCCTACGTTCACGGGTAGCTTCCAACAGCTTTCCCTGCTTATCCTCGACCATCGACTCGATCCGATCAAGATGTTCGCGTTGTTCGCCCATCTCCCGTTGCAACCGCAGCAGGTAACTAGCGTTAATACCTAAAAACGACGTTTCAACACGCTGGTCAGGTAACGCCAACGAGGTGTGCCGGTACGCATCGAAAGACTGTTTCAATCCCCCGAGCTGGTCGAGCTCCTGGTTGAATATCGCCATCACTTCACCGAGTTCGGCCTTCTGCTGATCCTCCTTGCGTTGCTTGAGTTCGAGCAGGCGTTGAAAACGAAAACTGAAACGCTTCATTTAATCTGAGCTTCTGCCGGCGCTTCGGCGGCCATAATACCCATTAGAAGCTGCACGTTCTCGCCAAAGCTCTCGCCCTCTTCAGCCCGTTGCCGCAAAAATGCACCGATCGGCTCAACAAAACCCAATGCGCGATCTATCTTGGGGTTCGACCCCCGGGCATAGGCACCGATATTGATCAAATCCTCCGCCTCATTGTAGGCCGCCATCATCGCCTTGATCTCCATCGCCGCCTCCCAATGCGCAGGGGTGACCACGTCTTTCATCACGCGGCTTATACTCTCCATCACGTCGACCGGTGGGTAATGCCCGCGCGAGGCCAGACGCCGCGACAGCACCAAGTGGCCATCGAGGATCGCACGCGAGGCGTCGGCGATCGGCTCATCCATATCGTCACCTTCAACCAATACCGTATAGAGGCCGGTAATACTGCCGTTTTTAGTCATTCCGACACGTTCGAGCAGACGCGGCAATAAAGCGAACACCGAAGGTGTATAACCGCGAGTCGTCGGCGGCTCTCCGGCGGCTAGGCCGATTTCTCGCTGGGCCATCGCCACCCGGGTCAACGAATCCATCATCAATACCACATCCTTGCCCTGATCGCGAAAATACTCGGCGATGGTCGTAGCAACAAATGCCGCCTTAAGGCGAATCAGAGCAGGTTGGTCCGAGGTCGCGACAATAACCACCGAACGCCTTAAACCCTCCGACCCAAGACTGTCCTCGATAAAATCGAGCACTTCCTTACCACGTTCGCCGACTAGGGCGATGACGTTTACATCAGCATCTGAATGGCGCGCAATCATACCCAAGAGCGTGCTCTTGCCGACGCCGCTGCCAGCGAAGATGCCCATGCGCTGCCCCTTGCCGCAGCTGACCATCCCGTCCAACGCCCTGACTCCGGTCCCCAATGATTCCTGGACACGACGCCTACTGAGCGGATCGGGCGGCGAACTATGGATATTGCGACGATCCTCGGCGTGTATTTGCCCGGCGCCATCGATCGGTTGTCCCAAGCCATCCAATATCCGCCCTTGCAAGCCGTGCCCGACCGGGATATAGAGCGGCATCCGGGTCGGAAAAACGTGCGTACCGGGTCGGATACCCTCAATCTCCCCAAAGGGCATCAACAACACCCGATTGCCCCTGAAGCCGACGACCTCCGCCATGAGAGCATCCGATTGCGGATCGCCCAAAACACAAAGCTCACCTAGGGCTACATCCGTCGGGCCGACCGACTCGATGATCAAACCGACGATCTGGTTGACCTTGCCGTAGTGGGTCAGCGGATCAGTCTGGTCTATTGTATTTAGTAGATGTTGGCTATTCATTTTTCGTCTCGTCCATCGCATCGGCAGCTGTTGCGACATCTCCCGTCCCATCGACCGCTTTGACCGCGGCGACTTCACTTTCCGTCTCGCCAACGGTGATCGCGCCCCCGTGCGCTGCTTCAGCCACGACGACCGCTACCTCCGCCTCTTCCTCGTGAAGGGCGAAGAAGGCGGCACGCAAACCGTCGTGCAGCACTTGCGCTTGCTCTTCCAAGCGGGCATCGACATTCTCTTCTCGCCCTTCGATCATACAACCACCACGACCGACGTGATCACTCTCACGCACTTTCAATACCGCATCTGCGTCAACTTTATCGACCCAATAGTCTGCGAAGCGACGTGCGATCTGCAGATCCTCAGGATGGACTTTAATCTCCAGGTTGCTGCGATCGCCCAAATGGCGCAGGGCGTTGCGCACGACCTGCACCAACACTTTCGGACCGGCTTCGACCTGAAAACCGACGATGCGCTTGGCCAGCGCGGCGGCCAGGTCGACCACCGTTTCTTCGGCTTCTTTCAGTATCTGCGCGCGTTCAGCCACTAGGCTCTCGTGCAAAACCCCCATACGCGTCACCGCCTCAACCGCCTCCGCTTCCCGCTCGTCTAACCCCACCTTGTAACCTTCATCATAGCGCTGTTGATGCACCTGGCTGCGCTCTTCCTGACCGAGCGTTTCTGCTTCTTGAAATCGCTTATCGGCTTCGGACTGCAGATATTCCATCTCTTGCCGCATCCGAACCTCCCATTCGCCATTGAGCTCCTTGCCAACCCCCGCGACTTGCTCGTCGATGATCTGTGCCAAGCCGATCAATTCGAGGTTTTGTTCCTCAACCTCCTCATGCAAGTCTCGTTCGGCCGCCCCCAAGGTGATGACTTCTCCACCTAGGCGCACAGTGCGAATTATTTTTGACACGGCATCCCTTCCATTATTAGATCACGCGCTCGCCAGCTAATATACGCAACCCGGCCACTGCCTACGCCGCCTCTTCCATGAGCATGGTGCGGATCAGCTTCGCCGCGTTCTCCGGACGCTCGTGCACCATTTGCTGTACTCTACCCGTGATCATCTCATGCGGCGTCTCCGGACGCTCGAAATCCTCCTCTTCGATATCGGCCGAAATCTCGCCCAAAACTTCTAGTTCCTCTTCGAACCCGACACCGCGGCCTATGGCCTGGATAATAAAGCGCAAGGTGATCAATGCAGCGAGAATACCCAGAATCTTCGCCACATTGATGGCGATATCGGTCCAGAATTCCTTCCGTGCCCCAGCCTCCAATTCCTCCTTGGCCAGAATTTCCTGGGTCTTGTCGAAATTCATCGCGAAAACCGTAATCTCGTCGCCGCGATCCTCGTCTAACCCCACCGCCTCCTTCGCCAGACTGGCCAACTTGCTGATTTCCTCCTGGGTCCGCTCTTCTTCTATATACTTGGCCTGGGCCGTATCATAAACTACCTTGGTCTTATCAATCGTCAACGCCATCGAAAGCTTCTCGACCGCGCCCACCGACCCGACGATATTCTGAACGGTGCGGTTGACCTCGTAATTGCGGATCGCGTTCTCTTCGGTCCCCTGTTCGGCTGAGCTGGTCTCATTCGTCTCTTCACTAATTATCACCTGCGTCGCGCCCGGCTCGAAGACCTCGCGTTGCGTATTCATCCGATCGAAATCGAGCTGTACATTAACGCGCACACGCGATCGATCGGTGCCGATGACCTGGTCCATCAAGGACTGCACCTTATTTTCGAGCACTTTTTCGATTTGTTGCTGCATCTCGAACTGCTTATTGGCCATCTTGACCAGTGGGTCATTCTCCTCTGTGAGCAGATTGCCGCTGGCATCGAGAATCACCACGTTTTCAATGTCCAACCCCTCCACACTCGCGCCGATCAAGTAACTAATCGCATCGATTCGGTCACGTTTGAGTTTGACATTACCCTCCAACGTCAGTTGCACCGAGGCCGTCACCGGATTTTGCTCCTCGGTGAAGAGGCTCGGTTCAGGAATCACGAGATGGACCCTGGCATCGCGCACTCCGTCGATGCGCACCAAGGTCTCCTCGAGCTCGGCCTGTAACGCCCGCAGGTGATTGATCGATTGTAGAAAATCAGTCATTGCCAACTGGGCCTCGTCGAAAATTTCATAACCGATACGACCACTCTTGGGAAAACCTTCCCCGGCCATCTGGATCCGCAGATCCATATACTGGTCTTTAGGCACGAGAATCGCCGTAGCGTCGGATGTCAGCCGATGCGGAACTTCCATGATCCGCAATCGATTGCTGACCTCGGCGGCTTCCTCGAATTCCATATTCGCGTAGAGGATGCGCCCTTCCCATTCACCCTCTCCGTCGCCCAATCCGGACGAGGCGGCGAAGATCACCAGCGCGGCCAATAACACGCCAATACCCATAACGCCATAGCGCTGGGTCGGTGGCGCTTCTACGAACCAAGAGTGCGAACGATCGATTATATCAGAAATTTGTGTCGGTAAATTCATCTATGGCCCCGCAGGTCCTAGACCTGCATGCGAATAAGTTCCTGATATCCTTCCAGGACTCGGTTGCGTACTTCCAACATTAGATCCAGCGCGATGCCGGCCTCTTCTACGGCCACCATCACCTGGTGTACATCGGCGGCTTTGCCCGTGACCAAATCGTCGATGGCACTGCCGGCTTTAAACTGCATATCATTGACGTCGCGGGCGAAATCCTTGACCAGGTCGGAAAAATCGGGTTTTTCCGGGCCGGCTCCTGTCACCGTCGATCGATCAGCCAGTGGACTCTGTTGTATCCGACTGGTGCCCGTCTCGCCGCGACCGGTGAAATCGCGTATCATCTCGACGGCCATCTCAGGAACCTTCGCGCCCCGCGAAATCGCGTTTGAGACGCAAGACGCGGGGCACATATGCTTCGGTTTCGCGCGGCAATACGCCGTCGTTCACTGAACCTGGGCCCGCATTATACGCCCATAGCGCCAGTTCCACCGAGTTAAAACGATCGAGAAGCCGGCGTAAATAACGAGTGCCCGAAGCTATATTCTGCTCAGGGTCAAAACGGTCGACCGCCCCCATCTCGCTGGCGGTATCCGGCATCAACTGCATCAATCCGGCCGCTCCCTTGGACGACAAGGCTTCCGGGTCTCCACCCGACTCGGCCTGGATGACGGCGCGAACTAGGTTCGAATCTACTCTATGTTCCGCACTGTAACGGTCGATAAGTTCGGCATAACGCTGCAAGCCGCGGTCCCGCGTATTGGTCACGGGCCCTTGTACCGCGACCATTGGGTGTTTCGTCGCTGTATTTCTGGCGCTGCGTCCGAGAATATTGTTGAGTGCACCGCGCTCATAAGAACGGGAGAGTATGCCCCCCAACGACCCCTTGCTTTCGGCTCGAACGACCGACACCGATAGAACGCAAAAAAGCAGCGCCACCGTCCAGGCGGCCCGCCCCATAAGCTTAGCCCGTAACATCCAATATTTCCCCCTGTCCCACTCCTTGCGCAGCCCCGACACCTTGACCGCGTATGGTATAAACCCCGCCCCCGGGGCGCGCTTCCGGCGCGCCCGACTCTACCGCCGGTGCAAAGGCCTCGCGCAAAGCGCGGGTTTCCTCGACCGACAGTATCTGGCCTAGGGCCGGACTCGAATTGAGCGATGCAGGCGCCTCTTCCTTGGCGACCTGACGCCCTTGATTAGGACGCACACCCTGATCAGAAATCGTCAGATCAAAGGGCCGACTCGGCAATTCCGTTCGCCGTAGTCCGATCTCGCTTGCTCTTGGTGCTACCCTATCGATGTTCATAACCGCTCTTTCTTAAGCTCTTTTAGATTTCCAACGCTTTATTGGTCATGTCCTTGGCGGCGTTCATCACCGTGATATTGGCCTCATAAGCACGCGAAGCGGCAATCATATCCACCATTTCGGTGATCACATTGACATCCGGATAGAGCACCATTCCGTCTTCTCGCGCATCCGGGTGGTTCGGATCGTACACCATTCGCGGTTTTACCGGCTCTTCGCGCACTTCTTGCGAGAGCACACCGGAACCCACCATGAAATCGCCCGGACGCGGCTCTGCTTCTGACCGGTGTTTGCCTTCCGTGCGACGCAATCTATTTTTCTCGTCGGTGAGCATAGTGGTGAACTTGCTCATCTTCGGCGCTTCGAGCATCACGATCCGGCGGCGCTTATAGGGCCCGCCCTCATCGGTGCGCGTGGTATCGACATTGGCCAAATTGCTGGCGATGGCGTTTAACTTGCGCCTCTGTACACTCAGGCCCGACGAACTGATATCAAGGGTATCGAAAATCTGCATTATGCTCTCACTCTCTCAACGGTTATCGGGCACGGCCCACTATGCTCTTCTTCAATCCATCAAACTGGCCCCTCATCAGGCGCTGTCCGATATTGAAGAAAAGATGATTTTCGGCCAAATCAGCCATTTCCCGATCGATATCGATATTGTTGATGCCCGCGTCATTCACGCCGGTCTCAGGTTCGAATACCTCGGGGTTGGCGATCGACTTCGGAATAAAGATGTGGCGACCGTTCTCGACTCGGCCTTCGACAGCCGGATTGCGCACGAAGGAATCTAGGTAATCCTGGAACTGAACATCCTTCTTGCGATATCCCTTGGTCGAGACATTGGCGATATTATTGGCGATTACCCGCTGCCGAAGCTGGGTGACATCAAGCACCGCATTGAGCACCGGCACTTTGGTTTTATTAAAGACGACTTTATCCAGAAACATAATCTCACCTCGTGTCGGATATGCCCTCCTTTCAGCAAGAAGTGTGCCACTTTCAGACCAATTGCGACCTAAGCACATGAATATTAATACTCTTACCTCCCAATAATACAAAATTAATAGGGGTCTTATCTCTGTATATATGAGACATGCTTTCTCACTTGGGCAACTATTGCCCACTATAGGAAAGGCCGACCTGAGCAACTTGCTCAAGTCGGCCTTAAATCATCATGTCACCTTAAATAATAAATACTTACAACTTTATTTTATTCCTTACCCAGCCGCTCGATAATACGCGGCGTGCGACCACCTCGTTGATGCATGCTAGCCATCATATCGCCTAGGAAACCTGTAGAGAAAAACTGTATGCCAACAATCACCATCAGCACCCCGAGCATAAGCAAGGGATGGCGATTTTGAATATTGCCGTGTTCGTAGCGCAATAGTGCGACATAGGCGCAAACGAGCGTACCACCAAACGTGGAGCAAAGGCCCAAAGTTCCAAAAATATGCATCGGCGTGGTCATAAAGCGCACGACAAAGGTCACGGTCAGTAAATCCAGAAACCCATTGAGTAAACGCTTGGCGCCAAATTTTGAATGACCGAAACGCCGGGGATGGTGCTGTACGGGAATCTCACCGACTCGATAACCGCCCCAAAAAGCGATGGCCGGCAGAAAGCGATAGAGTTCCCCGTAGAGATAAGGCAGCGCATCTTCCGTGACTTCTCGGCGATAGGCTTTGAGACCGCAGTTGAAATCGTGCAGGCGAATTCCCGAGACCAACGAGGTCACTCGATTAAAAAAGCGGGAGGGGAGAGTCTTGCTCAACGGATCGTGGCGTTTCTTCTTCCACCCCGAGACCAGATCGTAGTCCTTGTCGATCTCGGCCAACAGCCGGGGAATTTCTTCCGGGTCGTCCTGTAGATCCGCATCCATCGTGATAATAACCTGACCCCGTGCCTCCTTGAAACCGGCGGCCAAGGCCGCGGCCTTGCGATGATTCCGGCGAAAGCGCAGAACGCGCACTTCTTCGGACTGCTCCGTCAAGACCGCCAAGGCCGCAAAGGAGCCGTCGGTGCTGCCATCGTCGACAAAAACCACCTCCCAGGCCCAGTCCTCGACCGCGAGCACCTCGTGAATCTTGGCCCATAGATGCGGCAAGCTTTCTTCCTCGTTGAAAACCGGGATAACTAGGGACAGAAAAACTTCCCCCGCCGCTTCGTCTATCACTTGGCTCATCATTCCCCTTTCTGCAAACGCCGGCGCAAATTGCGCAACATCTCCGCCATCTGCTCGTTTTGTGGCTGTGCTTGCAAGGCCGCCTCAGCCGCCCTGAGCGCTTCTATCACTCGACCTTCCAGCCGCAGTAGTTCGACCAACCGCAGATGCCAACGCAAATTGCCCGGATCGAGTCGGACCGCCTGACGGAGCGCCTGTTCCACTTCTTCACTCCGGCCCTGCTTTTCATACACCGAGGCCAGATTGCTCCGCCACTCCGCCCTTAGCGAGTCAGTCGCCGACGCTCGGACTAACGCCGTTTCGGCCTCTGCCAGACGACCCTGAGCTAAAAACACAGCTCCGAGATTGCCCTGAATCAACCCATCCTCCGGACTCAATTGAGCCGCCCGAGCCAATGCCGCCTCCGCATCGTCAATGCTACCAACGGAAAAATACTCAATCCCCAAACTGCGAAGAAAATCCACATTTTCCGGTGCAAAGGCCAGGGCTTGATGCCAACGATCTATCGCCCGCATAAATGAAGCCCGAGCCCCGGCACCATCCCCTTCCCCCTGTCGACGCAATCCCCGATCGTGCAGCGCCCGCGCCAACATTGAATAAGGTTCTACTTCCAGGGGGTCCAAAGCGATCGCCCGGCCCAATATCGCTATGGCCTCTTCCTCTCGCCGCGACCAATATAAGCCCTGCCCAAGAAGCCGTAACGCCGGTGCGTTATTCGGGTGCAACTCCTCCACCCGGCTCAATATCCGCGTCGCCTCAACCGGGTGGCGACCCTGCATTTTTATCAAACCGAGCATATGGTGGTATCTAAAATCATGCGCCCGCCACTCGGTCGCCTGGGCAAAAGCCAGACTCGCCCGGTTCGGCTGGTTAAAATCATAATACTTGCGCTGTCCATCAAAATAATAATAATCCGCGACCAAAACGCCCAGTCCCCAATAGACGCCCACAACCGCTGGCACCGCCGCAACAAAGAAAAACACTCGACGAAAGCCTCCCAATACCCAGACGTGCGCGGAATCGGTTTCTCTATGGCTACCGGCCACCGCCAAACCGGCGATAAGCCAGAAGTGCAAGGCCGATGTAGGATCCTGCAGATTGAGGCTGAAGAGACTATGCGTCAGCGCCGCGCACAATGCCGCCAATAAACCAGCCTGCAACGCACGGGCATCCTGCCCTGTCACTGACTGCAACCGTCGCCAAGCTAGCCACCACAAGGCCGACAATAACCAAAGCATCGCCGCCAGGCCGAAAACGCCATTCTCCGCCCAAACTTCGAGATACTCGTTGTGGGCATAATAGGGCATGTGCGGCCGATTGGCGATAAGTTCAGCCCAAGCCCGATGGCGCTGCACCGTTCGATACGCCGGTACCAGGAATTCGAAATTCCCCGTGCCCACCCCTAATAACGGTTGGTCGGCAATCAACGCGACCGTATCGGCCCATATCAGACGGCGCTGCAAAACCGAAAAATGATTCGGGTCAAAGCTGCTCAACGCCCGGTCCCGCACTGCGCGCACCTGTTCGAGCGCCTCGGCAAACAAGCTCTGCTCACTTTCTGTCGGAACGCCTTTACCTACCGCGGCGCCCACCGCGCCCATACTGACGATAATCAGTGCACCAGCCAATAGGGTTCGACGCACCGACTGCGGCCAGTACAATAGAGACAAGGCGAATAAACCGACCCCAACCGCGACCCAACCACCGCGACTGCGGGTCATCAGCAAATAATAGATCTCAATAAGCAACAAGGCCCCTAACCCGACCTTCTCCCATAGCCGACGGCGCGCCAATACCATACCCGCAATCAAGACGATAGACAGTTCGAGGTAGTGGGCAACAAAGTTTGGGTTACCCAGGGTAGAGACGCCGAAATTGCCCCAATGCGCATAAGCAAAGGGTACCAGGTGAATCCCACGATATTGCAATAGGCCAATAACCGATACCACGAAAGAGGTTAGGGCGATGGTCCACAATACCCCCCAACGGGCCCGTGGCGACGAGAAAAAACGGGCGACCAGCAGGAAGAAAGCCAATAACCAAACCTGAGTGAACCAGGTCTCGAGGCCCTGTAAAGGATTGACCGCCCAAAAAAGGGAAAATAACGATATCGCCGCGTAGACTACCAAGGGCAGATCATAGGACCGTCTATCTATCCGTATTCTTTCGCTTCCTGCGTGTTGTCCGAGCCAAATTGCCAGCAATAGACCGATGCCGGCATATAATAACACGAACTTCGCCGTAAAATAATCCGAGAGATAGGAACCACCGTAGACGAGTGGAACCACCGCCACCAACAACAGCACTCCTAGCTTGAGCACCTGCTGTGAACGCGGCCCCCAACCCAGAGCGCCTTCGGCCCATGCTGTTCCATTATGCTCGCCCATCACCCTCCTTTTTTTCGCCGACTAAACACACTAAGAGCAAACCCAACATCGCAGACACCGCATTCAACTCTATATCTTTGACTTCAAAAAAACGCTGTGGTAATGCCCATTGTATGCATTCGTCACCGATACCGATACACACAGCGAGGACAAAACTGGCCAAATACGCCCATAACGGTCTCAAATCCAAACTCAACGCCCTGAGCAACACATACCCCATAAGCCCATACTCCACCAAGTGCATGCGCTCCGCCGGAAACCGAGCAAATTCATTGAGCAAGTAGCCATATGCCAACGCGATCAACCCCAGAGCCAAACAAGCCCGCAAACGACGGCCATCGGCCCGGCGCCAGATGGCCAGGACAAACCCGACGCCCGCGACCACGACGACGGCGATTCCGAGATAGCGGACCGATCCCTGCGTGTATTCGGATAGCATACCCCAAACCTGGGGCAGTAGGGGTATCGTGCTATAGACAAAGGTGACATACCCCACAACGCAGACCCAGGCCTTACTCCGCTCCTTCCCCATGCGATCATAAACCGGCGCCATTACCCCTGCAAAAAGCGCCGAGATTAACGCATAAGCACTTAGGTCAACCGCCCCTAAAGAGGCCAACAACCAATACAGGTCGCCCATTCCCCGTAATAACCCCCAGCCCAACCAGTAGCTATTCGTCAACACTTCGCTAAAAGCCGCAGGCGCCTGCAACAACAACAGGCCAAGATTAAGCTCGGCTTCCCCCCCACCCGTCGTGGCCAAATGGTATTCGACCCACTCGCTTTTGGCTTCGGGCCAGTCGCGCAGATAGACCCGGAATTTCCAGGGATTATACAACACCAACGAATTCCAAAAATTGGCCTGAAACGGTCCGTATACCGGCGCCGAACTGGACTCTGTAATCTCTCCCGTCAGATGATACGTCCCGACCCCCACATCGTATTCGATCGCATAATCACCAACCGACGGCCCCGTCCAATGCAGCTTTACCACATGATCGGCACCTTGGTACTGCAAGGTGTCGCCGTCTTGCGGGAACAGGATCTCCGGTATGCCCAGCCAGGCAGCCGTATCCGGTCCTGCCACGACGGCCGCCGGTTCGCGATACGATCTAGGCTGGGCATAAAGTACCCACTCATTGAGCATCGAACGCAGACTGTCGGCCACCACCGGATAGCGCTCAATGGCATTATCCGATTCCAGCGAATCCGTCACTAGATCGTATAGCTCATGGCTCCCATCCCAAACATTGTCGATCAGTTTCCAGCGCTCGGTACGCAACGCGCGAATACGCCGCCGGTACTGGTCGGCATCGGCGGTATAACCACCGGATGAGCTCTCGAAGTAGAGCGGTTTAGCTTTCCAGGGGCGTCTCTCAATAAGCGGCAGGAGGGAATGCCCTTGCGCTTGCAGTGGAACAGGGATGTCCGCCAATTCCAATAACGTCGGCATAATATCGATACACTGAACCTCTTCACTGACGATGCGGCCGGCCGGCAACCTTCCGGGCAGGCGCATCAACAAGGGAATACGCGTTATTTCATCATATAGACGGGCTTCCTTGAAAGTCGAGATATGCCCAACGAGATCGCGATCGAGTAACTCCTCTCCGTGATCGGCGCTAACAACCAGCACGGTATTGCTGTCCAAACCCGTCTTGGCCAACGTGCGCCGCAAGCGCCCGAAGAACTCTGTGTCGAGGCGCCGAATCTCCGCATCATAGAGCGCCTCGACCCAGGGCCGGTCGCGGGCGGCAAAGTCGATATTTCCACGCTCGATCATCACATTACGTTTGACCATCGCGATTTTCTCGCGCGCGATAAACCGCTTAAAGACGCCATACAAAGGCGTCGAGGAAGCGAAGGCACCGGGCATGAACATCGATTCGTACGGTTCACCAGCCGCATAGGGCAGGTGCAAGTCGCGGTAGTGATAATAAAGGAAAAAGGGACGCGCCGGGTCGGCTTCTTCCTCTAACCAGTGAAAGAGGATCTCGTCTCCGTTGTGGATTAATTCGTTGCGACGGGCATACTTCGTAAAACCCAGATTTTCAAAGTTTGGGATCTCAGTGAGAAAAAATATATCAGGGGCCTCATATCCCGCCTTTGCTAGCACATCCGGCAGGGTCTCAACGCCCGGATTGAGACGCTGCCCGCGAATATCGACGGCGTGGGTCGGCGCATAGAGCGAGGTGAGGATTGAAATCAACCCAGGGGTAGTCCACCCCGAACTGCTAAAGGCCTGTTTGAAAAACACGCCCTCACTCGCCAACGTATCCAAATGGGGGCTGGTATCCAATGGGTAACCGTAATAGCCCAAGTGGTCCGGCCGGAACGTGTCGACCGTTACGAGCAAAATATTGGGCCTGCCCGATGCGGCCCCCTGTACAGGAGCCATCAAGAATGGCAAAATCGCCGCGAGTACGAGACCCACCATCCGCAAGCTACTCCCCATTAGATGGATCACCTTGCAATCCCAGTGCAGACGGGGCACAAAAAAGGATTCTCCCGCGCAATATTATAAGATCACCTTTAGGCAAATTCCGGGTCCGGTATTTCAATCCAAACCACACCGGCGATCAGCAACCCACCACCTAAAAGAAAAAAAGTAAACCCGCTTCATCTTCCACATGCCGATAGGCGCCCAAACCAAAGATGGAGGTGATGCAACACGTCACGGCGTTTATTCGGCCATGGCTCCACCCCAACCGGCCCAATCGTTGGTAGAGGTGCTTGTGGTGAGCTTCAAGTACATTTTCTCCTCGCAACAGACGTCGGGTTAACGTATAGCAGACATCAAAAACACAAAACGCCAAGACCGATAAAAAAACCCATAGCGGTAAACCGGCGCGTGCACCCAAGACGCCGAACGCGGCGATGGTAAAACCGATAAACAGCGACCCCACATCCCCCATGAAAATCCGTGCCGGAGGGACATTAAAAACCAGAAAACCACCAACTGCACCCGCCAAGATCCACGTCATCCCGGCGACTGAACCGCCGATAGCGCCAAAGATTAACCCCATCCAGCAACAAGCGCATATCGTCTGCATTGCACTCAACCCGTCTATGCCGTCCATAAAATTAAAGGCGTTGCAGAGAAAGACAAACCACAAAACCGTTGGCGGCCACCCCCACCACCACAAACTCACTTCGCACCCGCCCGGCAAGACTAGCCCCTCGAAATGCGGTCCCCAACCGAGCCAGACCGCGATGGCGAGCAAGAGTAATATCATTTTTTCCCCCGGCCGCATCGGGCGCACCACATCGTCGATGACGGCGAGCAAGAGCAAAGCGGTCGCCCCCAACAATCCCCACCACTCCACCCCGGACCACACGCCCTCCCAGACGGCGACGGACACACCGGCCCAAAAACCCGCGACCATGCCGATCCCTCCGGCCGTCGGCGTCGGCCGCTTATGCGCACTGCGCACATTGGGCCGGTCGAGCCAATCGAAACGGCGAGTAACCGACAAAACGATCCGAGTAACCGCCGCCCCCACCACTAAAGCGCACAACACGGCAATCACCATAGGCCCCATCGCGACCATACCGCTATCCACCGTATATCCTATTGAGTCCAGCAGCAAAAGCCAATGGCACATAAGCGAGATCCGTCTGCGCCTCGGCGATCGAATAAGCCTTGTCTTCCTGCAGACGCAACACTTGCGCACGGTCAACCGCTGGCCGCAACCCCATCCCCCTAGCCGCGCCCAACCCACAAAGCACCAGCCAGAGCGGTAGGTGAATCTTGAACGGACGAACGCCAATGGCAGCCCCGACGGCATCGACGAGTGCGTCGTAACTTAGAGGCTCAAGACCAGCCAAAGCATAACAGCGATGATCGATACCAGGTTTAGCGGCAGCGGCGAGAATGGCCGCTACGACATCTTCGACATATACAGGTTGATGCAGATAGCAACCCTGCCCCGGGATTGGCAGAATGCGCCGGCGCCGCAAACCGGTTGCCAATCGGCTGATATTGCGATCGTCCCCCGGGCCGTAGATCATCGACGGACGCAATAAGACCCACGGCAATTTGGACTTGAGCACCAAAGCCTCCGCCGCGACGACTTCATCGACGGTCGGATCGGGCACGAGTGAAAACCGCCGCAGCGACGAAACCAACACCAAGCGCTCAATCGTTTTATCCACGCTCTCCAGCACCGAACGCACATAACGTATAGAAGCCAGATGCAACACGACACGCGCACTGCCAAGCGCCCCACCGATCCCCTCAGATGCCTCAAAGTCACCGCGTACGACCTCTACGCCTAGCTGTTCCAATGTGCCGGCATCGGTCTCCGGCCGCACGAGGCAACGCACAGTTTCCCCCTCGGCCAGCAAGCGTCGAACAAGCAAGGATCCGGTATAACCCGTAGCTCCCGTAACCGCAATCACGATGAAACCCTTTTGGCCTGCAGAAGCTCCTCATATAGTTCCTGCAGTGCAACTAACGCCCCCTGCAGCGAGAACTCGCGTATGGCGCGTTCTTGGCCAGCATGCCCCATCTCTCGCCGCCGAACCGGGTTGCGCAACAAAGTCGCCATAGCACCGGCAAGCGCCTGGGCATCGCCTGGTGGAACGAGTAATCCCGTTTTTCCTCCTACCACCACTTCGGGGATGCCGCCAGTGTGGCTACCTACGACTGCCCGCCCAACCGCCATCGCTTCAACCGCGGCGAGCCCCATTCCTTCGCTCAATGATGGCAACAAAGCCAAATCACAGCCAGCCAAATAGGGACGCACATCGTCCTGAACCCCGACAAAGTGGACCTTAGCGCCCAATCCGAGTTCGTCGGACAGCGCTTGCAATTGACTCCGCAGCGGCCCGTCTCCAACCACATAAAGGCACATCGAGGGGAATTCACCGCCGATATAGGACATAGCCCGCAACAAGACGTCGAGCCCCTTCTCCGCGGTGTGGCTTGCCACTACCACCAAACGCGGCTCCCCTGCAAGCGGCATGGCCTCTGCTGCGGTAAAGTGCCCGATATCAATGCCATTGCGCACCACTCGATACTGCCCCTCGTCCCCCACCTCCATATCCTGCCATTGCCTAGCCACACTGCGGCTCACTGCCACCAGTGCGTCCGTCGACAAAGCCGCCCAGCGTTCACAACGGCGAAAAACCTCCCCTTTCAATGAGGCGCGGCCAATCTCATCCACCAGGCCGTGGTAGGTATGCAAGACGATCGGCACCCTAGCCTGCTTAGCCGCCATCCGCCCCAGAATGCCCGCCTTGGAAATATGGGTATGCACAATATCGTATGTCCCATTAGCTATGATTCGGGCAATGGCCCTATATGCGTTGAGATCCGCCAGTGGATTGACCGCGCGTTGAAGGCTGGGCACTTGGTGTAAAATCAACCCCTTTCCCCGCGCTTCTTCCGATAGATCCCCCTCTCCTGGCTCGCTGCGTCCCGCTAGGACTTCAACCGCAAAACGCTGCGTATCTATACCTTTTGCCATATCGAGCACATGCCGCGGCACCCCACGCACAGCAAGACGGGTAACGATATGCAGAACACGTATTTTGACCGCCATGCTCAAACTCGGCGCAAGAACTGCCGGATATAGGCGGCAGAGACACGCTGGCGGCGCATCAACTGCCTGCGCCAGCGCAAAGCCGTCGGCAAATGACGGCAGGTATCAGCGAGTGCCAACAGCAAATAGGGGAAACGCCACGGCACGCGTAGCAGCAAATAGAGCCAGACCAGAGGTTCCGCCAGAATAAATGGGAGTAACACATAGGGCAATACACCTGTCGACGTATTCTTGACAAGGGTCAAATAGCGATTCTTTAATAGGTGTCGCTGCAAAAATGCAGGCTTGTCGACAAAACGCAGCCGTTCGTCCGAAGAGCCCGACCCCACATGATGGGCTTTCGCCCTTGGCGTAAATCGCGCCTGCCAGCCCAGCAACTGGGCGCGCCAGGCCAGGTCAATATCCTCGCCGTAGCTAAAATAGGCCTCATCAAAATATTGACCTTCGATGCGAATGTCCTCGAGCATTTCCCGA
>Ga0315339_1000446_pt1 | contig 52173 bp, 46 predicted proteins | sample ASW17metaG_FD_204514 | JGI IMG/M metagenome (GOLD analysis project Ga0315339, IMG submission 204514) | Ammonia-oxidizing marine archaeal communities from Pacific Ocean, United States - ASW #17 | ecosystem: Environmental > Aquatic > Marine > Oceanic | place: USA: California | collected 2016-12-05 | reverse complement strand
TGTGGGATGGTGTGCCGCTCGTGCCGATCACCTTGGGTTTATTCGCACTGCCTGAGCTCGCGGATCTTGCCATTCGGCGCCAAAGCATCGGCCGGCAGGCCAGAGTCGACACACGTTCAGGACAACTGCAGGGCATCCGGGACTCGTTGAAACATTGGTGGTTGGTTCTGCGATGCAGTTGGATCGGTGCGGCCCTGGGAGCCGTTCCAGGCATGGGTGCTGCGGTCATCGATTGGCTTGCCTACGGCCATGCCCTGAAGACTGAAAAAGACACCGAGCGATTTGGTGAGGGGGACATACGGGGCGTGATCGCCTCGGAGAGCTCCAACAATGCGAAGGAGGGTGGTGCCCTCGTGCCTACGCTGGCCTTTGGAGTTCCCGGCAGTGCGTCCATGGCGATCCTCCTGGGGGCGTTTACGATGCATGGCCTGGTGCCAGGTCCGAGGATGCTAACGGAGAATCTTGAGATCACCTACTCCATCGTCTGGAGCCTCGCTTTGGCTAACGTACTCGGTGCGGGCTTGTGTCTGACGTTCAGTAATCAGCTGGCGCGCGTTGCCACGATTCGAATGGGACTGTTGCTGCCTGTGGTTTTGGCCATCATCTTTCTTGGTGCGTTTCAAGGGTCTCGCCAATGGGGGGACCTCCACGTTCTCCTCGGGTTCGGGGTGTTCGGCTGGGTAATGAAGCACCAGGGTTGGCCGCGTCCACCTCTCATTCTCGGGGTGGTGCTTGGTGATATCGTTGAGCGATACTTGTTCATCTCCGTGAACCGGTACGATTGGGCCTGGCTGAGCCGACCACTTGTCATCTTGTTTTTCACGCTCGCACTGCTTGGTCTCTTGAGACCGTTACTGCGTAACCTCCGTGCGGCGGTAGGAAGAGGGGCCGGGTTTCAGCTACGGCCCCGGTTTTCCACATCGGCGTTGTTTACGTTGAGCATCCTCGCGGTTCTGGTGGGTTTCATCCTGGTCACGTCACAGTGGAACTTTGAGGCTCGAATCGTTCCGTTGGCCGTCGGATATACAGCGATGGTCTGTGCAATTTTGAGCGTGATTAACGAGGTCTTTCTCCGGCCGGCTACCGGTGCGGCTCTCGAACCGGCAGCCAAAGCTGAGGGGAACGGCAAGGGAGAAACACTCAGGTTGGATCGGCAGACGGTTTTAAAACGAGTGGTTGAGTTTTTTGCTTGGTGTGGCGGTTATTTATTACTGGCTCGCGTTACGGGTATGCTCCCCTCGATCCTTGTCTTCGTGGTTCTGGGTGTCCGATTCTGGGGTCGCGAGTCGCTATTTCGGGCGTTGGGGTTGGGATTGGGCGTTACCGCGTTCAGCTGGTTTCTATTCGACCGCGTTTTGTCTATACCCTGGCCGCAGAATCTGCTCGGGGGTATGTTTCCGGCCCTGCAGCCTTTCTTGCGATGATGCCGCTGGCAGGCACGGGTAAACTTTCGTTACTTATTTAGAGAGTGCAGTCATGACAGAAGCTGATGATCCGAAGTTCCTCTGTGATCCTTATCTCGATTGGGCCGAGGCGGAGGGGATACCAATGGTCGAGGACTTCGGGGTCGATCTGAATGAGGTCGAAACACGACCGTGGGCTCGCATGGGCCTTGACGGGGCACTCGTGCATCTTAAGGGCCGAGGTGATTTTCTTTGCGTGTTTGTTCTCGATCTTCCTCCTGGAGGGAAGTCTGCACCCCAACGCCATGTCTTCGAAGAGGTAGTCTACGTGCTCGAAGGTCAGGGCAGTACGACCATCAAGAGCCATGACGGCCAGACCCATAGCTTCGAGTGGAGCCAGGGAGGGCTGTTCGCTTTGCCGCTGAATGCTACGTATCAGCACTTCAACGGCAGTGGAAAATCCAGAGCCAGGCTATCGTCCACAAACAATCTGCCAATGGTCTTGAATCTTTTCCACAACGAGGATTTTGTGTTCGACAATTCGTTCGCCTTCGTGGAGCGAGCGGGCAAAGAGACATTCTTTTCCGGCGAAGGGGATTTCATCCCCAAGACGCCCGGCCGGCACATGTGGGAGACGAACTTCATTCCTGACCTGAGGCAGTTCGAGCTCGTCAAGTGGGAAAAGCGGGGAGCCGGTGGCTCGAATATGATGTTCGTTCTGGCGGACGGCACGATGCATGCCCATTCCTCAGAGATGCCGGTTGGTACCTACAAGAAGGCGCATCGCCACGGCGCGGATTTTCATGTGTCCTGTATTACCGGCACGGGCTATTCGTTATTGTGGTACGAAGATGATGCGGAATTCGTTCGTGTGGACTGGGATCATGGTGTTGTCTTTGCGCCACCCGACGGTATGTATCACCAGCACTTCAACACCAGCTCGACGCCGGCTCGATACCTCGCTATCGCGCTGGGCGGACTGCGATATCCAATGGTTGCTGAGAAACGGGCGGTGTTCATGGGCATGGACGTCAACGTACGCGACGGCGGAGCACAGATCGAGTACGAGGACCAGGACTCCCGTATTCATGAGATATACCTGGAGGCGTTGCGGGAAAATGGAGTCGACTCAGGTATGGGGCGTTTCCTGAGGGAAGCCTGAATGCCGATGGCTGTGTGGTGTGGTTAAGATGGCAAGTTCAGAACCGAAGTTTCTGTTCGATCCTTATCTCGACTGGGTAGAAAAAGAAGGTCCTGCGGTCACGGAGGGGCTTGGAATCGATCTGCTCGAAATCGAGACTGCTCCCTGGCCTCGCTTGGGCGTTGATGGGGCCTTTGCGCATTTAAGAGGCCGCGGTGACTTCGTCTCCATCTTCGTGATCGACCTACCTCCGGGTGGAAATACATCGCCCCAGCGTCACCTTTTCGAGGAAGTTGTTTATGTTCTCGAGGGCCGTGGCAGCACGACTATAAAGACGCCGGACGGGGAGACACACAGCTTCGAGTGGGGCCCGAAGAGTCTCTTCGCGTTGCCGTTAAATGCCGAGTATCGACATTTCAATGGCAGTGGTCGTTCGCGGGTAAGGATTGCCTCAACGAATAATCTTCCGGTGGTAATGAACGTTTTTCATAATGAGGCCTTCATTTTTAAGAACGATGCGTCCTTTCCAGAACGCTCGGGGAAGGCAGGGTATTTCAGTGGTGAAGGCGAGTTCATTCCCAAGCGACCCGGTCGCCACATGTGGGAGACGAACTTCATTCCGGATGTTAGTGCTTTCGAGCTCCGTGCCTGGGATAAGCGAGGTGCCGGCAGCTCCAATATGAAGTTCATACTCGCCGACGGCACGATGCACGCACACTCTTCAGAGATGCCGGTTGGCACCTATAAGAAGGCGCATCGTCACGGCGCAGACTTTCACGTGTTTAATGTCACCGGCGGCGGATACTCGCTGTTGTGGTACGAGGATGATGAGGATTTCGAGAGGGTTAACTGGCGCCACGGCGTCGTTTTCGCCCCGCCAGACGGAATGTACCATCAGCATTACAACACGGGTAACGAGCCTGCTCGTTACCTAGCGATCGCCCTTGGGAGCCTCCGGTATCCGTTTACGTCGGCCAAACGTCGATTGTTTGAAGGGGTGGATGTGAACGTTCGTGACGGCGGCGCTCAGATAGAGTACGAAGATCAGGATCCACGCATCCATGAGATTTATCTTCGAGAGCTTGCAGCGAACGGTGTAGGTTCCCAGATGAGCGAGTATATCGATGAGAATGTCTGAGTCATTTTCTTCGAGCAGATCAGCTCGTTTCCATCCCGGGTTGTCTTTACACGAGCTCGGATTCGATCATTTGCATCCGACCGAAGAGGAGAAAAAGCAACTCAGCGACATTATCTGGTCTGCTGATAACATCGTGCTCAGGACAGTGGGCGTGGATATTGGATCCTCCACGTCTCATCTCATGTTCTCCCGAGTCCATCTTCAACGGCTTTCTGAGGCTTTATCGAGCCGCTTCGTGGTAGTGAATCGGGAAATGCTGTGGCGCTCACCGATATTGCTGACACCTTATTCGTCCGGTAGGACTATCGACGCCGAAAGATTGGGAGCGTTTATATCTGACGCTTATAAAGAGGCTGGACTGACGCCTGAGGATATCGACAGTGGTGCGGTGATTCTCACAGGTGAGGCGCTCAAGCGACGCAACTCTCGTGCCATTGCAGACCTCTTCGCAGACCAGTCGGGAAAATTCGTCTGCGCTTTGGCGGGCCATCATCTCGAGGCGGTCATGGCAGCGCATGGCTCTGGGGCAGTGGAATACTCTCGTCGTCACCATAAGACCGTCCTCAACGTGGACATCGGAGGCGGTACTACCAAATTGGCACTCGCACACGGCGGGCGCCTGCTCGGTCACGCGGCGGTAGCCGTTGGCGGCCGGCTCGTTGCTTTCGATGAGAACGGGGCACTGACGAGGATCGAGGAACCAGCGTTTCGAATCGCCGAGGAGGTAGGCGTAAAGCTCGTATACGGGGAGAAACTGGCGGCCGGTGACCGTGACAGAATGGTTAGCGCGATGGCAGACGTTGTGATAACTGCGAGCTGCCTTCGTCCTTGGGATGGTTTAGGTGCAGCGTTGGCCCTAACGGAATGTCTGCCCGAAACGTCGCCCGTGGATGCTGTGACGTTTTCAGGCGGTGTGGCTGAGTACATCTTTGGTCGAGAGGAGGAGGGTCACTCTGATCTGGGTCGCGATCTCGCAGCTAGAGTGGTAGAGGCACTCAGAGAGAAGCGAATCCCGTATCCGGTGTATGACCCCGGTAACGGCATCTGCGCTACTGTAATCGGCGCGTCGCAGTTCTCGGTGCAGGTGAGTGGCAACACGATTCTCATCTCAGGTAAGGGGTCGTTGCCGCTGCGCAACGTTCCCGTCGTGCATCTGACGACCCAGTTTGACCGAGAGATTGACGCTGACGTCGTCGCTCAGGATATCGCTGCCGCGCTCGAGTCTTTCGACATCGTTGAGGGGGAGGCGCCGGCCGCGCTCGCTTTTCGCTGGCAGGGAGACCCATTGCATTCAAGGTTGCACGAGCTGGCGTTCGGAATAACAAAGGGTTTTTCTCGGACGATCGCAGCGAAAGCGCCTCTTATCCTATTGATGGATGGCGACATCGGGCGGACCTTGGGAGAGATACTACGACGAGAACTGAACGTCGCCGGGGACGTCATTTCCGTTGATGGTGTGCAGCTTAGGGCCTTCGACTATGTAGACATAGGTGAGCTGATAGAGCCTACGCACGTGGTGCCGCTCATCATTAAGTCCCTGCTTTTTTCCACGGGCGACTCGGATTAACGCCGCGCCAGCCAATACCCTAGGCCGCGAGGCGAAGTTTTTGGGCTTGGTGTCATCCGGGCACTTCGTGAGTCACTTCCTGACATTGACCCTGCCGCCGCTTTTTCCCTTTCTCCGAGCCGATTTCGATCTGGGTTACACGGAGCTGGGTTTGATCATGACGCTTTACGCTGCCGCCACCGGAATATTCCAGGTTCCTATGGGAATGTTCGTGGATAGGAATGGCGCTTTCCCGGTGTTGTTGACGGGTCTAACGGTGCTGTGCCTCTCCATAGCTGGAATTGGGCTGACAAATTCACCTTGGGCGCTAGGGGCTTTGGCCGTACTGGCAGGCTCGGCTAACAGCGTTTTCCATCCGGCCAATTACGCGATACTTGGCGGGGCTGTAAACCCCAGTCGACTCGGGCGGGCTTTCGGGATCCACACTTTCGCGGGTCATTTTGGCAACGCACTGGCGCCGATCACGATCATCTTCCTGGCGGTCACTTGGGGTTGGCGTGCGGCCTTGGTGACAGTCGGTGCCATGGGGCTGATGGTAACCGCCGCGATCTTTTTGAGCGGTGATCCAGGTGAGGGTGAGACGCAAGCGTCGCGACGTTCCGCGCGAGCTAGGGATGGGGGGAACAACCAAGAGCTCAATTCTTTAAAGTTCCTTTTCTCTTCTCCACTTTTGAAACTTTTCCTTTTCTTTGTGCTGACGGCCGCCGCATCCAACGGCATGCAGACTTTCTCTGTGACCGCCTTGGTCATGCTTTTCGACACGCCGTTAGTGACTGCGAGTGCTGCGCTGACGGTTTTCTTGTTTGCGTCGTCAATCGGCATTCTCGCGGGGGGAATCTTGGCCGACTCTACAAGCCGGCACGATCTCGTGGCGGCGTTGGCTTTCGCGCTGACCGCCGCCATTATTGCGCTCGTGGGCTCCGTGGCTCTACCTGCGTTTCTGCTGATCTTGCTACTGGGCACGGCGGGTCTACTTCAAGGGGTTATTCGTCCGGCGCGAGACATGCTCGTACATGCCGCAGCCCCAGAGGGAGCCACGGGCAAGGTGTTTGGGTTCGTCACGACGGGTATCAATGTCGGCGGCGCCCTCATGCCGCTCCTCCTGGGTTGGCTAGTGGATCGGGGTGCTGCGGAGTGGGTATTCTGGCTCATAGCCCTTGTCATGGTATTGGCTCTCGTGACCGTGCTTACTACCCACCAACCGACCGAGCCCATCAAGGTTCCTCAGGAACACGACTCCGACACCTGACAGCATGGAGGGTGTCTAAACCCCGGCCGGCAGAGTCAAGCTGCTGGCTTGAAGCTTTCATGGCGTACATAAACAGTGAAGAGAATGCGAACGGGTAGATTCTCGAAAGTCGCCGGTCGGTTTGTCGCCCTTGACGGCGAAAAAGGGTTAAGAGTTGAGCAGTGCTCGCGTGACGTTTCCCAACCCCACTACGCGTGGGTGATCTGGGGATGCCAGATCAGGAGGACGGTGCGGCTACGCCTCAGCCCTGAGGCTTGGTGTGAGAAGCTGATATGATTCGCGGTCCCTTAAGACTGGGTCTACGAGACCGAAGAGCATGAAAAAAGACATTACGAACCTCCGTTCTACGTTGGAGTGGCTGCAGGAGCAGGGAGACGTTATTGAAACGGACAAGGAGGTGGATCCCGATCTGGAGCTCACGGGTCTACAGAAACATTTAGATGGCGGTCCGGTGATGCTTTTTAATAATGTCAAAGGCAAACCCCATGCACGGGCCATCACAAATCTTTTCTCTGACATCGAGGTGATTGACAGAATCTTCGGCTATGAAGATCCCGTGCAGCGCACAAAGAAAATCGCCGAGTGCATTGAGCAGCCGCTTCCACCGCGCGAAATTCCGCAGGAAGAGGCACCCTGTCAGGAGACAGTTCTTACGGATGATCTTGACGTCAACAAATGGATAACCGCGATTCGTCACACCGAGTTAGAGACAGAGCTCACTGTTGGCTCGGGAATATCGTGCGTGGTTGGAGATTACTTCAATGGCGGTAGCCACATTGGTTACAACCGAATGAATTTTCGTTGGGGCAACGTTGGTACTTTCCAGATCTCGCCTGGGTCGCATATGTGGCAGGTGATGACCAAACATTATAAGGACGAGCAACCAATCCCACTCACCATGTGTTTCGGTGTCCCGCCCGCATGCACGCTGGTGGCGGGCGGTGGTTTTGATTATGCGTTACTGCCTAAAGGGTGTGACGAGATTGGGATGGCAGGTGCGGCGCAGGGCTCGCCGGTTAACATCGTCAAAGCACGCACGGTTGAGAATGCTTGGGCTATTGCGGAGTCCGAGTATGTGCTGGAAGGGTATTTGTATCCCCGGGATAAGCGTTATGAAACCAGGGAGTCTGAAGAAGCCGACGTCCAGGGCAAGTATTTCTTCCATCCGGAGTGGGCCGGTTATATGGGTAAGGCCTACAAGGCACCAACGTTCCACGTTACCGCCATCACGATGCGCGATCCGAAGACTCGTCCAATCATTTATCCACTCGGTGTTCACATGTCGGACTGCATCAACATCGATACGACCGTGCGCGAGTCGGCTATTTTCGGGCTTTGCGAGCGGTTGCAGCCCGGGATCGTGCAGGACGTTCACATTCCGTACAGCATGACCGACTGGGGTGGTTGCATCATTCAGGTAAAGAAACGCAACAAAATCGAAGAGGGTTGGCAAAGAAACTTCCTAGCGGCCATCCTTTCCTGTTCTCAGGGTATGCGCTTGGCAATCGCTGTGAGCGAGGATGTGGATATCTATTCCATGGACGACATCATGTGGTGTCTTACGACACGAGTGAATCCCCGTGCCGATATACTCAATCCTCTCCCCGGCGGTCGTGGGCAGACGTTTATGCCTTCGGAACGCATGACTGCGGGGGATAAACAATGGACAGCATCGAACACCGAGTTTGAGGGTGGGATGGGAATCGATGCCACTGTGCCTTATGGATACGAGCAAGACTTCCATCGACCGGTTTACCCCATCGATCATGTCAAGCTGGAGGATTTCTTTACCGACGCCCAGATCGAAAATGCCAAGTCCCGCATGGCGGGCTGGGTAATTTCGTTGGCCCGTACCGGAAGGTAACGGGCGGCAGGAGCAAGTTCCTAGGAGAGGCGTCCCGATGTTGTCTGGAATTCGGGTGCTCGATTTCACCAACCAGCTGGGTTGGATAGCCGGCCGCATTCTTGCGGACCTCGGGGCGGATGTCGTCAAAGTTGAACCGCCGGATTTGGATATCACCGACTCAGCCTGGCAGGCCCACAATTTAAACAAGCGTTACTTGGCACTGGATCATACGACGAAGGTGGGTGAGGAGGCGGTGTTCGCATTGGCGCCCTTTGCGGACATTCTTCTCGAGACTGCCTTGCCCAGGAGCTCCGCCGCGGAGTTTTTTCACGAAACTAGCTTTCGGGAGAAAAACGCGCGTTTGATTCAAGTATCCATCACCCCCTTCGGTCGGGGCGGGCCTCGCTCGTGCTGGTTGGCTAGCGACTTGGAGCTGATGGCCGCCGGTGGCGCCCTGTCTCTTGCGGGGGAGGCCGAGGGTATGCCGGTCCGCATCTCTTCGCCCCAATCCGGGGGGTGGGCTGGAGTTGCCGCTGCAACGGGTGCGCTGACGGCACTCAAGGCACGGGAGCGGACAGGGCGGGGTCAACTGGTGGACGTTTCCGCCCAGGCTGCAATTATCGCTGCGTTGGCCAACGCACCTACTTTTTATGACATAGAAGGCACCGTGCCGACCCGCGCGGGCGCTTTCGTAACCGGGCGATCCGTCGAGGGAGCCCGTTACCGCGTGTTTTGGCCGTGTCGGGACGGCTACATAAACTTCATTCTTTATGGGGGTATTGCGGGCCGACGCACCAATCAGGCGCTTGTGGATTGGATTTGTGAGTGTGGGGAAGACCCAGGGGTCCTAGCCAAGATTAACTGGGATCGTTTCAGTCCGACAGAATTGACCCAAAACGAAGTTGACGCGATCGAGGAGCCGATCGGTCGCTTCATGCGTCGCCTTACGAAGCGTGAATTTCTAGATGGCGCGTGCGCAAGAGACATGCTTGGGTACCCTGTCTCCACGGTTGCTGACATCGCTGCCGATCCCCAGCTGGAGGCTCGGGCGTTCTGGAGCGACCAAACTGATCTAGATGGAAACACCCGCCGCTACTGTGGCGGCTTTGGTGTAGTAGACGGGCAACGTTTGCCAATTCGACAGCCGACTGGTCGGTCCGTGACATTGGCAGAACTCATTGAGGCACCTAATCTTCTGCGTGGTGGTGCAGAGAGGTCCGAAAACGTGCGTCCCGCTACTGATGAGGGTAGGGCCCTCGCCGGCGTAAAAGTTGTAGTGTTCGGTGGGTATGCAGCGGGTCCCTGGATCGGGAAGATTCTCGCAAATTTCGGGGCTGTGGTGGTTCACGTGGAGTCTGCAGATCGACCTGACGGGTTTCGCATGGAGTACCCGCCATTCAAAGACGACGAGGCCGGGCTCAATAGGGGTGGCACATTTGCGTTCTTCAACGACTCTAAGCTCGCCGTAACCCTCGATATCAAAAAGCCGGGCGGGGTTCGGCTTGCGCGCAGGCTAGTCGATTGGTGCGATATCGTGATCGAGAACATGCGCCCCGGCGTGATGGCCAGGCTTGGACTCGGTTACAAGACGCTTATCGAGACGAACCCGGACCTCATACAGCTTTCTACATGTAACATGGGCCAGACAGGCCCCCGGGCTCGAACCCCGGGTTTCGGATCGCAGCTCTCAGCGATGGCCGGTTTCTGCGAGCTAGCGGGCGAAGCCGCTGGGTCGCCGATGCTTCTCTATGGTCCATACATTGATTTCATAGCCGCTTTTTACGGTACATCGGCGGCACTTGCCGCGCTGGAACAACGACGGGTTAGCGGTAAGGGGGTGCAGATTGATCTGTCCCAATACGAATGCGGCCTTTCATTCCTGGCAGGGGAGCTGCTGGATTTTCATGCCGAGGGGTCCATCGCCAGCCGCAGGGGTAACGATGATCCGGCGGCAGCACCCCATGGGGCCTTCCTATGTTCGGATGGCCGGTGGCTGGTCTTGAGCTGTTGGAGCGACAAGGAATTCAGGCGCCTCGCCCACACCGTTGGCGAGGAATCGTGGGCGGAGGAAAAACGTTTCGCGACCCTCGCGGCCCGGCAGGAGAACGCTTCGCTTCTAACCGAGGGTATCAACCGGTGGTGCAGAGCCCGGACAGCACAGGAGACCGTCAGGGCGCTTCAAGAGTCCCGGGTCCACGCCTACGTTGTTAACACGGTGGCGGATCTGTTTTCCGACCCGCAACTCCTGCAGCGTGGGACGTGGCGGATTCGGAGGCATCCGGTTATCGGGGAGCAGGCGTATTATTTTCCTGGCTTCGACCTCTCCGATAATCCAGGCGATGTGACTACTGCCGGCCCCCTTCTCGGAGCGGACAACGAGCGTGTCTATCGAGATTTTTTGGGTTTGACCGAAGGGGAGATCGGACAATATCGTGAGAGTGGTGTGATTGGTTAAGGCAGGTCGCGCAAAGTGAAATTCATGATGACAAGAGTTCGTGATTGTCGGTCACCTCAAAGTTCAGGGGGGGCGAGAACGTTGGTGGTGGCCTTGTTCGTGCTCGCGGTCCCCGGGAGCGGTTTTGCACAGGACAGGTACAACTTGGCACTCATGGGGGCCAGCCCCGGAGGGTTGTGGTCCTTGCTTGGGGCAGGGATTAACGCAGCGGTCGTCAGTCAACACCCAGGTTCAGTAGTGACCTATCAGACTTCCGGAGGCGGGCTTGCTAACGTTATGTTGGTGAGCGACGGGCGAGCCGACCTGGGAATAGTGCACGACGTTGAGCTCAAAGCCGCCGTTGAGGGGAGCGCACCTTTTCAACAGCCGGTTATGAATCTGAGGGCCATCGCGTATCTTTACGACTGGGCGCCAATGCAGCTGGTGATTACTCGAGCGTTTGCAAATCGCTATGGCATCGAGTCCCTGCGGGACCTCATCACAACCGAGGCGCCGATCCGTATGGGGGTTAACACTCGAGGCAATATGGTCCAAGAACTCAATCGTTCGATACTTGCGGCCTATGGCGTTACCTATGAGGAAGTTGAAAGTTGGGGAGGGCAGGTAGTTTTTGCGGCCTCCAGCGAGATGGCCAGCCTTATGGCGAACCGTCGCATTGATATGTCAAGCAATGGCGTGTTTGCGCCGAACAATTCGATTCTTCAATCGAGCAATGCGGTTGAGGTCATCATGCTGCCGCTGGACGAGGAGGCAATAGACATAGTCTCCGATGTCACGGGGGCTCGGGCTTATACGGTTCCCGCTGGTGCTTACGAATGGCTCGATCGCGACGTCCCTACGATCGCTCTAGGCGCCGAGCTGGTTGTGAACGAGACTCTGCCAGATGAGCTAGCCTACGACCTGGCTCGAGCATTGATGGAAAACATCGACAGGTTGCGCGGCGTGCATCGAGCTATGGGTGATCTGACCCCAGAGTTCATGGTGTCCCAGAGCATCGTTCCATACCATCCCGGTGCGCTACGTTATTACCGGGAAGCTGGGCTCGTCGATTAGGCTCGAAGGCAGGGCATGAACGCGGTTCGCTTCCTCTTTTCGATCGGTGCGAGACGTCAGCTTGAGGGCGGCTTTCGTCAGATCGTCTGGTTCTACTCAGCGTGTCTCGCGTTATGGGCTATTTGGGCGGCGACCGTGGCGCTCATCGATCCGTTGGCGCACGGAGCTATCTTTGTCTGTTTCATGCTCGGACTAATGTTTCTCGTGGTGGCCCCGGGCGGCAAGGGTGGAGCGGACACGCCATGGGTCGGCGACTACATCCTGTCTGGCGCGAGCATCCTGTGCGGTCTCTATTTCATTATCTCTGCCGAGCGTGTTGCGGGCCGAATCTCGCTCTTAGATCCGCTGACCGATCTCGATTTCCTTTTTGGAACTGCTCTATGGTTGCTCGCATTAGAAGCCACTCGCCGTGCCGTCGGCCTCGCGCTTATGCTCGTTGTCGTTACGTTTGTTTTATACAACCTTTTTGGCCATTTGATTGATGGTGTGATGTCGCACGGTTTTATCAGCTACGAGCACTTTCTTGATCAGTCTATATTCACAACGAATGGGATCTTCGGTGCCCCAATCCGCGTGGCTGCTACGTACGCCTTCTTGTTCGTGTGTTTCGGCGTTTTTCTACAACGGGCTGGAGGGAGCGCCTTTTTCTTTAACCTAGCCTCGGCCATCACCGGCCGTAGCCCGGGGGGGCCGGCAAAGGTGGCTATTGCCTCTTCCGCGCTCTACGGGACCATGTCCGGAAGCCCCACGTCCGATGTCGTGACCACGGGGTCCATCACCATACCGATGATGCGCCGATTCGGTTACTCGCCCGTACTCGCGGGCGCGGTGGAGGTAGCTGCATCGACGGGCGGTAGTATCCTGCCTCCCGTCATGGGCTCTGCTGTATTTATCTTGGTGGAGTTTACGGGGATTAGCTACCAGACTGTCGTGGTTGCGGCAATCATCCCGGCATTTCTGTTTTATCTCGCCCTATACGCTCAGGTTCATCTAAGCGCGTTACGTTTGGGGCTGGGTGGGCTGGAGGCCTCGGAGTCTGGCCAGGTGCGGAACACACTTCGAAACGGGGGCGTGTTCGTGATACCCCTCCTAGTTATCGTGGGCGCGCTTGCCATGGGCTTCACCCCCACTTTCGCAGCGGTATTCGGGGCTCTGGCGGCTATCGTCTCGTCGTTACCGAGAAGGGAAACGCGGATAAACATCCGAGGGATCTACGAAGGTTTAGCTGAGACGAGCCTGCGGATGGTGCCGGTGATGGCGGCCTGCGCAGCTGCCGGTTTAGTGGTCGGGGGCATCAGTATCACGGGCTTGGCAGGGAAATTTTCCTATATCGTGCTCGCTCTAGCGGGTGAGAGCCAGATCCTGACCTTCGCCGTAGCCGGGGTACTTTGTATCCTCCTGGGTATGGGAATGCCTACTCCAAGTGCGTACATTCTCGCCGCGGTCCTTATCGCCGATGTGCTAATTGTGCCCGGGGTGGAAGTTTTAACCGCACACATGTTCCTGCTTTTCTTCTCGGTGTTATCTGCGATCACGCCGCCGGTTGCTGTGGCCGCCTATGCTGCATCATCCATCGCGGAAGCTAACCCACTGGCCATCGCTGTGGCTGCTTTGCGCCTTTCTCTCGTTCTTTTCCTCGTGCCCTTTGCGTTTGTCTACGTTCCCGGTCTGCTCGCCCAAGGTTCGCCAGGGGAAATTGCGATAGCGTTGGTTTTGGCGATACCGGGCGTCCTTGCGCTAGCGGTAGCCAGCGAAGGGTATTGGAGAGGGGTGTTGCAGAACTGGCAGCGTATTGGCGTGGGATGCGCGGGACTGGGTTTGCTGTTTGCACCAGCCTTTTTTAGAGGGATTTGAGTGCAATTCAAATATGTCTACTAAACAGAGCTTTAGAGTCTTTTGTTCAAGTAGAATCGTTTTTTGTGGCTGAGAGCGGGCTGACTTGTGCTCTCCTGGCGTTGGATGGATGGAGAAGGTGAAGGTCTTCACCCTCCCAAACCGTGCACTCTTGGAACGGTGCGGCCTGAGCCGATTAATCTTACAATTCTGTCGGCTAGCCACGATCCTGGCTGCGCGTCAAAAATTTTCCCAGGGAGGGCATTTAACAAGTGAATGATGATGACAGAGGACTGAGGATGCGGATTCGTAATCGTGCACTGGCGCTCGGGGCGTTGGTGCTGTTTCTCTATGTTGGATTCATGGTCCTCGTGTGGGTGAAGAATCCGAGTTTGGTTGGTCAGTAGCGCCAGCGAAGCGTTCGGCGAAGGCCTGACGAAGGCGACACGATGACTACCAATCGCGCGTTTCTGATGACCCTCTTCGTTCTATTGTTCTCTGCTCTCGTCTCATTGGGCCTATGGCAATTGCGTCGAGCCGATGAGCGGGAAGCCTCACAGGATCGTTTCGCCTTGGGCCGTGATCTTCCTGCGCTCACCGCGCCCTTATCCAATCAGGGGATTGAAGAATACCGTTACCGGCGGCTTGAACTCAGGGGTCGATATCTTTCTTCGAGGCAGGTGTTATTGGACAGCATGATCCACGAGGGTCGTGCAGGCTACCACGTGCTGACGCCATTTCTACCCCTTAACGATTCACGTTGGCTTCTGGTTAACCGGGGCTGGGTCGAAGCAGATCCCGACCGCCGTGTGTTGCCGGGGGTTGAGGTGGGGGAGACCATCCGTGTGGTAACTGGTCAGCTCGATGCACTGCCTCGCCCCGGTTTGGAGCTTGGAGGTTCAATTGGGCCTGAAGGCTGGCCACTGGTTGCGTTGTTTCCGAACCCCGAAGAGCTGGAGGAGCGCTTCGGGGAACCTCTTCTGGACTATCAGCTGTTGCTTGATGCTGAGATGCCCGACGGGTACGTGCGCCAGTGGCAGTTGCGTATGCTGTCTCCGGAGAGGCATGTTGGATACGCCATCCAGTGGTTCTCTCTGGCAGGCACGCTTCTGGTAATTGCGGTCATCTTGAGTTTGCGCTCTCGTAAGTTCAGCGCAGAGGGATGACATTAGACCCTGAGCGGGGGCACAATAAGCAACCCGCAACAACGCCCAGCAGAAAACCTTCGGAGTGATTAATGGCTAGAGTTCTTTGGGGTATCCCTTTCGCCTTCGTGGCCACTGTCGTAGCAGCGAAGCTCGCGTTCGAGTTTACCGCCCCTGTATTCAGTGGCCCGATCACTGAACCTTGGGCCCAGAGCAGGATGGAATTCGTGTCTTGGAATAACGAGCAGTGGACCGGTTGGGTGCGCGAGGAGTTCTTTGAGCAAACGCCTGAAAACACGGTCGATTGGCACCGTCACTCCAACCCCAGCCTGGCATATATCGACTGGGACGGGGAACCTTGGCAGGCAAAGATCGAAGGAGAGACGTTTGTTTTAGCCCACAGGGGAGACTGGGGCGGTCCCACCGAGAGCGCTAACGCGATTCGATATCGGGATTGGTCGGGCCAGAACCGACTCCGAACCCTGGCCCAATTGCAGCGTTAAAAAAGCGCTTTGAACTCCGCGGCGTCTTGCCCTATTATGCCGCCTGCATGGACCAGAAGCCGGACCTAAAATAGCCAAGGATGGAGCTACGGTAGCTGTGTGTTCTGACGCAGGGCCTATGATTTCACGGACCTTTATGCAACAAACTCTCACGGTGAGGGGGATGAAACCCTTCGTCGGAAGCCGTCGTGCAGCTGGGGTTCTAGCCGCGGCACTAGCGCTATTTTCTGCGGGTGCCTTAGCTCAGGGTTGGGACATGCGCCCGGGCGTCACCGAGCTGAGCCAGCACATCCAGACCCTCCATCACATCAGTCTGTGGATCTGCATCATCGTCGGCATGGCCGTCTTCGGCGCCATGTTCTATACGATCATTGCCCATCGGCGCTCTAAGCACCCAGTGCCCGCGACGTTCCACCACAACACCAAAGTGGAAGTGATCTGGACGATTATTCCGACTTTGATCCTTGTCGGTATGGCCGTGCCCGCAACGCTTGCGCTAATAGAGGTCGAAGACAACAGCAATTCCGACCTCACGGTCCTCGTTACCGGGTCGCAGTGGAAGTGGCACTATCAGTATCTTGAGGCAGGCATCGGTTTTTACAGCAATATCACGACGCCCACCGAGCAGATCAACAACCTCGAACCCAAAGGGGAGAACTACCTGCTGGAGGTCGACAACCCGCTGGTGATTCCCACCAACCTGAAGGTGCGGTTCTTGATGGCCTCCGACGATGTTATTCACTCTTGGTGGGTGCCTGATTTCGCAGTGAAGCAGGACGCTATCCCGGGGTTTATCAATGAAGCTTGGACGCGCGTTGAGCAGCCAGGCATCTACCGTGGCCAGTGCACGGAACTTTGCGGAATGAACCACGCGTACATGCCTGTTGTGGTGGAGGTGCTTCCCGAAGAGGAATTCCTTGCCTGGATAGAGGACCAGCGAATAGCCAACGAGCTCGCCGGTGAGGCAGCGGTCGCTGCCCGGAGTCGGGACTGGTCGATGGAGGAACTCGTGCCGATGGGTCAGGAGGTCTATATGGACCACTGCGCAACCTGCCATATGCCCGATGGGTCGGGTCAGGGCATCAGGTACCCCGCACTAGCCGGAGGTGTTGTTCCAAACGGGCCGGTCGAAACGCATATCAACACGGTTATGAACGGCGTGGCCGACACGGAGATGCAGGCCTGGGCACCCCAGCTCAGCGATCTCGAGATCGCGGCAGTAATTACCTATGAACGTAATGCTCTCGGTAACGGCATGGGCGATATCGTGCAACCGCTCACCATCTTCAACGCTCGCTAGGTAAACCAAGAATGATTGCGCACGCAGAAACCATACCCCCGGCTCGACATCCGCTTGTGAGCTTTATTCTGCGCTGGACTTTGACGACCAACCATAAGGAGATCGGCACCCTCTATTTGTCGCTGAGCTTCCTTTTGTTCCTGATCGGCGGGGCGATGGCGATGATCTTCCGTGCTGAGCTCGCTGAGCCGGGATTGCAGTTCGTCGCGGCGGATTTCTACAACCAGATGGTCACCCTGCACGGGTTGGTCATGGTGTTCGGGGCGGTCATGCCCGCATTCGTGGGGCTGGCTAATTGGATGATACCGCTGATGATCGGGGCCCCCGACATGGCGCTTCCTCGGCTCAACAACTTCAGTTTTTGGATCCTACCATTTGCATTCTTCATGCTGCTTTCGTCTTTGTTTATGGAGGGTGGCGCGCCGAATTTTGGCTGGACACTTTACGCACCTTTATCGACTACCTATGGTCCCCCAAGTACGGACTTCCTGATCTTCGGTGTGCACCTGATGGGAATATCTTCGATCCTGGGTGCGATCAACATTATCGTCACTATCTTTAATTTGCGCGCGCCAGGTATGACGTTAATGAAGATGCCATTGTTCGTTTGGACATGGCTGATCACAGCATTCCTGCTCATCATGGCCATGCCGGTGTTGGCCGGCGTCGTCACCATGATGCTTACGGATCGACATTTCGGGACGAGCTTTTTCGAGGCGTCTGGTGGTGGTGATCCGCTGATCTTCCAGCACGTCTTTTGGTTTTTCGGGCACCCGGAAGTCTACATCATGATCCTCCCGGGATTCGGTATTGCCTCGCAGATTATCCCGACGTTTGCGCGTAAGAAACTATTTGGTTATCCCTCCATGGTTTACGCGACTGTTGCCATTGCGCTCTTGTCGTTCGTCGTGTGGGGACACCACATGTTCGCAACTGGCATGCCTTTGGCCACTGAGTTGTACTTCATGTACGCGACGATGTTGATCGCGATACCTACCGGGGTAAAGGTGTTTAATTGGGTGGCCACGATGTGGCGTGGTTCGATGACCTTCGAAACGCCAATGCTTTTCGCCCTCGGTTTTGTGGTGATGTTCACTATCGGTGGGTTATCTGGGCTCATGCTGGCCATCGCGCCGGTCGATTTTCAGTACCACGACACTTTCTTCGTCGTGGCGCACATTCACTACGTGCTTTATCCCGGTGCGATATTCGCCACCATGGCCGCGGTCTACTATTGGCTGCCTAAATGGTGCGGGAATATGTACAACGAAACGTTGGGGAAGATCCATTTCTGGACGGCGGTGGTCGCCCTCAATCTTACGTTCTTTCCGATGCATTTCGTGGGGTTGGCTGGCATGCCGCGGCGGATCGTTGATTATGCGCTGCCCTATACCGGCATGAATACGTTTGCGAGCTTTGGTGCCTTTCTCCTGGGTGCAACGCAGATTCTCTTTCTCTACATCGTGATTAAGACTGTGCGTGGTGGCGAGAAGGCGACCGATCAGGTATGGGAAAGTGCGGAAGGACTGGAATGGACGGTTCCTTCACCGGCCCCACTCCACACATTTGAAACGCCACCGCGCGTGGACTAGTGGATGTATATGGGTCCGGGTAACCGACGATGACAGGCAGCCAAAATAAGCAACGTAAGCACATGGTGCTCTTGGGGTTGGTGGCCGTCAGCATGTTCGGCTTCGCCTATGCACTGGTGCCGCTGTACGAGATTTTCTGCGATATAACTGGCTTCAATGGTCGAACATTTTCGCAGACCACCGCCGCAGAAGCGCCCAGCGAAGCAATCGGTCGTGAAGTAACGATCCAGTTCCTGGCGAAAGTTGGTCGCGGCATGCCGTGGGAGTTTCGACCGACAGAAAGCCGGATGCAGGTCCGAGTCGGTGAGGTGAGCGAGACCCGATACTACGCGCGCAACTACGCCAACCAGACCGTTATCGGTCAGGCGGTTCCGAGTGTGACCCCGGGTTTTGCGGCACCCTCCCTTCATAAGATTGAGTGCTTTTGTTTTACACAGCAGTCCTTAGAGGCGGGTGAGGAGGTGGAGATGCCTGTCCGCTTCTACGTCGACGATGATCTGCCGGCGGATGTCGGGACCTTGAGCTTGTCTTATTCGTTGTATCCGGTATCCGCATCCAAAATGACTTCTGTCCCCATTGAGGAGGTAGCTGCGGTCCACACTGAGGAGCACGCTGCGGTCCACACTGAGGAGCACCCATGAGCCACGACAATACATCCGGCCCGGTAAGCGAACCGCCTGCCTACTACGTGCCGCACAGCAGTGTGTGGCCAATCATAGGCTCTACTGCGTTGTTCCTTACCGCGTATGGGGCCGCGAACTTCATTCAGCAGAGCACCGACAAGGTCGCGACCGCTACTGGTAGCTCCGGGATTTGGATCTTTTTTGTCGGACTCGCCGCGGTTGCATACATGATGTACGGCTGGTTTGGGACCGTCGTCAAAGAAAATCTTAGAGGCCTGGTTAGCGCGAAGCTCGATCGTTCTTTCCGGCAGTCTATGTTCTGGTTCATTATCTCAGAGGTGATGTTTTTCGCCGCGTTCTTCGGTGCGCTTTTCCATGCGAGGCTCATTACTGTGCCGTGGCTGGCAGGTGCCGGTAATAACCTGGAGACTCATTTAGTTTTGTGGCCGGATTTTGCAGACGTCTGGCCGCTTTTCATGACGCCCGGCGGCGGTGCCACGGAGGCCATGGCGGCGTGGGGTCTGCCTTTCATCAACACGGTCATTCTTGTCACCAGTAGCGTCACGATCACATTCGCGCATTGGGCTCTGAAGAAAAACCAAAGGCTGGGGATAAAGCTATGGCTCGGGCTGACCGTGGCACTAGGGGCTATATTTTTGGTGCTCCAGGTTGTCGAATACGTTGAGGCTTATCATGAGCTGGGCTTGACCATGGCTTCGGGTATTTACGGGTCTACCTTCTTTATGCTGACAGGGTTCCACGGTGCACATGTGACCCTGGGTACGACCATGTTGGCCGTCATGTTGATACGGGTTATGAAAGGTCACTTCACATCGGATGACCATTTCGCGTTCGAGGCCACGAGCTGGTATTGGCACTTCGTGGATGTGATTTGGCTGTTTCTGTTTACGTTCGTCTACTGGTTTTAGTTTCCTGGAATAATGAACCTCGTAATGAAACCAATCGCCAGCAGAACAAGCAACACGATAGCGAGCCCCACTCGTACACTGAGAGCGGTGACGGTACGCTGCGTGGCGCCCCGGTCTCGGACCAAAAAGTACAGGCTGCCAGCCAAGCTGACGGTAATGGCAACCATGACAACTATGATGAGTAAATCGAGCATTCGCAGCGAGACTTTGACAGCGAACTCAAACCGAATCAAGAGCGCAGGGTGATGGCAAGAACTGCTGAGATCAAACTGACTGTAGACCTAGACGGAGATGACGTCCCGACTGCTATAGCGTGGGAGGCTTCCGAAGCGCGTAGCGCGGAACCCACACCCTGTCAGTCGATGATGTTGTCGTTATGGGATACCGAGAAAAAGACTATCGCCGCGATTGACCTCTGGGCTAAGGACACCACGATCGAGGATATGAACCTTTATTTTTACCAAGCCATTCATCAGATGGCAGACACCTACTACCGAGCGACCAAGAATCAAGATGTTTCCAAATCCATCCATGAATTCGGGGAAGGATTCGGTGGTTCCGTGGGATTGATCAAAAACGGAAGCGGTCGGGGATCCGGCCGACCGGGCCGTTTGGTGGACCTGGTGCCAATGGCTGCGGATGACCAGAATGGGAGTGGGAAATAGATGAACGTTTCACTCGTTCCCACTTTGAAGGCCCTCAAACCCGCCGCACTGGTGGTCGGTGCCGCTTTCGTCGGGCTGGTGTTTGGTTATTGGGCGAATGCAACGTTATTTCCGGGTCCCGCCCAGGGAACAGCTTACGCCCCTGAGCAACCGATCAACTTTAGTCACAAGATTCATGCGGGCGATTACGAAATCAACTGCCAGTATTGCCATACCCAGGCGCGTAGGTCCGCATCGGCTGGGGTGCCCTCAGTTAGCAAGTGCGCAGGTTGTCATCAGCTCGTTGTTCCCGAACGACCGCAGATCAGAATGGTGTTGGATTATTGGGAGAATGGCGAGCCCATTCCGTGGGTTAAGGTTCACGATCTTCCTGACTTTGTTCATTTCCCGCACAAACGTCACGTCGCGGCCGGAGTGGAGTGCCAGACATGTCATGGTCCGGTTGAAACCATGGATGTCGTGTCACGACAGGCTCCGGACCAGATGGGTCTTTGCCTAACTTGCCACAAAGAGCACCAGGTCGAGTTTGGCACGGATTGCTTGACCTGCCATAAGTGAACCGGGAGCAAAGGTAACCAGATGTCGAGCATTGACCGTAGGGACTTCCTGAAACTCGTCGGAGCCGGTGGTGTAGGCACGGGCGCCGGGTTCGTGTTGCGGGAGTCAATCAATCATCCGGTTGAGCAGTTGATTCCTTACCCGGTACCGCCCGAGGAGTTCAGCCCCGGAATCGCGACCTACTACAACAGCGTTTGCTCGATGTGTTCAGCGGGTTGTGGGATTACCGTTAGGACCCGAGAGGGTCGAGCGAAGAAAATCGAGGGTAACCCGGCCCACCCTGTGAGCCAAGGGCGGCTTTGCGCACACGGTCAAGCCGGTCTGCAGGTCCTTTACAACCCAGATCGTCTCACCGGCCCGATGTCACGTTCTGTCGAGGGCGGTGAGCTATTGCCTGTTACCTGGGAAGAAGGCATCTCCCAGCTCGCCGGGCGTCTGGGTGACTTAAGGGCTAACGGCCAGGGTAATAGCGTCTGCTTTCTGAGCGAAGGTGTACGCGGGCATCTGGCCGGGTTGTTTGAGCTCTTCATGGACCAGTTGGGCTCGAATCGGCTGCTGCACTACGACTTTGCGCATCCGCAAACTCTTTACGCGGCTATCAACCGTCTTTTCGGAGAGGCCAACCTCCCGTACTACGATTTGCAAAACACGCGTTTCCTACTGTCCTTCGGTGCCGATTACCTTGGCAACTGGATATCCCCGGTACACCATGGGCTTGGCTTCGGACGAAGCCGAGACGGGCGTGACGGTGTGAGGGGGCGATTCGTACAGATAGAGCCTAGGATGTCGTTGAGCGGTGCAGCTGCCGACGAATGGGTTCCCGCCAACCCGGGTACGGAAGGAATTCTGGCTTTGGGCCTCGCGCACCACATCGTCAACGAGGGCGGATATGAGCGGGGTGATCGTGATGCATGGGTGGCCTCGCTGGAGGCGTATTCGCCTGCTGCGGTAGCAGAACAGACCGGCGTTTCGGCCGACACCATTATTCGGTTGGCTGAAACGTTCGCTGGAACGCAGCCTAGCCTCGCTATTGGCGGGGGCGCGGCGGGCCAACACAGTAACGGTGTCGATACGCTAGTCGCGGTTAACGCGCTTAACTACCTGGTAGGCAATCTCGGCCGTGAAGGGGGCTTGGTCTTCAACCCGCCTCCCGCAGTCGGGTCCGGTGCGAACGGCGCCCAGGCGACCTACACCTCTATGCTAGAGATTGCTGAGGACGCGCGCCAGGGCGATATTCAGGTCTTAATTCTGAATCAGACCAACCCGGCGTTTACGCTACCCGCAGCGGCCGAGTTTCGCCAGGCGATCGCTGAGGTTCCACTGGTGGTCAGTCTGTCGAGCTTTATGGACGAGACTACGGCCATGGCCGATCTGATTCTCCCGAGCCATACGTACCTAGAGGCCTGGGGCGATGATTTTCCCGAGCCGGGCGTCGGATTCTCCGCCGGAGCGGTGTCGCAACCCGTGGTATCGCCGCTCTACAACACTCGAGCAACCGGCGACATCATTATTGGATTGGCGCAGGCGCTTGGCCTTACGGATGCCTTTCCATGGTCCAATATGGAAGAGCGCCTCCAAGAAGGCTGGCGCGAAATTCATGCCCGTGGCGTGACGGCTGCCGAAGCGGATGATTTCGAAGATTTTTGGACCGGCGTAGTGAAAGCGGGGGTTTGGGGTGAAACGAGCCGTCGAGTACGGCCGCTGGCGGTCGAGAGCGGCGTGATTGAGTCCATTGGTGTCGAGTCACCCGAGTTTTCAGGATCTAGTGCTGAATATCCTTTCATTTTGCACCCCTACCTTTCGAACACGTTGGACGACGGCCGTGGCGCTAACCTGCCCTGGATGCAGGAACTGCCCGATCCGATGACGAGTGTGGTTTACGGGTCCTGGGTTGAGCTTAATCCGACTACCGCAGGCGAACTTGGCCTTGTCGAGGGGGACCTGGTGGAGGTTGAATCTCCGGAAGGAACGGTGGTGGCTCCAGTTTTCGTCTATCCCGCCATCATGCCCAACGTTATCGCCATGCCCATCGGGCAGGGCCACACCAATTATGGTCGCTACGCCAGTGACCGCGGGGTAAATCCAATAGAAATCTTATCGCCTCAGGTTGAGCCCGAAACCGGTGACCTTGCATGGGCCGCCACGCGGGTGAGACTCGTGCCCACCGGTCAGCGCGTTGAGATAGTGAAGACCGGCGGCGTGTCACGGGAACTCGGACGGGAAATCATTCAAACGGTTGACGCCGAGCCCAGTGCGGGCGAGAGCGCCGGACTCAGCAGTATCCCAGTTACGGTGGTGCACTCATGAGCTTCATCGACAATTTCCTCGCTCGCTGGCAGGAGTATCGCGAACCCGGGTATTACAAGGAGTTCGATTACGCTTGGACGATGACCATCGATCTCGATCGGTGTACCGGCTGCGAGGCCTGTGTTACAGCCTGCCAGGCTGAGAACAACATCCCAATCGTCGGTGAACGCGGTCTGGCCCAGGGCAGAGAGATGCAGTGGATGCGGATCGAGCGCTATTGGGAGGGCGAGTACCCGGACATTAAGCTTGGGTTTATTCCAATGTTGTGCCAGCACTGCGATGCAGCACCGTGTGAAACGGTGTGTCCGGTCAGCGCGACGTATCACAATCAGGACGGGCTCAATGCACAGGTCTACAACCGGTGCATCGGGACGCGTTCGTGCGCGGTCTATTGCCCCTATGAGGTTCGCTATTTCAACTACAACAATCATCATTGGGATGCCCCACTAGATGAACAGTTGAACCCCGACGTCTCCGTGCGCGAAAAGGGTGTAATGGAGAAGTGCACCTTCTGCATTCAACGAATTCGGCAAGCGAAGGACACGGCAAAGGACGAGGAGAGGCGAGTGGGCGACGGGGATGTGCAACCGGCGTGCGTCCAGACCTGCCCCGCAGAGGCTCTAGTTTTTGGGGATAGAAATGATCCTCAGAGTCAGGTGTCCCAGTCAATGAACGATCCTAGGGCCTACCACGTATTGGAGGAAGTCAACACGGCTCCGTCTGTGGTCTATCTCAAGAAAGTGGAAACCGATGCAGGGTGAACGAGAAATAAGTTACGCGGACGTCAACCGCGACGTCGTGCGTTCATTGGTAGAGACGGGATCCAAGTACTACATCACGTTAGGCATCTCGGCTACGGTGACGCTGTTGTGCTTCTTTTTCCCTTGGTTCTATCAGCTCCACTACGGCATCGGTGCGGCAGGGATGAATCAACCCACCGTTTGGGGGACCTATCTCGCGAGCTTTATCTTCTGGATCGGACTCAGTCATTCGGGAACGCTTCTATCTTGCGTCCTTCACCTAACCAACAGCGAGTGGCGCAAAGCCATGTATCGAAGCGCCGAGGCTATGACACTTTTCTCGCTGTTAGTCGCTGCGACTATGGTCATGGTACACGTCGGACGCCCATGGTTTGTTCATTGGGCGGTGCCGTATCCAAATCAGATGGAGATGTGGCCTAATTTTCGATCGCCGCTGATGTTCGATGTTATGGCCATCACGACTTATCTTACTGGTAGCTCAATTTTTATTTACATGGGCTCCATTCCCGATTTTGCCGCGGTGCGGGATCGAACTACGGGGTGGCGCCATCATATGTACGTCCTATTGTCCCTCGGATGGCGTGGAACTGATACGGAGTGGCACCGACTTGGTTGGGCCTACACGTTCCTTGCGGTCCTGATCATTCCTCTCGCGGTTTCGGTGCACAGCATCGTGTCCTGGGACTTCGCGCTTTCTGTCGTACCGGCGTTGCACCAGACGATCTTTGCACCGTACTTTGTGGTAGGCGCCATCTACTCTGGTACCGCGGGCATCGTCACGGTGATGTATTTCCTTCGTAAATACATGAATTTCGAGCACTACATTACCAAGCTACATTTCGATAACCTTGGGAAACTCCTGCTCGTCCTGTCGTTGATCTGGACCTACATAAATGCTGTAGAGCTATTCACTGGTTGGTACAGCGAGACATCGTTCGAAATTGAAGCACTTCGATATAAGTTGTTCGGCTTTTATGCGCCACTTTATTGGGAGATGATTCTGTTTTGTGCGGTAGCACCTCTACTACTCATTTCGAAGCGGTTCCGTACGTCTTTCGTGCCGATGCTGATCCTGTCTATCGCTATCAACATCGGTATGTACACCGAACGATTCCTGATTGTGGCTACGTCTCTATCGCGGCAGTATCTGCCGGACTCCTGGCGTGTGTACGTACCAAGCTTTGTGGAGATTTCGATCCTGGTCGGCTCGTTGGCTATGTTCATCACTCTTTTCCTGATTTTCGTCAAGATTTTCCCAAGCGTTTCGATCTATGAAGTCAAGGAGACGCTACCGGAGCCTGAACCGAAGCCACAGACCAAGGCTGGAGTACCCGAATGGCAACCAACGCGTTAGGGCTTTTTGACGCGCCATCGACGGCGTTAGCAGCAGCCGGAGAACTCAAAGGTGCCGGTTTCGACACTCCGTCGGTGATCTCGCCGATCCCGCTCCATGGGATCGAAGAGGTGCTCGGCAAAAAGAAAGACGTGATCAGACGTTTCAGTTTCTTTGGCGGTATTTTTGGTGCGTTGTTCGGATTTACTCTTGCCGCAGGAACAGCCGTACTCTATCTTCACCCGACGGGTGGCAGGCCGATCATCCCGATCCCACCGTTTTTAATCATCACGTACGAGATGACTATCCTTTTGGGGATTTTGGCGACTGTCATCGGATTCCTTGTTAGCGCACGGTTTCCCGCCTTTCGTGAAAGACTTTATGTGCCAGAAGCCGCCGTGGATAAATTTGCTGTAGCGGTGTCGTGTAAGGATGCAGAGGGATATAGACGCGCCGAGGAAATCATGCGAGGAGCGGGTGCCGAGGAGATCCGAGAGCTGGAGGGGGCGGACTGATGGGTCAGATGAAGCAGATTGTAACGGTCGTCGCGCTCTTAGCGATTTCGGTAGTGGGCTGGGCCTTCCCCTGGAACCAAGATATGGTGGACCAGCCGATCGCCAAGCCTCATAGGGGCCAGGCGCCCGCGGGTCCAGGCTCCATTCCAGTTGAAGGCGGTGAGACGCTACCTGCCCCGACCACCGAACAGGGTATGTTCGATGCCAAAGATGATGCCGCGGTGATTCCCAATCCGGTAGCTGCGACCGCGGAGTCCGTCGTTCAGGGTGAGCATCTGTATCAGATCAACTGTCTCGTGTGCCACGGAGCGGGAGGGCTCGGGGACGGGCCCGTAGGGCAGCTTTTAGCGGTGGCACCGGTCGATTTGAATGATGCTTACACGCAAGACCAGGCAGACGGTCAGATCTTCTTCACCCTGACTCGTGGGCGAGGCACCATGCCTTACTACCGTGATGCGTTGAGCCACGAAGAGCGTTGGCACGTTATCAACTACCTTAGATCGGAGTTCGGCTCGGAATGAACGCGGATCAGAATATAACGTCCGGCCAGGGAGCCGCCAGCGGCGGACCAGGTGCCATGCTTTGGGTGCTCGTCGGGTTGTTTGTTGTCGGCATCGGCAGCCTGTTCGTTGGTGGAACCGATGGGGCTGCTCAACCCGATACTAAGTTACTCATCGTATCGTTCCTTTTCTTGATGGGTGTGAGCCAGGCCGGTATCGTGTTCTGTGCGATCACACGGTTAACTCGAGCGCAGTGGTCCAAGCCCTATTACCGGCTTGCCGAGTTGAGCACCCTCGCGTTCGCTCCATTCGCCATCGTCGGCTTCCTATTAATCTACATCTATGCACAGGATGAGCTTTTCTATTGGTTGAATCCCTCGCCGGAGGAACATCTCAGCCCGTGGCTTAACATCCATTTTCTGTTGATCCGGAACCTCTTCGGTCTCGGTCTGTTCTATGGGTTGAGCATCTACTATGTGCTGAAGGGCTTAAGGCCAGACCTGGTTGAAGCGGGTGAGAAGGAAGCCGATCACCGTGCGGTTGAGGATGAGCTCTATTTGCTATCACCGCTCGTGCTCGGGGCTTACATTATCTGCAACACCTTCATTGCCTGGGATTTCGGGATGATGCTGATTCCACACTGGCACAGCACCATCTTTCCTATTCTTTTTTGGTTCGGCAACATGTTCGCGGGGACCGCGGCCTTAATAATTTTTCCGGTGCTGCTGGGAAAGAAAGAAGGTTCATATTTCGGTCCCGACCAGGTTCGTATGCTGGGCATGCTCGTTACGGGTTTCACCCTGATGTGGCTATATTTTTTCTGGGCACAGTTCTTTGTCATGTGGTTCGGCAACCTCCCACGGGAAACCGACGCGCTATTCCGGCAGATGTACGGACACTACGGGCCTTATTTTTGGACCATGATGGCAGGCTGTTTCTTCATACCCTTCGGCGCATTCCTCTTTGCTTTCGTAAAGCGCTCGATCCTGGCGATGTCTGCCATTGCTGTCGGCATCAACGTAGGAATTTGGCTCTACAAATACCTGATGGTCGTACCGGTGTTTTCTCCGGATGACCAACCCTTTAGCAGCTGGATGGATATTGCCGCTACCGTTGGCTTAACGGCCGGGTTCCTGGCGCTTGTGATGCTATTAGCCAATCGGCTCCCGATGTACGCACATTGGGAACTGGCTTTGAAGCCGCGACCGAGGCGCCGCTGAACCTCATCTGCCACGGTTCTCTCGCTGTTTGAAGAACGGTTAGCTGCGAATCACTCCGCCAGCGAAGCGATGTAAGCCGAGATTTCGAGCATGTCGTCGGCGGTCAGGTTCGCCACCACAGCTGCCATCAGCGGGCTTTGTCGAGTGCCCTGCTTGATGTCCCACAACTGCCGCATGATGTAACTAGCCGTGCGACCCCCGATACCAGGGGTGATGCCAAGCCCCATCTGGTCCGGACCATGGCAGAGACCACACTGTATGGTTTTACCCTCGCCGCCGGTGGTGACGAGTTGCTCGCCCCTGGCCAGACTACCAACCGGAACATAGGCGACGAAGCCACCTCTAGGATCTCTCGTCATCTCCGTCCGTTCGGGGTCGTCCGGTATTTCAATGATCCGTTGTCCCAACGGCACCGGTGGCATGCCCGGGACTGGCAGCATCAGGCCGTTTGACGTCACGCGAACGTGTGGCGCCTCCCCGGCCTCTATCACCTGCACCATCGGGCGATACGCCATGGAGGAATAGTATTCGGCAACCTGGTTTTTCTCGTCTTCGGTCAGGCGTGTAGCGATCATCGCCATCTCGTTGGTGTTTGCTTTGCGGGGATCGGCGCTACGACGAGTACCGTTCTCAAAGGCCTCAAGCTGCTGGAGGATATAAGCGGCGGGTAGGCCGGAGACGTGCCCATTCTCCATCTTGCCTTGGCCGTTCGGGTAGTGACATAGAGCGCAGGCGCGCAATCCATCGGCTTCTCTTCCACGTGCGACAACATCTGGCATTGTCGGGTGGTCGCCCGGATACCAATCTGCTGGTCCGTACCCAAAGTAGGCCTCGTTTCGGGTGAAAGTTAGGGGAGTGTCCGGGAGGCTTCGTTTAACGCCGTCGTCGGGCACGGGGGTTCCGATATAGGCACACTCGATGGGCATGGCAGTAGGAGGGCACGGGGGTGAGACCGTGTCGTCTGGTGTCAACGGTGACAGCAACCCATAAGCCCAGTCAGGCCAGTCGGGCGTTTGCTGCACCGATTGTGCCCCTGTGTCGTTGGCGGAGCCGATGACGCCAAATACCCCAAGTACCGATAATCCAAGTAGCCGTTTCATACGAAATCTATCCTCTAAGTTGATGCGTCGAATGGGGAGAACGAATCTATGGTCACTCCGCGACCCGATCGCATTCGTACTCGTAGATATGAGCATCGGGCGTTAGGTTCCAGACGTGACGCGTTTCCCATGGTTCGGTGTAGTTGACCGGATCGGTGATCGTCATGTGTACCTCAAGCGTTTGGTCATCGAGGCGCCTGAAGCGCTCGTTGATGCGGGTCGACGCACTCAACGGTAATCCGTCCCAGAAGTAGCTAGAGTTTCCGCGTAGACCGATCGTCTCAACCACCAGTATATCTCCCTCCCAATGGCCGTTGGAATGACCTAGCCAGGTGGGGCCGACACCCTCCGGGGGTGAACGCCCGTCCAAAAAAATTCGGCGCACTTGATGGTATGCCTCAAATAGAATCCACACGCGTTGGTTCGATTGGACAATCTCCAAGCTCGTCGGGGCCCAGGCGATCATCGCTCTGGGCATATATACGATACAGCGTAGATAGGGATCGTTGAACGTATCAAAATTCCTTTGTGCTTCCCGGCCGACCACACTGAATGGCGGGTTTTCCGGCAGAACCTGACTTAGCTCCCGATGTGCCCGCCAGATTCCACCGATCATTCCTTCTGCGACCGCAGAATCAGCGAACACCGTTATGGCGAAAAGAAACGATGCCAGTGCCCAGCCCTGTGCCGGCCATTTCATGATGGTTCGTTTAGTCATGCTCTAGAAACGGAACCCTCAGCAGGTTGCTTTCTCTTCGCATCTCTTCTCCACTTGGAAATTGAATCCAAGTCAATCTCATTTCGTTGATGCCGTGACGTGAGGGATGGCCTCCTATTTTCACTAAGTCTCCTGGATTTAACGAATCGCTGACGAAGCCGCCCTGACGGTAAAAGGTGGTGACACCCGCGCTTTCGATCACCCATGACTCAGTCTCGCCCCCCGTGTTTACGACATCTAGGTGGATTAGCACGTGGGGGTTGATGAATTCGAATTGGGTAACAGTGCCTTCGATAAATTCTTCGAGCTGAGAGTTGAAACGATTCGCGAACCCGTGATGGGAATGAACGGGGTTTGCTGATACCAGCCAGAACATAGATAAGCTCAGGAGGGTGGGTCCGATTGTCTGGACTGTTTTCATGGGGGCAGCGAATTTTATGGTATCACTGGTCGACTAATAGCCTGATTTACCGGGAAAATAGTGCACGCGGGCTATGAAGGTCAAGAAGCCACCTTCCTATACTCCGACTGCATCAAAGACGGTTCCCTCGCTTGGGTTTCTCTTCGGTTCTCCGGTTAGGGGCAACTCAGGTAGAATCCATGCGAGAAGCCATTGACGGTATTTGGTCTAGCCCGGGAGCTCATTACGCTTCTATAAATTTCTGGTTTCGCTGCTGACGGCCTATCAATAGTAGCAGGGCGGGTTACCGGTACGTCTGCTCTGATGGGAGTTCGTTGAACAGTCGGGAACGACACATGGGGGTTATTGAGATGATCATGCGTACGCTCTTTGTTCTTAGCGTTTTGGTTCAACCGATTGTTAGCTATGCTCATCATGCCATTGCCGGCAACTATGATGCCGCCAGCATTATCGAGGTTGAGGGCGAAGTGACTGCCGTTTTGTGGAGAAACCCCCATGTGCAGATGTCACTGCGAGTAATAGGGGACAACGGTGAGCCTCAGGATTGGGCAATGGCGACCACCTCACTCAGTAATATGCGCCGATGGCAGATCGATCCGTCTTTCATTAAGGTGGGAGACGCCATACGGGTTGCTGGTAATCCCGCTATTCGCATCGAGCATGGCCTCTACGTCACAAATGTGCTGACTACCGAAGACGAGGAAGTGTTGTTGGGTGGCCGAGTCGTACCGAAATGGACGGACCGAACCATTGAAATGTCGGAGAGTCGACGGGCGGCAATCGGTTTCACGTCGGCCCCTGAGCTGGGCATGTTTCGCGTCTGGAGCACACCCGATACGATCCCGATGTTGGTACCGAGAGATCTAGGGCGGACAGTGGCGGGGCGCGCGAATTTGACGCAAGCCGCTCTAGGGGCAGTAGACGCCTTCGTGTGGGCACAGGATAACCCGCTTCAGAACTGCACCCCGAAGGGCATGCCACTAATTATGGAGGCTCCGTACCCCTTCGAGATTATGCGGGATGGTGATGACATAGTCTGGCACAACGAGGAGTACAACACTTACCGCACGATTCACATGGGTCCGGGTGCTTCCGCGCAGGACCAACCGCCGTCTTTGCTTGGATACTCCACGGGTTACTGGGAGGAGGAGCGCGTGCTGGTTGTAACGACGACGCAGATGGGTTGGGGGCATATGGACGGTCAAGGTATACCCCTCAGTACCTCTGCTGAGGTGGTTGAGCGCTTCACGGTCAGCGAGGGAGGGGATCGTTTGGATTACAGCCTGACCGTTGCTGATTCAGTGAATCTCATCGAGCCCCTGACATTCTCAAAACACTGGGTCTGGTACCCGGACGCCGAGGTTGAAGACTACGCTTGCACAATTGAGGCAGAAGATTAGAAATATAGCGTTAGTACCCGATAATAAAAGAGAAATATAGATTTATGAGGGCGCGTCTATACCTTTTCATGATACAGGCTCCACTCCGGGAGTTGATTGCCTAGATGCGATGGGGTGCGGTAGAGAGACTTTTGGACAGGTTTCGATGTCCTCTGTACCTACGGAATTACAATAGGATGAAGTACGCAGGTTGGAGGAGCGAGCTAGTGTGCAATCAGGAAATGGTCATAGGGTTCTTCCGGACAGCGTATAAGGCCATCTTGGGTGCCGGCTTAACTGCTGTATTCTTATTCTCCCAGGCTGGGAGTGCCCAGCAGCTTTCCTCTCTCGAGGGCCTTCCGGATTGGACCGGTGTTTGGCAGATGCTCGGGCCCACAGTATTTGACCGGTCGACCGTCCAGCCGCCCGATGGCCGAGCAGGACGCCACGGGGTACGGGAGTTCCCGCCCTATAACGATGTATGGGAACAGAGGTATCTTGCCAACATCGAACGGGTCAGCGCAGACCGTTTCCCTGATCCGTTATCATTTTGCGGCACATTCCCTGGTTTCCCGCGGACGTTTAATCTCCCCGGGGCCCTGGAGTTCGTGGTGAGGCCGGAGCAGGTTTGGATCCTCACGGAGGACGGGCCAAGTATCACCCGGATTTACACCGACGGCCGCAGCCATCCACCCGAAGATGAGATATGGCCGACCTTCAGCGGTGAATCCGTCGGGCGATGGGAAGGTGATACGCTGGTCTTCCAGACCATCGGTATAAAGGGCGCCGGTGAGACGATTCTAGACAGGACGGGGCTGACGCTAAGCCAGCAGGCTCGCATTACGACCCGCCTACGTAGAGTTGACGCCGGCACGATGGAAGCCCAAATGGTCATCGAGGACCCGGAAGCTCTGACGGAAATGTGGATGGTCACGAAGCAGTACGGGCGTCTACCCGAGGGCTCTCGAATGTTTGACGTGGCTTGTGCAGAAAACAACCGAAACCCGGTGGACGCCACCGGTCGCACCTTGACGCTGGACGCGGAGGGCAACGTTCTAGACGTCGGCGTTAACACGGGAGTCGAGTGATGATGAAAAAACACGAGCGATCAAGAACCATTTGGTTAGGGGTGGCCTTGACGTTGAGCCTTACCGGTTTTTCGGTCGACGCGCATCATTCCGGGAACATGTTTGACCGAGAGCGCACGGTGGAACTGACCGGGACCGTCAAGGAGTTTCAATGGACGAATCCCCACATCTGGATCCAAGTGCTCGTCTCTACTGCCGGGGGTGGGGTGGAGGAATGGAGTATCGAAGGAGGGGTGCCGAATCGACTCTTCAGAGCGGGTTGGCGTCCCACGAGCTTTGAACCGGGTGATGAAGTAATGATTGTCGCTAATCCCATGACAGACGGTGCGAAGGCTGGAGCATTCGTGGGCGCGAAGCTGGCTGATGGTACGACCCTGGGTCGGTTTGCCGAGTAGTCACACCCAGACAACCTAACTATTAAACAGTTAAGTCAAGTAGGCTCGCGGCGCGTAACAGCTCCGTGTTACCGGCAGGGTCGGAGGGCACTCAATTGAAACGACGTGAGTTTATCGGTGGTTTAGGCGGCGGAGCGGCTTTGGCGGCTTGTTCGCCTCAATCGCAGGAACCGCTCCCCTCGGCGTCCGATGAGCGTTTTTCCTGGAAGATCGTCACAACCTGGCTGCCCAATTTTCCGGGCCTCGGTACTGGCGTCAATACACTAGCGCGCTATATCAGCGAGCTCAGTGGCGGACGCATGGAGCTCACGGTCTACGGTGCAGGCGAGCTTGTCCCCGCGTTCGAGGTTTTCGATACCGTTTCTCAGGGAGCGGCGGAGATGGGGCACGGCGCTGCCTACTATTGGCGCGGAAAGAGTGAAGCGGCGCAATTCTTTACCACCATTCCATTCGGGCTCAATGCCCACGAGCAGAACGCCTGGCTCTATTACGGGGGCGGGTTAGATTTATATCGGGAAACCTACGAGCCCTTTAACTTGATGCCATTTCCGGCTGGAAACACAGGCGTGCAGATGGGTGGATGGTTCAACAAGCCGATTGATAGCATCTCGGACCTCCGGGGTTTGAAAATGCGAATGCCAGGGCTTGCCGGTGAAGTCTTACGACGCGCCGGCGGCACGCCGGTTAATCTTCCGGGGTCAGAGATCTTTACGGCACTTCAAACCGGGAGTATCGACGCAACCGAGTGGGTGAGTCCGTACAACGACATCGCGCTTGGGCTGCATCAGGCCGCACGCTACTACTACTATCCCGGCTGGCAGGAACCGGGACCCGCGATAGAGTGTATTGTTAACCGGGATGCCTGGAATACCCTGCCACCGGATTTACAAGCCATGGTGCGGGTTGCCTGCCAGGCAGCTGTGGTTGATATGACCTCCGAGTTTATGGCGCGTAACGCGTTTGCCCTCGAACAGCTATCGTCTGAAACTGACATTGAGCTGCGCGAGTACCCCGACGATGTGCTGGCGGAGCTGAAGTCGCTGACCTTCGAAGTCATCGAAGAACTGGCTGCGGAAGATGAACTCGTCGCGAGAGTTTGGGCTTCATATCGAGGCTTCATGGAGCGGTCTCGTGCGTGGCAGGAAATCTCTGAGCAGTCCTACCTGTCGACGAGGACCCTCTGAGCGAAGTTCGTGAACGGCGTGCACGACATGGGCGGAATGACCTGTTTCGGCCCGGTAGAACGAGAACAGGAGGAACCTGTATTTCACGATGAGTGGGAGCGGCGGGTTCTCGCCTTGACGATCGCTACTTCCGGTCTCTTTGGTCCTCTCGACAAACGCCGTCACGTGTTGGAGAAAGTAGATCCGGTTGAGTACCTCAGCTGCACTTACTACGAGCGGTGGCTGGGCCGCTTAGAGCGATCCGTAGAGCAGGAAGGTCTTGCCGGAAAGGCAGCCGTAGCTAAACAACCGGCTAGGCCGATTAGTACCGGTATCTTAGAGCAGGTTATCCGAGAGGGGCGGCCGGCGAGTCGCACCACGGGCCGCCAGGAGCCCCGGTTCTCTGTAGGCGACCCAGTTCGGGCCCGAATACTGAATCCGCCGGGGCATACCCGGCTGGTTCAGTACGTGCGCGGCCGTAGCGGTGTAATAGCTAGGCTCCACGGCACCCATTGTTTTCCGGATACCACAGCCCATGGGGAAGGTGAGGGCCCCCAGCCACTTTACTCAGTTCGATTCACGGCGCAGGAACTCTGGGGTCCGGCGGCCCCGGCGGGTGATCAGTTGTTCATCGATCTATGGGAAGACTACCTAGAGGCTCAGGATGCCTGAGAAGCACCACCACGAACGGGGCCACAACCCCTATCTGGAGAAACGTCGCACAGACACCGAGACTCGTGCCCTAGAGGAGCGTGTTCGAAAATTGGAGGAAGCGCTCACGAGCTGGGGCGTCGTCTCTAAGGAGACGTTGGATCGTGTAGTGGAGATCTACGAAAACGACCTTGGGCCTCTCAATGGTGCTACGGTGGTCGCACGAGCTTGGGTCGATGAGGCCTACAGGCAGCGTTTATTGGAGGATGCGACCAAGGCAATTAGAGAGCTAGGGTTTGGCGGCCTTCAAGGGGAGCACATGGTCGTCGTCGAGAATACGCTGGCGGTGCATAACGTTGTTTCCTGTACGCTTTGCTCGTGCTATCCGTGGCCGGTTCTTGGGCTACCTCCCACTTGGTATAAGGAGCCACCGTACCGCTCTCGTATCGCGATTGACCCGCGTGGCGTGTTGCGCGAGTTTGGGCTCGAGCTCGAGGCCGCTGTAGAAGTTCGGGTCTGGGACAGTAGTGCGGAGATCCGTTACTTGGTGCTTCCCGAACGCCCTGCGGGCACAGAGAACTTCGATGAGGAATCGCTCGCAAAGTTGGTGACGAGAGATTCGATGATCGGTGTCTGTAAGGCGAGCGAGCCATAATGGAAAGAGCAGCAAGACAGGACATCGCGAATATGAGTGGTATCGAGGCTCTACCCAGACGCAGCGGAGAACTAGCCTTCCACGACGAGTGGGAGCGGCGTGTTTTTGCATTGGGGGTGGCTCTTTGCGAGGGGGGAGAGTTCCATTGGGACGACTTTCGTAAACACCTTATCTCCTCGATCGCTGAAAACGGGGAAACATTAGAGACTGTTAAACCTGAGGGACCTGGATACTATGAACATTGGCTGACGGCGTTGGAGAAGACGCTCGTTGAGCAAAGGGTGTTTGTGTCGCCTGAAAGTCTTTGTCGAAGTGAAAAATCCTGACTACGGTCGACTGAATGCGGAAAGCTTTCCGTTGTACGCCACGGCGCTTGGGAAGCGTCACGCAGAACTCGACGGCATTATTCGCCGGTGGGGTATGCCTGACTTCTGGAGTCGTCGACCCGGTATAGACTCTCTCTTCCTAATTATTGTCCAGCAGCAGATCTCCGTCGTGGCGGCGAGATCGATCTATCAGCGAGTAAGTAACGCGTTGGGAGGGATGTCAGCCCGGCGGATTTATCACGCTGGTCCGGAGCGGTTGCGCACGCTTGGACTCACGAGGCAAAAGGCCCGTTATTGCTTCGAGTTGGCTCACGCGGTTGTGGAGCGTCGGTTCTCTGTGGGAGGGTTGCAGAGACTATCCGATACTGATGCCATTTCTGCGCTCTGTGCTCAATCTGGCATTGGCCCTTGGACCGCGGCGATCTACCTAATGTCCGCCTTGAAACGCCTTGATGTGTGGTCGCCTGGGGATCTCGCTTTGAGACGGGGAATCGCGGACATCCTACCGGGACTAGACGTTGTAGACCTAGCGGATTCCGGGGATCGTTGGGCGCCCTATCGGGCGGTAGCAGCTCGGCTCGTCTGGCATCACTACCGCTGTAGCCGGGAGCAGAAGGCGGAGTTGAGTTAGGTCTTGGGCGTACCTAATCTCAAGGCGGATTCTGGATGAGCCCGGACAGCGCGCACCGCGGCATCTGGAAAACTTGCCCTTCTGCGTGCAGTGCCCTTTTCCTAGAAAATAGCTCCTACCCCCTCGCCGCTGTTTTGGGTACAATACCGACCGAATTTACCGAGTAATTTCGCCTAAGCCCGCTAGTCGATTCTTTTTAAAATCCACTAGTTAGGTATTTTGCTTAGAGTAAAGGCTTTAGTAATAAAAGCCCCTGATCGGGGCTTTTTATTTGGCTCCGCCTGAATTGGGGCCACGTCTAGGAGGACGATGGGTGAGAACAATGGGCCATGGGCCCATTTTTTGTTCCTGCCCATCATGATTTTTGGTGAGTCGTACGACCCGGAAAGATAGATTGGTTGAGCTTTTGGAGCCGCCCGTGCAGGCACTTGGATATGAGTTGGTGGATCTTGACGCACACGTCGGTGGGCAGGGACTGTTACGTATTTATATCGATCAGGATGCGGGTATCGACCTTTCCGACTGTGAACTTGTCAGCCGACAGCTTAGCGCATTCCTGGATGTAGAAGATCCTTTGCCCGGTCAATACGTGTTGGAGGTGTCTTCACCAGGTAGTGATCGGCCGCTTCGGACTCCGCAGCATTACCAGAAATTCCAAGGCCACGAGGCAGTGATACGACTCAGGGTACCGCGGGACGGGCGACGCAAACTGACGGGCCGCCTGCTTGAGCCCGAGGGGGAAGCTGTGCTGATTGAGGTTGAAGGAATGAACTGGCGTCTGGAGCTAGCGGAAATCGACTCGGCGCATTTGGTTTCCCCTGATTGATAAAAATGGTTGGAGCTTTCGAGCTATGAACAAAGAAATTTTGCTGGTGGCCGAGGCGGTTTCGAACGAGAAGGGCGTGGACCATGACGTCATTTTCGAGGCTATTGAAGCAGCGCTTGCGTCGGCGACGAAAAAGAGACACAGCGAAGACATTGAGGTGAGGGTTTCTATCGACCGTGAGAGCGGTGCATACGAGACATTTAGGCGATGGTTGGTGTTTGCTGATGATTCCAATGAGCTTGAGGAACCGGATCGGGAGCTCAGGCTTCAGGACGCCGTTGACGTAAACCCTGATGCCGAGCCTGGCGAGTACGTCGAGGAGCCAATGGATTCGGTAGAGTTCGGGCGTATCGCCGCGCAGGCAGCCAAACAAGTCATCGTCCAAAAGGTGCGAGAAGCTGAACGCGAGCAGGTGGTGGAGGAGTATCAGGAACGAGAGGGAGAGCTTGTCAGCGGAATTGTTAAACGGGTAGACCGCAATGGTGCGTATATTGATCTCGGCGGTAACGCGGAAGGTTTTTTGGCCCGAGAGGAGCTCATTCCCCGGGAGCCCATCAAACCCCAGGATCGCATCAAAGGAATGCTGACAGAGGTGCGGGCCGAGCAGCGGGGCCCCCAGTTGTTCATGACCCGGACCTCGCCAGATTTCCTGGTCGAGCTCTTCAAGCTAGAGGTGCCTGAAGTCGGGCAGGGGCTCATCGAGATCATCGGGGCGGCCAGGGATTCGGGGCTACGCGCTAAGATCGCTGTAAAGAGTAACGACAAACGAATCGACCCAGTGGGAGCGTGTGTTGGGATGCGTGGATCTCGTGTCCAGGCGGTCTCAAACGAGCTCGCTGGCGAGCGGGTCGACATAATTTTGCACAATGACAACGCAGCGCAGTTTGTCATAAACGCAATGTCTCCAGCGGATGTGGTAGGCATAGTCCTCGACGAAGAAGCCCACAGTATGGATATTGCCGTCGACGAGGAGAAGCTCTCGCAGGCCATTGGTCGGGGTGGCCAGAACATCCGGTTGGCGAGCGAGCTGACTGGCTGGGAGCTCAACGTTATGACCGAGACGGATGCTGAAGAGAAGAGCGAGCAGGAAGCACGCGAATTGGTCGAGAAGTTTATGAAAGACCTTGACGTTGACGAAGCCGTCGCCACGATTCTCGTCCAAGAGGGTTTTTCCTCGTTGGAGGAGGTGGCCTATGTACCAGCGGGCGAGCTAACTGTGATCGAGGAGTTTAACGACGAGATTGTAGAAGAGCTGCGAGCGCGCGCACGCGACGTGCTCATTACCCAAGCCATCGTGACCGAGGAGGTGCTAGATCAGACCGAGCCGGCTGAGGACCTTTTGAGCCTCGAGGGTATGGATAAGGAGCTAGCGTTCGAGCTGGCGAGCCGAGGAATTGTCACTAGAGAGGAACTTGCGGAGCAGGCGGTAGGCGACCTGGAGGAGATTGAGTCGTTGGAGCCGGAGCGAGCCGCCGAGCTGATCATGGCCGCCAGAGCACATTGGTTCGAGAACGAGCAGCAGGCCTGAGGAGACTTCTATGTCAGACGTAACTGTCACGGAGTTCGCGGAAGTCCTACGGGTCCCCGTCGAGAAGCTGTTAGTGCAGCTTGATGAGGCCGGCATTGAGGTTGGTGGCGCCGATGACACTATCAGCGAGGACGCCAAACTAGAGCTCCTGACGCATTTACGCCGTTCTCACGGGCGCAAGGACCCCGGAGCGTCAGCGCCCAGAAAAATCACTCTAAAGCGGAAATCTCAAAGCGAGCTCAGACTGTCAGGCGGCCAGGGTCGTGCCCGAACCGTTAACGTGGAGGTGCGAGCCAAGCGAACCTACGTGAAACGAGATGTGCTGCAAGAGCAGGCGCGGAAGCAGCAGGAAGAGCTTGATGCAAAACGTGAGGCTAACGAAGAGAAAGTCAAAGCCGATGTAGACCAAGCGGAGAGCGATCGTAAATCCGCTGAGGAAGCCGTTGTACGGGCCGAAGAGCAACAGCGCGAGGCTGAGACGCGCCAACAGGCCGAGGACGAGGCAAAGCGTCGCTCCGACGAAGAGGCGCGAAAATTGGCTGAAGAACAGCGCCGATCCAAGGAGGAAGAAGAAAAGGAACGTATAGCTCAGGCTCGCTTGGACAAGGAGCGCACGCATCGGGGCGCTAAGGCCGATGCCAACAATACCCTTCACGTCGCCGCAGGCGCCAGCGCGCGGCGACGGAAGAAGCGACCGCGACGCCGACCCGCGCATGTCAATGTCGACAGCCAGCACGGTTTCGAGAAGCCTACTGCTCCAGTCGTGCGGGAAGTCGAGATCTCCGAGACGATTACCGTCGCCGATCTCGCTCAACGATTGGCCGTCAAGTCTACTGAAGTGATCAGGTCTCTCATGAACATGGGGATGATGGTCACGATCAACCAAGTTATCGATCAGGACACGGCTGTCCTCGTTGTGGAGGAGATGGGTCATACGGCGAAGCCGCTCCAGGAGAGCGCGCTGGAGGATCAACTCCTTGAGTCGGTCGTCGAGCCAACGGTGGAGACAGAGCTGGTGCCCCGGCCGCCGGTCGTGACCGTCATGGGTCACGTTGACCACGGTAAGACGTCGTTGTTGGACTACATCCGACGGACCCGTGTGGCCGCAGGGGAAGCGGGCGGAATCACGCAGCATATCGGCGCCTACTCCGTAAGCACGGATAAGGGACAAATCAGCTTTTTGGACACACCGGGACACGCGGCATTTACCGCTATGCGGGCCCGAGGGGCGCAGGTTACTGATATCGTCGTTCTCGTTGTAGCCGCCGATGACGGGGTCATGCCGCAGACCGAAGAGGCTATCCAACATGCGAAAGCGGCCGAAGTACCACTCGTTGTCGCGGTCAACAAGATTGACCGCGACAACGCAGATCCCGACCGAGTGCGTCACGAGCTGACGCCGCACGAGGTCATCCCAGAAGAGTGGGGTGGGGAGAACCTATTCGTGAATGTCTCCGCTAAGACTGGTGAGGGTATTGATGCTCTACTCGATACCATTCTCCTGCAGGCCGAGGTATTGGATCTCAAGGCCCGTGATATTGGGGCAGCAACCGGCGTCGTGCTCGAGTCTAGCCTCGAACGCGGACGTGGCGCTGTCGCGACGGTTTTGATTAATAAGGGGTGTCTAAAACCTGGCGACGCAGTATTGGCAGGACAGGAATTTGGCCGAATACGCGCAATGTTCAATGAGGCCGGCGACCCCATCGAAAAGGCAGGTCCTTCTATGCCTGCCGTCCTCCAGGGTTTGTCAGGGACACCCTTTGCTGGTGACGATGTGCTGGTCGTGTCGGACGAACGGAAGGCCCGGGGCGTCGCAGAGCTGCGTCAGGGCCAGGTACGAGACATTAAATTCGCTCAGCAGCAATCCGCGAAGTTGGAAGACGCCTTCGGGCAAATGGCGGAAGGAGAGCTTGCGAGCGTGCAACTCCTCGTTAAGACGGACGTGCATGGCAGCGCTGAGGCTATTAAGGACGCGTTGGGAAAGATCTCCGGTGACGAGGTGAAGGTTGGTATTGTCTCTAGCGGTGTTGGTGCAATCACCGAATCAGACGTTCAGCTCGCAGCTGCTTCCAAAGCGATTGTTATCGGCTTCAATGTTCGAGCCGATGCATCCGCACGGGATGCGCTCAAAGAGACTGGCGTGGACGTACGCTATTACAGCATCATCTATGAGGTCATAGATGACGTTAAGGCGGCCGTTAGTGGGCTCCTTGCGCCTGAGATAAGGGAACAGATTGTCGGTCTTGCTGAGGTCCGGGAGGTCTTTCGGTCGCCCAAATTCGGTCAAGTAGCCGGTTGCATGGTTGTTGATGGGTTCGTGCGTCGAAGTAACCCGATTCGTGTGTTGCGTGAAAGTGTCGTCATATACGAAGGCGAGCTCGAGTCCCTGCGTCGGTTCAAGGATGATGTAAATGAAGTCCGAGCCGGGACGGAGTGCGGCATCGGAGTGCGAAACTACAACGACGTGAAAATTAACGATCAGATCGAGTGTTACGAACGAACCGAAATCGCCCGTTCGCTCTAGTTTGATGCCGCGAGGGTACCCGAGAAAGTTGCGGGTGGCAGCGGAGCTGCAGCGTGTTCTTAACGATCTGCTTTTGAACGATATCAAAGACCCCCGCCTCCACGGCGTCAGTATAAGCGCCGTGGAGATCAGTGGAGATGTGAGCGTGGCGAAGGTTTTTTTCAGCACACTCTTGCCGGACGCCGACCCTGAGCCAGTAACTGGGGCGCTCGAGAAGGCGAATGGCTATCTGCGGTCGCGGGTGGCTAAAATGCTAAAGATTCGTCATGTACCCGAACTTCGATTCTCTCAGGATGAGTCGACGAAACGTGGGATCGAGCTGACGCGCCTCATTGATGCCGGCGCTGGTACTCGTGAAGATGTCAGTGAAGATCCTGGCCCCTCTAGCCCACCCGCGGACGAGTGCCCACAATGAGCGCAGGGGGTAGAAGACGGCGAGGGCGGGACCTGCACGGGATCTTGCTTCTCGACAAGCCGTCCGGCCTGACCTCAAACGCCGTCCTGCAGCGTGTCAAAAGGCTTTTCAACGCGGCCAAGGCCGGACACACGGGCAGTCTCGACCCTCTCGCTACTGGGATGTTGCCCATCTGTTTCGGTGCGGGTACCAAGGTTTCGTCATTTTTGCTGGACGCTCCCAAACGTTATCTGGTTACTGGCAGTCTTGGGGTTTCGACGGATTCCGGGGATGCTGATGGTACCGTCGTCACAAAATGCCCACGGATTGAGCTGAGGAGCGAGGCATTACGGGCGACGTTTGAGAGTTTCGTTGGAGAGATTGAGCAGATTCCCCCTATGCACTCCGCCCTAAAGCATAAGGGGCGCCGACTTTATCAGTTGGCACGGGAGGGCATTGAAGTGCCGCGCGAAGCTCGGCGAGTGACAATTCACTCCATTGAGCTTTTGAGGCTTAAGTGGCCGGAAATAACGTTCGAGGTTAGCTGTTCCAAGGGGACCTACGTGCGCACGTTAGTTGAGGACGTAGCCAAAGCGCTTGGCACGGTCGGCCATGTGGCCAAACTTCGCCGGTTAGCAGTGGGGTCATTTGAAGAAGGCCAGTTGGTGACCCTCGAGACGCTCGAGACTAGCGCAAAGGAAGGGTTGCCTGCACTCGACCGGTGGCTGTTAGCCGTAGACCAGGCGCTGGCGCAATGGCCGAGTGTGGTGGTCGAGGCGGCGTTCTGCAAGCCCCTGACGCAGGGTCAGGCGGTACCAGCTGCACCGGAGTGGCCACACGCCTGGGTTCGAGTCTACTCACCAGAAAACACGTTCCTTGGAATCGGGGAGGTTCAGGTGCACGGTCAGCTTGTGCCTCGACGGATATTTCCACAAGACGAATATCCCGGTTAATTTCTTGGATTCAAACGTATCGCGCGAGTACAATACCGGGCTTTCCAGAACCGGCAAATATGAGATAGAGGCCATCGTAGGGGTGGCCTGGAGTAGGTAGAATGGCTCTCAACGCCGAAGACAAGACCAACATAATCGCTGAATACCGTCGTGGTGGGACCGACACAGGTTCGACCGAGGTTCAGGTTGCTCTCCTATCAGCGCAGATCAATCAACTTTCCGAACACTTCGCCGGGCACAAGAAGGACCACCATTCACGGCGCGGACTACTCAGAATGGTCAACCGACGCCGCAAACTCTTAGATTACCTAAAAGACAACGACCTAGGACGCTATCAGGAACTGATCAGTCGGCTTGGATTAAGACGTTGAACCCAAATTTGTTGAAACCCAGAGCCGCTTCGCCGGCTCTGTGTGGTATTAGGCACCAGTAATTACTCCTCTGGGTATTGAAAACCGAATGCATAGGTAGGGAATGAAATAGTGAAACTGAGCAGAACTTTCTCTTACGGTGACCATGACGTCACAATTGAAACGGGTGCAGTCGCTCGTCAGGCTGATGGCGCTGTTATCGTTACCATGGCTGAAACGGTGGTACTTGTCACAGCAGTAGGACAGAAGGGCCAGGCTGAGGGGCGAGCTTTTTTCCCGCTCACGGTAAATTACCAGGAGAAAACATACGCCGCGGGAAAGATTCCCGGGGGATTTTTCAAACGAGAGGGCAGACCCAGCGAGAAGGAGACTCTGACCTCTCGGCTTATAGATCGTCCTATCCGCCCGCTGTTTCCGCAGGGTTACCGTAACGACGTGCAGGTGATAGCCACTGTGTTGTCCCTCAATACTGAGGTCAACCCAGATATTCCGGCATTGATCGGCGCATCGGCCTCATTGGCGATATCCGGACTCCCGTTTCGTGGTCCTATCGCCGCCGTGCGAGTTGGGTACAAGAACGGCGAATATCTCCTCAATCCAGACAAGGTGGCGCTTGAGGATTCCGACCTCGATCTGGTCGTTGCGGGGACCGAGAACGCGGTGCTGATGGTCGAGTCAGAGGCGAACATTCTTTCCGAAGAGGTGATGCTCGGCGCGGTCGTATTCGGCCACGAACAGATGCAGGTCGCCATTGGGGAGATCAAGGGACTGGCTGCCGAAATCGCTAAGCCAAGCATCGAGTGGACATCCCCTGAGGTGGATGAGGCTCTGGTGAAGTCTGTGGAAACGGCCGCTGGTAAAGGGATCTCGGAGGCTTACAGCGTCGCGGAAAAACAAAGCCGCTCCGGCCAGCTTGCCGAGGTTAAACAGGAGCTGGTTTCCGCCCTGACGGAGGAGGAGTCCTCCAAGTGGACGGTCGCGCAGGTCGAGTCGGAGTTTGGCCGCTTAGAGAAGAGCATCGTGCGGGGTCGCGTCTTGGATGGCGAAGCCCGAATTGACGGTCGAGATACCCGTACGGTAAGACCGATCGACGTGCAAGTCGGCATGTTACCGAGAACCCATGGATCCGCGATATTCACACGCGGGGAAACGCAAGCCGTGGTCGTCACGACCTTGGGGACGGGACGCGATGCACAGATCATTGATGCTCTCGAAGGGGAACGCAAAGACCCCTTCATGCTGCACTACAACTTTCCACCCTACTGTGTTGGTGAGACCGGGTTCATGAGCGGGCCTAAGCGAAGGGAGATCGGGCATGGCCGATTGGCTCGCCGTGGGGTGGAAGCCATCATGCCCGACATGGAGAGTTTCCCGTACGTGATACGAGTGGTATCTGAAATCACCGAATCCAACGGATCGAGCTCGATGGCCAGTGTCTGCGGAACGAGCTTGTCATTGATGGACGCCGGTGTGCCTATTGCGGCGCCCGTAGCAGGCGTTGCGATGGGGTTGATAAAGGGAGAGGGTAAACACGTCGTTCTGACTGATATTCTCGGGGACGAGGATCATCTTGGCGATATGGATTTCAAGGTGGCCGGTACCTCGGAAGGCATTACGGCGTTGCAAATGGATATCAAGATAGACGGGATCACGAAAGAGATCATGTCGGATGCCCTGGCCCAGGCCCGTGACGGGCGCTTGCACATTTTGGAGGAAATGAACAAGGTATTGAGCACCCCCCGTGAAGAGATGTCCGAGTGGGCTCCGAGCATCATTACGATGAAAATCGATCCAGAGAAAATTCGTGAGGTCATCGGTAAGGGTGGAGCCGTTATCCGCGCCATGACCGAGGAAACCGGTGCCACTATTGACATCGATAATGACGGGACGGTGCGTATTGCCTCCGTCGACGGCTCGTCTGGACGAGAAGCGCAGGCGCGTATCGAGCTGATAACTGCTGATGTTGAGGTTGGTAGCGTCTATGAGGGTAAAGTTGTCCGGTTGATGGACTTCGGCGCGTTCGTAGCTATTCTTCCCGGCAAGGACGGGCTCGTGCACATCTCCCAGATTTCCAATGAGCGGGTGGAGAAGGTCAGCGATAAACTCGCCGAGGGCGACATCATCAAGGTGAAAGTACTGGAGGTGGACCGCCAGGGACGGATCCGATTGAGCATGCGGGATATCGATGCTGATTGATTTTTCTTGACGGAACCTGCAAAAAAAACCTAGTAACGCGAGGGATTTTGAAAAGCCGGGCTCAGAATCCACCGGCAGCAACACGTTGGCATGGGCAAGAAACTGTCTCGGGCTGCCTAACTCCAGGCCTCTTAAATCGTCAATCCATGAACTGATCCTCACTTAGCCGAGTCAGACCGGCTAGCGAGGCCGGGTCCCATGCCTCGGCTGCCCAACTCCAAAGCTCTCTAGGCTGCGCACCAACAAGTTCCTTGGGAGTGCGCACCCCAAGGTAGCCTAGGAGGGTGACCGCAATTGACGGTGCGGTGCGGTCGTCAATAGCCGCAGCTCCGGTTTGCTTTGATAACTTCTGCCCAGCTCCATTAATCAGGATAGGTACGTGGAGGTATTCCGGACTGGGTGCCCCCAAAACGCCTTGCAGATGAATGTGGACGGCAGTCGCTAGGAGGAGATCGATTCCACGAACAACGTGAGTAATTCCGAATTCGATGTCATCAAGGACGGCGGCGAGATGATAGGCGGGGAGAGCGTTTTTACGCATGATCACGTAGTCCCCCGTTAGTGTCGAAAGATTGTGGGACTGAGCGCCCTGCAGACCGTCAACAAAATTTACCTCGCACTGGTGGACGCGTAGTCGTATAGCGGTTGCTCTATCGTGCGTTGAGCGTGTTCGACAAAAACCCGGGTACCATGCGCCTAGCTCTCCGATCTCACTCGTTTTCCGGAGCTCGCTCCGGGTGCAACTGCAGTGAAACGCTTGACCGTCCTCGAGCAGAGACTGAGCGACCGCGGCGTAACCAGCGAGTCGTCCACTTTGGTAGTGCACGGCTCGGTCCCACTCCAGATCGAACGCCTCCAAGGTCGCGAGGATTCGGTCTGCGGCTCTGGGTACTTCCCGTGGTGGATCGATGTCATCAATCCTTACTAGCCATTCGCCTTGGGCCCGTCTCGCATGAAGATAGCTTGCGAGCGCAGCAGTAAGGGAGCCCATGTGCAGCGGCCCGGTTGGGGAAGGTGCGAATCGACCAACGTAGGGCATGAGGCGAAGGTTTCGTCGGCGGATTAGAGTCGCCTACAGCGGCCGGTTATCTGTAGTGATCCTCGCGATCACGGAATTGGCGTTCGGCCAGCTCTCGCCGTTCCTGGGCCTCTAAGCACAGTGTTGCCACCGGCCGCGCCTCCAAGCGTCTGAGACCAATTTTATCACCCGTCTCTTCGCAGAACCCATAACTGCCGTCTTCGACGCGTAGAAGCGCGGAGCCAATTTTCTTAAGCAGCTTGCGCTCGCGATCCCGGGTCCTGAGTTCGAGGCCGAACTCCGATTCCTGCGTCGCTCGGTCGTTAGGGTCCGGGAAGTTGGCGGCATCGTCCTTCATATGGAGCATGGTGCGATCCACCTCCTCCATGAGCTCCTGTTTCCATGCATTAAGAAGCTCTCGGAAATGATCGAGCTGGCTATCACTCATGTAGACCTCACCGCGCTTTGGACGGTAGGGATGGAAGCCACGGACCGGGCCGGTGAGGAGATTGGCTCCTCTGGCGGCTCTTCGTTTGTTTCGGGTCGCCGGTGTTTTACGGGTAGAGGTTGGTGTCTTGCCGGCTTTGCGGGTTTTGGCCGCGGCGCCTTTCTTTTCTAACGACTTCTTTTGCCTAGCAGGCTTAGTGGACCGTTTTTTCGTGGTCTTTTTTGCCCCTGCCTTTCGGTTTTCCGACCTCTTCGCAGCTACTTTTCGAGCCTTTTTCGGGGCAGCCTTCTTCTTAGTGGCCTTTTTCTTAGTGGCCTTTTTCTTCGACACCTTCTTTTTTAAGACCTTTTTCTTGGTGGGCTTGTTCTTAGCGGAAGCCTTCCTGGAGGCCTTTTCCGCACCCTTCTTCTTAGCCTTCTTCACCACAGACCTCCGCCGAGCCGAACTGGGGCGGTTAGTTTTCGCTCTGGTTTTCTTGGTGGCCGCCTTTCTCGCCGGCATTATTTTTGCCTCCAGGCCCGAATTTGAGAAACGGGCGATTATACCTAGACCGGAGCCGATCGGAAGCCTCCATGGAACAGAATCGCCAAACGGTGATTGGAGGGGCGTCTCTCAAGGCCATCGTTTTGGTTGGCTTTTTACTTTACACTAGCGGACGTCGCAGCAGTTATCGCGGCCTGGTTGTTGCTCGACTGTCACAGAACCGTATGCGCCTGAGTAAAATCAAGCTTTCGGGCTTCAAGTCCTTCGTCGACCCTACGACTATCGCATTCCCCGGAAACCTGATGGGGATCGTCGGTCCGAACGGTTGCGGCAAGTCCAATATCATCGACGCGATCCGATGGGTACTCGGTGAGGGCTCAGCGAAGACCCTCCGCGGCGATTCCATGGCTGACGTCATATTCAACGGCTCGGCTGCGAGAAAGCCGATTGGTCAGGCCAGTGTCGAACTTACTTTCGATAACTCGGACGGGACCCTTGGTGGGCCCTACGCCGGGTACGCGGAGGTAGCCATCCGACGCTTGGTGACTCGTGACGGGATGTCACAGTACTTCCTGAATAACACCCGATGCCGGCGTAAGGACATCACCCAGATCATGCTCGGCACAGGGCTGGGTTCTCACGGCTACTCCATCATTGAACAAGGCATGATTTCTCGCCTCGTAGAGGCGAAGCCCGAGGAGTTGCGCGCTTTCCTTGAGGAAGCTGCGGGTATTTCGAAGTACAAGGAACGACGCCGGGAAACTGAACGCCGAATTGGTCACACACGTGAGAATCTCGGCCGGTTAAGCGATTTGCGCGAGGAAGTCGATAAGCAGCTGGATCACCTCCAGCGGCAGGCTCGCGCCGCGTCTCGTTATAAGGATCTGATGGCCGAACAGAGGCGGGTCGGGGCGGAGTTACTGGCGTTGCGGTTGCTCAAACTCAAGGATGAGATTCGTACTAAGGAATCTGGTTGTAGCGAGAAGCAGACCGGTCTTGATGGTGCAATCGCCCAACAACGTTCGACTGAAGCGGCCATAGAGAAATTGCGGCTCGAACTCTCTGAGCGTAACGATGAGTTCAACGAGGTACAGGGCAGGTACTACAAGGTTGGTGCAGAGATTGCCAGGCTCGAACAATCGATTCAGCACCGTAAGGAGCTTTTGCAACGCCAAACCGAGGATCTTCGCGTCACCGATGAGCAATTGGTAGAGATCCGGACCCACGTTGAGAGCGACAAGGTCGAGATTGCGGAGATCGATCAGCTGCTTAGAGAGCTCAGTCCAGGATTAGAGCAGGCACATTTGAGCCACCAGGCCTCACTCGAGGCGGTCCGCCAGGCCGAGGAGGCCGCCGAAGACTGGCGGGAGCGCTGGCAGGAGGTTAACGATGGATTGGCGGAGGCGGAACGGAGGGAACAGGTTGAAACAGCGAAGTGCGAGCACCTGGAGAGTCAGCGCAAGCGCCTGGTACGGGATCAGGAGAAGCTGAGCTCAGAGCGGGCGGAGCTCAGCACTACGGAGCACGAGCAACGGCTGGACAAGCTGGTAGCGAACGAAGAGACGCTTAACTCGGGATGTCAGGAGGCCACTCGAGTGCTCGAGACCGTCTGGCAAGAAATTCAGACCCTTCAGGGGCAGGATAGGAAAGTTTCAGAAGAACTTGATCAGGTGCGCGGGGAGCTGCATAGCGATGGTGGCCGCCTTACGTCCCTGGAGGCTCTTCAGGAGGTGGCTCTGGGCAAGGACTCCAAGCAAGTGACTCGGTGGTTGGAAACCGAAAAGCTCGGCTCCCAGCCGCGTTTGGCACAGAGCCTGGCTGTTGAGCCGGGCTGGGAGCGAGCTGCCGAGACCGTTCTGGGTAGCTACCTGGCGGCTGTTTGTGTTGAAAGCCTTGAAGGGGCCGCGGAGAGCCTGTCGAGCCTAACGGAGGGGGGGCTTACCCTGCTGGACCCCGGGCATGCGAAACCACCGGTAGGACGGGAGTTCGAACGACGTCTGAGTGCCTACGTAAAAGGCCCTGCGGTGGAACCGTTGCTTGCCGGGGTATTTGTAGCGGACTCCGCGGCCGAAGCGGTAACGATTCGCCGGGGGCTCCAGGCGCACGAGTCCGTGGTAACTCCCGAAGGTCTCTGGATGGGCCCGAGTTGGCTGAGCATGAATCGTGCAGACGACCCCCAGCTTGGGGTTCTCGGCCGCGGGGAGGAGATCAAACGACTAAGAGGATCTATAGCCGAACGGAAACGGCGTGCGCAGGATCTCGAGAAAACTCTGGCGGATACCCGGGTTCGCCTAGAGGAGTTAGAAGCCAGCCGCGCAAGGGCGCAGGCTGATACGAGCGAACGCCAGCAACTCCACGCTGATACCAAGAGCGAACTTGAAACGACTCGCGCGGCGTTGGAACAGGCGCAGTCCCGCTTGGCGAGTTTGGACCTAGGAACGGCAAATATTGACGTCGAGGTTCGGTCTGTATCTGATTTGCTATCCGAGTCCGAGGCGAAGCTGCGAACGGTTCGCTCGGATCGCGATGAGCTTGAAGCCTCACGAGAATTGCTGGAGCCAATGCAGGCGCCCCATCAGGAGCGCCTCGCAGATGCTCGTGCGAGGGCAGAGGAGGATCGGGATCTGGCTCAGGACATTTCCTTCAAAGTGGAATCCCGGAGAAGCTCTAAGGAATCCGCAGCGGTGGCACTGGATCGGGTTCGCGGCCAGCAGGAACATCTGACTAAACGTCGCAGTGAGCTGGAGTCACAACTTCAAGCTGCGGCTGGGCCGGGGTCTGAGGAGGAACGGTTTCTAGAGGAGAATCTTGAGGAGCGTCTGAGCGTAGAGAGCCAGCTCAGCGCAGCGCGGAGCGTCATGGAGGAGGTCGATTCGAATTTACGCGATGCCAGCCAACGTCGGACTGACCAAGAGCAACTAGTTATCGCGGCCAGAGAGACACTCGACGGCGCTCGGTTGGTTGTGCGCGAGACTCAGGTCCGTGCTGAGACGGTAGTCGAGCAACTCGAGCTCACAGGCTTTGATGTGGATGTGCTCATCGAGGAACTGGACGAAGAGGTCTCAGTTGAGGCGTGGGAGGAGGCTGTCGAGAAGCTTGAGCGTCGTATACAAAGGCTTGGAGCGATCAATCTCGCAGCAATCGACGAGTTCAAAGAACAGTCCGAACGAAAGGAGTATTTGGACTCCCAGTTTGCGGATCTCACCGAAGCTTTAGAGACGCTGGAAAATGCGATTCGCAAGATTGACCGTGAGACCCGTGCGCGTTTCCAGGAAACCTTTGATGGGGCAAATGCGGGCCTGAGCCGGCTGTTCCCAAGGCTTTACGGGGGAGGGCATGCCTATTTAGAGCTTGAAGGTGACGATCTGCTGAACTCCGGTGTCACCGTGATGGCTCGGCCTCCGGGGAAGCGAATCAGCACTATCCATCTGTTGTCGGGGGGAGAAAAGGCCTTGACCGCGGTGGCTCTAATCTTCTCCATCTTTGAGTTGAATCCGGCACCGTTTTGCCTGTTGGACGAGGTTGACGCACCGCTGGACGATGCAAACGTTGAACGGTTCTCAGAGCTTGTTAAAGAGATGTCGCGGCAGGTGCAATTTGTGTTAATCACTCATAACAAGGCGACGATGGAAGCTATGCACCAGCTCACTGGCGTCACCATGAATGAACCCGGTATCTCCCGATTGGTGGCGGTAGATATCGACGAGGCGGTTCAGCTTGCCGCAATGTAAAAGACTGACTCATGTGGGAATTACGTTGGATACTCGTCGGTCTGGGTGGCCTGGTTGTTGCGGGGATTTATTTGTGGCCCCGCCTTCAATTCAAGCTACGGCAAACGCCTGAGTCAGCCGCACAGACGCAGGCCGAACCCCCGAATCCGGAGCCTGGCGCAATAGACGAGGAGTCGCTGGACGGAGTCGATTGGGAACCGAAAGTCGAGTCGGCAGGCCCAAATAAGGTGATCACAGTGCGTATCATTCCCAAGACCGGGGAGGAGCTCAGTTCTGAGCAGGCAGTTCTAGCTCTGCGCAAGGCGGGCTTGGAACACGGGAAATACGGAATCTTCCACTATCCTCTGGCGGATAGTGAAGGAGAGTCGGAGTTCAGCGCTGCGAGCCTAATCGAGCCCGGTTCCTTTGACCTCACCAATCTGAAGGTGACCACCTTGCCAGGAATGAGTTTCTTCATGATTTTGCCAGGGTTTGGGGATCCGGTAAGCCGTTTCGACCGCATGGTGAGTATTTCTCGAACGCTGGCCCAAATCTTGAACGCTGAGTTGTTCGACGAGAAGGGTAGCTCCTGGAACGTTCAGCGTGAACGTTACGTTCGAGAAGAGATCATCGAGTACTGCCACCGGCAAACGAGAGCCTGAGGTGAATGGCAACCGATCGGGTGTTGCTATGAAGCTCCAGGAGCTTCGTGAAACCATAGAGAGCCACAATTTTGCGTATTACGTGCTGAGCGATCCAGCCGTACCGGACGCGGAATACGACCGGTTAATGCGCCGGCTTCAGATGTTGGAAAACGAAAATCCAGAGCTCGTCAGCGAGGATTCCCCGACCCAGCGCGTGGGTATTAGGCCCATTGGCGAGTTTGAGGAGGTTCAGCATCAGATTTCAATGCTCTCACTCGATAACGCATTTAATCAGTCCGAACTCTTGGGTTTCGATCGTCGCGTACGCGAGCGACTGAGATCTGGCGGCCTTGAGCCGGGTGAAATTGAATACGTCGCAGAACCCAAGTTGGATGGAACTGCCGTGAGCCTCCGTTATGAGAACGGTGTGCTCGTCCTCGGCGCCACGCGAGGCGACGGAGCCACCGGTGAGGACATTACGCACAACGTTCGGACTATCTCCGCTGTACCCCTGAGGCTCAGGGGTGACAACATCCCACAAATGCTGGAGGTCCGGGGCGAGGTTTTCATGCCCAAGGAAGGATTCCTCGCCTACAACAAAAGCGCACTGAAGGCGGGGGATAAGCCCTTTGTGAACCCTAGGAACGCGGCGGCAGGCAGCCTCCGACAGCTGGATCCTCGGTTAACCGCGCTGCGTCCTCTGGATGTCTTCTTCTATGGGATCGGTGAGCTCGAGGGGCGGAGCTTGCCAGGGACACATGCCGACCTGCTGAGGTATTTGCGCGGATTAGGGTTGAAAGCCTGTGCGGAGTGGGAAGTGGTGACCGGAGTTCCGGGTTGCTTGGCTTATTACTCTAATATCGGAGAAAAGCGGAAGGACTTGCCCTACGAGATCGATGGGGTTGTTTACAAAGT
>Ga0315339_1000445_pt1 | contig 52393 bp, 56 predicted proteins | sample ASW17metaG_FD_204514 | JGI IMG/M metagenome (GOLD analysis project Ga0315339, IMG submission 204514) | Ammonia-oxidizing marine archaeal communities from Pacific Ocean, United States - ASW #17 | ecosystem: Environmental > Aquatic > Marine > Oceanic | place: USA: California | collected 2016-12-05 | reverse complement strand
TTAACACTGAGTGTCAAGTTGTACCAAGTAATCTGTAAATTGTTATTTTTCAACTATTTATTTTTCCATCTTTTTCATAAAACCCAGCAAGATCCCAATCGTCAGCCAAAAAACTAGCCCATTGAGCAGCAACCGCTACGGATAACTCACTAGACTGTGAACCAGCATTGCCGTGAGCATAGCTAACCCAGCCCATAAATATGGTCGAAAAAGAATTACGCGAGTGGAGCGCCACCGACGAAGGCGTCGGCCACGCCGGCGAATGGGAAACCTCGGTGCAACTGCACTTGCGCGAATACCTAATCGACCAAACCCGCCTCGCAGCCGACGACACCGGCACGCAGCCTTTCAAAGCCGAGCTAGCCTTCGCCGAGTTTGCAGAAAGGCTCCGCGACACGGCCAAAGACACCGGCATTATGGGTGACGCGACGGTGGCCAACGCTGAGAAAGGCGCGCGGATTTTTGCACTCGCCTGCGATCGTCTAGAAAAACTACTACGGGAATATCGCGAGTTACCGGTCAGGCATTATCGCGAGTTCGGTAGCCACTACACATAAAAAAAGCCGCATCACTGCTAGGGTCTCAGCCGAGACCCTAGCAGTGCGGCTGTAGCATAGCATGGATGCTAAGTCGATCGGGTTTTGAGAGTCGACCGATCGGCGTGCTAAAGAGGATCAGGGTGGGTAGCCCTGAAGAGGAGCCCATTTGATCGATCGGGTTATCAACAAGGTTCGACTAAGAACTTGGTATCAAATAGCCTCTGATAGTATTATCGACGATAAGGAATATAACTTTAACACTGAGTGTCAAGTTGTACCAAGTAATCTGTAAATTGTTATTTTTCAACTATTTATTTTTCCATCTTTTTCATAAAACCCAGCAAGATCCCAATCGTCAGCCAAAAAACTAGCCCATTGAGCGGCAACCGCAACGGATAACTCACTAGACTGTGAACCAGCATTGCCGTGAGCATGGCTAACCCAGCCCATAAATATGGCTGCATATCACACCAGGCCTTATGCAGCGTTCCCCAAAAGGCTAAACCAATCAACGCTAAAAAAGCGCTCAATCCCATCAAGCCGCTTTCGGCCCACAAGTGCAGATACTCGTTATGGGCATAAGGCGTATCTTCTTCTTGCTGTGTCCAGACCAAACTTTGGAAATGCGCTTCCTCGCGACGCGCGTCGCGAAAAGCCGCAAAACGCTCCTGATAGGTCCCATAACCGAAACCTACCAAGGGCCGGGCACGAATCATATCCCAGGTCACTTCCCAAATAAAATAACGATGGTTGATCGTAAAATCGCGCACCTCAATTTGTCGGGTAACCGACACGGCAGGCTGCGCGTCGGTGCCGGCAACCACGAGCACCTCGCCCTCTACATAGGGTTCAATAATATGGCTAATGCTCAGTATTCGCTCCGACATCGTAGCCGGCCCGTCGTGGCTTTTGATTACCGGCCGCTGCGACAAAAGCAGCGTCGTCGCGACAAGCGAAGACAGTAGGGTGGCAAGTGGCAACCAAGCGATCATTATACGCCCCCGCCACATCCCGCCCGCAATGCCTACAACAACAATTAGAACTGCCGCTAGCCCCGCCATCCATCCCCCACGGCTTCCCGCCAACAGCATTCCCGCATAAATCGCACATGTGCCGATTGCTAAGACTATACGCGCACTAAACGATTCCGCGCACACAAAGGCCATTAAGGCCAAAGGCAAGGCACAGGCCGAAAAATTCCCGAGAAAATTGGGATTTTCGAAGAAGGATACGATACGCTCGCTGCCAAAAGGCGTAATCGCAGGCAGTGGGTCTAGATGATAATATTGCAATATCGCGTAAAAACCGGCCAAAGCGGCTGCAGCGAAGAACGTGGCGCCCAGCAGCCTGAGAGACACCCCATCTGCCGCCAACCACGCACCGATGCACACAAGACCGCAATGTGTCGCCGGCAACCACAACCCGGCCCAATCGGCACCTTCATTTACCGCAATCGAGAGCAGACTACTCGTCCCGACAACGACCAGCGCCACACTCACCTTACGAGAGAGAGGCCAATCGCGACGGTCCATACGCAAAAACGCGACACCGGCACCACACCCCGAGAGCACCACCACCAATCCATAGGCCCATAATCGCGAATAAAGCGCGGGGTGAGCCAACAGCAACCCCACCCCACCTGCGGCCAGGGTCAGCGCCGGGATTAAACGGACATTCATTTCCCCGCCATCCCCATATTGACATTCCTCGGTCTCAACCGTATTTTTCCTTCTTGAATTGCCGCATCCCCACGCCCGCTTGATTTAAGCGGGGCCGTGTTAAAAAGGAGTTACCGCCATCGCTAAGTTTCGCAGCACTCGCAGAGAGGCCGTAGCCAAACTCAAGCCCGAAGATATTGATTATAAGCGGCTCGACGTCTTGGTCAAGTTTATTACGCCGACCGGCAAAATCGAAGCCGCCCGGCGCACCGGCGCCAGCCGCAAACAGCAGACCCGCGTCGTCCGCGCCATCAAGCGCGCTCGTTTTCTGGCGCTCGTCCCCTACACCCTCGACGACACCCGCTAGTCCGGCCCCATTTCACTTCGATGGCCGCGATAGGACTGATCGAAACACGCGGCCTCGTAGGAGTCATCGAAGCGGCCGACGCGGCGGCTAAGTCCGCTCAAGTCGAACTTCTCGGCATCGAGCAAATCGGTGCCGGGCTCGTTTCGGTGCGCTTCAGTGGCGAGGTCGCCGCCGTGCAAGTGGCAGTACAAGCTGGCGTGCAAGCTGCGCTCAAGGTCAGCGAAGTTATCAGCCATCATGTGATCCCCGCCCCCCACATAGATCTCAAAGACCTGCTCCAAGGCCCACCTCCGGCTCCCGTCGCCTCACCGCAACAAACCGCAGCAACTACCACACCCTCCGACCCAACAGAATTACACGATTTGCCCGTCGCCCGTTTGCGCCAACTCGTGCGCCAACTGCCCGCCTCCGCACTCAAGGGCCGACAAGTCTCACGCGCCAACAAACAGGCGCTTATCGACGAACTGCGCCGCGCCTGGTCCTCAGGCGCCTAACTATACGAGGTCTCTACTCCCTATGGACACTCTTTGGAACAATCTTGTAAAAGGCCTACAAGAAGGTGCGCTGGCCGCCGCCGATAAAGCTGGGGACCTAACACGCGTCGCCCGGGCCCGGCTTGACATCGCCGCCGCCAAAAACCAACTCAACCGCACACAAGCCGAACTAGGCGCCACAGTCCATGACCTGCTCGAAGCCAGTGCGGACCCGGCCACCGACGCACAAGTGCAAGCGCTGAGCCAACAACTTAAAACGCTGGATGCGGCACTTATCTCCTACGAGGCGTCCTACGGGGCGCTGCAAATCGAGTTGGCAGCCGGGACAGAACAAACAGACAAGATCGCTAAAGCGGAGCGAACGGATCAAGAACTTATATAAGATGGAGCAAAATAAGCAGGAATAATGCAAATCTGTCGAAGCCATCGCCCGAGCCTATCTCACATCTACTGTCTTATTCGGTCTTTTTCTTGACGCGAATCTTTTTGCCGTCGACGATGCGGTAATATTCACCGTCCTTGGTCCAGAAGAGTTTACCTTCCTTCGACTTCTCCGGTTTGGCCACCTCTTTTTGGGCCTTGGCGACCTTCTTTTTCTTCTTTGGCGGTGTTCCATCCGAGTCCATCGGCAAATCGTCGACGTCCTCGTCTAAGTTGTCGGGTACGTCATCGTCATCTATAAAGGCAGCCACAGCCTTCTGCTCAGCGACCTCCTGAGCAGAAGGCTGTGGCCAATCTATGAAAAAATCCTCCACTGCCACATTTAGCAAAGTGCTCTTGAGGTAGCGCTCAAAGGTCGTGGCGATGATATGCGCGTCGAGGATATCGATTTCGGGATCGTCTTCGCGCGACCACAATTCCACCACTTCGTGCAAGAGCAACGCATCGAGCAAAGAAAATTGCTCGCAACCACCAGCCCCCTCTGCGTCGGCGTCCCAATTCTCCAACACCTCGCGCACATCCGTGACCAGATGTATCGCCGAGTCCCTCTCGTAGGCCACGGTCTTGCTCTCCACTAGATCCACCAGATCAGTGCTCCGCACATCCCGAAACGGGTGCCCGATAATCTGGAAAGGCGTATCGTTGGTGGGGCTGAGCCGATCGGCCAACGTGCGCCCGACCTAGGCCGGTTGGTTGACGATATAATCGAGCAGGGTATTTTCGTTCGGCGACCAGATATCGGCAAGCTTCTTGGCCTGATTCCGCACGATCGCCTCAATCTTGGCCTTCTTCTCATTTGGCCCCTCGGCAGCGCGAAACTTGAACGCGCCGAACCGTTGCAAAATGGCGACCCGGCTACGCATGTCCGTCGGCGCGAAATCGAGTATCGCCTGGAAATACGTCGCCATCCCGTCTTCGACGGTCCAGGTGCGAAATTCAGCGGGATGGCGCTTGAGCGAGTCCATCTCGTTGTAGATCCGGTTGACGATTTCGGCGTACTCGCCCTCATGCGTCACGTGATCATAGAGGACCGGCGGCGTGCCTTCCGTTTCTTCGGCAGCAAATATGACATTTTCATCCGGCGGCGTTCGGCGTCCGTACCAAGCACGAACCCCCGGTTTTCTTTCGCTCAAAAGACTAACTCCGACATGCGCTACAAAGAGCCAACATCAAGTTTAGATCACATTAAATGACCAGGAACTCAAAATAAGCAAGCCTGCCCATATTATCAAAGCGAATTCCATACGCGTAATCCAAAGCGACTCAAATGGATAGGTATATGCTGAAACAGCGGGTTAGCCACTTCAAGGGGACTTACTAAAGCCCTTTTTTGATCCGACTCGGCACCCATTAACAAAGTCAACGACCCTCCATCCCCGCCCGCGCCATTCACCTTACAGTCCAACGCCCCATGCGCCTGAGCCAATTCGATCACCTGATGTGCCTCTGAGCTAACCAGATCTGGATGCAAACGAGCTTGGGCTTCGGTATTCTCAATCATAGCCCGTCCCAAGGCCGCCAAGTCGCCGGCATAGACCGCATCGCGCGACTTCGTCGCCGTCAGACGCAGATTCCTCCAGCTTCACATTGTCGGGCGCAGCGCCCTCCAGATCCGCGATCACCGTCTCGTGTACATCTGATGAGCTGTGCGACTTACCGAGAAAAACCAAGGCCAATCGTCGCTCCAGTTCCCACCAGGTCGCATTAGGTATATGCAACTGCGATACGGAGGCGTGCGGATATAGATACATTTCGATATAGTTGATGCCGCCAAAGGCCGAGCAGAGCTGATCCTGGATGCCACATTGTTGCCCGAGCATTTCGGTCTCTATTTTCTGGGCCGTCTGTGCCACCTCGTAGGGCGTCATCCTCCCGGGGTCAACAAATCGAGCGCACCGATCAACGCCACAATCACCGCCGCCGAAGTCCCCGTCGAGGCACCTGCGGGTGCCTCCGAATAAATTCCCACCTCAAAAGCCACATTCTGCGGCACCTTCATATATTCGACGGCCGCCTCCAACAGCGGATGGTGGTTCCACTCGCGATTGCCCAGTTCGACTGAAAAACGCTCGCCGAAATTCTCGGCGTGGATGACGATGCGGTCCTCGACCTGATCGCGGCGAAAGATCTTGAGCTGGGCTTCGGCATAGGGGTAGACGCCGATATTGAAGATCGTGCCGTATTAGGCGAACCAAGTATCGGTCCAACCCCCGTTGTCGCAGATGCGAATCGGAGCGACGCTGTTGATAATGCGTAAAGGTTCGGGCATAAGTTTCATCTTCTCGATGTATATCGGTCAACAATTCAAAGCTTCAGTAGTTATTTCGCGTCAAATATAGGGGTTGATCGCCACCACCGGACACCGTATCATACCGATAGCCCCAACATAGAGAGGATATCTCATGCCCGGCCCCCATACAGACGACCGCGACTGGTCCGCCCTTTCCACTAGCCAACGCATCCGCCAGCTCGAAGTCGAGGGGTATCTGGTCATGCCCGACCTCCTCGACCCCGACCATCTCACCCGCCTTAAAGCCATCACCACCACTTTTAAGACCACAGCCGTCGACTATAGCGAGCACCAACGCGGCCGACCCAATATCCAGTTCGAAGGCGGCGAGATCACCCAGCTCATCGGCCATGCCCCCATACTCGAATTCCTACGCCAACTCTTCGGCGACGAGATCATCTTTATGCACTACGGTTACGCCCGTTCCGCGCCCGGTCATCCGGGCATCAGCCTGCACACCGACGGCCAACCCTACGGCTCCAAAATCTTCGGCTTCGAGGGGTCTTGCCCGGTATTAGTGCGGGTGCTCTATTATCTCGACGATCTCACCGCAGAAGTCTCGCCCTTCCGCGTGGTGCCTCGCTCCCATCTGAGCCTACACGCCGACGCCAACCCCTACAAACGCTATACCGGCCACCCCGAAGAAGTGATGGTCCCTGCGAAGGCCGGTTCCGCGGTACTCATCCACCACCGCGTCTTTCACGGCAATTTTCCCAATGTCGGCGATTACGCCCGCGAAATGCTGGCTATCGCCTATCGCCCCGCCTGGGCCGGACCCATCACCGATATCAGCCCATGGAAAGAACAAGAGCTCGACACCCTACCCAACGACATCCGCCCCCTCTTTCAAGACCGCAATACCCGCCACTGGGACTACGCTAGCGGCAATAAACCCCATAATATGCCCGCTGAAGCGCCGGGTATCGACCCCAGCCGTTGGGAACGCTACTAATATGCATCGCATCAGCCGAGAGCACATCGCCTATCGAATCGACAAAAGCCATCCGCCCGTTTTGGAAATTGACCCCGGGGACAGGGTCACCCTAGAAACCTTCGACGCCCGCACAGGCACGATCCAAAGCGATGCCGACCTCTTAGACCACCCCCACCCCGACGGCGCCAACCCGACCACTGGCCCCGTCTACGTGCGCGGTGCCAAACCGGGTGACGCGCTCGTAGTCGAAATCGAACAAATCGACCTAGCACCCGAGGGTTTTCTCGCGGTAAAAGCAGGCGAGGGCCTCTTGGCGCATCTAGCCGATCGTTATGCCACCCGCATGGTGCCGATCAAAAACGGCATCGTGCATTTCGGCGACCTGCGCTTTCCCGCCAACCCGATGCTCGGAGTTATCTGCACAGCCCCAGCCGGTGAAGGCATCAGTACTTCTTTCGCCGGACCGCACGGCGGCAATATGGACAATAAATATTTGATGGAGGGCAGTCGCATTTACTTACCTGTCTACGTACCCGGGGCGCTGTGGTCTCTGGGCGATGTGCACGGAGCAATGGGCGACGGCGAAATCACATTTATCGGTTTGGAAATCTGTGCTGAAGTAACCGTGAGAGTCGACATCGAAAAAAATGCTGCGCCAAAACGCCCTCTAATCGAAACCCCAAGCCATTGGATCACTACCGGCGAACACCTCGATCTCGGCCAAGCCGCACGCATCGCCGCCGAGCAAATGCTCAAACTCATGCAGGCTCGTTCGAACCTCAGTTTCACCGATGCCTATATGCTAATGAGCGCCGCCGTCGACGTACAGATCTGCCAGTGTTGCGAACCGGGTGAATTCCCCACGACGGCCAGGGCAGTGATTAGTAAGGAGGTCATAGGCTAAGCCTACGCCACCTATGCCCCAAGCCTGCCATCTCCTCTTCTTTTCCTTCCCCCTCCCTTTCCTTCTCTTTCCAGGCCATGTTCAAACGTACTAAGGTCTGTTCAGAGGCTTTCTCAACGCGGCTTGTGGTCCCGATTTTGCAGAATTGCAAAATCGGAAAAGACCACCCCTCGGAGCCTCGCCGAAGCGAGGCGAGAATGAGCGTTGGGAAAGCCCCTAAACGGACCGCCGACTGCCACATCACCGCCTAACGCGTAAACACCGTCCCTCGCACATAAGACCCTTCCTCCGAAGCCAAAAAAGTAAGGACCCGCGCCACGCCCACCGGATCCCCCAAACTCGCGTTCTTCTTCGCCTCCTCCGGATCGCGCCCGTCCCTCTCCGCCCCTTCGGCCACATTCGCCAACTTGAGCGGCGTCGCGATGCCGCCCGGACAAATCACGTGCAAGCGTACCCCCTGCGGCCCGACCTCGCTTTCGAGTTTGAAATGCAGACCGTGCTGCCCGGCCTTGCTCGCCGCGTAGGCGTAGGACGAGGACCCGCCGCGCACACCAGCGCCCGACGCGATAATCAGCAACACCGATTCGCCGGCCGCCGCCAATAAGGGCGTCGTGTATTTGGCCGATAGAAACGTGCCTTTCAAATTAGTATCGAGCGTCGCGTCCCACTCTTCCATCGACAACTCCTCAATCGTCTTAAACGCGCCTTTCAAAACCCCGGCGGCGAACACCGCCACGTCGATGTGCGGCGTGGCTTCTTTTACCTGGACAATCGCCGATGCGACGCCCTCTTCCGAACGCACGTCCGTCGCGTAAAAACACGCCCTGCCGCCCGCCGCCTCGATTTTGGCCACCGCGGCCTGACCTTCCTCTTCGTTGTAGTCCACGATATGGACATGCGCGCCTTCTGTGGCAAACAACTCGGCCGTCGCACGGCCGATGCCAGTAGATCCGCCGGTGACCAACGCCTCTTTGTTTTCTAATTTCACAGTAAAACCTCCCTGGATAGTTGTTGTACTACTTAATATTTTACGACATAGCTAAAAAAAACACGCGGCAGGCAAAGCATCTAAGGCAACCAGATCCGCAAAACCTCGTCTTCGTGCCCCGCCCCGAGCAACATCCTGCCATCGGACTGCTGCACCGCCGCGATATTCGTCGAGAGACGGCCGCCCAATTCGACTTCCCAATCGACCCGTGTGCCGAACGAGGTCCTTTCGATCGCGCCTAAGCGCTCAAAATCGTGCGTCGGCACTAAAAGCTCCACAATGCCGTCACCATCGAAATCCCCGGCCAGGCCCATGTCGAGGTTGCGCGAGTCCAACTGGTGGGAACTGAAGCCGTCTAATTGCGTCACGATATCGAGGACCGCATCGCGACGGCGGTAAAATTCGACGATGCCGTCGATGTGCGGCGTGCGCACCACCGCGATTTCCGCCACTTCGTCATCGGCGAAAGTAGCAACTGCCAGTTGGTGGCGCCAGCGAAAGGCCTGCCCGATCGGATTGCCGACGGCCAGCGGTAGACCACCGGCGGTGAAAACGGCGATGCGCGCACCCTCTGCCGCATTGCTTAGGGTCGCCACGATCTCACGCTCGCCGTCGCCGTTCAAATCGACCCACAGCGGCGCGATGCCTTCCGCTACGGGTTCAAAATTGACCTGCAATACTGCCCGCAATCCTCCATCGGTCTCGACCAACACCGCGCCCTGGGCCTCCAGATCATCGCCCAATGCGGCGTGTTCGTAGCGGGTCGTCGGCCGATTGTAGATCAACAGGCGTTCGTTCTCGTCTACCAGGATACGGGCATCGGGCAAAGGGTCAATGGACAGGCGCTCGCTGCCTGACCCCGATAACAGGACCAAATCGCCGCCTGCGGTTAGATAGGCCAACCGGTCATCCGAAAGCAAAACCGGAGGACTCAAGACCGATGCCTCCCCGTCGACGATATTGGCCAAACGCGGACGCAAATCCCCCTCGATCGCCAACACCGGCGGCGTTCCCACGGGCAGCCTGGCCTCGGCTAAAGGCACCGGAGCAATGACCCCGTCGACAATGCGAAAGGTGGCGACGCGGCCATCCTCTAAAGCCACCATCCAGACGCTGCCATGCCCCGCGGGCGCGGCCACGACCCAACGCGGCACACCGTCCAACGCAATGTCCAATGTCGTTGCCGCAGGCACATTGCCTGCCCCGGCGGCCAGGCGATTGCCGTCGGCCCGATGATGCGTATAACCCACGGCCGTCAGACCCATCATCGCGGCCTCACCATCAACCACTTCCTCAGACGGCGCGGCGGTAACACCATCAACGTGTGTTGCATCTACTGGATCCGGGTCGGCAACCACCGGCGGCGTTTTCGCCTCGACGACCGGCTCGATCGGAGTACCCCAACCACATCCCAACAAACTCGCGCAAAGCAACGCGAGACATAAAAGCAATAACTTCATCGTGTCGCCAAATCTCCTTCGTGCTGTTGTTCGTTATATACTCTTTCCCGACAATCTGCGACGACCGCATCGGGCACCAACCGCAATGCGCCCCAGACCAATGCCGGCACAATCAACGCATAATCTATACTGATACCGATCAATGGTCTAGAATCTGGGATAAGATCAATCGGGCTCAACGTATAGGCAACCGCGAGACCAAGCAATAGCTTAGCCGCCCAGGGAGTCCGCTTATCCCTGAGCACCAACTGGCACACCGCGAATTCACGCCGTAAAAAATTAGCTGCCGCACGCAATCGTTCACGCACGATCGCTATCCTTCTACCTGGACTTCAATAGCAACCCGCGCCGCTTGCGGATCAAAGGCGGCATAGGTTTCCATCCCTTCGCGCCAGAAAGTGCCACTGCTAAAATCAGCGCGCCGGCCCGCTTTTGCCAAAGGGCGACCGTCCACGGAAATCTCGGCGACCTCAATATCGGTAAAATGCAAGGTCAATTCGGGTGCGCAAACGGGTAGGTCGAGCTCGACCTTGTTATCATTCCACTTCCTTGAAAGCGTTGAACCCGCCACGGTCCTCGTCGTGCATTCCGTAAAAGCCCTGCCAGTGGCTGCACAAAACGACCGGCTGCCCCGCGTCGATCAGCGCGGGCAACCGGCCCCCTTGCAAACCGGCCTCGATATAGCGGTCCGTGCTCACCTCGCCATAACCGGTCCACGAACCGGTCCAGTCGTTGGTACTGGCGATAATCTCACCCGTAGCCGTGCCTTGTTCCCGGTCCGCGTACCACACCGGAGTTTCCACCTCAAGCCCCGCTTCGATGCGTTTAAAAAATTAAGGTAGTGGATTACCCGTCACCGCACGCACCGCCTCGCCGGCTACTTTGGCATAAAACTCGAGTGTTCTGCCGCCGAAATCGCCGGGCGAAGTCACCCCTTTCGGCGTCAAACCCACATTCACCAGAATCTCACAAGCCGGGCTGATATAGCGAAAAACCCGCTCCTCCTCTTCAACCGGCAATGTCGCCCAATCGTATTGCTCCCAGACCAGTCGGGCTGCGGCTCGCAAGTATCCGGGTCAACGACAAAGGTATGCGTCATCATTTCGGGCGTGATGTCGAAATTCGGCGTGATCAACTCGCGGCACATCGCCAACCAGCTCTACTGTTGCGCTCGGCTAAAAAGCGGCAAACCCTTATCGATACGCCCCAGTGCCGCCGGACAGGGCACGACGCTGCATTTGCCCCGGACCCCGTGTTGGAGACACCACTCGGCAAACTCGCGCGTAAAGGATTCGGGATGAACCACAGGCACGTCTTGCCAACGCCGGTTTTCGCCGTCGGCAAGGCGTGCGGTCGCGAATAAAGAAGTAGTTGAGATTGAGCAATAGCTTCGAGTTGTCGAGAATAATCGACAGCGGTACTCGGTCCAACGCGTAACGGGCTATTTCAACATCCATCTGTTGGCTCCTCGCCCGCAATGGGCCAACGCCCGATGTTGCAAAAACACCGCGACGAGATATTTTCTTAGGGCGTGTGTAAACATTCGCCCCGAGCGCAAGCCTCGGCGAGGCCCTGTGATTTTCTTAGACCGCTCCTAACGCAACTCGTTCGTTTAGGCTATTGATGACCAACAACCGCAAACTTGCCGTCTGGCTGCTCACCGTCTCGACCCTTATCATCGTGCTCATCGTCTATGGTGGTTGGGTCCGACTGACTCGTTCGGGCTTATCCATCGTCGAATGGAATGTCGTCACAGGCGTCGTTCCGCCGCTGAGGGCCGACGCCTGGGAAAGCGAATTCGCCAAATACCGCCAGACGCCCGAATACCAGATCGTCAACTTCGGCATGCCACTCGAAGAATTCAAGTTCATTTATTACATGGAATTCGGGCACCGCTTACTTGGCCGAATAACGGGCCTGCTCTTCGTGGGACCCTTGTTCTATTTTCTCTTTCGACGAACCATTCCCCGCATCCATGTTCCGAGCTATCTGGGCATCGGCCTGCTCTTTGCGCTCCAGGGTCTGGTCGGCTGGTTGATGGTCAAGAGCGGTTTGAGCGACCGGCCCCAGGTAAACCACCTGCGGCTGACCCTGCACCTCAGTTGCGCCCTGGCCCTATTAGCCGCTTGCCTGTGGCGGGCCTTCGACTATTTGTCATCGACGTCTTTCCCACCCAACCTATCGCGCACCACCCGCCGACTCTGTGCCGGATTATTCGTCAGCATCTGTCTACAAATCGCCGCCGGTGGTTTGGTCGCCGGCCTCAAGGCCGGCCATGTATCGGATACCTTCCCCAAAATGTTCGGTGTCTGGCTACCACAGGGCTTGTGGGCAATGCAACCGCCGCTGGCAAATCTGTTCGACAACGCCGTCACGATCCACTTCCAACACCGTTTCTTCGCCTTCGCGGTACTGGCGGTGGCCATTGCGCTCTTTGCCGTAGCCCGCAACGCCGCCCCGCTTAAAAATGGGAGCTATTTGCTGCTTGGCTTGCTCGGCGTGCAAATCGGCTTGGGAATCGGCACAGTCCTCTTGCACGTACCTTTGGGTTTGGCCTCTCTGCACCAAGCGGTGGCGGTCGCACTCTTCGTCACCAGCCTCTTCCTATGTCATCGCGCTTACGGGTATCGGGAGACGACCGCAAATACGACATAGAACGCAAAGGCCTATCCCTTATTCGGAATACAAGTCATTCGCCACCAAAAAACCATGCAACCCCCTGACAACATTGCCCTCCATCTGCAGATAACCCCGGCCATTGGGATGCACTGAGTCGAACATCAGCTCTTCTTTCCACCAGATACCCTCAAAGATATACTCGACGATCGGCAACCCGAATTCGTCCGCCAACGCCAACAGCATCTGGTGATAAGCCAACGCCTCCGCCTTCTGATCCTGTAGGCGATGGCCCGGCGGCGTATGGTCGATCATGTCGGGATGGGAAAAACTGAGCAGCGCCACAGCAACGCCGGCGCGACGGAAACGATCGATTATCATCACGAGATTGGCGCGGGCGTCAGCCACCAGCACCTCTTGGAACAGGTCGTTGGCCCCCAACTCGACCAGCGCCAGCGCCGGATCATGCGTCAACGCCTCAGTCATCCGCAGGAAACCGTCCCGAGTCGTCGCCCCAGGCACACCGAGATTGACCACCGGCAGTTTCAGGCGCGACGCGAGCGTCGCTGGATAGGACGAGTCGGGGAGCGCGCAGTCGCGGTAAAAGGGAAAGACCTTGCAACCCGCACCAAAACCGAAGGTCAGGCTCGTACCCAACGCCACGATCGTCTGCCCCTCGAGCCATTGCACCGCCCCCTGACGCTCGACGGCAAGTGGGTTGTCCGCCCCCTCATCTCCACAAGCCACGCACAAAAAGGCGATTAATAATACTACGCGCTTCACACCAACGATCTTTTCATCCGCGCGATACGAGCGCACGATTCGTCGATGCGCTCTTCGGTGATCCTCCCCGTCTCGACGAGCTGGCGGATGAAAGCGCAGGCACGCGGCACGGCGTCTTCCTCGTAAAGCGTGTTATTGGCCAACATCACAATGTCGACACCAGCCGCGATCGCCCGCTCGATCGCGGTTTCAAAGCCATAGTGGTTGGCGATCGCTCCCATCCGCATATCATCGGTGATCACAACCCCGTCATACCCCAACTCGCCGCGCAAAAGCCCACCGATCGCGGCCTGCGAGAGCGTCGCTGGGAAATCGGGATCGATGTGCCGGTTAAAAACATGCGCCGTCATAACCGCGTCGGCCAGGCCCGCAGCCATCAGCACCGTATAGGGCTCAAGTTCAACGCGTGACCAACTCCCGGTGACATCGACCAGATCCATATGCGAATCATCAGCCGCCGAGCCGTGGCCGGGGAAGTGTTTTAGCGAGCAGGAAACGCCGTGTTGGTGATGGCCCTCGATAAAGGCCTGCGCGTGACGTGCTACCTCGCCCGGATCAGCGGAAAAACAACGGCCAATGCCACCAATCACCGGACTCTGCGCGTTGAGGTTGAGGTCGACCACCGGCGCCAGATTCCAATTGAAACCGAGACGCACCAATCCCTCGGCCGTCTCGGCGGCGGCGCGGCGCGTCTGTTCCGGGTTGCCGCTCGCTCCCAAAACCTGCGCCGAGGGCAATGCAGGAAAATCCACCGCCTCACGCAAACGCCGCACTTCGCCACCCTCTTGGTCGACGGCCACTAAGAGCGAATGACCGCCAGCCTCCTGCAAAACGCTGATCAGTTTCTGTACCTGTGCGACCGATTCAATATTGCGCTCGCTCGACGAGAGCGGCACGTCGTAATCGAAAAGCACTACCCCGCCAAGATGGTGCTGGCGGATATCGCGGATAACGGGGTGCTCGGGCCCGACCGCTAACCCCCGAAAACCCGCCATCAACATTTGACCGATTTTAGCTTCTAATTTCATCGTTTAATCTTTATTTCGACGCACAAAGGAGAGCCCACCAAAACCGCTGATAATCGCCATATAATAGCCAAATTCGTACCACCAACCCGTGTTATAGGCTTCGCAAATGCGTATCTCCGAAGAGAAAAACCGATCACCAATGCGATCGGCGAGATCCAACCGTGCCAAATGCCAGAAAAGAATCCCGCTGGATCAAGCTCATTGTTTATACCATCGCCGGCCAAACACCCCCCGACTGCCAGCAATAAGAACAGACCGCAAAACCAGCGTCGCATCAGACGGTCTTATAGCGATTGGTAATCTGAGTCTCTACCGTCCCATCGGCCGCGATCCGGCGCACCGCAAGCGAGATGCGATTATCCCCATCTAGGGCCTGCCAGAAGTCGGCGGGATCACCGTCGAGCGGCAAAAGGTAGGGCGTACCGGAAAACGAGGGCAGCGGGTTGCCATCGCCGGCGTATGTGGTAATGGCATAACCATAACCTGGCCCGATGCTATCAAAGCGAAAGAAATGACGTTCGCTTTGCTCGGCATCGAAGGGGCTGACCTTAAGAATCGACAGCCAGACTTGCTCAGTGTCCAGATCCAGATAACCCGAGATGCGCGGCGTATAGTTGGGTGCATCCGGCTCATGCAACCAGTGGTCCAAGCTCTCGGCGAACCCGCGCCCAGCGGCAAAAGCCTCGTATACATCGTCGGTCTGGACCCCGTTGGTAACAATATAGCGCCGGCCGCAAACCCGCATAGCGTTGTAGATAATCAAGGACGGATCGTCCACTTTGCCCGGATCGGCCGCTTGGGTGCGCAGGAGATCGCCTTCGCCGACAAAAATGCGATTGCGGCTATGCTCGCTACGTCCCATGATCCAATAGACCTGCACCCAACCGCCCGCGGCGTCCCGACCAATAACGATACCCCGGCCCGGATAGGGGTTTTGATGCAACCGCTCGCGCAGATTGGCCACGGCTTGTTCGGTCATCATAACAACATTTCCTCCATTATTCACTATTTACCGAAATAGTATAGGGCAACACAGTGAACAACGAAAGCACGACTGCGCCCACTATATCGCATAACGGAGACCGTCGGCCAATGCGCAGCCTGGGCTCATTTCTTACGGTGCCTGTTCTCTACGGAAATATAGCTTCTCGGCGAAGTGTGTTTTTTTAAAATGTCGGCGGAAAACTTGCGGCGTGAGCGCAAGACCGTCGGAAGTCAGCAGCGCTGCGATATTGACCGCGTGACCGAAGACGTCAAAGCGCTTGTCGTATCAAGTGCCGATCGGAGCACAACACACCCACCCGAAATGAACTTTAACCAACTGGCGACAAGTATCGATGCGGGCGGCGAAGAATTCGTCCCGCCACTCACTTGAGCGCGCGCAGGGCCAGCACTCCGGTATCGATCGCATCCGCGGGGAAGTTCCAAGAGCGCAGCGGCGCATATAAATTTGACGATATTGCCGCCCCCTTCGGCGACAGTATCGGCGGCGGTCAAAATCAGATTGCATAGGTCACGTCTGTTTTTGCGCCAGGGATTGTCCTCTTATTTCGATACGCAAGCAAAAGAAGCGCTGGGCACCCGCTACGCCCAGGCGAGTTGAATCCTGTGCATAAAAAGGGCCGATGCCTCTTTCATAGTTGGGAAATACCGAGAAAAAGCACCGGCCCCGATTGGCCGACAACTATCTTTTTTATTGCGTTGCTTCTTTATTACTACGTTTCAAAACGGGCAGGCCGTTTTTACTCTCGGATACCTCATAGCCATCTGGCACCGTATCGAGCGAGCCTTCTTTTTCAGCTTTAGCAAAAAAATAGATCGTCTGAGCATTACCATTCTTCAGCGTCGTGGTCAGGGAATGCAAGATATAGGTAGCACCCTTGGAATTCGTATACGAAAAAGCCATGATCATCTCCTTCGCGATATAAACTTAGGTGGGAACGCATAAAAGCCGATTGGATCGCGTCCGGATGACGCGCGGCTTCTCTATAGAGTAGGGGGGAGGATTCCCTACAAAGCTAGGTGATTGGGGCAATTTAGCAACTACTTTTATCGGTGGTCTTTGCCCCATGTGGGGTCATTTCTGGGCAAAACGGCTCTTGACGAGGGGCCCGCAATAGCCTAAACTATACGATTATATGTTGCTTGGGACTCGGGAAATTGCATAAAATTGGTTTATACCTACTTTTATCAAGGCTTTAATAAAGAACCGGGAGTAGTTCATGGGGAATTTCAGTGTCGAAGTCAGATCAGACGAACCTTTTGAAAAGGCGCTGAGGCGCTTTACGTCCAAAACCCGCAAAGCTGGCCTGTTGCGCGACTTGAAAAAACGGCGTTTCTATACCAAACCTTCGGTCCAAAAGAAGATTAACCGCCAAAAGAGCATCCGTCGGCAGCAAAAGGCCGCCCGGATGTTGGAGACGGGTTTCGTCAAGAGCGGCGGTCGCGGCGGTCCAGACGCTGGTGGTCCAGGCGCTGGTGGTCCAGGCGCTGGTGGTCTAGGCGCTGGTGGTCCAGGTGGACGCGGCGGTGCCGGCGGTCCGGGCGCTGGTCGTGCCCCGCGTTAGGCCTGACGTTTTTCAATAGTCCAACAAATAAAGTGGTAAAGGGCGGTGCACTATAGTGTATCGCCCTTTTTTATCAACTTCAATGGGTTTGAAAAAATTCCACCACCTCGCCACAAGGCCCTATAAAAAACGCAATCGTCACCTTCATAGCGCCCAGTTCCAAATCCTTCGGTTCTACCGTTATGTCATACCCGGCGGTGCGCACATGTTCGGTGGCCGCCCGCGCATCGGCGACCGCTAGGGCAAAGTGTGTCACCGGATCATTCGGGCTGTCGGCGCCTTCTGCAGGGGATTCCGCCGTCGGGCCAAAAAGCTCCATATGGCTGCCGTCTCCTATGTCCAACAGCACGATCTTGCGCTCGGCCGAGCCGAATTCGGCGACGACCTCCATCCCCAACACATCGCGATAGAGGCGCATTGACGCTTCCCAATCGCGGGTCTGCACCGCTATATGGTGTATTCCACAACCGGCGATTATGGCGTTTTTATTTCCTACGGGCATAGATTCTTCTTCCTTTCCAGTTTAATGAGTCCCAAGAGCGTACATAGTAGGATTTACCCCGCTCTCCGGCAAGATATCCGCAGCGCAAATCATCCTTGCCCAAAACCGCTTCGACCCCGTCCTTTGCATAGACGAAAACCCGGAACCATAAGGGCTGGAACAACAATGAAGTACCGTGGACACACATCGCCCTGCGCAATCGCATCCTGCCTGGTTCTTTGCACAGTGGCAAACGACGCGCAGGCCGATTGGGGCTTGAGGGTCGGGGGGGTATATGCGGCCACCGAACTCAACGACAGCCCCGGCTACGGTCTTTCCGCCTTTGTCCGCCCGTCGCTGTCGCCTCGCCATCGGGTCGAATTCAACGCCGGATACGAGCGGCTACGGGGCACCGATTACGCTACCGACCTAGCCTCAGGCGAGGGGCGCCTGCTCTACGCCCTCGGGCGCGGGCACTATTGGAGCGCCCACCTCTACGGTGGAGCCGGCTTGCTGCGCTTCAACCTAGCAACCTCACCACCCGAAACCACGCCGGACGCCGCCGCGATCGGCTGGGCGGCCATCGCGCCGATTGGCATTGGCTTCCAACGCTCACTAGGCCCCAGCACCGGTCTCGATCTACACTTCGGTTACACCTATTCCTTCCGTGACGACCTCAACCATACGATTCTGCAAAAGGGCAACGACGGCATCTGGACACTGAGTATCGGCCTCATTTTCGGTGAGGTCGGCTATCACCGCACCTTGCGGCAATTGCCGTTACAAACGATTCAACGCCCAACCGCACCCGCGCAAAAATTTTCACCCGAGATAATCACCGCTAAACCCGACCGCGACGGCGATGGGCTTAGCGATCGCGAGGAAACGCTGTATTATTATACCAACCCGGTCATGGCTGACAGCGACCGCGACGGCCTAAACGACCTGGAGGAAGTCAAGGTCTATGATACCGATCCCAATCGTTTCGACAGCGACAGCGGCGGGGTACGCGACGGCGACGAAATAGCCCGCGGCGCCGACCCGTTGGATCCCGGCGACGACTTCGTGCCCGATAAACTGCTCGAAGAAGAGCAGCAACCCGTCGCCACCTCGATCAAACTGGCCATGCGGAGTGTACTTTTTCCGGCCGGAGGCGTGGTGTTCATTCCCGAAGCGCGCGGAAATCTTGACCTCGTCGTCAATTATATGCGCCAGCACCCTGAAAGCGCGCTCGAATTGCACGGGCATTCCGATAGCGTCGGATCGCGCAGCGTGAATTTACAGCTTTCGCGGCGGCGGGCCGAAGCGGTGCAGGCCTATCTCACCGGCCTAGGCATAGAGACGCGACGGCTCAAGATCCGCGCCCTAGGCGAGACCCATCCGATCGCCTCCAATGCCACGCAAACAGGTCGCCTAGAAAATAGGCGGGTGGAACTAATCCTCGCTCCCCATTAAAAAGATGATCAACTGCGCGAAACGCTCAATTGTATCCTCTATATCAAAGCCGTAGACCTCCCTATTCCCCTCGACGACCCGGACGATCAGTTCTTCCGGCAAGACCCGATCACTGCAACAGGCGCCAATCAGCGCTCCGGTAATGCCCGCATAACAATCGATATCCGCATACCGACGCCACTTCCCGGCTTCGTCGAGGTCGCCTTGGTTTGCCGCGACCAACAAGGCCTGCCAAGGATCGTCGGCGTGGGCAAGCAGCGCAGTACAAGCGATGGCCAGCGCCCGGTAGGGGTCAAATACACTGAAGTGGCGCAACGCCGACGAGAGGAAATCCGCTAATTCCTCGCTTTTTTTGCCTGCGGCCTGCTTTAGCAGCAAAGGTAATTTTTCCCCGATGAACGGGCCGCCAAAATACCCATGCAAGTGCAAGGGGTCCATTGCCAAGGTCTCGTAGACCACTACGGCGGGCGCCTTACCAGCCAACGCCGCACTTTGCGCTGCCGCCAAGAGCGCCGTCGCCTCGCGCGCATAACCGATGTCGAAGAACGCCGCTTCGTAAGCCGCCCGATAAGCCGCTTCGGGATCGGCCGGAAAAAGCAGGCCGACCGATGGCAGCGCCAACAACCCGGCCATCGTCGGATAGTTAAGGCCTACGCTCCTCGTCGCCAGCACCGCCGGCGGCACCCCCGGATAGCGTGGCGACTCCTCTCCCAGGAAACCGCGACTGGCCCCTTCCCATATCTCAAACTGCCCGCGCACCAACTCTTCATAATTTGGGAAAAAATCCCCCGGTCGTTCGTAAACATCCAATAGGCGTTGCGCCAATTCTCGTCCCACCGGCATCCGCCGCAACTCGATCGCTAGTTCCATAAACAAATAGTTGTAGCGAACATCGTCAGTACCCGTTCCCATCGGAGCGATATCTACCCACACACCGTGCGGTCTCTTTTTCCCTTCGAACGGATAGAGCCCCGCCAACCATTTTTTGCCCGTGCGTCGCTCAACCGCATCGGCCGGAGCAAATTCGAATGGCGCCCCTAAAGCGTCACCCAGCGCCTGGGCGAGCACGGAACCGCGAATCCTCGATTTTAACGCCGCTTGCATCATCTCGTCTTACCCATTAAGCAAAAAGACCGGCGGAGATGGACTCCACCGGTCTTTATCGCCAAAGAACAGCATCTTTATTCCGACCCTACCGATTCCCCTTCCGGCGGCCGGGCTTCGAGCTTGTTGTTGATAATGATTCGAGCGCAGGAATTCCAATGCAATATCGCGTCATCGTTATCCGACGCCTGCAACCCTTTGGCCTTCTCATACCATTCCATCGCCCGAGTCAAGAGCTCGAAGGCATCGAAACGGGCACCCGGGTAATCACGCACGAGCCGTGCCTTGCCCTGACGCTCATGCGCCAAACCCGAATAATAATCGTGAGTATACTCATCGGTCAGCCGTGGAATAAGGTCGAGTACGATATTGATGCCCTTATTGGCCTCGTGCTCGAACTGGTCGGTCAAAGCCAACACCAGCCCGATGAGCGCCTGCTGGTTCTCCGCATCGACCTCCAAGATATCGCGGCAAATGCTCTCGGCCACGAGCGGCTGGTTGAGCAACCGGTAGCGCTCGACACGTTCCAAGGCCTTGGGAATCGCTTCGCGGTGGATTTTCTTGAGTTCGAACATCGGCCCTCCCTCCGCTTTAAAGCAGGTGGAAGAATATATAGGCGGCTAATCCAGTACCCAACAGGGCACCGCCGTAGCACAGATAGTGCATGGATATACTAAACTCGCGGATACCCAATTCGTAGAGCGAGAAACGGACCCGATGTGCTGCATGGTAAAGCGGCATAACGATCAAAACAAAGAAATAGATCTTGGCCAGCGGAGGGCTAATAATCTCGCGCATTGACTCGTAACTGAACGTATCCGGGTTGAGCAGACCCAATGGCACTGCGAGTCCAGCGACAAAGAGATGCATGGGGATCAACATCGCCGCTACCATGCCACCCGCAGCAAACATGCTCCACCAAAAAGGCTCGGTCTTGTCTTGTTTGTAATTCATAGCTCTATCGCAGAAAAATGTAACCGATGACCGCCGAGACAAAGAAAAATCCGACGAAAGTACTGGCTGTCATAATCTTGGGCGGCATGGTGTAACTACCGATACGCACAATCTGAATCCGACCGACCACGCCCAGCCATGTGAAAGTGTGATAGACGGAAAAAACAAAGGCGACCGAGTAGAAGGCAATAAACTTCGGCGTCATCAACGAGCGTTGAAAGGACGCATAGACCTCGGGGCCCTTGGTCAGCAGAAAAATCTGGTAGAGCAGTAGCAGTACGAAACCAGCGACAAAGACGCTGCTCAGCTCGCGCATCATAAACATGAAATAGCGACGGCTCTTCAACCACCAAGTGGGCGACATCTTCGGTTTGTAGGTGTCGTACTGATATTCGTTATGTGGCTGGTTCATTTGTCACCCCAGGGCATAAGAAAGGATTTGTACCAATTATTGGTAGTCTCAACCTTGGTGCGTTGAATAGCGGCGGCCGGATCGACGTGTTTGGGACAGACCACAGAACACTCACCGATAAAAGTGCATTCCCAGATGCCCTCGCTGCTGGCGGCGATGACCGTGCGCTGGGCGTAGCCCTCGTCGCGCGAGTCCATATTGTAGCGGTGGGCCAGCGCCAGTGCCGCCGGACCGATAAAGACATCTTCGAGCCCATAAACCGGACAGGCCGAATAGCACAGCAAGCAGTTGATGCACTGGCTGAACTGCTTGTAGTCCTTGAGTTCCTGCGGCGACTGCAAATACTCGCCTTCTTCGACCGGCTTTTCCTCTTCACGGATAATCCACGGCTTGACCGCCTTGAGCTTGGCCATAAAGTCGTCGACGTCGACGACCAGGTCGCGGATAATCGGGAAATTGGCCAGCGGCTGGATCACTATCTCCTTGGGGTAGTAGTCCTTGAGAAAGGTCGCGCAAGTCAACTTGGGGTCGCCATTGATCATCATCCCGCACGAGCCGCATACGCCCATCCGGCAAGACCAACGGTACGAGAGCGTGCCGTCGACCTGGTCCTTGATGTAGTTGAGCGCGTCAAGGACGACCCAATCGTCCTGGTAGGGAACGTCGTAGACCTGCTCGGTAGGCTCGTCCTCCTCCTCAGGTCGGAAGCGGGTCACCCGAATTTTGATGGTCTTGTCGCTCATAGCTCCTCTTTCAAAAGTGATTTATAGTTCAGCGATAAATCAGTATTTCCGTTCATTGGGTTCCCATTTGGTAATGACCACATCCAGATAATCAATGCGGGGATCACCGCCTTCATTATGATAAGCCAACGAGTGCTTGAGAAAGTTCTTGTCGTCCCGTTCTTCGTAGTCCGAACGCGAATGCGAGCCACGCGACTCCTTGCGCAACAAAGCCGAATTGGCCACCGTCTCGGCTACGTCGAGCAACGAGCCCAACTCCAAGGCCGCAGTCAGGTCGGTGTTAAAAACAGACGAGGTGTCTTCGACCTTGACGCGTTTGTAGCGCCCCTTAAGTTTGAGAATCTCAGCGCAAGTAGCCTTGAGGCTTTCTTCTTCGCGGTAAATGCCCGCCCCCTGATCCATCGTCTTATGCAAATCACTGCGAATATCGGCGATTCGTTCCGTGCCATTATTTTTTAAAAGCTGATTCTCGATCCGCTGTTCCTCGTCGACAACCATATGCTCCAAGCTACTATAGGGCGGCATTTTGGTTTCGTTGGCGTATTGCACGGCATGATGCCCGGAACGAGCGCCAAAGACCAATAGCTCTGACAATGAGTTGGAGCCAAGGCGATTAGCCCCGTTGATTGTGGCACAAGCCGTCTCGCCAGCTGAATAAAGGCCCGGAATCGGCGTCGCCCCATTGATATCGGTGTGGATGCCGCCCATCATATAATGGACTACCGGGCGCACCGGCACCGGTTCATAGACCGGATCAATACCGACGTAATTTTTGGTCAACTCGCGCACAAAGGGGATCTTCTCATCGATTTTATTCTCGCCCAAGTGGCGTAAATCCAGATGGACATAGGTGCCGTACGGGCCTTCGAATACATTGCCAGCCTTTTCCTCGTGGACAAAAGCCCGCGAGACCATATCGCGCGGACCCAATTCCATCTTACCGGGCAGATATTCGCTCAAATAGCGGTCGCCCTTGTTATTGATCAGATAGCCACCTTCGCCGCGCGAGGCCTCGGTCATCAGAATCCCGGTGCCGGGCAGACCCGTCGGATGGTATTGCACAAATTCCATGTCCTTGAGCGGGCAACCTGCCCGATAGGCCATAGACATTCCGTCGCCGGTCTTGATCGCCGCATTGGTCGTAAATGGAAAAATCCGCCCGCCGCCGCCGGTACAAACGATCACCGCCTTGGCGGGTATCGCATGCAGCACGCCCGAGCGCACATTAATCGCCGCCACACCGCAAGCGGCGCCATTGTCGTCGAGCAACAGCTTAGTCACATACCACTCGTCGTAACGCTTGATGCGGTCGAACTGTAGCGAGGTCTGAAAGAGGGCATGCAGCATATGGAAGCCGGTCTTATCGGCTGCATAGAGCGTCCGCTCGGTCGACATGCCACCAAAGGCGCGCACGCTGATCCGACCGTCTTCATCTCGACTCCAGGGGCAGCCCCAGTGTTCAAGCTGGATGAGTTCATCGCGGGCCTCTTTGACGAAGGCCTCGACCACATCTTGGTCGGCAAGGAAGTCACTGCCTTTGATCGTATCGAAGGCATGCAAGTCCAAACTATCATCTTTATCATCACGCACCACACCGGCCGCCCCACCCTCGGCTGATACAGTGTGGCTACGCATCGGGTAAACTTTAGAGACCAGACCAACACTAATGTTTTCATCAGCCTGTACAGCGGCGATCGCCGCCCGTAGGCCTGCACCGCCACCGCCTACAATTACTATATCATGTTCGGGTACATTCACGGAGCAAAGCTCCTTGGGCAAATGGTTTAAGAGAAGGGGTCAGCTTGCGCCGACCCCGATGTTCTCGCTATTGGAATAGTCAAAATTAAATGCAAATTGCCAGGGGGGCAACTACAAAACTGGCCAACTACGACAGATCAGGGGCCCGGCACTATAGAAATGCTACTATTGGACAAGCAGATACAATACGAAAAAGCTGTTACGACTAATCTATCGTCCGTTAAAGCGCTTTGCTGCTGACCAAAACACTAGCGCCTATCGGCGTAACTTTCCAGGCATTAATCGGTCAAACCGATTCAAGAACTATCGGTTGAGAAAAATATAAGGCCCTCAACTCGAAAGTTGAGGGCCTTAATTTTACCTACCGCAATAAATCCTATTGGAGTGCCAATAGCCTATAGGCTGGCTACGAGTGCTAGGCTAATAGCAATATCTTCATTGCGAATGAGGCCGTCGTAAACATTGACCCCGATACCGGCATTGATCACCATCGTATCGCTCAGCATAATGTCCAGATTCCGAGCCAGATGGATAGACATCCAGTCGGCGATACTGTCCGTATGGTGCTGAGCAGCACGTCGACATAAAGCCTCATCTTATCGTTGATCTCTTTGACCGGCTATAGAAGGAGTTGAATATTCGCGCCAGCAGCAGCAAAGCCCTTAAGCGGGCCAATCTGCAAATGCTGGTTCACCGTCATACCGCCCAACTCTTGAACATCGAAAGGCCCGGGTCCTCGGCAACTTGCAAAAAAACCCGCTTGCGACAAAAATATGAGATTGCCATATATTGCTATAGAGCAATCTCGTTAATTCAAACCTGGATGGGTTTGGAAAATCGCGTGCTCAAAAAGGTCAAAGCGTTCTGCGAAACTAGGCGGCAGAAATTTATTCTTCAACGCATTGAGCTTGTCGTCTTCAAGCTCTACGATGGAGTCCGACGACCTTCGACCAGCCGTCGCATCGCGCGAGCTATGGATAGACGGACCCGGCGATAAGATCGGCGATGAACGAGATAATCAACAGTCTTCATTGTTCTGCTAGCGACCGAGGCCGTAGGCGGCAACGGTTTTTCTACGAAGGCGACAAAGGGAAAATAGTCCTGCATCGTGGCCCTGTAGGCACTGCTGAGCAGAGCTCGAGATTCAGCAATACCGGAATCGTGTCGCAAAAAACACCGGTTATTCATAACCGTATTTCCTGACCGCATCCTCATCAAACCCCATAAAATGCGCCAACTCGTGCACCAGAGTGATCTCCACTTCTTTCGCCAATTCGGCCCGCTCGGAAAAATCCTCTTCTAATGGCCCCTGATAAAGCGCTATCACAGGAGGCAAATCGCCGCTATCATCGGCACGCCGCTCGGGCAGCGGCGTGCCGGTAAACAGCCCGTAGAGCACTTCCTCCGGGTCACTGGTGATCTCCTTAACGATTGCAGGATCTGGCCAGTCCTCAATGACAATCGCCAAATTGGCGAGCGCCTGCCGAAATTCCTCCGGCAGGCGCTCTAAGGCCTTTTCTACAAGTTTTTCGAAAGCGCGCCGACGCATCCCCTACCAATCCGCGACGCTGCCGTCGTTCTCGTAGTAGAGTTCGCCGCCCAGTTCTTCGGAATATTCGATGTTCTTTTCTACTTCCGACGCAATCAATTCAAAACCCAGCCCTGGTTTAGTCGGCAACTCGACATGGCCGTCAACAACCTGCCATGGTTCTTTTATCAAACCCTCACCGAGGCCAATATCAACCTGCTCCTGGCAGAGAAAATTGGGCACTACGGCATCCACCTGCATACAGGCGGAAAAGGCCACCGGGCCAATCGCGCAATGCGGCAGGATGTGGATATAATAGACCTCGGCCATATTGGCGATCTTCTTCAGCTCGGTGATGCCGCCCGCGTGCGAACCGTCGGGTTGTATATAGGATACTGCCTGCTTCTCAAAAAGCTCTTTGAACTCCCAGCGCGACAACAGCCGCTCGCCCGTGGCGATCGGGAAGGACACGTGGTCGGAGACCTCCTTGAGCGCCTGCACGTTTTCCTGCGGGACCGGCTCTTCGACGAACATCGGCCGCATGCCCTTGAGCTCATGGCAAACCTCAATGGCCAGCCCAGGCGCCATCTTACCATGAAAATCAAAGCACAATTCTATATCGTCGCCGACCCACTCGCGCATCATATAGGCGTTTTTGACGAAGGCATCGATGCGCGAAGGTGGCTCGTGCGCACGCCAAGTTCCCGGAGGCCCCGACTTAAAGGCGGTATAGCCTTTTTTCATCAGCATATCGAGGCGCTCCCTAGAAGTCGTAAGCGCCTCGTCTGTATCGCCGCGGATACCCCAGTGCGCATAAACGCGAATCCGATCGCGGACCGCGCCGCCCATCAGTTTATAGGCCGGCACATCGTAGTGTTTACCGGCAATATCCCACAAAGCCTGATCGATGCCTGACAGCGCACTCATCAACACATTGCCGCCGCGGAAAAAAGCCGAGCGATAAACATGCTGCCAGTGGTGCTCGATTCTCAGCGGGTCTTTGCCGATAAAATATTCAGCCAGTTCTTCCACCGCTCCCCAAGTGCTCTTGGGTTTTCCCTCAAGTGTAGTCTCCCCCCAACCGACGATGCCATTATCGGTGGTGATCTTGACCAAGCGCATGCGCTGATAGGGGGAAAACTGTTCTATCTTGGCGATCTTCATCGATTTAGCTCCGGTCTATAGTGAATAAAGGTCAATGCGCCTCGCGCGTAACCACCGAACTCGACTTGCCGACCAGGAAATCGAAGTCGACCCCTTTATCGGCCTGTAGCACATGATCGGTATAGAGGCTGACATAACCGCGAATATCATGCGGGTCGGGTCGTTTCCATTCCGCGCGGCGTTTTGCCAGATCTTCTTCGGACACGTCGAGGTGCAAACGCCGCCCCTCGACGTCCAACTCGATCATGTCCCCGTTGCGCACCAGTGCCAAATTGCCGCCGATCGCCGCTTCAGGCGCGACATGCAACACCACCGTGCCATAAGCCGTGCCGCTCATGCGGCCGTCGGAAATGCGTACGATATCGCGCACGCCTTTTCCCAGTAGCTTCATCGGCAAACCCATATTGCCGACCTCGGCCATGCCCGGATAACCGACCGGCCCGACGTTCTGCAGTACCAGTACGCTATTTTCATCTACATCCAGATCGGGGCTGTCGATGCGCTCGTTATAATCCTCGATGGTCTCGAAGACCACCGCCCGGCCCCGGTGCTGCATCAGTTCGGGCGTGGCGGCCGAGGGCTTGATGATCGAACCGCCCTCGCAGAGATTGCCGCGCAAGACGGCCAAACCCGCCGCCTCGATCAACGGTTTTTCCATCGGCGCGATTACATCGCGGTCGTAACAGACAGTGCCCTCGATATTCTCGCCGAGCGACTTGCCGGTAACCGTAAGCGCGTCCATATACAACTCGTCTTTAAGCTCCTGGATAATCACCGGCAGCCCGCCAGCGTAATAAAAATCCTCCATCAGGTATTTTCCCGCCGGCATCAGATTGACCAAGAGGGGCAACTGGCTGCCCAAGCGATCGAAATCATCTAGGTTCAACTCGATGCCGACGCGTCCGGCGATGGCTAACAGGTGCACGATGAAATTCGTCGAACCACCGATCGCAGCATTGACCTTTATCGAATTTTCAAAGGCCTCTCGCACCAGAATATCAGACATTTTTAGGTTCTCGTTGACCATCTCAATGATCCGCACGCCCGCCATATGGGCCATGACCTTCCGCCGCGAATCCGGTGCCGGTATCGCCGCGCCGCCCGGCAGAGTCATGCCTAGCGCTTCGACCATGCAGGCCATTGTCGAAGCCGTACCCATCGTCATGCAGTGCCCGTCCGAACGCGTCATCCCAGCCTCGGCTTGGCTAAATTCCTCGCGGGTTATTTTCCCGGCGCGAAAATCCTCGCTGAACTTCCATACGTCCGTGCCCGAACCGAGTTCTTCACCGCGGTACTTGCCGTTTAGCATCGGTCCGCCGGGCACGACAATCGTCGGCAAATCAACACTGGCCGCGCCCATCAGGCACGCAGGCGTCGTCTTGTCGCACCCGGTCAATAGCACCACGCCGTCGATCGGGTTGGCGCGGATCGATTCTTCCACGTCCATGCTCGCTAGATTGCGGAAGAGCATCGTCGTCGGCCGCATAATCGGCTCGCCCAACGAGGTGACGGGAAATTCTACCGGCAAGCCCCCCGCCTCGTAGATGCCGCGTTTGACGGCTTTAGCTAAATCGCGAAAGTGAATATTGCACGGGGTAAGTTCCGACCAAGTATTGCAAATGCCGATTACCGGCCGGCCGTCAAACTCGTGATCGGGCAGTCCGCGCTTCATCCAGCTGCGGTGAATAAATCCGCTCTTGTCGTCGCGTCCAAACCAATCGGCGCTTCTCAACTTTCCATTGTCTTCAACCATTGATATTCCTCTGCGTTAATTTGTTCCTGTTGGGGTGCGTCAATGGGAAGAGCAATCTATGCAATCTGCTTGCGGCTGCAAATATGCTTAAGCCCCATAAAGTGGCGCGGGCAGGGCAGCGTCCTCCGGAAAATCACAGCGCGGCCCTCATGCACCCATTATCGGTGCGGCTGAATAACCCGGGACTTACCCGAGCGGGTGTAGGTCGCCCGGACTCCGAGCGGGAACTGGTCGCGACGGCGACCCAAGAGGCGACGGCCCGGGGGACTTTAAAAACTCCCGCCGCGGTCACCACCGCAGCCCCACACCAAAGACCAATAAACCCAACTCCAAAGCCAAACACTACCCGCCGATTCGCGCTTGCAAGTCCGCACCCCCAGCCGTAAGTTCGATCTATAATAACACCCTATACCACAAACTGACCCACCCTATGCACATCAACCGCATCGCCATCATCGGCGCCGGTACCATGGGCCGCGGCATCGCACAGGTCTTCGCACAGGCCGGCCTGGAAGTCTTGCTATACGACTCGGATCCTGACGCACTGGCGCAAAGCCTTGCCACCATTACCGAACGTCTGCGCCAGCAATGCGTCAAAGGCCACTTGCAAGAAACCGCTTGTGCGACAGCCCTCAATGCCTTGCAGGGCATTGAGCGACTCGAAGCAATAGATGCCGACATGATCATCGAAGTCGTGCCCGAACGCCTCGAGCTCAAGCTCGATATCTTCATCCATTTGCGACAAGTAGCTCAAGCCCGAGCGATTCTCGCCAGCAATACCTCCGGCCTGGACATCAGCGCCCTCGCGCAGGCGTCCGGCCGGCCGGACAAGGTCATCGGCATGCACTTCTTCAATCCTCCGCCGATCATGCCGCTGGTCGAAGTCGTGCCTGCGTCGGAGACCTCTGAAGAGACCTTCGTCGCCGTCATTGCTCTAGCTGAACGCCTAGGCAAGACACCGATACCCGTCGCCAACAGCCCAGGTTTCGTCGCCAACCGCATTCTATTCCCCATGATCAACGAAGCCATTTACGCGCTCGCCGAAGGCGTCGCCAGCGCCGCCGATATCGACCGCGTTTTAGTATTGGGCGCTAGTCACCCGCTCGGCCCTTTGGCCTTGGCCGATTTCGTCGGACTCGACGTGACCCTCGATATCCTCGATTCGTTCGCACGGCGTTTCGACAACGCAAAATACCGCCCGTGCTCCCTGTTGCGCGAAATGGTCGACCGGGGCGAGTTGGGCCGCAAGACGGGGCAGGGATTTTTCTCCTATCCGTGACCATCGATGTTGTACCTTCTGCTGCTCTCAAGCCTACTGACCGCCTGCGGCTCGATCCGTCCGGCGCCGCGCTATACGGACTCGACGGATGCCGGCGCGGTGGTCCGCGAACTCGAACTACGCCGCCGCGCCACACCCCATCGCCTCGCCCGTGTCGTCGACGGTTATCTCGGCATCCCCTACAAGTGGGGCGGCACCACCCGTGCAGGCATGGATTGCTCGGCTTTTACCCGCGCTATATTCCGCGAAACCTACGGGGTAGAGTTGCCCCGGACCTCCAAACAAATGTATGGCGTCGGTCGGGCCATTCCCCAAGGGCACGACCTAAAACCAGGCGACTTGGTCTTCTTCAAGAACACCTATTCGGGGCCGGGCGTGTCCCACGTAGGAATCTACCTGGGCGAAGGCCGTTTCGCTCACGCCAGTTCGAGTAAGGGTGGCACCATCACCCCGCTCAACAACCCCTATTTTCAACCGCGTTATATAGGCGCCCGCCGCGTCGAACGCTGATATGCGCATCAACCTGATCCTGCTCGCCTGCGCCATTGAGGCCTGCTGCATATATCTGGCCTCACTCGGCAACCTGCGATCCCAAGTCTTACAGTTCTGGACCGGCTTCTTTCCTGCCTTCTTCTGCTATGCACTCGCCGCTTGGCTCGTCCTGCGCCGAGCCGACGGCTCAACCTTTTTCATCCTCGGCGCCGCCCTCCTCTTTCGTCTGACGCTGTGGTGGAGCCCTGCGACGCTCTCCGACGACATCTTCCGGTACGTTTGGGACGGCCAAGTCCAACTCGCCGGTATCAACCCCTATCTCTATCCTCCCTCGGCACCTGAAGTGGCGCACTTACGCGAGGCGTTGTCGCAGAGTGTTAACCACGCTGACATTTCCACGGTTTATCCGCCATTAGCGCAAATCTTCTTTCGCGCGGTCTGCACATTGAACCCTACTCCCGCCGCCATGAAACTCACCCTGTTGCTCTGCGATTGGGGACTTTGTCTGCTGCTGGCCCGCAGTCTCGTCCGGCGCGGCCAAGACCCGCGCCGCGTCCTGCTCTACGCCTGGAACCCGCTACCCTTAATCGAGGTCGCCGGCAGCGGTCATATCGACGCCTTGGGCATTCTGCTGCTCTTTTTAGCCCTGCACGCATTGCAACTGCGCCATTTTACCACAGCGGTCTGCGCGCTGACAGCGGCCTTCCTCGCCAAGTTATTTCCCCTGATCCTCGTGCCTACCTTCTGGCGGCGCGCCGGCGACCGCACCCTCTCCGCCTGGCTCGACCCCCGACCGCGCAAAGCCCTGTTGCTCTTTCCGCTCGTGGCCCTTGTCGCCTTCTTACCCTTCGCCGACGCCGGCACGCAATTGATAGCAGGGTTGCGAATCTATATACAGCATTGGTATTTCAACGCGGCGGCCTATTCACTGATCCACTACAGCCTATCCCCCTGGGACGGCAACGCGCACTTACACGCGCGTTGGTTTTGCACCGCTTTCTTCGTGTTCTTCGGCCTATACACCCAAATCCGTTCGCGCGACCCCTACCACGCCACCTTCATCACCCTCGGCGCCTATGTCCTGCTCTCGCCGACAATGCATCCCTGGTATCTACTCTGGGTCCTGCCCTTTCTACCTTTCTTCCCCCATCCCGCCTGGCTGCTCTTCAGCGGTCTGATCGTCCTGGCCTACGAAGTGCTGATGGACTATGTCCATACCGGGGCTTGGCAGGAAAAAACCTGGGTCCTATGGGCACAGTACGCCCCACTTTATATAGGACTGATCGCCACCGCCTACTACCGCCAATTTATTAAAAGCAACGAATCGGCCCCTTCAGACGTCTAATAACTGGACACTACACTGCAACATGCGATAACCTGATGTATCCGCACCCGTTCCACACCATACGGGCAAAAGCGGAAGTACTATGGAATTTATATGTTTCTGTATATATTAATCCGGCGCGGGAAGCCCCTCGCGCGCCAGCTGGAAAGCCATAACTGACTTGAATCGCTTCACCAAAGACACGTTCCGCCTTTTAGCCCTCTGCCTCGGCACGCTGTGCCTGCACGGCTGTCTAGAACTAATCCGCAGACCTGCGGAAGACGGCCCCATCCCCTACACACCAGCGGTCGCCACAATCGACACCAGTCGCACAAGACCTCCATCCAGTGTGGCCGTCGCCAAAGACAGACCGAACATCGCCGCCTTGCCGCCACTAGCCGTCATAAACCGCCCCGAACGATCGCGCAAACAGTGGCAGAGCACCGAAAAGATCAACGAATACGCCATGTGGTGCATCGAAAACGAGATGTGGAACGAGGCTAGGTCACATCTGGAGCGCGCTGTAACTCAAGACAGTCTGTCGGCCAGTCTGCACAACAACGTAGGCATCGTCTACGAGCGCCTCGGCATGGTCGATAAAGCCACTGATTTCTATAGACGTGCCCAAGCCCTTAATCCCAGCAAAAAAGCATACACGGCCAATTTGAGTTATCTGCAACAGCGTCAACAAGCCGTCCACGACTCGACCGGCGAATTCGATATCTTCAGGTTGGAACACGACAACCGGCCCGGCGCCCGGCGGACCGGCGAACGACCACCTTACACGGGGGAATAAACGTGCAGGCCAAAACGAGATTTTACAACGCCTTCCTTTGGAGCCTCGCCTGCGCTTTACTGCTCTTACTATGCGCCGGAGACCTTGGCGCCCAGGACATCCTGACCCAGCAGTTGCAGCAGGGATTCGGCAAGAACAAGGTCCGTTACCGCGACTTCAAGTGGGAAGTCCTCGAAAGCGAGCATCTAGAGCTGCACTTCGAGCCGGAGTTCCAGGACCTTGCTGTGCACGCCGTCGAATATCTCGAAGAGGCCTACGGCCATATCAGTGGAATTCTGCACCACGAGCTGTCGAACCGGCCGCCGATCGTCATCTACCAGTCCCACTACCAGTTCCAACAGACCAATATCTTCCCCGATTTCCTGCCACCTGGCGTAGCAGGTTTCGCCGAGCCACTGCGCTTTCGCATGGTCATCCCCTTTGACGGCGACCTCGACGAGTTCCGCAACGTGCTGGTGCACGAGCTGACCCACATCTTCCAATACGATATCGTGCACAAAGGCCCCATCAAACGCATCACGAGCCCTATCGCGCAACCGCCGACCTGGATCATGGAGGGCATGGCCGAGTACACCACCCCAGGCCGAAATACCATCGATGAAATGGTCCTGCGCGACGCGATACTCACCGACCGGCTCATCCCCCTTGAAACCATGAACGCGGCTTGGGGCCAGGGCAATGTCTTCCTCGGCTACAAGCAGAGCCACTCGCTGATGGAATATATCGCAGACAATTACGGCCCCGAAAAGATCAGCCGTATCCTGCGCCTCTGGGACAGCCAGAACGACACCGACAAGCTGCTCGACCGCCTGATCGGCATGGACATGAAAACCCTCGACGATCGCTGGTCCGCCCATATGCGGAAATCGTATTGGCCGCTTTTGCAGACACGCGACTACAGCAGCGAATTCGCCGAGGAAATCGGCGACGACGACGAGGTCTTCCAAAGCTTCTCCAGCGCGCGTTGGTCGCTCAGCGGCGATATGCTTGCCGTGCTCTCCTCCGACGGCATCGAACAGCACGTCGACATTATCCGCCTCAACGACGCCTCACTCGTCGAGCGCGTCACCCGCAGCATGCGCGCCGCCGAATTCGACCATTTGAGTATCGGCAGCGGCACCGTCGCCTGGGCACCCGACGGCCATACGATCGCCTTCGTCGCCAAGGAAGGACCCCGTGACCAGATCCTGCTGTGGAGCCTTTACGACAAGGAGCTCGGCCAGACACTAGCCATGCCCGACCTCGAACTCATCGAGAGCCTGGCCTGGGCACCCGACACCCGCGAACTCGCCTTTATCGGTACTGGCTCCGGCCAATCCGATCTCTACACCATCAACGTTGACACCGGCGAGCGGCGCCAAATCACGGGCACGCCGCAGCGCGAAGACCACCCCAATTGGTCGCCCGACGGCCAGCATATCGCCTTCAGCTCCAAATACCACAACCAATTCGACATCAAAATCTACGATATGGCCGAGGGCACATCGCGCACCGTCGTATCGAACCCTACCGACGATCTATGGCCGCAATGGTTACCTGAAGGCAACAAACTGCTCTTCGTCTCGACCCGTGACAAGATCAATGACCTCTTCGTTTACCACCTCGACGAAGAGCGCGAATACCGCCTGACTCGCAGTCTCAGCGGCATTATGAACCCCGCCCTCTCACCCGACGGCCGACAGATCGTCTTCAGTAGCTACTTCAAGGGGCGCGGACAACTTTACCTAATGGATATGCCCGAATGGCCCGGTGTCAAACGTAAAAATGCCGAGCTATTGGCCCGCGTCGAATCAGCACAAAAACCGCCGTTCGCGCTTGATGACATGCAAGTCCCCGATGACGTGGCCCTCGCTTTCGCCCCAACCCTTAACCCTGAACCGACGCCCCAGACGCTCGCCGATCAGAGCAAACCCTCCGCCTTGGAAAAAGTCATCGCCCTGAAAGCCCAGGCCCTGCCCGACGACGCGATACTCTTGGCCGGGGCGAAGGGTCCCTTGCCGGAGAGCGCACTGCAAGGCCCCAAAGCCACCGCCTCCGTGCAACTAGATGCTCAAGAGCCTACCGCGGCCAACACCGCCGACGACGGCGAATTCACCCTACTCCGCCGCCGATACACGCCCAAACTCGAATTCGACGGTATCTCAGTGCAAATGGGGTATTTCGATGGGTTCTTCTCGTCAGTCGCTCAATTGAGCATGAGCGACCTATTGGGCAACCATTCGCTGGCCTTGGCCACCGACTACGTGGCCTCGCAGGAGATCAGCAACGATTTCAACTTCGCCGGCAGCTATGATTACTACGGCAAGCGCCCCACCTATCGCATATCCGTCTTCAACTGGAACCAGTATTTCAGCAACAACCGCACCTTTATTTCCCAGGGCCGTTTCACCGGCGGCATCAGTCGCGTGCAACAGCGCGGCGCCCTCGCTAACGCCAGCTACCCGCTCGACCTCTACCGCCGGCTCGAAATGAGCTACACCTATGTCGGTGAGCAGGAAGAGCAGATATACCCCATCGGCGAACTCGGCCCAACCACCAGCACACACCTGTTCAAATCCGCCCACGTGCACGACTCGATCACCTACGGTCTGTTGGGTGCCACCGCCGGCAAACGCTATTTCCTCTCGGTCGGCCGCACCCTAGACGTCAGTTCGTCGACGCGTTCCTTCTCGCATCTGGAGCTGGACTACCGGCAGTATCTGCGGCTGGGGCGCTGGTCGGTGTTGGGCCTCAGAGCCTATGGCGTGGGGTCTTTGGGCAACGACGCGCTTGAATACAATCTCGGTGGGCCGACCTGGTTTTTGCCCTTTTACACCGGCTTCAACCTCAACACCGGTCCATTGCGCGGTTATCAATTCTCCGAATTCGCCGGCAGCAGGGTCCTCTTGGCCAACGCCGAGTTACGCGTTCCCTTCGTGCGCGGCATCCTCTTCGGTTGGCCCGCAACCTTTCTCGTCCCAGCCATAGACGGCAGCCTATTCGTCGACGTCGGCACCGCCTGGAACGAGGACGACAAGCTCGACTTATGGCCCTTCTACGACCCGCATTCCGACCCGGACCTGCCTGGCCAACAGCAGGTGCGCGCCAGCGTCGGTTTCGGTTTGCTGGTCTATTTCCTGCTGCCGATGAACCTCGAATTCGCTAAACAGACCGATCTGCAAGGAAACTACTCCGACTACAAGTTCCACTTCAGCTTCGGACAAAGCTTTTGATTCGCGTCGCTTTCATTGCATTGCTTATAGGTATAGCCGGGTGCGGTGGCCGCGGGGGGTCCTTTGAAAAGGTCGAATTCCGCGCGCCCTCGCAGGCCGACCCCGCCTTGAGCCCCTTTCTCAAGGAAGTCGACCACATCGGCGTGATCTGCGTGACCAATATCGAGCCCTTTAGGGAACTGGACATCGAGAAAGTCATGGCGCGGCTGTCCAATGCCATAGCCCGGGTCCTGAGCAATATGCCCGAGACCACGATCGTACCGCAAGACGAGATCACCTGGCAACTCAAGGACATCCACTTCGACTCTACGAGCGTCTACGAAGACACCGTGCGGGCCGCGCTAAAAGAAATGCTCGAACTCGACGCGCTGGTCTTCGTCGAACTAAAGCACTTACAAGCGCGAATGATGCCAATGTCCCCCACCCCCTACGGCGGCATGTCTGCAAACCCTGGCATGGATCTGACCATCGACCTCAAAGTCAGTCTGCTCAACCTCAATACCAACCAGATCTGGCAGCAAGGAGGCAAACAGCGCAACTACCAACCGGTGCAACTGCAACTTTTGGGCGGGGGCAATAACCAGAGCGAACGCCAACTATTGCTGGCCCTGGCCCGTCCGCTACAGCGCTTCCTCTTCCGTATCTCCCCACCGCCAAGGCCACAGACCCGGCATTTCGAACTCAGCGGTGACTGACACAGACCGGACAAGACACAAAAAAGCGGCGGGCCTTCGAATTGAAGGGCCGCCGCTTTTTTGTTAATGCTCTCGTTTTAAATCAACGCCGCTTCTTTTTCGGTGTCGCCGACGTCTTGGTCGAAGTCGACTTCGAAGCGGGAGCCGGAGCCGCAGAAGCGCGCGGCGTAGTCGAAGGCTTACTGCGCAACTTGGATGAGGGCGCGTTCCGCGCCGTCGGCGTCGGCGTCTGACGCACACGCGGCTCGACGCGTTTCATCCAGATATTCTCCTCACGCTTTTTGGCCTGGGCCGCCGCGGCGGCCGAGTCGAACGTCGGCGTACCTGCATTCAAACCGCCTAAACGCAATTGGTCAAGTTCGCGCGTGCTAACCAGTTCGAAGCCCGGCGGCACATAGAAACCGGCCGAATCGCGATAATAGGGATCGTAGCCATAACTATTCGGCCCATAACCGCCGCTATAGTAGGGGTCATAGCCATTACCACCGTAGCCGCCATAACCGCCCGAACTATACCCATAGCCGCCAACGGGATAACCGCCACCATAGCCGCCGCCATAACGGCCACCGTAGCCGCCATAACTGCCGCGCACGCCCGGATAACGATAGAGATCATCCATCTCATCCCGCTCGTCGAATTGCCCCACCGTCGGCGTTTTACTCTCGTCGGCATAAGCCACTTCACTATCGTGCAGGTCGGCTACTTGATAGGGATTACTAAGCACCGTATAACAGCCATTAGCCAACAACGCGATTAGCGGCAACGCTGAATAAAAAATCAAAGTCTTTATTTTCATAAACTGACAACCTCCTAAAGAGGTGTTAAATGTCCTATCAACGCTTTTAATATACACAAACCGAGACCTATAGCAAAAGTTAGACAAAGCCATTATAAAATGGCTTCAATCTACTAAGCCAGTACCGGCCGAGCCCGTTCCCGTCCCGCAACGACCACGAGCTAAAAATTGTACCCAACACCAAAAATGAGACGATTGAGGTCATGCTCCTCGACAATAACGCCGTCGACTTCTTCGAGCTGCGTGAAAGCACCGGTAATCCAAGCTACATCGACCTGAACAACCTCGTCGAGCAACAAACCGGCCCCCAAGGTGATAAAAGTCCGATCGGATGTGACGCGAATGGGTGGATAAGCGGCGACCAGGTCCAAGTCGCGCGGCCCAATAAAGGGAATCGGATCGGAATAGTAGCCAGCCCTCAGATCCAATGCGACAACAGGCACTTGATACTCGACGCCGATATGATAACGCATCACATCTCGATACTGATCCGCAAATGAGGTATTTGCGCGGAACTCAGCGTCGTCCGTCACTTTGTATTCGCTTTGCGACCACTCGGCAAAATGCAGGCTGCCCGCTAGTGTCAGCCCCGACATCGGCTCGGCCGAAGCGGCAAGACCGAATTCAAAGGGCAACGAGAGTTCGTAGGCATCGCGAAAAACGTCATCGGCAAATTTTTCCACCGTGCCATCGTCGAACTCGACCAGACTATAACCCGACTCACTGGAAGCGCCGCGAAAAACGTAGCGGACTTTTTGTGCGGCCCCGGTGGTAATCGTCGCGCCCAGCCGGTAGCGAGGATCTTTGCGGGACGAGCGTATCATCACACCCAAAACCGCATACAACGACCGCTCGTACTCATCGGCGAAGGTATCGCGCGCAAGAAAACGCCGCTCGAAGAATTCGTCCTGTGGGTCGGTCCAGTTGAATTCGTTGACCGCCTGATCCTCACCGCTGACCAAGCCCAAGGTGGCGCCCAGCGAGATGGCCGGCGACACATCGACAGCGGCGGCCACTCCCGCCAGGGCCAACTCGCCCTCGTGCTGGAAGTTGTGGTCGCCAGCGAGACCCTGGTCCGTGCCTTTGAGGTTAAGGCTCCAGTCGTAATCTTTAATGCGGGTAAAACCCGCGGCCAGCACCAAACTGCCTTGATACACCGGATAGGGATAGACAAAACCCATCGAACCAAAGCGCGTATTGCTCAAGTCGCTAAAACCCGGAGTACCATTGAACGTCGACTTCGTTTTGCGGCCATTGCGTAAAAAAGAGACCCGCACCTCGCGGTTACTCATCTGCGCTAACCCCGCCGGGTTCCAGTATATCGCAGTGAAATCGTCGGCTACTCCCGCAAAGGCGCCGCCCATACCCATCGCCCGCACCCCAACCCCGGCAAAATTGCCAATAGCCCGTTCCTCTTGGGCCATTGCCCCAGTGACGCAAAGCAACGACAACGCGAGAATCAGAAACCACCGCGATAATCCCGGTGCTGCCCAAACACAGCTATTATGGTTGCTGGTTTCTTGTCTCCGCATCAGAACTCCTCGGTGTAGATGACCGACAGCTCGCGACTCGATTGCGGGTCGAAGCGGCCACTACTCAACGTGTTTTTGAGATAAAAGGCGATCTTCAACTGGGGCGCCACCACCCATCGCGCCCCGACATTCAAAAAACCCTCATCTATACCCCGGGCCTGCGGGCCGTCGTCATTGCGGGCCAAATCGTATTCGGCAAGCAAGGCCAACTCCCCATTGAGGCTCTTGTCCAGGCCAAACCAAGCCGACCAGTCGTCGTCATCGGCGTCTTCACGAGAGATATTCGCGCCGGCATGCAGACCGAACTGACCAAAGGACGAGGCGTAATTCTTGCTTGCGGCCAGATAGAAACCCTTGGACTTAACCTGATAACGCCCGCCGCCATAGGCCCCGTACCCCTGAGTCTCATACCCTAGGACCAACGCCGGCCAAATTTGGTTCTCCTCGATGACCCGATAGCGGGCGGTAACTTCCACCTGCGGGTACCAATCGATATCGCCTTCGCCAATCAACCGCTCGCCGCCAAAGGACAAACCGATACTCAAACGCTGGAGCGCGCCGGCCTGTAGACGCCCAGCGACACCTCCGTTGGCAAAGAGACGCATATCCATCGCATAACGCCCTTTTTCGATTAGGCCGGCCGTCGGACTGTCGACCAAGCGCGTCAACTCGGTTTGCTCGGCCAGCACCGGCCCAACGGCGATACAAACCGCCAACGCCGTCGCAACCCATCTCAGCCTCTGCAAAATCCCTCCCTTGTGATAGTAGACCCCTTTACCGCGGTTTTTTTACAACAAAATCGCACAGAGCCGACCGCGGCCGAACGGCGGTTTCATGCTCACTTCGATACCTCTCCACCGCGCAAAATAATTCGCCGTTCATCGTCGCCGACATATTCCATCCATACTTCGCGGCACCCCTCAGGCAAAAAACCACCAGCGCGCTCAGCCCATTCGACCAGACATACCCCCCGGCCGTAAAAGTATTCTTCCGCCCCGAGGTCCTCAAGCTCATCCGGTCCCTGTAACCGGTACAAGTCGAAGTGGTAAATAGGCAAGTCCTGTCCCCTGAGTCGGCCGGTATACTGGTTAATCAACATAAAAGTCGGGCTGGTGACATAGTCGGCGACTTCCAACGCCTCGCAGAGCCCTTGGATCATACAGGTCTTGCCACTGCCCAAATCGCCGTAAAAGGCGACCAGTTCACCCAGGGCCAGACTCAAGCCAAACTCGGCGCCCAACGCCTGGGTCTCGGCAGCTGAATGCGTTGTCAGTATCCTTTCCACTTCGTCCTACTTCGGCTCCATGATCGCCACCGGCAGGACCATTTCCTCCAGCGAGATACCGCCGTGCTGAAAGCTGTCCTTGTACTGGCGCTGATATTCGTTGAAGTTAGTGGGATAAACAAAATAAAAATCTTCTTTGGCAATGACGAAGTTGGAACCCAACCCCCCTGAGGGCAAGCCATAGGCTTCCGGGTCCTTGATCATCAATGCGTCCTTGTCCTCGCTGCGCAGGTTGCGGCCGTATTTGTAGCGCAAGTTGGACGAAGTATCGCGATCCCCGTGCACTACTGAGGCCCGCGTGCCGCGCACTGAGCCATGGTCGGTCGTCAACACCACGACAGCGTCGGTGCGGGATATCGCCTTGAGCGTCTCGAAAAGTGACGAATTGCCAAACCAAGTCTGCACCAACGCGCGGAAGGCTATCTCGTTCGGCGCCATCTCTTTGAGCAGATCCGACTGGGCCCTACCGTGCACCAGCATATCGAGGAAATTGTAGACCACCGATACCAGCGGCCACTTCTTTAGCGACGGCACTTTGCGAGTCAGTCCCTGGGCCTCGCCGGTATCGAGCACCTTGACGTAGTGCGACCCAGGTTTTAATTCAACGCCCATATCGGCGACCTGATCGTCGATATACTGATGCTCGTTGCGGTTGAGACTGTGCTCATTTTCGTCAGCGTTATGCCAGATATCGCCGTATTTGCGGGCGATCTCGTTGGGGAATAGCCCGCTGAAAATCGCGTTACGCGAAAAGGGCGTGGCCGTGGGCAGAACTGAATAATGATACGAGCGCTTGATATTGAAATACTCGGCCAATTGCGGTTCCATCACCATCCAGTGGTCAAGACGCAAGCAGTCGACGACAATAAAAAAGACCTGGCGACCCTGTTCGAGATAGGGCACCACGAACTCGGGTACCACGTCGACGGACAAGGGCGGCGAGTCGTTCTCCTCCGCGATCCACGTCGCGTAGTCCCGGCCGATAAAGCGGCCGAACTCGTGGTTGCACTCGCGCCGCTGGTCCTCGATCATCTGGCTCAAGCCCGCGTCGCGCAGACGCGCTATCTCGATATCCCATTCACAGAGCCGGCGGTGCACATTGATCCAGGTCTGCCAGGTGATCTCGCCTGAGAGCTGCTCGCGGATCTCATTGGCCTTCGATACATAATTCTGCCCGGCCTGGCTCTGACGAATCTGGCGCGAGTCGAGAATCTTCTTGCAGGCCATAAAGATCTGGCTGGGATTGACCGGCTTGGTCAGGTAGTCATTTATGCGCCGGCCGATCGCCTCGTTCATCAGGTGTTCTTCTTCGTTTTTGGTGATCATGACCACCGGCACATTCGGGTCGATCATCTTGATCTGCTCCAGGGTCGAGAGCCCGTCCAGCCCCGGCATCATCTCGTCGAGCAAAACAATGTCGAATGGCTCCTGGGCGATCAGCGCGATCGCGTCCTTGCCATTGCTCACCGGCGTCACCACATAGCCCTTGTCATCAAGAAAACGATGGTGCGCACGCAACAGTTCGATCTCGTCATCGGCCCACAGTATCTTCCGTTTATCGTCTTTCATTCCCACCTTTCGGCTGATAATAGAAAACTATAAAGCATGACCTATATAAAACGGCCTAACCCCGATCCCGTTCCTCACTTCGCGCCCTTGCCCAGCGGTAGGATAACTTCGAATGTCGTGCCTGCGCCCGGCGCGCTCTGCACCACGCTAATTTTGCCCTTGTGATATTCCTCAACGATGCGCTTGACGAAAGCCAAGCCCAACCCCCACCCGCGTTTCTTGGTGCTAAACCCCGGATCGAAGACGCGTTTGATATTCTCTGGTTCGATACCCCGCCCGTCGTCCTGGAAGGTGATTTGCACCGCCCGCCCCTCCGGCATAAAACCGAGACGAATACGCATACTGCCCGTCTGCCGGTCCATAGCGTCTATGGCGTTTTTGAAGAGATTCTCGAACGCCCAACTGATCAACTCGGCATTGATCGGTATAGGCGGCAACTCGTCACGGTGCTCAACCGTGATCTCGTGGTGGCCGAATTGCGGGCCCCGATGCCTTAAATATTCGACGATCTCCTCCAACACCGCCGCCACGTCTTCCTCCTTGAGTTCGGGCACCGAGCCGATCTGGCTGAAGCGCGAGGCGATCTGGTCGAGATGCCGCATATCCTCTTGCATCTCGCCGACCATCTGGTCGATATCCGTCAGACGCGCATCGCGGCCGGCACCGGGCACCGCCTCAACCTCGTGGCGAATTAGCTCCAACCACCCCGAAAGCGACGAGAGCGGGGTCCCCAACTGGTGTGCCGTCTCCTTGGCCATCCCCACCCATATGGAGCGTTGCTCACTGCGTTTGATATTGCGATAGCCGATATACCCGACGAGGATAAAGAGCAACAATACGCCGACCTGCACGAAGGAGGCCAGGGAAATGCGGTCGACCAAGTCGGTGTTGCCGTAGTGGATATACTGCTCGGCGGGTATGCGGAAAGTCAGTGGTTCGCGCACCGCGAATTTTTTTGCAACAAAGGCCCGGACCAAATCGCGCGAGGCCGCATCGTCATCCCCCGGCAACCTATGCCCGCGCCAAGCCGCGATTGCCCCCTTGTCATCTACGATGACAGCATCGGTCCCGTCCCAGTGCAGGTGACTATAGCCGACGACAGGCACGCCGAAAGACAATGGATCGCCAGTATCCATTCCCTGTAAAACCAGTTGCACTTGGATCAGCGCAGCAGCAGTCGTATCCTCGCTGCTGGGTAAGCCTTCGCCCCTCCACTTGACGATTTCCCCCTGGGTATCAGTGATGACCGCGCGATCGCCATCCGCGTAAAGTAAACCCGCTGCCTCCTGCGACAGATAGAACGAGATCGGCGGATTCTGGGAATCCATTTCGCCGATTAACCGATACAACTCGGCCGTAGACACCGCACCGGTGTCGATCAGTGCCGTATCCCGCTCCTGCCAGAAAGCCAATCCCGCGAAGAAACCGGTCACCGCACCGGTAGCGTTCCCAGAGTCCGCCGGTCGAATACCGGAAGCCTGGATAATTTCGCCACGGTGGTTGGTGATGATCCTGGGGAAATCGACCTTGGGGTTGTTGATCACCTCAGTAAATATTGTCGCTGCCTGCTCCTCGGACGCCAGCGGCACAAAGGAGATCAGATGTGCATAGAGATCCACCCGACTCTTTTCATGCTCGCGCAATTCGTCGATCAGCGATTCGTTGTAAAGTAGGAAAGCCAGAATCGCGACGATGCTGCCCAAGAATACATAAGCGCGAAAGATCGGCGAGATGCCCAGATTCGACAACACCTCGCCGCGCCAGCGTCGCCAACGACTCGGAAGGGACACCGACGGCTTAGATTCGGACCAGGCGTCGGTGGGGGTGATAATTTCTTCTACCGGGGCCTGACGGCGGCGGCGACGGCGCTTGGGCACAGGGGGCACGCTATCCCCTTGCGAAGCGTGACCTTCGGCATTGGTCGCGGACTGAGGTTCCTCTTGTTCGGCCATCGGCAGGATAAATATTTCGCAACGAGTCAAATCCCGGTTTCGCACTCCTAAGGGATTTGTCTGTATCTAAGGGGTATGTATATTAAATAAAGACATTACCTCTATGTTTGTCACTCAATGACTGATCGATACCCAACCCATACCGCAATACATCCCCCTCTACCTCGGACCCACCGATCGGTACTGGCAACGCTGACGATCGTACTACTCGGTTTTTGCACACCGGCGATCGGCGAAGAAACGCCTACGCGCATTCACCTCGATCGCCTGGTCCTTATCGGCGGCGCCGCCGCGACCTTCCGCTTCGTCGGCTTACGCTATGTCGACCGAGCGTGGTACCAAGGGCAAAAGACCGACAATATCCGCTGGCTCAACGACTGGGGCGGGCAGACCTATGTGAATTTCGACAAGGCCGGTCACTTTATGGGTGGTCTCGTCATGTCACAAACCCTCAATGAAGCCTATGCCTGGGCCGGCTTCGGCACCCGCTCGGCCGCCTTCATAGGCACACTTACCAGTTGGGCCGCTCTACTCGAGATCGAGATGCGCGATGCTTATTTCGACCAATGGGGTTTCAGCATCCCCGACTTCGTCGCCAATACTGCCGGGGCCAGTCTGCCGCTCCTGCACGCCCTCTTCCCGCGTACCCGCGCCATCGGTTTCAAATTCAGTCATTACCCCTCCAACCTCTATGTAGACCACAAAGACCGAGCACTCGCCGACCGACCCCATATAGACCACATCATCGATGACTACGAGGGTATGACCACATGGATGACCGTCGCAGTCGAACAACTGCTGCCCGACCGCGCCGCTGCGCACTGGCCCGACGATCTGAGTTTAGCTTTGGGATATGGGGTCAAAGGTCTGCACGGCAGCAATGTCAAAAGCAGGGGACGGTTCAAACGCTACCCCGACCGTCCCGATGCACAACCCGAGCTTTTGCTCGGCCTGGACTACGACGCGCGCCGACTGCCCGGCCGCAGTCGCTTAGCGAAATATTTCAAGCAGCAACTCAACTGGATACACTTACCCACACCGGCTGTGCGCATCTATCCTGATTTTCGCTTCTATCTGCTTTATATGTAGAAAAACTACTGCTGCAAGAGGGAAAGAATGCGGTCGACATCAATGTCGGCTTCGTACGCCAGACTAGCCGCCGTCTGCATCATGATCTGCGAGTTGGTCAAACTCGACAAGGTCTGCGCAAAATCCGCGGAGCGCACATTGCTTTCGGTGGCGAGCATGCTCGCGGTGATACTTGCAGCGGTCTCGACGCTCAACTCCAAGCGATTGTGGAGGGCGGCAATGTGGTTTCGCTTCGACGTGAGATTTAATCGCGCCATTTCCAACCGGTCAATGGCGTCTTGGGAGTTTTCGAGCGTATCCGCCGTCACCGGATCCAAATTGAGCTCGGGGCCCATCACCCTCATATCGCCGATGGCGATGCGCAAAACGTCGTTGCTAGCTTCGGACGCCCCGGCCTGGATCGTGTATTCGTCCACCGAATCGAGCAAATGCATGCCATTATAGGTGGTAAACTCGGCGATGCGGTCGATTTCATTCTTAAGCGCCTGGAATTCCGCGTTTACGCCGGGCCGATTGGCGTCGCTGTAGGTCGATGAGGCCGATTGCGTCGCCAAACTCCCCATCCGTTGGATCATCTCGGTTATTTGGCTGAGCGCTCCTTCGGCGACCTGCAACATCTGGATGCTCTGCTGAACATTGCGACTGCCCTCGGCCATCACGTAAATATCGGAGTGGATACCATTGGCCAACGCCATACTGGCCGGATCATCGCTGGAGCGATTGATCCGCATACCCGACGAGGCCTTTTCAATCTGAGTGCCTGTATTGCCGAAGTGGATCTGCATATTGCGGTTAATATGTTGGAGATTGACGTTGTGATTAAGTGTTGCTGGCATAGGGCCTCGTCCATGCTGAGTGAAAAGGAGCAGTGCTCTTTATTGAGCAAAGCCCATACCAATGGGAACCATTCAATACAAGTCATTAATTGACAATCACTTATGTTTTTAACAAAAAAACCACCCACAATAAAAGGTGGATGGTTTTTCCTCGTCGAGAAATAGAATGGGAATTTATTAGTTCTCCACGACCTGGACCTTCGGCTCGGGGACGCTTTTTTTAATTTCTTTGCCCTTGGTGTCTTTCGGCCGCAATTTTTGCAAGTCTTCATTCTCTTCAATATCCATCGAACAAGACCCGTGAAAAATAGCTCCTTCGGAAACCGAGAGCACATTGGCGTAGATATCGCCGATAAAACGCGCTTGCGAATCCAGGCGGACCTTCTCGGCGTGCACTGTACCGCGCACGATGCCATTTATATAAATATCCTTACCCTCCAAATGCGCGTAGGCCTCACCAGACTGGCTGATCGTCAACGCGCCAGAGCACGTCAATTCGCCCTTGAACACGCCGTCTACCCTGACGCTATTCTCCACTTTCATCGTACCTTCAAAGAGGGTGCCGCGGCCAATGATCGTATTGAGTGTTTGACCTCCACCGGCGATCGCCCCGTTGTCTTTTTTACCTAGCATTTATCCCAGCTTGATTTCACTGCTTGCATTTGGCAACAGAAGGTAAAAATATACGCTCAATATATGGGCGAAGCAATAAAAAACCCGCCGATTTCACTGCTTCTTGCGGCCCTTACGGGCCGCATTCAAGGCCTTCTTTATTTCCTCCTGCTCCTGCAATTGCTCGCTGACGACCATCGACACCTTGCTGGTCAGGCTTTCGACCGTGCTCGTGGTGATTACCGGAATGCCGGGCGCGGTGCTGGTCTCGATGAGGTAGTCCTGAATCTTGAGAATCTCGTCCAGATGCTCCAGATAACGGTGCATCGGGCGCGCCGGCGCCTCACTCGCGCGTTGCGCAAAGCGCTCCTCGAAAGCCTTGCGGTCGGGTAATCCAAGACAGACTGGGGTGATAAAAGCATCTCCGGCATAAGTCTCCAGTTCAATCAGATCACTGATCAGATGCACGCCGTCGATAATGACGCTGCTATTTTCTTCGATACAGCGGCTAATGATCGCCTTGACCCCGACGCACACCACACGCGCCTGCTCGCGGAACCCGCTGATAACCGCGTCTTCGCCCATAGTCGACGAAATGCTCTTCCAAGCGGTATAGGACGACGCATGCAGCGCCGGCGCAAGCTCCCGCGTAAGCGTCAGCCGCATAACCTGGCGCAAATCATCGGTCGCCACCGCCCGGGGAATATCGAGTAGGTTGGCCAAAGAAATCGCCAAAGAGGTCTTGCCGACTCCGCTCGCTCCCCCGATCAACACGATAAGCGGCTTGTCCACATCGCTCCAAGCCCGCCACAAGCGGTAGCGCTCGGCAAAGGATTCGTCGAAGGATTTTTCGATCAGCTTGGCCGTAAGCTCTTCCAATTCCCAGTGCGTAATCCGATGATGGCGCTGGTCCATCAACTGAGACTCGATCGAGCGAGCAATCTCGTAACTCTGATCCGGAGGCAGTCCCGAGGCCTGAATCGAATGAGAGAGCAACTCCTTGGAAAAAGGCCGCGACCCGTTCTTGAGTTCGACTGAGATGGTAGTCGGTTGGCGTTCCCAGAAGACTAGATCGCCAACTTCCTGTTGGGGTGATTTTTTTTGCAGCTCCTTGTCGACGATTTGTATCATGTCCTTCTTGCGTACATCGTCGGTTTTACCCAAGGACTGACGCACTGAGTCCGCCACGTCGAGCGCGATCTCGTGATTAAAGCCACGCTCAATCAGGTAATGGACCAGCATCCCACGCATAAAGGGGATGCGCTTTTTACCATCGACTATGGTTGGCACAGCAATCGGACCTCTTGGGACTACGGAGGAATACTCGCAAAAAATAGGTCGAGAAGAAGATCGCGCCTATTGCGATCTTGTCATGTATCTAAAGTATGGAGGAAAAAAACGCGAGCGGCAAGCGGGAATAAGCATCAGCCCTCGCCTATGTCACCGATATGGATATCGGCACACAAAAGCATAAGGGAAAAGATAGCGCGAAGAAACGCGAGAATACGCGTTTCGCGCTTAGCCTGGCTGACTGATGGACTTGTGGAACACTGCCTTAAGCCCTATAGCGATTTCATCCACGCAACCGTCTGTTGCAAGCCCTCGGCAAAATGCACGATCGGCTCATAACCCAATTGCGTGCGGGCCTGCGCGATATCGGCCAAGGACACACGCACGTCGCCCTGGCGGGCCGGATTGAAAACGGGATCGAGCGCGGTGCCCAGTATCTCGTTGAGTGCGGCAACCAATTCCAGGATCGAAACACTGCGCTCGCAACCGATATTATATACCCGCCCAGCCGCTTCAGGCGTAATACAGGCGCGCATATTGGCCTCCACTATATTATCGACATAGACGAAGTCACGCGACTGCCCCCCGTCGCCGAAAATGACCGGCGCTTCGCCTTTAAGCATGCGTTCGGCAAAGATCGAAATAACGCCCGAATAGGGCGAAGACGGGTCTTGGCGGGGACCGAAGACATTGAAATACCGCAAACACACCACTTGCAAACCGTATAGCTGACTGTAGACTCGCGCATAGTATTCGCCCATCACTTTAGAAATCGCATAGGGCGATTCCGGCTCGGGGATCATCTGCTCGCGCTTGGGCACGGTAGGATTGTTTCCGTAGGCGGCGGCCGAAGCGGCGAAGACCACGCGGCCGACTCCCGCGCGCAGCGCGGCTTCGAAAAAACGCAAAGTGCCGACGGCATTGACCTCCTGTTCAAATAGAGGCCGCGCGACCGAAGTTTGCACCGAGGCGACCGCCGCGTGGTGCAACGCGTAGTCGACTCCTCGCAGTACCTTGTCGAGCAAGGCCTCATCGCGCAGGTCACCGACGACCAATTCAACCTCATCGATTATATCGGCCAAGTTGTCGCGTTGGCCCGAACTCAAGTCGTCGATAACGCGCACCGCATGTCCATCCGCAAGCAGACGCCGACAAAGATGCGATCCAATAAATCCCGCCCCACCGGTCACCAGATAATGGGCCATCTATTTCTCCACACACTATATATAGTGATATAAACCTCCAACGACGAATCAAGCCACATAAAATATAGCCATCGCAATCCACTACGACAACGGCCACGCCCTACCCATATATTGTGTAGGCTCGCCAAAATAACCACATTATGCGTTTGACAATTTATGACCATGCAATTAACTTGGTGCAGTTCTCACACGAGGCGGTGTGGGGGGCCATGGCGCATGCGCCATGGCCTTTTTTTTCCTTGACCCGACTCTATATTGTAGGGCATTCGCACGCTACTACACCCCATAGAATTTATTCCCCGTTAAGATCCACGAAACCTTATGAAGCAAAACTCAACGGCCGCGCAACGCGTCCCCGATCCTTGCGTCCTGGTTATCTTTGGCGCCTCGGGCGATCTGACCCGGCGCAAGCTGGTACCGGCCATCTGGCACTTAGAGAAACAGGGCCGCCTGCCCGAGGCCTTCGCCCTGGTCGGTGTCGCTCGCCGCGAATGGGATGACGACTATTTTCGCCGACAGATGGCCGAAGGCTTGGCCGAATTCGTTGGCGAGCTCGACGAATCGGTGCTCGAAGCTTTTCGAACCAAACTCCACTACGTCTCCGGCGACCCGGCCAACCCGGCAACCTACGTCGCGCTCAAGATCCAACTCGAGACCCTCGACCGCGAGCACTGCACCGGCGGCAACCGCTGTTTCTATTGCTCAGTCCCCCCGCAAATCTATCTCGGTATCGTCGAGCAAATGGGCAAAGCCAGTCTCAACCAACAACACCGAGACGGCCAGGGCTGGTGCCGCATCATCGTCGAAAAGCCTTTCGGCCACGACTTTGACTCGGCCCACAACCTCAACGAGGCGCTACATGATGTCTTCGCCGAAGAGCAGATCTACCGCATCGATCACTACCTCGGCAAGGAGACGGTGCAGAATATCCTAGTCTTCCGCCTGGGCAACTCCATCTTCGAGCCACTATGGAACCGACGCTACGTCGACCACGTGCAGATTACCGCCGCCGAGGGCGTCGGCGTCGAGCACCGCGCCGGCTACTACAACCAGTCGGGCGCGCTGCGCGATATGATACAAAACCACCTATTACAAGTGCTCTGCGTCATCGCTATGGAACCACCTTCTTCCTTCGATGCCGAAAGTGTGCGTCTCGAAAAGCTCAAAGTCCTCAAGGCCATCCGCCCCATCCTCGTAGGCCAGGTCGACCGCTACGCGGTTCGCGGCCAGTACAGACCAGGCACCGCCAACGGCGAAGAACTACCCGGCTACCTCGAGGAAAACGAAGTGCCCGCCGACTCGCGCACCGAAACATATGCCGCGTTGGAGTTCACCATCGACAACTGGCGCTGGCAGGGAGTGCCCTTCTACGTTCGCACCGGCAAACGCATGGAAAAACGCACCAGCACCATCACAATACAATTCAGCCAACCGCCACACCTGATCTTCGGCCAGACTGACGAGATGCCGCCCAGCACGCTCACCATCCGAATCCAACCCGAAGAGGGCATCTCGCTCTCCTTTAACGGCAAGGTGCCCGGCCCCGACGTCCGCCTCGATACCGTCAATATGGACTTCAGCTACGCCGAATCTTTCGGCGGCCGCACGCCCGAAGCATACGAGACGCTGATCCTCGACTGCCTGCTCGGCGACGCGACGCTCTACTCCGACAGTGATTGGATCGAAAAATCCTGGCAACTTTTGATGCCAGTGCTCGAAGCCTGGAAAACGACCTCGTCCGGCTCAGTACCTTCCTACCCAGCCGGCTCGTGCGGGCCCAACGAAGCCGACGCCCTGCTCGGCGAAGATTGGCGGACATGGGCAGCGCTTTGATCGTCGCAGGGGACATCGGCGGCACCAAGACCTATCTCGCCGCTTTCGACCCAAACGCTCAGGATTTTTCACCCGTAGTCGAACGTCGCTACGAGACCTTCCTCTACGCGAGCGCCGGCGCCTTGCTCGCCGCTTTCACCGCCGAGACCGACACCCACGCTGCACACGTAGTCCTAGGCGTACCCGGCCCGGTGCGCCAACTGCCGGTGCGCGCGGTCAACCTCCCCTGGTTTATCGATCCTGACGAAATATCAACGGCCCTAGGCGGCGTTGAAGTCCACCTGCTAAACGATCTGCAGGCGACCTCCTACGGCACACTAACCCTCACGGCGGATGACCTCTGCCCGCTGAACAAAGGCAGCGGAGACAAAGAGGGCAATATCGCTGTCGTCGCCGCCGGCACCGGCCTGGGCGAAGGAGGCCTATGCTGGACAGGCGACCGCTACCAGTCGATCGCCTCGGAAGGCGGTCACGCGAGCTTCGCCCCCACTTCCGAACTCGAAATCGATCTCTGGCGCTACCTCAACCAACGCCACGGCCATGTCAGTTGGGAAAGGGTCGTCGCCGGCCCGGGCTTGGCCTCGATCTACGACTTTCTGCGCAACCGCCAGCCCGAACGCGAGTCCGCTGCACTAAAAAAAGAATTAGAGCAAGGTGACCGTTCCGACACCATCTCCCGCGCCGGCCTCGAGCAACACTGCGAACTGGCTACAGAAGCCCTCGACCTCTATGCCTATCTCTTCGGCTGCGAGGCGGGTAACCTGGCGCTCAAACTAATGTCTTCAGGTGGGGTCTTCGTCGGTGGCGGCATTGCTCCGAAGATCCTCGGGAAATTGCGCGACGGGCGTTTTATGGAGGGCTTTATCAGCAAGGGGCGTATGGGCGAGCCGTTAGAAGATATCCCGGTGCAAGTCGTGCTCAACGACAAGACCGCGCTCTCGGGCGCAGCGTATTGGGGGATGCAGCTGTAGCCATCCGGAATTCGCGCTTCGACGACGGGTACCGCACCGTAGCTATACGACCGCGATAGAGGCCACCGCCAGCCACTTTTACCACGCATCAACCCCGGTCAGCCTGCGCCCAAGCGGCGTAAGCTCCGCCTCTTTTGTATCTAGCTCTAAAGCAAATTCCCGCTGCAACAGTTTTGCCGTACTATGCTCATCCCACAACTGCCCCACAAAACCCCGCGCTTGTGGCCCGGCCGAAAACAAACTCGGCAAACGCTGCAATTGCTCGGCGGTCAGACGCGATTCAAAACGCGGCGAAGGCACCTGCCCCATCGCTTCACGTATCCGTTGGGCAGTGGCTTTGGTGGTCCCAATGGTGGCGGTCTGCTGCCAGACTTCGATTGGACGGAGGACGAGAAGGAAGAAATCAGGGAAGCGTTGGAGGATACAGATGCTTGGAGCCGTTTTATAGAGGAGACCGAGGAAGATGGCCGTTGGGGTGCGGATGGGACCAGCGCAAAGTAAAGAATCCGCATGAGCGTGAAAGGGGCGGCAACATCGGCACCAGCGAGTTATTGAATAGGTCTGGTGTAACGCGGATAATCAGACATGCAGTCGACGCGTAACGACACCAAGAACCGCCCGGCTACTTTCGCCCGTAGTAAGATAAAAGCCGCAGGAGCTCAGCCCGAGGCTGTTGCCTTCTGCAGCGGCCAGGTCCCAATAGCGCACTTTCCATAGAACGCATAAAAGCGGGGCGGCCCTCACAGCCGTCCCGCTTTTCTTTCTCCTCTGCCGCGCCTCACTCGCCCCAAGTATCCACCACCATCTGCCCTGCGATATAAGCCACCGCTATCGCCGGCGCAGGCCAGGTAATCCCCATCACGTTTACTCGCCTTCCCCAGCCATACAGGGCCATTAATACTACGCCATACATTTTAAGCTATTGAAAAACCTGCTGCATAACTTCTAACGGTTGGGCCAAGGGGCGCTAATTGTTCTTTGATCTCTTCGCTTATATCCCCCAAGATAGTCATTTTTTCAATGTCGAATAGATCTCGAAATTTTAGATTTACTGGGGTGCCCATTACTTTACCTGCAGCCTCCGTTATGCCATCAGCATCAGAAAAAACCTCTATTAAAGTACCTGATTTTTCTTCCCGGTCTAAAAACCATTCGAATCTTTTCAATTTTAAAACGTTTTGTTCAAAGATAAATGGAGTTTGCT
>Ga0315339_1000444_pt1 | contig 52414 bp, 48 predicted proteins | sample ASW17metaG_FD_204514 | JGI IMG/M metagenome (GOLD analysis project Ga0315339, IMG submission 204514) | Ammonia-oxidizing marine archaeal communities from Pacific Ocean, United States - ASW #17 | ecosystem: Environmental > Aquatic > Marine > Oceanic | place: USA: California | collected 2016-12-05 | reverse complement strand
CAGCTGAAGCTGCTATAGGACTTGCCATAATAGTTGTTTATTATCGTAATACATCAACGATTGATGTTGAAAAAATTGATAACTTAAAGGGATAGTATGGAAATTTTTTTAATATTTCTTCCGTTAATAGCATCTATTATTTCTGGTTTTTTTGGTAAGCTTATAGGTGATAGATTTTCTAATATAGTTACAAGTTTATTTGTATCAATATCGGCAATTTTATCTTTGATTATATTTTATAATGTCATTGTTAACCATTATGAAAATAATATTGTTATAGCTACATGGATCAATTCAGGTTCATTAATTGTTAATTGGTCGATTAATGTTGATGCTTTGTCTTCTATAATGCTTGTTGTTATCACTTTAGTTTCTGCATTAGTTCATATTTACTCTATTGGATATATGGAGCATGACCCGCATAAACCAAGATTTATGGCTTACTTATCACTATTTACATTTGCAATGTTAACATTAGTTACTTCAGATAATTTTCTACAGTTATTTTTTGGATGGGAAGGTGTGGGTCTTTGTTCATATTTTTTAATTGGTTTTTGGTTTAAAAAAGATACAGCTAATGCTGCTGCCATTAAAGCTTTTGTAGTTAATAGAGTTGGAGATTTTGGTTTTGCATTAGGAATTTTTTTAATTTTTTATTTATATGGAACAGTCAATTATTCTGAAGTATTTCAAGAAACACCAAATATTCTTAAAAACAAAACAATTTTTCTTGGAGTTCATATAAATTCAATTGATTTAATATGTATCCTTTTATTTGTAGGTGCTATGGGTAAATCTGCTCAAATTTTTTTACATACCTGGTTACCTGATGCTATGGAAGGTCCTACTCCAGTTTCTGCATTAATTCATGCAGCTACAATGGTTACTGCTGGAGTTTTTTTAGTTGTTAGATGTTCACCCATATTTGAATATTCTCCATTAACACTAAACATAATTACTATAGTTGGTATGACTACGGCTTTTTTTGCTGCAACAGTTGCTTTAGTTCAAACTGATATTAAAAAAATTATAGCTTATTCAACATGTAGTCAGTTGGGATATATGTTTTTTGCTGCTGGTGTAGGCGCCTATAATGTTGCAATGTTTCATTTATTTACGCATGCTTTTTTTAAGGCATTATTATTTTTAGGATCTGGATCTGTCATTCATTCTTTTAAAAATGAACAAGATATTAATCAAATGGGTGGAATATGGAAAAAATTACCATTTACTTGGATTTTAATGATTATAGGGACACTTGCTTTAACTGGATTTCCATTTTTATCAGGTTTTTATTCAAAAGAGGCAATTATAGAATATTCATATTTAAAAGGTAATACAGCTGGTTATTTTGCTGCTGGAGTAGGAATTTTTACAGCTTTATTAACTTCAATTTATTCATGGAGGTTAATTTTTAAGACTTTTCATGGCACATATAATAACGATCAATTAAAAATTGAAGAAATGCGTGAATCACCAATGATTATGCTTTTACCTTTAACTTTACTTGCAATAGGATCTTTATTTGCTGGTTACTTTTTTAAAGATCTTTTTATTGGACATAGTGTCCATACGCAATTTTTTTGGGGTAGTTCAATTAAATTTTTGAACCCATTAAGTATTGATCATCCACCATTGTGGATTATTTTAATAACTCCAGTTTTAATAATTTTATCAATACCAATTTCTTACTATTTTTTTATTAAAAATAAAAATATTCCAAATACTTTAACCAAAATGTGTGAGCCATTACATAACTTTTTAGTCAACAAATGGTATTTTGATGAATTATATGAACTTATATTTATTAAATCATCAAAAAAGTTAGGATTATTTTTTTGGAAAAATGTTGATGTTAAATTTATTGATAGATTTGGACCTGATGGAATTTCAGGATTAATTAAAATGCTTTCATTAAAAGCAAGTAAATTTCAAAGTGGATTTATTTATCAGTATGCATTTATGATGTTATTAGGTTTTTCTGCATTATTAACTTTTTTGATTTTATACTAATGAATTTTCCAATATTATCTTCTCTTATATTATTGCCTTCTATTGGTGCATTATTTTTATTCTTTGCAAAAGATGTAAATTCAAAGAATTATCAAACTTGCAAGTATGTTTCTTTATTTGCTTCTTTTGCTAACTTTTTAGTTTCAATTTATCTTTGGTTTTTATTTGATACATCTATATCAGAATTTCAATTTGTTGAAAATAAAGAATGGCTAAAAGGTTTTGTAAACTATAAAGTTGGTATTGATGGTATTTCGATTTTATTTATTGTACTTACAACATTTATAACTCCGTTATGTATTATTTCTGTAAACCATACAGTTAAAAATAGATTAAAAGAATTTTTAATAGCAATATTAATAATGGAAAGTTTAATGATTGGTGTTTTTTGTTCTCTTGATTTATTTATTTTTTATTTATTTTTTGAAGGTGGTTTAATACCAATGTTTTTAATAATTGGCATATGGGGTGGAACACGTAGAGTTTATTCTGCATTTAAATTTTTTTTGTATACACTTTTAGGTTCAGTTTTAATGTTAATAGCAATAATATCAATTTACTGGATTAATGGAACAACAGATTTTGTTCAATTATATGAATTAGGAATAAATCCTAAATATCAAAATTTATTATGGGTAGCTTTTTTTACTTCTTTCGCCGTTAAAACTCCAATGTGGCCTGTTCATACTTGGTTGCCTGATGCACATGTTGAAGCACCAACAGCTGGGTCAGTTCTTTTGGCTGCTATCTTATTAAAAATGGCTGGTTATGGTTTTATTCGATTTTCTTTAGGATTATTTCCTTTAGCGTCAGAATTATTTACTCCATTAATATATGTGTTAAGTTTAATCGCTATTATCTACGCATCTTTAGTTGCCTTAATGCAAGAAGATATGAAAAAATTAGTTGCCTATTCTTCTGTTGCTCATATGGGCTTTGTTACTATGGGAATTTTTACTAATACTCAACAAGGTATTGAAGGAAGTATAATTCAGATGATAAGCCATGGTCTTGTGTCAGCAGCCTTATTTTTATGTGTTGGGGTTGTTTATGACAGAACACATTCTAGGCTTATTAAAACGTACGGGGGTTTAGTGTCAATTATGCCTAAGTATTCAATATTACTTATGATTTTTACACTGGCAGCCGTTGGTTTGCCAGGCACTAGTGGATTTATAGGTGAATTTTTGATTCTAATGGGGACTTTTCAAGATAATATTTTGGTAGCAACTATAGCAAGTTTAGGTGTTATTTTTGCAGCAGCATATATGCTTTGGTTATATAGAAGAGTTATTTTTGGAAATTTAGTTAATAAAGACTTATTAAAAATGCCTGATTTAAATAATTCAGAAATATTTATCTTATGGAGCTTAGCTATACCAATATTGTTTTTTGGATTTTATCCAGAACCTTTATTAAATACTGTTCATGCAACGGTAAATGATTTGATTGAAATCTACAACTACAATTTAGAAATAAATATACAGGTTATAAAAAAATAATGAACAACATAAATTTAATCTATCCAGAAATATTTATTTCTTTATCAATTATGTTTTTATTAATGTTGGGTGTATTTAAAAAAAATAGTTCTAATTTAGTGTATAATTTGTCAATTGGTTCCTTAGTTGGCGTGATTGTTCTAATTTTTAGATATCCTATAGAGACAAAAGCTAATCTTTTTAATAACAGTCTAATAATCGATCATCTTTCATTTTTTATGAAAATCTTAACAATGATTGCTGGAATTTTTGTTTTAATAATATCATCAAGATATTTAAAATTATTAAAAATTTTTCAAATTGAATATTCAATTTTGATTCTTTGTTCTATTTTAGGAATGATGGTAATGATTAGCTCAAATGATTTGATAGTTTTTTATATTGGTTTAGAGTTACAGTCACTTGCATTATATGTGTTAGCATCTTTTAACAGAGATCAAATTAAATCTTCAGAAGCTGGATTAAAATATTTTGTCCTAAGTGCTCTGTCTTCAGGATTACTTTTGTATGGTTGTTCACTAATTTATGGGTTTTCAGGATCAACAAATTTTAATGTTATTTCTAACATTATTAACTTAGATCAATATGGTTTAACTTTTGGAATTGTTTTTATATTAGTTGGTTTGGCATTTAAAATTTCTGCTGTACCATTTCATATGTGGGCACCTGATGTTTATGAAGGCTCACCAACATCAGTTACTTTATTCTTTGCTGTCGTTCCAAAAATTGCAGCGTTAACAGTTTTTATCAGATTTTTGTATGTACCATTCATTAATATGATTGATCAATGGCAAATAATAATAATTTTTTTATCCATAGCCTCTATGGTTTTTGGTGCTGTGGCTGCTATTGGTCAAAAAAATCTAAAAAGGTTAATTGCTTATAGTTCTATAGGTCATATGGGTTATGCACTAGCAGGTATATCCACAGGAACAAATCAAGGAATACAAAGTTCAATCTTGTATATTTCAATATATATTGTGATGAACTTGGGTTTTTTTAGTTGCTTATTTATGATGAAAAGAAATAATCAGTACTACGAAAATATTGATGATTTATCGGGATTATCTAAAAATCACCCTTTGTTATCTTTATCATTATTAGTTATATTATTTTCATTAGCTGGAATTCCTCCTTTAGCTGGGTTCTTTGCAAAGTTCTATATTTTTAAAATTATAGTAGGACAATCAATGTATTTTTTAGCAATAGTTGGGTTATTATCAGCAGTTATAGCCGCTTTTTATTACTTAAGAATAATAAAAATTATTTATTTTGATACTAAAAAAGAAAAATTTGATATTGACTATAATATAGGATTAAAAATATCATTAACATTATCAACTTTGTTAATTCTTTTATATTTTATTTATCCTAGTAAGTTAGTTGAACTAATATCTCAAATTAATATTATTTAATGAAATTAAAAAAATTTATTTTTAAAAAAGTTAATAGCACAAATGATATTGCAATTAAGGTTATAAAAAATTCAAATAGCAAATTTGGGATGATAGTTGCTGATAATCAAAAAAAGGGCAGAGGAACGTTTGGAAAAAAATGGATTTCTTATAATGGAAATTTATTTGTAAGTATTTTTTTTACATTAGATAAAATTAATTTATCGTTAAAACAAATAACTAAAGTTAATTGTTTTTTAATAAAAAAATTATTATCACAGTATTGTAGTAATAAAATTACAATTAAAGCACCTAATGATTTGTTTATAAATAAAAAGAAGATTTGTGGAATACTTCAGGAAAGAATAACTATCGCTGATACTAATTATATGGTTGTTGGCATTGGTATTAATTTAATTAAAAGCCCAAACATTACTAATTATCCAACAACTAATATTTTTGAACTTACAAATATAAAGGTTAATAAACAAAAAGTTATCTCAAAATTAATTAAAATTTATGAAAATTTTATTCCAAAATTTTACAAATTAAATTTAAAAACATTCAATAAAATTTAAAAATGATGCTTCTTGGCGATATTGGAAATACTGAAACTAAAATTTGCTTAATTAGTTCTAAAAATAAAATAGTTAAAAGGTTGAATATTAATACAAAAAGTATAAATTTTTTTTTACTTAAAAAATTTTTAAATAAATTTAATTTAAAAAATAAAGATATTAAAAAATGCTTATTTTGTAGTGTAGTACCAAAATCATTTAAACTAGTTAAATCTTTTTTAATGAAAACTTACAAACTAAAATGCTATGAGTTAAAAGAGTTACCATTAAACAAGTTGCTGAAAATTAAAGCCAATAATATACAAATAGGATCTGATAGATTGGCTAATTCAATAAGCACCTTGAACAACAAAGACAATTTTATAATTATAGATTTAGGTACCGCCACAACATTCGATGTTTTAATAAAAAATGTTTACTATGGTGGTATAATTGCTCCAGGTGTTAAACTATCTTTAAATACATTAATTGATAAAGCTACCTTAATTCCAAAATTAAATTTAAAAAAAGTAAAAAAAGTTATTGGTTTAAACACAATTAGCGCTGTCAGGTCTGGTTTTTTTTGGGGATACAAAGGCTTAATTGATAATTTTGTTAATTTAATTAAAAAAGAAACTAGGAAATCTTTTAAAATAATAATTACTGGTGGGTTTTCACATTTATTTATAAATTCAATAAATACGAAAGTTACGTTTAATAAAGATATTACAATTAAAGGTCTTTTAAGGGCTTCTGATTTAATTAATTAAATATGAAAAATGAGTTGTTGTTTTGTCCTCTTGGGGGCTCAGGTGAAATTGGTATGAACATGAATCTGTTCGCATATGGTAAACCTAGCGAACATAAATGGATTATGGTTGATATCGGTGTTACTTTTGCTGATGATACTTTACCTGGTATAGATTTAATCTATCCAGATCCAGGTTTTATTATTGACAGAAAGGACGACCTTTTAGGAATAATTTTAACGCATGCTCATGAAGATCACATAGGCGCAATTGCACATTTGTGGCCAAAATTAAAATGTAAAATTTTTGCAACACCTTTTACTGCTCTTTTAATAAGAGAAAAATTTAAAGAGAAACATATCGATATTACAAATGATTTAAAAATTGTTGATCTAAATGGGACAATAAATCTTGACCCATTTAAAATTGAGTACATAACTTTAACTCATTCAATATTAGAACCAAATGGATTAAGGATTGAAACACCTGCAGGAGTTATATTGCATACTGGAGATTGGAAGGTAGATCCTAACCCATTAATAGGAGACAAAATTAACTCTGATAGATTAAAACAAATTGGTAAAGAAGGTGTATTAGCAATGATATGTGATTCAACAAATGTTTTTAGTATTGGTAGATCAGGCTCTGAATTAGATGTTAGAAAAAGCATGGTTAATATAATGAGTAGACTTAAAAAAAGAATTATAGTGACATCATTTGCATCCAATGTTGCTCGTATGGAAACTATTTTTTATTGTGCTGAAAAAACAGGAAGGCAGATAGCCTTAGTTGGAAGATCAATGCATAGAATTTATAAAGCTGCAAGACAATGTGGTTACTTAAAAAATATTATTCAACCCATAGATCCACGTGAAGCTAAAAAAATTTCAAGAGAAAAAATAGTTTATTTATGTACCGGAAGTCAAGGTGAACCCATGGGTGCAATGATGAGAATTTCTAGCTATATTCATCCAGATGTTATAATAGAAAAAAATGATGCAGTGATTTTTTCTTCTAAAATTATTCCAGGTAATGAAAAAAAATTGTACAAACTTCATAATCAACTTGTAAAAGATGGAATAGAAGTCATTTCAGAAGAAAGTGAATTTGTCCATGTTTCAGGTCATCCAAACAGAGAAGATCTTAAAGATATGTACGATTGGGTTAAACCAAAATGTGTTATACCAGTACACGGAGAACACAGGCATATGATTGAACATATAGACTTTGCTAAAGAAATGAAGGTTCCATATCCAGTGCAAGTAGAGAATGGTGATATAGTAAAATTATATCCTACTAATAAACCATTTGTTTATGATAAAGCACCTAGTGGTAGGCTTTATCTTGATGGAAATATAAGTGTAGAAGAAGATGCTAAATCAATCAAAGACAGAAAAAATCTAAGTGCAAATGGATACATTGAAGTTACGATTTTAATTAAGTCAAAAGGTAATATTTATCAAAGACCTATTTTAACTTTTCGAGGTCTTCCAATAAAAGAAACAGAAGATTTTATTTATGGTCTTGAAGAACAAATTGATAATACAATAAAAAAATTTTCTTTAATCAGCAAAAAACAAGAATATAATTTAATAGATGCTCTCAAAATAGTTTGCAGAAAGTTTTCTAAAGAAAAAACTGGAAAAAAGCCTTTTACAAACATTAACTTAGTGAGAATTTAATTGAATATTTCAATTTAAGAAACATAATAACTTAAAATGTACATATCAAAAGCATTCATACCAATTCTGAAAAATAACCCATCTGAAGCAAAAATTAAATCTCATCAACTTATGTTACGTGTAGGAATGATAAAACAGTCAGCAGCTGGTATTTATTCTTGGTTGCCACTTGGTTTTAAGGTCATGAAAAAAATTGAAAAAATTGTAAGAGAAGAACAAAATAAAATAGGAGCACAAGAGATATTAATGCCAACAATTCAATCAAGTGAAATTTGGAAAGAAAGTGGTCGCTATGATGACTACGGAGATGAAATGTTGCGTATTAAAGATCGTCAAAATAGAGAGATGCTTTACGGTCCAACAAATGAAGAGCTGATTACTGATATTTTTAGATCCAGTATTAAATCTTATAAATCATTACCTCAACTTTTATATCATATTCAATGGAAATTTAGAGACGAAGTAAGGCCAAGATTTGGAATAATGCGTTGTAGAGAGTTTTACATGAAAGACGCATATTCATTTGATATTAATGATGAAGAAGCTTTTTATTCATATAATAAATTTTTTCTGTCTTATTTAAGAACATTTAAAAGATTAGAGCTTACAGCAATACCAATGGCCGCTGATACGGGCCCTATTGGAGGAAGTCTTTCACATGAATTTATTATTTTAGCAGAGACTGGTGAAAGTAAAATTTTTACAGATAAAAGAATTTTTGATCTTAATAGTGATGGAACTGATATTAAAAAAAAATCTTTAGAAGATTTAAGAAAAAAATATGAAAAATTTTATGCTGTTACTGATGATAAATTTAACAAAGAACAATTTGAAAGTAAAGTATCCGAAGCAAATAGATTGATAACAAAAGGCATAGAAGTAGGTCATATTTTTTATTTTGGTGACAAGTATTCAAAACCTTTAAATGCAACAGTTGATCTCCCTGGAGGTAAAAAAGATTGTGTTAAAATGGGTTCATACGGAGTAGGAGTTTCTAGACTTGTAGGGGCAATAATAGAAGCCAAGTATAATAATAAAGAAGAAACAATGAAATGGCCTTTTGCAGTAGCTCCTTATGAAGTAGCCATTATTCCTATGATAAATAAAAATGACAATTCAAATTTAGAAAAAGCTAATAACATTTATAAATATTTTAAAAAAAATGATATTGATTCAATAATTGATGACACTGATGAAAATTTTTCATCTAAGATTAAAAAATTTAATTTAATTGGAGTTCCATACCAAATAATTATAGGTAAAAAATCTGAAGGAGATTTATTAGAATTTAAAGAGACAGGAGAAGAGACACAAAACTTAAGATTAGAACAAATAATTAAAATTTTAACAAAACAAAAAACAAAGATTTGATTTCAACATTAGAAAAAGAAATTACGTTTAGATATCTTAAAACCAAAAAAAAAGATGGTTTTTTAAATATAATTACTATTTTTTCGTTTATAGGAATAAGCCTTGGTGTTGCAGTTTTAATAATTGTTATGTCTGTAATGAATGGTTTTCGAACCGAATTAATAAATAAGATAGTTGGTTTTAATGCTCACGTTACAGTTAAACCTTATGAAAATTTTATAGGGAAAAGTAAATTAAACAATAATAGTTTAAAATCATTATCTAATGAATTAATTTTCAGCAACAGTGGTGAGGCCATTATTATCCATAAGGAATATACAAAAGGTCTGATTTTAAGAGGATATAATAAAAATGATTTTCCAAAACTTGAAGTAACAAAAAATAAAAATTTCTCCGGTGATATTAATAATTTAACTGAAAATTTTATATCCATAGGCAAAGAATTAAGCATTAATCAAAATTTAAAAGTAAATGATAAAATTATGATTATGTCATCTTCGGGTGTTCAAACAATAATTGGGAACCTACCAAAACAACAAATTTTTATTGTTACCTCAATATTTGATAGTGGCCTTTCTGATTTTGATCAAAATATAGCTTTTATTAATATTAATTCATTAGAAACATTTTTTGATTTAAAAAAAGAGGATAGAAATTTAGAAATTTATTTAAAAAATCCATCAAATATTGAAAAAGCAAAATTAGTAATTCAAGAAGTTTTTACAAATAATTTTGTTTTTACATGGTCTGACATGAATAGTTCTTTATTTTCAGCTTTAAAAGTTGAACGTAACGTAATGTTTATAATATTATCTTTAATAATCATAGTAGCAGCTTTTAATATTATCTCTGGATTAACAATATTAGTTAAAAACAAAACAAGAGAAATAGCTATTTTAAAATCTATTGGTGTGTTAAATAAATCTATCACCAAAATATTTTTTTTAATTGGAGTTATAATAGGAACATCAGCAACTATATTTGGAATTTTTTTAGGTGTAATTTTTTCTTTATATATAGAAAACTTTAGAGAATTTTTAAGCAATACTTTTAATATAACTTTGTTTCCTGAGGAGATTTATTTCTTAAGTAAAATGCCTTCAGAAATAAACCCGACTTCAATTTTTATGATTTCAATTTGTTCAATCTCTATTACAATTCTAGTTTCTATTTTTCCTGCGATGAAAGCTTCTAAACTAGATCCAGTTAAAGGGTTAAAATATGAATAATTTGTTATCTCTTAAAAAAATTACAAAATATTTTTTTACAAATAAAAAAATATCAGTTTTAAAAAAAATTAATTATAATTTTAAAAAAGGTAACATCTATTCACTAGTTGGACCTTCTGGATCTGGTAAATCTACTTTACTAAATATTTTATCATTAATTGACAAACCATCTTCAGGTTTTATAAGAATTGATAATAAAGTAGTTAATTTTCTTAATCCATCAGTTAATGATAGAATTAGAGCACAGAAAATAGGTATCGTTTATCAACAACACAATTTACTTCCTGATTTTACAGCTTTAGAAAATGTTTATCTTGCACGATTATCTTTGGACAATAGTAAGAATAAAGCTGTAGATAAAGCAAAAGACATTATAAAAAAAATGGGATTAATTAATCGTATTCATCATTATCCTTCAGAATTATCTGGTGGTGAAATCCAAAGAATCTCAATGGCAAGAGCTTTAATTAACGAGCCAGAAATTATATTGGCCGATGAACCAACTGGCAGCCTAGATCTTAACACTGCAAGAGAGGTTTTTAATATTTTATTTAAATTAAAAAATAAGAACAGAATAATTATTTATGCAACTCATAATAGATTTTTTGCTAATATGGCAGATTGTAAATTAGAAATGATTGATGGTAATATAAAAACTATCAATGCCAGAATCAAATAATCAAAGATTTAATCATCTAAAAATACACACTCAATATTCTATTTGTGAAGGTGCAATTAAAATTGATGAATTAAAAAATTATTGTAAGGAAAATAAAATACCCAGTTTAGGACTCTCAGACAATTCTAACTTATGTGGAGCATTAGAGTTTGCTGAGAATATATCAAAAGTAGGAACCCAACCTATTATAGGTACACAAATTTATTTTAAATTTGAAGATACAACAGGTCTTTTACCACTAGTTGCTCTTAATGAAAAAGGATACAAACGTATTATTGAATTATCATCTAGATCATATTTAGAAAATGATGCTCTGTCCGACCCTCATTTAGACATTAAAGAATTATTAAGTGATACAGATGGAGTAGTACTTCTATCCGGAACAATCCAAGGTTTATTTGGTAAACTATTTGAGAAAGGCCGTTTTGAAGAAATTACTAAACTTTATAAGAGCTTATTATCAAAATTTAATGATAGATTTTATTTAGAAATTCAAAGACACGGTGATCAAAATGAAATTGCTTTTGAAAAATATAATTTAGATCAGTCATCAAAATTAATAATACCTATTATTGCTACTAACGAGGTTTATTATTTAACTCAGGACATGCATGAAGCCCATGATACTTTAACTTGTATAGGATTAAAAACTTATGTTAATGAAAAAAATAGAATTAAATATAGTAATCAGCACTACTTCAAATCAGATAAAGAAATGTCCACATTGTTTTCAGACCTTCCTGAAGCATTAGAAAATAATTTTAATCTTCCTTTTAGGTGCAATTATAGACCACAATTCTCTAAACCTGTATTACCCAATATTAGCTCAGAAAAAGGAGGTAGTGCAGATGAAATACTTAAAAAAGATTCATTAGATGGTTTAAAAGATAAATTTTTAAAAGTTTTTAAAATTGAAAAAAAAAATTTAGATGAGAATAAAGTTTTTTTAAAATACAAAGATCGATTAAATCATGAGTTAAAGATTATAATTGAAATGAAATATCCTAGTTATTTTTTAATTGTATCTGATTATATTAAATGGGCAAAAAAAAATGATATTCCTGTTGGTCCTGGAAGGGGTTCGGGAGCAGGTTCGCTAGTTGCATGGTGTTTGTCAATCACAGATGTTGATCCTATAAAATTTAATTTAATTTTTGAAAGGTTTTTAAATCCTGATCGTATATCTATGCCTGACTTTGATATAGACTTTTGTGAAGAAAAAAGAGATTTAGTTTTCAAATATTTAACAACAAAATACAAAGATAGTGTTGCTCACATAATTACTTTTGGAAAACTTAAAGCCAGAATGGTTATTAGAGATGTTGGAAGAGTTTTGGGTCTTCCATATGGTTTTGTTGATAGTATTTCCAAAATGATACCTTTTGATCCTTCAAGACCTCAAAGCTTAACAGAATGTATTAATAATGAACCTAGACTCCAAAAATTAATAAACGAAGACTCTCGAGTAAAAAAATTGACAGACCTTTCTTTAAAATTAGAAGGCTTAAATAGAAACGTCGCAACTCATGCTGCTGGAGTTGTAATAGCAGATAGGAAGCTAACCGAAACTGTACCTTTATATAAAGATGCTGCGGCTGACCTATTATTACCATCTACACAATTTGATATGTATTCAGCTGAGAATGCTGGTCTAATTAAATTTGATTTTTTAGGTTTAAAAACTTTAACTGTAATCAACAGAACCCAAAAATTAATCAATAAAATAGTTAAAAATTTTAAAATCGAAGATATTAATTTTGAAGATCAAAAAGTTTTTGAGCTTCTATCATCAGGTAATACTGTTGGCTTATTTCAAGTTGAGAGCGCTGGAATGCGTGAAGCTTTATTGCAAATGAAACCTAACCACATTGAAGATATTATTGCACTAGTAGCCCTTTATAGGCCAGGACCTATGAGTAATATACCTGTATACAATGACTGTAAACATGGTCGTCAAACACCCGATTATTTACATCCATTATTAGAAGAAATTCTTAAACCAACTTACGGAGTAATAATTTATCAAGAACAGGTAATGCAAATTGCTCAAAAGCTTTCAGGATTTACAGCTGGTGAAGCTGATATCTTAAGAAGAGCTATGGGAAAAAAAAAAAGAGCAGAGTTAGAAAAACAAAAACAAGGTTTTATTGCTGGTGCACTTAAAAACGGAATTGCTAAAGATGTTGCTGCAAGTATTTTTTTAAAAATTGAACCATTTGCCGAATATGGTTTTAATAAAAGTCATGCCGCTGCTTATGCAATTATTTCTTATCAGACAGCATTTTTAAAAACTTATTATCCAAATGAATTTTTTGCTGCATCAATGACAATGGATTTATCTAATCAAAATAAATTAAGTGAGTTTCATGAAGAACTTAAAAGAATAAAAATTAAAATTGTAAGACCCAATATAAATAAATGTTTTTCAGATTTTCAATTTGATGAAGATAATTTTTATTATGCTTTAGGTGGAATTAAAAGTGTTGGATATGAAGCTATATCAAATGTAGTTAATGAGAGAAAAGAAAATGGTGATTTTAAATCAATAAATGATTTTTTAAATAGAGTTAACCCAAAAGATATTAACAAACTTCAATTAGAAGGCCTAGTAAAAGCAGGTGCCTTTGACAGTATAGATAATAATAGACAAGCCTTATTTAATTCAATTCCGAACTTTATTTTAAAAAACAAAAACATACATGAAAATAAAGCTGCTAATCAAATTGATTTATTTGGATCTGATGAAGAACAAGATAATCAAATAATTCTTAATATAGAAGATTGGAAGTTTGAAGAAAGATTGTCCCGTGAATTTGAGGCAGTAGGTTTCTTTATATCGGATCACCCACTAAATCAATTTAAAGAAGTTTTTGATGACTATAAGATTGTTGATTATGTTAAATTTAATTCTGATGATAATATTAAAGATGCTAATATCGCAGCAACACTTCTAAAAATTACAGAGAGAAAAACAGCTAAGGGAAACTCATATGGAGTTATCAAATTTACAGATTTAACAAGTGTATTTGAAATTTTTGTCTTTTCAGATATTTTAGAGTTAAATAGAGAAATTTTAGTAGAAGGTAATTCTTTAATAATAACCTTAACTAAGAGTATTTCTAGTGATGAAAATAGATTTAAAAGAGTTAATGTTCAAAAGATAACGCCATTAAAAGAATTATTTAATAAACCTATTTCAAATATTGAGTTTCAAATTTCAGATAACAATAAAATTGAAGAAATTTCAAAAATTTTAAAAAAAAAGGGCAATACTGAAGTTAAATTTAAAGTTAAAAAAGATAATGACAGACTTGTTTTTAAGTTGAAAAATAGACGAAATGTTGATCGTAAATTGTTAAATATACTTAAAAACCGTGGTATATACACAAATATTACCTAAAAAAAACTTGTTTAAAGTCAAATAAATTTGTAAGTAAACGTTTAAATTAATACGCACACAATTACTGGTTTAATACCTCCGGTCCTTTAATGGAAATAATTGTGGTGGCATAACCGGGAATAAATATGAAAATACCTACGATAACTATAAAACAACTATTAGAAGCAGGAGTACACTTAGGACATAAAACTCTTAGATGGAATCCAAAAATGAAAAAGTATATTTTTGGAAAAAGAGACTCAATACATATTATTGATTTAGTGCAAACTTTAGAACTTACCAATGTTGCTTTAGAAAAAATCTTCAATACTATTGCTAATAATGGAAAAATATTACTTGTTTCTACAAAAAAACAAGCTTCTGAGGCTATAGCTGAAGTAGCAAAAGAAACTGACCAATACTTTGTTAATTACAGGTGGTTGGGTGGTATGTTAACAAATTGGGGAACAATTTCTGCATCAATTAAAAAACTTAAAAAAATTGATGTTGATTTAGTTTCAGAAAATAGAGGATTTACAAAAAAAGAACTTCTCAAGATGACTGTTTTAAGGGATAAATTGCATAGATCATTAGGTGGAATAGCAGAAATGAAAAAAATTCCAGATCTAGTTTTTGTTATTGATACAAATTATGAAACTTTAGCTATAAAAGAGTCTATTAAATTAGGCATTCCAATAATAGCTATTCTTGATTCCAATTCAGATCCAGAAGGAATTGATTTTCCAATACCTGGAAATGATGATGCTAGAAGATCTATAGATTTGTATTGTTCTTTAATAAAAGAAACTATAAATAACGCAAAAAAAGAAGCTCCTAATAAACCCATTGAATCAGATACCGAAGTTTCTAAAAAAAAAATACCCAAATCTAAAGACGAAACTAAAATTGATTCACAGGAAAAATCTAAATTAAATTGAAATGAATGATATAGAAAAAATAAAACAATTAAGAAAATCTACTGGGGCAGGATTTAAGGATTGTCATTCTGCTATGCAAGAATCTAGTGGTGACATTGATAAAGCAATTGAAATTTTAAGAATTAAAGGTATTTCAAAGGCGTCTAAAAAAATGTCTCGCGATGCAAAAGAAGGTGTTATAGCAAAAAGTGGAGATGAAAATAAAACTTCTGTTATAGAAGTAAATTGCGAAACAGATTTTGTTGCAAAAAATAATGATTTTATTAATTTTGTTAAAGAATTAAGTGAAATTAATAATAATTGTGATTCAAATATAGAAAAATTAAAAAAAATAAAAATGAAAAATTCTGAGACAGTAGAAGAAGGTTTAGTTTCATTAATTGCAAAAATGGGTGAAAAGATAACAATAGGAAGAGCCAAAACATTTAAAGTTTCTGGTTCAAAAAATTTTAATTATTTGCATACTGTGGTTAAAGACAATTTATCAAAATTAGCTGTTGTCGTATCCTTAGAAACAAATGACGATTCAGAAAATTTAAAATCTTTTGGCAAACAGTTAGCTATGCATATTGCTGCATCTAATCCTTTAGCATTAGATTCTAGCAAAATTAATAAAGATATTCTAGATAAAGAGATTTCATTAATTTCAGAAGAATTAAAGAATACTGGAAAACCAGAAGAAATTATTAAAAAGATAAGTCTTGGAAAAATCAACAAATTTAAAGAAGAAAATAGTTTATTATCACAACCATGGGTTATGGAGCCTAAAAAAAAAGTACAAGATATAGTAAAAAACCTTAGTATTGCAGATCTTAAAATTAAAAATTTTTATAGGTTAAAAATTGGTGAATAGATGTTTAATGATAACGCTTATAATCAAAAAATGGGCAAAACATTTGATGTTTTTGTAAAAGAATTATCTTCTTTAAGAACAGGTAGAGCTAACGCCAACATGTTAGACTTAGTTAAAGTTGATGTCTACGGCCAACAAATGCCACTCAATCAAATATCAAGCATAACAACTCCAGAACCAAGAATGATAAACATTCAAGTTTGGGATTTGAATAATGTTACCTTAGTTGATGTTGCTATAAAAAAATCAGAGCTTGGTTTAAATCCACAAATAGATGGACAACTTATAAGGTTACCAGTTCCTGATTTAAGTGAAGAAAGGAGAAATGAAATTAAAAAAGTAATTAAGTCAATGGGGGAAAAGTGCAAAGTATCAATAAGAAATATTAGAAGAGAAGCAAACGATGATTTAAAAAGTTTACTTAAAAATAAAGAATTAAGTGAAGATGATGAAAAAAAATTTGAAAAAAAAATTCAAAAATTTACAGATGAACACATTGAAAAAGTTGATGAAAAAGTTGTATCCAAAGAGAAAGAAATAATGACTATATGAATTCCATTAATCATGTTGCCATTATTATGGATGGAAACGGACGCTGGGGAATTAAAAAAAAAAATTCAAGAAATTTAGGACATAGAGCAGGATTATTAACTGTTGAAAAAATTATAGAAGCAACAATCAAAAAAAAAATTAAATTTTTAACACTTTACGCTTTTTCAACTGAAAATTGGAAAAGACCAAAAAAAGAAGTAAATTTTTTGTTTAATTTACTAGAAGAATTTTTGATTAAAAAAACAGTAAATTTAACTAGAAATAATATCAAGTTAAAAGTTGTTGGTGATAAAAAAATATTTTCTAAAAAACTTAATAAAATTTTGAAAAACTCAGAAAAAACCACAAGTAATAACAAAAAGTTGCACATAAATTTAGCGCTTAACTATGGTTCAAGAAGTGAAATAGTAACTGCAATTAATCTAATTAAAAAAAAAAAAATTCCATTTACTCAATTAAATATTAATAAAAACTTATATACATCAGGTATTCCAGATCCAGAAATATTAATAAGAACAGGTGATACAAAAAGATTAAGTAATTTTTTACTTTGGCAAGTTGCATATTCTGAAATTTTTTTTGTAAAAGATTTATGGCCTGATTTTACCAAAAAAAAGTATTATAAAATATTATCTCAGTTCAAAGACTTAAAAAGAAATTTTGGAGCAATTTAGTAATGAATGAATTAAATAAAAGAACTATTACATCCTTTATTTTAATAATTGTTTTAGCATCCATGTATTTCAATTATTATATTTTTGTTTTATTTATAATAGTTATTTCACTTATAATTTTGCTAGAGTTAAATAATTTGTTTTTAAAGTTCTTTAAGAACAAGTTTGAAAGATTTTTGACAAATTTTGTTGCACTAATTTATTTATTCTATTTTTCTTGGTTCAGTATTAATGCTTTTCAAACTTATAATTTTAAGATTTTTTGGCTGTACTCGATTGCCATATGTATAGTATCAGATATTGGTGGTTATGTTTTTGGTAAATTTTTTAAAGGTAGAAAATTAACCAAAATTAGCCCTAATAAAACTTTATCAGGTGTAATAGGTGCTTTTATATTTTCCCAACTTTTAATGATTATTTATTTTTTTATAATCGACAATATTAGTTTTTTTGAATGTATAATTATCGCCTTTACCGCTTCTAGTATTTCTCAAATAGGTGATTTATTTATCTCTTACTTAAAAAGAAAAGCAAAAGTTAAAAATACAAGTGAGCTTTTACCTGGACATGGTGGCTTACTTGATCGTGTTGATGGAATAATTTTTGGAGCACCCGTTGGTTTTAATTTGTTTTTAATTTTTTATTTATAATATGAAAAAAAAAATAGTTATACTTGGTTCAACAGGCTCTATAGGTAAATCAACAATTGAAGTTATTTTAAAAAACAAATCAAAATTTAATGTTTTATTATTGGTTGCAAATAAAAATTACAAATTATTATATAGACAAGCAATAAAATTAAACACCAAATATATATACATTAATGATATCCAAAAAATTAATAAATTAAAAAAATTAGATAAAAAAAAACAATTAAAAGTTCTAACTAATTTTGATGAAGTTAATAAAATTTTTAAAAAAAAAATTGATATAACTATGAGCTCTATATCTGGAATTGACGGTTTAAAATACAATTTAAAAATTATTAGACATACTAAAAAAATTTTATTGGCTAATAAGGAGTCTATTATATGTGGGTGGAACTTGATTAAAAAAGAGTTGATTAAGAATAAAACAGTTTATCAACCTGTCGATTCCGAACATTTTGCAATCTACGAATTAATGAAAAATACAAATATTAAGATGTTAAAAGATATAAATATTACCGCTTCAGGAGGTCCATTTCTTAAAACTAATTTAAAAGATTTAAAAAATATTTCAATTAAAAATGCTTTAAATCATCCAAAATGGAAAATGGGAAAAAAGATTTCAATCGATTCTGCTACTTTAATGAATAAAGTTTTTGAAGTAATGGAAGCTTACAGATTGTTTAATTTTTCAAAAGATAAAATTAAAATTTTGATACATCCACAATCTTGTGTTCATGCGATTGTTAATCTTAAAAATGGTGTTTCAAAAGCGTTAATGCATAATACAGATATGAAAATACCAATTTTATCATCAATGAATATTGATGTAAAAAATTTATATAGGTACAAATATACTACAAATTTTCAATTAAATAAATTTGGTAATTTGAATTTTTTTAAAGTAGATAAAAAAAAATTTCCATCAATAAGTTTTTTAAAAAAAATTTCTTTTGAATGTAAATTATTTGATACAGTTTTAATAAGTGCAAATGATGAATTGGTTCAAATGTTTTTAGAAAAAAAAATCAACTTTTTAGATATAATAAACAACTTAAAAAAAATAATAAATTTAAAACAATTTAATCGTTATCGTTATATTTCACCCCAAAATTACAGACAAATTTATAATTTAAGTAAATATGTTCGATTGAAAACAAGATCTTTTTGTATATGATCCGAAGAATGTCTAAGTTTATATTGTGCTTAACTGTTATATTCTTTTTTTTAGTCAAGACTAGTTTAGCTACAGTTATTAATAAAATTGATATTGTAGGAAATAAACGTGTTGCAAAAGAAACAATAATTTTGTTTGGTAAAATTGAAAAAAATACAGATTTAACTAATGAAGACTTAGATTCAATTCTAAAAAATCTATACGAAACTACTTTTTTTGAAAACATTAGTTTAAAGATTAAAAATGATGTATTAGTTATAACTGTAATTGAAAACCCTATAATTCAAAATGTAAGTATAATAGGTATACCTGCCAAAAAAATCAAAGAGAAACTACTAGAGATTGTAAAACTTAAAAATACAACTTCATTTGTTGAAAATTTCGCCAAAAATGATTACCGATTAATAAAAAATTATTTAAAAACCCTTGGTTATTATTTTGTTGATGTTAAATCATCAATTAAACAAAATACTAATAATACTATAGATTTAGTATACAATATCAAATTAGGTCAAAAAGCTTTAATTGGTAAAATTAATTTCATTGGAGATAAAAAAATTAAAGATAGGACTCTACGTAATATTATAGTTTCTGAAGAAAATAAATTTTGGAAATTTCTTTCAACTAAAAAATACTTAGACGAAAATAGAATTAATTTAGATATGCGTCTATTGAAAAATTTTTATGTAAATAAAGGTTACTATAATGTGAAAATTGAAAATTCTTCTGCAAAATTTTATGACAACAGTAGGTTTGATTTAATATTTGCCATCACGGCCGGTAACAAGTTTTTATTTAATGAAATGAAATTGATTTTACCAGAAGATTATAATGTTAAAAATTTTGAAGAGATCAATAAAGTTTTATCATCATTAAAAAATGAAACTTATTCATATGAAAAAATTCAAGATATTTTGGATGAAATAGATAAAATAGCTTTAACAGAACAGTATGAATTCATAGATGCTTATGTTGAAGAAACAATTGTTGGAGAGAATAAATTAAATTTTTCAGTTATTGTTGAAGAAACAGAAAAATTTTATGTAGAAAGAATTAATATCTTTGGAAATAATATTACTAGAGAAAAGGTTATAAGAGATGTACTTATCGTTGATGAAGGTGATGCTTTTAACCAAATATTACACAATAAAAGTGTTAATAAACTTAAAGCAAAAAATATTTTTGCAAGCGTTTCTTCAAAAATTGAAGATGGATCAGACCCAAGTCAAAAAATAATTAATTTAGAAATTGAGGAAAAAGCTACAGGTGAAATATCAGCTGGTGCTGGTATAGCTACAGGCGGTGGTTCTATTTCATTTTCTGTTAAAGAAAACAACTATATGGGTAAAGGAATTAAATTAAATGCCAATATAGCATTAGGTGTAGATACAGTTAGAGGAATTTTTGCTGTAACTAACCCTAATTTTAATTATTCAGATCGTGCTTTAACATCATCAATTGAAAGCACAGTTACTGATCGTTTATCAGTAAATGGTTATAAAACTTCCAAAACTGGATTAGCTTTTAATACTAGTTTTGAGCAGTATAAAGATTTTTACATTTCAACAGATTTAACTTCATTTATGGAAAAAGTAGATACTAATTCAAAGGCATCTGTTAATTTAAAAAAACAAGATGGAAATTATTTTGATACCAATTTTGGTTATTCATTGAATTATGATAAGCGAAATAGAGGTTATCAACCTACCGAAGGTTTTAGAAGTCTTTTTAAACAATCACTGCCAATTCTAGCAGATGATAAAAGTATATTTAACTCTTACGAGTACAGCGCTCACCATGAGTTCATTGATGATATGATTGGATCTTTTACCTTTTATACATCGGTTATTAATTCACTTAATGATGATGATGTAAGGATTTCAAAAAGATTATACATGCCTGGAAAACGATTAAGAGGTTTTGTAATGGGTAGAATAGGTCCTGTTGATGGAACAGACTATGTGGGTGGTAACTACTTATCAGCACTTAATATTAGTTCCACACTACCAAACTTTATGGCTACCCAAGAAAACATTGACTTTAGATTTTTTATTGATGCAGCTAATTTATGGGGAGTAGATTATTCAGATAGTATTAATAACTCAAATAAAATTAGAAGTTCAACTGGTGTTGGCATTGATTGGTTTACACCAGTAGGTCCATTAAATTTTTCACTATCTCAAGCAATTACAAAAGCAGATACAGATACTACTGAAACTTTTAGATTTAATTTAGGTACAACATTTTAGTGAAAATTATTATTAAATTTATAATTTTTATTACATTAATCTCTTACTATAATATAGGTAATGCAGATATAAATATTGCATATTTAGATATGAATAAAATTTTTAATGAATCTACAGCTGGTAAACAAGTATTAGAAGAGTTAGAAAAAATAAAAAAAAACAATATGTCTAAATTTAAAAAAAACGAAGATTTATTAAAAAAAGAGGAGAATGAAATAGCTTCACAAAAAAATATACTTTCAAATGAAGAGTATGAAAAAAAAGTTCAATCGTTTAGGGAAAAAGTTGATCAATATAATTTAAATAGAAATAAATCTATTAAAGATTTAAATGATAAAAGAAATCAAGCAATTAATATTTTATCCAAATCAGTAAATGATATATTAATTGAATTTTCTGAAAAAAAAAAAATATCATTGATTATTCCTAAAGAAAATATTATTATTGGAAAATCTGAATTTGATCTAACAAATGAAATATTAATTATTGTAGAAAAAAAAATTAAAAAAATTAATTTTGATTAATGTCGACATCATTAAATAAAGAACAGATTATTAATTTATTGCCACATAGAGAACCTATGCTTTTGATAGATGAATTGTTAAATATAAAAAAATTATTTTCAACTACAGCCATAGTTAATGTTAAGAAAGATAGTTTTTTTGTGCAAGGTCATTTTCCTGGACAACCAGTAATGCCAGGCGTTTTAATTGTCGAGGCTTTTGGACAAGCTGCAGCAGCGCTTACAGCTCATGGAATAGATAAATCTACATATGAAAATAAACTAGTTTTTTTAATGAGTATCGAAAAAGCTAGATTTAGAAATCCAGTTATCCCTGATTGTAAACTTAAACTAAATATTGAAGCAATAAGATCACATGGAAGAGTATGGAAATATAAAGGTGAGGCTTATGTAGAAGATATGAAAATGGCTGATGCCCAATGGTCAGCTACTATTGTTGATAAGAAATAATCAGCAACAAATATTGATAAGTATTTCATTATAGTTTTGATAGAAAACTTAATAATGATCAATCTTTTTTTTAAAAATAAAGGTCCTTTTAAAATTGATAAGTTGTTAAAGTTGTCAAATATTAATAATAAAGATAATTTTAAGAAATTAGATATTTTTGATATAAAAGATCTTGTTACAGCAACAAAAAATAATATTACATTTTTTAATTCGAAAAAATATGAAGATTTAGCTTTTAATACTCAAGCATCTTACTGCATTACTAAAAAAAATCTTTCACACATGTTGCCAAAAAATTGTAATAAAATATTTGTTGATAATGTATTGATTGCTACAGCTAAAATTACCAAAATTTTTTATCCAGATGCAGTGACTGATGATTTTGACTCTAACGTAAAAGATATAAATAAAACTTCTTATAAGTTAAAAGTTAAATTTGGTAAAAATGTTTTAATTGGAAAAAATGTTAAAATAGGAAAAAATTGCTTAATAGGTCATAATTCTATTTTAGAAAGCAATGTTATTATTGGTGATAATTGTTCAATTGGATCAAATGTTATAATCAGAAATACCATAGTTAAAAACCAAGTTAATATTCTTGATGGATGTATAATAGGAAAAAAAGGTTTTGGTTTTTTCCCAAATAATGAAAAAAATTTCAAATATCCTCATATTGGAATTGTAATTATTAATGATAATGCTGAAATAGGTTGTGGTTCCACAATTGATAGAGGTTCAATGTCAAATACAATAATTGGTAAAAATACTTTCTTAGATAATCAAATTCATATAGCTCATAACAACAAAATTGGAGATAACTGTATTATTGCAGGTCAAGTAGGTTTTGCAGGAAGTTCTACTTTAGGAAATAACGTTATGATTGGTGGTCAAGCTGGTATTTCTGGTCATCTAAAAATTGGTAATAATGTTAAAATAGGTGGTGGTAGTGGAGTAATTAGAAATATTCCAGATAATTCAAAGGTAATGGGATATCCTTCAAAAGATTTAAAGCAGTTTATTAAGGAAAATAAATAAATGATCCATAAAACAGCAATTATAGATTTAAAAGCAAAAATATCTTCAAAGGTAAGTATTGGCCCTTACACAGTAATAGGACCGAATGTAACTATTGGCGATAATACAATCATATATTCACATGTTAATATTTCTGGAAATACAACAATAGGTGAAGATAATAAAATTTACCCATTTGCATCAATTGGAAATGACCCCCAAGATTTAAAATTTAATGGCGAGCAAACAAAATTAACTATTGGTAATAATAATATTATAAGAGAATATGTAACTATAAATCCAGGAACAACTGGAGGTGGAGGAAAAACTAAAGTTGGTAATAATTGTTTATTGATGATTTCCTCACATATTGCACATGACTGCACAATTGGAAACAATGTAATAATAGCAAACAATGTACCTATTGGTGGACATGCTCACATCGGAGATAGTGTTGTTGTAGGTGGAAATTCAGCTGTACAACAATTTACTAGAATTGGTAAAATGTCAATGATCGGAGGGATGACAGGGGTACTTAATGATGTAATTCCTTATGGATTATCTATAGGTAATAGGAATTTTCTACAAGGTTTAAATTTAATAGGATTAAGAAGAAAAGACATACCTAATAAGGACATTTTATCTTTATCAGAAGCTTATAAAGAAATTTTTAAAACAGATAAATTAACTGATAATTTAAATAATTTAAATGGATCCTTTAAAGATAATCCTTTGGTAAAAGATGTCATTGAATTTATAAATGAAGACAAAAGACGTCCAATTTGCACACCATTTTCAAGATAAAATGATAGGTCTATTTTTTGGGGATACTGATTTTCCAAAAAAAATACTTAATAATATTAAAAAAAAAAAAAAGAAATATTTTATCATAGATTTAACAAGTAATAGAAAGTTCAAAAAAAATAAAAATTCACACTCTATCTCTATTGGTCAATTTGGAAGAATTGTAAAACTAATTAAAGATAAAAAATGTAATAAAGTTCTTTTTGCTGGAAGAATTAATAAACCTAAATTTTTATCATTAAAGTTAGACTTTAAAGGATTGTATTATATACCTAGAATTATAAAAGCATCAAAACTTGGGGATGCCGCGATTTTAAAAGAAATAATTAAAATTTTAGCTATAGAAAAAATTAAAGTAATTAGTTCAATTACATTTAACCCAGAACTAACCTTATTTAAAGGTACTTATACTAAGTTGAAACCTTACAGGGAAGATTTAAAGTCAATTAACAAAGGAATTCATTTGTTAAATAAACTTAATGCCTATAATCATGTCCAGGGTTTAGTTGTTAGAAATTCAAAAATTATTTCTAGAGAGACATCTAAAGGAACAAAAAAAATGCTCCAATCAATAAAGAAATCAAAAAATTATCAAGGTATATTAATTAAGTTTCCTAAAAAAAAACAAGATTTAAGAATAGATTTACCTACTGTAGGACTTAAAACTCTTAAAGACTGTAAGAAAGCAGGTGTTAAAGGAATTGTTTTGAAAGCAAAACAAAATGTATTCCTAGATAAAAGTAAAAGCATAAATTTTGCTAATCAAAATAAAATATTTATAACAGTTAAATGAAAAAAATATTTATTTTAACAGGTGAACCCTCGGGAGATAAACTTGCTTCAACAGTTATATCTAAACTTAAAAAAAATCAATCTGATGTTGAATATTTGTGTGTAGGAGGAACCCATCTTAATTCATTGGGCATAAAGTCAATTTTTGATCTTAAAGAAATCACATATATAGGTTTTACAAGTGTCTTATTAAACATTTTTAAGATAAGAAATAGAATTAACAAAACTGTAAAAGAAGTTATCAAGTTTAATCCAGATATTTTATTTAGTGTAGATAGTCCTGATTTTACACTTAGAGTTGCTGAAAAAGTTAAAAAAATAAATAGCCAAATCAAAACAGTTCACTATGTAGCTCCACAAATTTGGATATGGCGTGAGAGTCGAGTAAAAAATTTTAAAAAGTTTTTAGATCATATTCTCTTATTATTTAATTTTGAAAAAAAATATTTTGATAAAGAAAATATTACTAATACATTTGTTGGACATCCTTTACTTGAAAAAAATAATAAAACAAAAATTGATTTATCTAATCTTACATCAAAAGGTAAAAAAATTATCTCAATATTTGCTGGTAGTCGATCTTCAGAGATAAAATTACTTTTACCTATTTTAATTGATTTTATTAAATTAATGAATGAAAAATTTAATGATTATCTTTATGTATTTCATGCAACAGAAGATAATAGAAGCACTATTATTGATAAGCTTAAAGATTCAAATTTAAATAATATTGAAGTTGTTTCAGATGAGAATATTAAATCTCAAATTTTATTAAGTTCTGTTTTTGCTGTTTCTAAATCTGGTACAGTTTCTTTAGAAGTTTGTAATGCAAATGTTCCATCAATTATAATTTATAAAATGAATTTTATAAATTTTATGATTGTTAAATTTTTAGTAAAAATTAAATATGCTAATATTATTAATATAATTAATAACAGGGAAGTTATTCCAGAACTTATTCAAAAAGAGTGCAATGCTCTAGAAATTTACAAATCAGTTGTTTATTTTTTAAAGAACCCTAATTTAATAGAACAACAAGTCAAAGACTTTAGTAATACTTTAGATGAAATCAGATCAAAAACTTCTTCAACTGGTGAAGCATCTTCAGTTTTAGCTAAATATCTTATTTCTTAATCTCTTTTGAACTTCTTCTTTACCCAATGATGCAATTATATCGTAAATTCCTGGACCAAATTTTGATCCTATTAAAACAATTCTTAACGGTTGTCCAACACCTTTAAAGTTAGTTTGGTGTGATTTTAAAAGATCACTAATAATAGGTTCTAGTGTATTTTTATTTAAATTATCAACTTGTTCAATTTTATTTGAAAATTCAGATATAATTTCTTTTGCCTTATCATCTATTAATTTTAAATCTTCTTGATTAAAATCTATTTTATCAAAAATAATATATTTAGAATTATTGTATATATCTTCCAAAGTTTTTGCTTTATTTTTAAGAAAAGTTAAAGATGTTTTAATTTTTTCTTCTTTATTTGAATTAATTTTTTCTTTATATTCTTCACAGTACTTTGTTAAATGTTTATAAAGCTCATTTTCATCCATAGTTTTAATATAATGTTCATTCATTGATAATATACGGGTTATATCAAGCTTAGATGGAGATTTTCCAATACCTTCAAGGTTAAAATACTGAATACTTTCTTCTAATGTAAAAATTTCCTTATCTTTATATGACCAACCTAGTCTTAATAAATAATTTCTTAATGCACTTGGCATTATACCCATATTTGCATAGTCATTTAATGTTGAAGCATTATCTCTTTTAGATAGTTTTTTTCCTTCTATAGTATGAATAAGTGGAATATGAGCAAAAAACGGGATGTTCCATTTCATTGCTAAATATATTTGAATTTGTTTAAAAGTATTTATTTTATGATCATCACCTCTAATAATATGGGTTATATTCATTTGATGGTCATCAACAGAAGCTGATAGATTATAAGTAGGTGTTCCATCTTTTCTTAAAATAATAAAATCTTCAATAGTAATATTTTCTATTTCAACATCTCCTTGAACTAAGTCTTTTAATTTAGAAGAACCTTCATTTTTACTTTTAAATCTTAAAACTGGTTTAATATTTTTGGGCGCATCATTTTCGTTTAACTGTCTACATTTTTTATTATATGCATAAGGAAGTTTTTTTTGTTTAGCTCTTTTTTTTTGTTCTTCTATTTCTTCATTAGAGCAATAACATTTATAAGCATGAGAATTTTTAAGCAGTTCGTCAGCAACTTTTTGGTGATAGTTAATTTTTGTTGACTGAATATACTCATCACCATCGTGTTTAATACCAATCCAGTTTAAAGATTTAACAATTTGAATTTTAAATTTATCTTTAGATCTTTCTTTATCAGTATCTTCAATTCTCAAGTGAAAAGTGCCTTTTTGATTTTTTGAATATAGCCAATTAAATAATGCAGTTCTTACACCTCCAATATGTAGTGAACCAGTAGGTGATGGAGCAAATCTTGTTGCTACTTTAGGCATTGGAAATGTGTAAACTATTTTTTTAGAAGTTTCTATATAAAGATACTAATATTCCTTGAACTTTTACTCTGTCTGGACCAAAAATTTTAGTTTCATAGTTTCTGTTTGCACTTTCTAAAGCTATTGTTTTTCCTTTTCTTCTAATTCTTTTTAACATTGCTTCATGATCATCAACTAGAGCTACTACAATTTTACCGTTATCAGCAGTATCAGTTTTCTTAACTATCACAGTATCGCCTTCATTAATTCCAGCCTCTATCATAGAGTCACCTTGAACTTTTAAACCAAAATATTCACCATTTTTCTCTAAGCTCTCTGGCAAAGGTATTCTGGAAACTTCATTTTGAATAGCTTCTACAGGCGTTCCAGCTGCTATTTTTCCTAAAACTGGAATTTCTAAATCATCAGTTTCGCTATTATTTTCTGCTAGCCCACCTTTAATTACACTTGGTGAGAAGCTATTATAAATATCATTTGCTGATGCTGTCTCAGGTAATTTGATGACCTCTAAAGCTCTTGCTTTATGGGGAAGACGTCTAATAAATCCTCTTTCTTCCAAAGCACTTATTAGTCTATGAATTCCAGATTTTGATTTTAAATTTAAAGAATCTTTCATCTCTTCATAAGAAGGTGATATTCCAGAGGTTCTCAACCTTTTGTTGATGAATAAAAGTAAGTTTTTTTGTTTTTTAGTTAGCATAGAACAAATATCGTACAAATATGTTCTACAAAAGTTCTTTTAATATAACAATAGCTTAAAAACCAGTAAAACTGCGATTTATTGATCTATAGGACCGAAAAAATTGAATTATTTTTTAAATTCTTCAAAAGTGATTCACCAATTAAAAAAGTTTTAATTTTTGTTTTATTTGCAACATCTAAAAGTTCTTCTTTTGTTTTAATTCCACTCTCTGAAATTAAAGGAGTGGGGTGATTTAATAAGATATTATGAATATTGTAAGTTGTATTAATATCAGTTTTTAAAGTTTTAAGATTTCGATTATTTACACCAATTAAAGCATCTTTAAAATTTAAAGATTTTTTTGCCTCATCAATTGTATGAACTTCAACAATAACTGACATATTTAATTTTAAGGCCTCATCATATAATTCATTGGCTAAATCATTTGAAATAGCTGCTAGAATAATTAAAATTGCATCAGCACCATAGCTTTTTGCTAAATGTATTTGAAATTTATCAACAAAAAAATCTTTACAAAGAATAGGTAAATTTATTTTTTGCTTAATTTTACTAATATGAATTAAATTTCCTAAAAAAAAATCTTCTTCAGTTAGTACAGATAGGCATGTAGCACCATTGTCATTGAAAATTTGTGCAATGTTTAGTGGATTATAATCATCGACAATAATACCAGCAGAGGGACTAGCTTTTTTAATCTCAGCAATAATTGAAATTTTTTTATTATTAATATTATTTTCTATCTTTTTTTTAAAGTTAATAAATGATTTATTTTTATCTATTTTATCTTTTAAAAAATCTAATGTTATATTTTTTTTTAAAATATTTATTTTTTGAATTTTAGTTTTTATTATTTTTTCTAAAATGTTATCAGGCATTTTGAATCTTACTTAAATGTTCAATAGTTTTTCCAGTTAAGATATGTTTTCTTGTATCATTGTATGCATTAATAAATTTAGAATGTTTTTCTGTAACCATAAGACCAGCTGCTGCATTTAAGCAAACAGCTTTTGAAAAATCATTATCCTCACCTTTAAATATATTAATTATCTTAGATGCGTTAAATTTTGAATCATCACCAAGTAAATTATCAAATTTATCAGCATTTATATTTAATTCTTTGGGATCGATCGTTATTTCTGAAATTTTACTATTTTTTAGTTGGACAACATTTGTTTTTGCGTAAGGAGATATTTCATCAAGACCATCTTCGCTATTTACAATCCAAGCAAATTTAATATTTAGATTATTTAATCCATTTGCAAAAATTTTAAGTAATTTTTTATGGAAAACACCAACAACTTGTCTTTCAACTAGTGCAGGACTACTTAGGGGACCAATCATATTAAATATTGTTCTTGTACCAATTTTTTTTCTTGTTGGTCCAACAAATCTCATTGCACTATGATAATTTGGAGCAAACATAAAACCAAAATTATTTTTATTTATTTGATCTTCTATCTCTTTAGGTTCTAAATTAATTTTAATTTTTAATGCTTCAAGAACATCACCTGAACCACATTTTGACGAAACAGCTTTATTTCCATGCTTTGCAACTTTTACGTCCATACTAGCTAATAATAAAGCAGCAGCCGTTGATATATTCAATGTATTCAAGCCATCACCACCAGTACCACAGGTATCTACACAATCTTTAACATTAACTCTTTTAGATTTATTTCTTAAAACGTAAACACCACCTGCAATTTCATCTGAAACTTCACCCTTTGCAGATAAAAATTTAAGAAAATTAAAAATTTCATCATTAGAAGCTTTACCATCCATTAGTATTTCAAAAGCAGCTTTACTTTCCTCAAACGTTAAATCTCTTTTTTTTTCAAGTTTTTTTAAGAATTCTTCCATTACAGTTTGTAATTTATAAAGTTTTTTAAAATTTTAATGCCTACATTAGTTTTTATACTTTCAGGATGAAACTGAACTCCATGAACATTAAATTGTTTGTGTTTAATTCCCATAATAACACCATCTTCTGTTTCAGCTGTTATTTCAAGATCTTTAGATAATGTTTTCTTGTCAATTATTAGACTATGGTATCTTGTTGCTTCAAATTTAGAAGGAAGGTTTTTTAATATACCAGTTCTTTTTGACTTAATTTTGCTAGTTTTACCGTGCATTATTTTTTTAGCTTGGATTATTTTTGACCCAAAAACTTGGCCAATAATTTGATGACCCAAACAAACTCCAAGAATTGGAATTTTTTTATATAAGGATTTAACTATTTTAATACAATTTCCAGATTGATTAGGATTACCAGGACCAGGTGATATTATAATTCTATCATATTTTTTTTTAATAATTTGTTTTTCATTAATTTTATCATTTCTAATAACATCAACTTTTGTTTTTAAAGAAGAAACATAATGATATAGATTAAATGTAAAGCTATCGTAATTATCAATTAATAAAATTTTCATTATTTTAAAGCATTAAGCAAAGCTTTCGCTTTGTTTACAGTTTCTTCATATTCCTTAATTGGTTTACTATCAGCAACTATTCCAGCTCCAGCTTGAACGTAAAATTTGTTTTTTTTTACAACTGCTGTTCTTAATGCTATGCACGTATCAAATTCTCCATTAGCTGAAAAATATCCAATACCTCCAGCATAGACTTTTCTTTTACTATTTTCTAGTTCATCGATAATTTCCATTGCTCTAATTTTAGGAGCACCAGACACGGTTCCAGCAGGAAAACCAGCTAACAAGGATTTAAATTTTGAATGCTGTTTATTGTAAATACCCACAACATTAGAAACAATATGCATAACATGAGAATACTTTTCAATAATAAAACTTTCAGTGACTTTAACAGTATTAATTTTGGAGACTTTGCCAGCATCATTTCTTCCTAAATCTAACAACATAAGATGTTCAGATAATTCTTTTTTATCATTAAGTAAATCTTTTGCATAAATATTATCTTCTTTAGAATTTTTTCCTCTTGGTCTAGTACCAGCTATAGGTCTTACGGTAATTTTATTACCTCTTAGTCTTACTAAAATTTCTGGACTTGCACCTATTATTTGAAAATCAGTAAAATTAAAAAAATACATAAAAGGAGAAGGGTTGGTTATTCTCAATTTTTTATAAATTTCTATTGGTTTTTTTGTTAGTTTAGCTTCAAATCTTTGACTTAGCACAACCTGAAAAATATCACCAATTTTAATATATTTTTTGGCTTTCTTAACCATATTTAAAAATTTGTTCTTAGAAGTATTTGATTTAACTTTAATAATCTCACTTGTTTTATTTTTTTTTAAGTAATTTTTATTTAAAGATGATTGAATTAATAGATTGTTAATTTCCTTTTTGATGTCTGAATATTTTTTTTTATAATTATTAATTTTTTCATCTTTAAAAACATTAATGATATAAAAAATTTTCTTTTTTACATTATCATGTATAATTAATGTTTTAGGTCTTAATAATCTGACATCGGGTAATTTTAAATCATCATGACATTTGTTTGGAATTTTTTCTACATATCTAATAGAATCATAAGAAAAATAACCTGATATTAAAGAACATATAGGAGGCAAACCCAAGGGTGTTTTAAACTTAAAATTTTGAATAATATTTTCGATAATTTTTTTAGGATCACCCTTAATTTTTTTTTTTTTTTTATTAATTATTAAATAGGAATCTTTATTATTAAACTCCCATATTTTATCAGGATTTTTACCAAAAATTGTATATCTTCCTTTAATGACACCTTTTTCCACAGATTCAAAAATAAAACTATTTTTTTCTGTTAAGAAATTATCAATTAAGTTTAGAATTTCGTGATCATCTTTTATTTTTTTTGATTTATATATTATTTGATTTTCGTTTCTTTTATGTCGAAACTTAAAATCATTGAAGTTTCGATTTATCATTATTTAAAATAATTTTTAACTCTTTCTAAGGTTTTTTGATTTATTTTCACTTTATATTTGTCATTAATAAAATAATTATAGGATCCATACATATTATTTTTTAAATTTATATTAGCTTGATTACTATAATTTAAAAATTCTTTTGTATTTTTATTTACATTATTTTCTAATATTTTTTTTATTTTTGCTAGAAAAATTTTATTTTTTTTATTACTAATTAAAACAAATGAATCCACTGGCTGTGAATATAATAGTTTAACTGAATTAATTTCAAATTTATCATTATCTTTTATTGAATTTAACTTTATTTCCTTAATTTTAATAGAATTATTTTTTGCTAAATCAATAAAGTCATTATTGGTAAATTTTTTATTATTTATTTTATCAAAAATTTTTTTATTATACTCATATTTTTTTGTTTCAAATAAAATATTAGTAATCTTATTTAAAAAATTTTTATCTTCAATAGAAGGTAATTTTTTATTAATTTTATTTATTTTGTATAATAAATAAAATTCATTTTCATCAATTAATTGTATTTTACTTTCATTCCTTAGTTTATAAATTTTTTCTTCTATTATATTTTTTTTAAAAGAGTTTGGTATAAATTGTTTTTTGTTTATAGTTTTGATTTTAAGTTCACTAATTAAATCGTTAAAATCTATTTCCTCTGAAATTTTATTCTCTATTTCATCTATTTTTTTAAAAAAAAGTTCATTAAAATCATTTGATCCTGTTAAGCTACTAGGTGTTATCTTGGAATATGAAAAATCAATATATTCATCTTTTAAATTTTCATTATTTAACTCAATATATTTTTTAATTTCATCTAAGCTGAAATTTTCTTTTTTTTTATAAATAGGTTCTAAATTAATGTAATCAATTTCTAATTTTGCTGTTTCTTCTTTATAAATATTGTTTGTCATAAACGAAGGTGATTTTATTCCACCACCAATATAAACAAATAATTTTTTTTTCAGTTCACTATCTCTCAATTGTTCTTCAAATGCTGGTGCTGTTAAATTTTGTGATAATAAAAATTTTTCATATTTAGTTCTTGAAAATATACCCATTTCATCTACGAAATTTTTATTTTTTTTAATTTTATTTGCCAGAGATTTTTCAGATATCAAAATTTTTAAATCTTCTATTTCCATATTAAGTAATGTTATGGAAATCAACTCACTCAATAATTCTTCTAGTATTTTTTTGTCAATATTATCCTTAATGAAATTTTGATCAATATCAGAATTATTTAAATAATCGATAAAATTTTGAGTTGTAATATTATGCTTATTTATTTTAACTATATTGTTTGTATTTCCACTGCTGAAAACTCCACCCATGCCCCAAAAAATAAATGGTATAATTATTATTACCATCAATATTTTTGCAAATATTGTTTTTGAAAATTTTCTTATACTATTAAGCATTACTAACCTTTAAGTTATTGATCTATTAAAAACAAACCTATAGATTAATTTTTTCATTATGACAAATAAATATATGTACTTTATAGCTAATTGGAAAATGTTTGGCAGTCTAAAATCCCTTAAATCATTAAATAAAGTTATTAAATTTTCAAAATTTAATAAAATTAATAAATTTAAGTTAATTTACTGTCCACCGTATACTTTATTAAATCTTTTTTTTAAAAAGTTTATTAATTCTGAAATTGATATTGGGGGTCAAAATTGTCACCATGTAGATATAGATGGCCCTTATACTGGCTCTATTAATTCTAAAATGTTGAAAAATTTAGGTGCAAAATATGTTATCTTGGGTCATTCGGAAAATAGAATGAATGGAGAAAGCAATTCATTAATTAATAAAAAAATTAAATCATCTATTAAAAATGGTTTAAAAGTTATTTTCTGTATTGGTGAAACATTAGCTCAAAAAAAAAAAAAACTTACTAATAGAATTTTAGTAAATCAAATTGTTAATGCTTTGAAAGGCGTGAAAAAAAAGAATTGTATTTTGTTTGCTTATGAACCCGTGTGGTCTATTGGAACAGGAAAAATACCCACTAAAGAAGATTTAGAAAATAGTATAAATTTTATTAAAATTAAGTTAAAAAAAAAATATAAGCTTAAAAATCCAAAAGTTATATATGGTGGCTCTGTTAATGCTAAAAATATTACATATTTAAATAAAATAAATAGTATTGATGGTTTTTTAGTAGGCCTAGCATCTCAAAAAGCAAAAAATTTTATTGATATAGTAAAAAAAACCTTTAATTAACCCGTATGGAAAATATTTTATTAATACTTAATATAATATTTGCAATTATACTGGTGCTTTTGATTTTACTTCAAAAATCTGAAGGTGGTGCCTTAGGTATTGGTGTATCACAAGATAATTTTATGTTTTCAAGATCTGCTGGTGATTTTATGACAAAAGCTACAGCCTTTGTTGCTACATTATTTATTCTATGTAGTTTGAGCTTAACAATAATTTCAAGAGGAGATTTAAAGTCTGAAATATCAGTTATTGATAAAATTGAAGAAAGTTCAGATGAAACACCCGAAATTCCAGAAAATAAAAATTAATACTTTCTATTTTTAAAATAACTCTTTATAAGATAGTTCCATGGCGCGATATATATTTGTCACAGGCGGCGTGGTTTCTTCTTTAGGAAAAGGACTTTCATCAGCATCACTAGCCTATCTTTTACAATCTAGAGGATTTAAAGTTAGAATAAGAAAACTTGATCCATATTTAAATATTGATCCTGGAACAATGAGTCCATTCCAACATGGAGAAGTTTTTGTTACAGATGATGGTGCTGAGACTGATTTAGATTTGGGTCATTATGAAAGATTTTCTGGAATATCTGCAAAAAAATCTGATAATATTACAACAGGAAAAATTTATAGTGATGTATTAAAAAAAGAACGTAAAGGTGAATACTTAGGTAAAACAGTTCAGGTAATTCCCCATATTACAGATCGTATAAAAGAATTTATTAAAAAAGATCTCAGTAAAGAAGATTTTGTAATTTGTGAAATTGGAGGAACTGTTGGTGATATTGAAAGTTTACCATTTATAGAAGCTATCAGACAATTTTCAAATGATGTGGGTAAAAAAAATACATTATTTATTCACCTTACTTTAGTTCCATATATGAAAGCATCTAATGAAATTAAAACTAAACCAACACAACATTCAGTTAAAGAACTAAGAAGCATTGGTATTCAACCGGACATAATTATTTGTAGATCTGAAAGGCCGATACCCCTTGATCAAAGAAAAAAAATATCTTTATTCTGTAATGTTGACATAAAAAATGTGATCCAAACAATTGATGTAAAAACTATTTATGAGGCTCCAATAAGTTTTAATAATGAAAAATTAGATAAACAGGTAATTGAATATTTTAAGATTAAATCAAAAAAAAAAGTAAATTTAAATCCTTGGAAAAAAATTACAAAAATCATTCTTCATACAAAAAAATCATTAAATATAGCTATAATTGGTAAATATGTAAATTTACAAGATGCTTATAAATCTTTAGATGAGGCATTAACACATGGTGGAATTGATAACAATTTAAAAGTTAATCTTATTAGAATTGAGTCAGATAAATTAAAAATTTCTGACGTAAATAATAGCCTAAAAAATGTATCCGGTATTTTAATACCTGGAGGTTTTGGAAAAAGAGGTACAGAAGGAAAAATAGCTGCAATAAATTATTCTAGAAAAAACAAAATTCCATTCTTAGGAATTTGTTTTGGAATGCAAATGGCAATTATAGAATTTGCTAGAAATAAATTGAATATAAAAAAAGCAACTTCAAGTGAATTTGAATCTAGTGGTATACCTATTGTTGGCTTGATAGACGAATGGAATAAAGATGGAAAATTAATTAAAGGCACAGATAAAGACTTAGGTGGAACCATGAGATTGGGACTTTATGAGGCAAAATTAAAAGAAAATTCATTAATTAAAAAAATATATAAAACGAAATTTATTAAGGAGAGACATAGACATAGATATGAGGTTAATATCGCTTTTAAAGAACAATTTGAAAAAAACGGTATGCTATTTTCTGGTTTATCTCCAGACAATAAATTACCTGAGATAATTGAGCTTAAAAACCACCCTTGGTTTATTGGAGTACAATTTCATCCTGAATTTAAGTCTAGACCTTTAAAGCCACATCCTTTATTCTCATCTTTTATCAAAGCAGCAAAAAATCATAAATGAAAAGTATTACTGTAAATTGTGAAAATATAAAAATTTCAAATAATAAGAAAATTTGTTTAATAGCTGGGCCATGTCAGCTTGAAACTGAGCAACACGCTATGGATATGGCTGGCAAAATAAAAGAAATAAGCAATAAATTTAACATGGGTTTTATTTACAAAACTTCTTTTGATAAAGCAAATAGAACAAGCCTTAAAGGAAGAAGAGGAGCTGGACTTGATCAGTCTCTACCAGTATTTGATAAAATTAAGAAAGAATTACAAATTCCGATTTTAACTGATATTCATAACGCCGAACAATGTTTAATAGTGTCAAAACATGTTGATGTTTTACAGATACCAGCGTTCCTTTGTAGACAAACAGATTTATTAATTGCCGCAGCAAAAACAAAAAAAATTATTAACGTTAAAAAAGGTCAATTCTTAGCACCATGGGATATGGTAAATGTTACAAAAAAAATATCAGAATCTGGAAATAACAATATTTTAGTTACTGAAAGAGGTGCAAGCTTTGGGTATAATACGTTAGTTTCAGATATGAGATCCATACCTATTATGGCCAAAAATGGCTATCCAGTAATTTTTGATGCAACACATTCAGTTCAACAACCCGGAGGTCTTGGAGAAAAAAGTGGTGGTCAAAGAGAATTTGTTGAATATTTAGCAAGAGCAGCTGTTGCAGTTGGTGTAGCTGGAATTTTTATTGAAACACATCAAGATCCAGACAATGCTCCATCTGATGGACCTAATATGGTTCCTTTAGAAAAATTAGAAAATTTACTAAAACAGCTTTCTGAAATAGATACTTTAATTAAAAATAAATGAGTAAAATTTCTAAATTGATTGCTCGTCAAATTTTTGACAGTAGGGGAAACCCAACAATTGAAGCTGAAGTTTTTTCAAATAAGATTAGTGCATCTGCAATTTGTCCTTCTGGAGCATCTACGGGAACTTATGAGGCTTTTGAAAAAAGGGATATTAATAATAAAAAGTATTTAGGAAAGAGTGTTTTTAATGCAGTGAATCTTGTAAATAATAAAATTTCAAAAAAACTTAAAGGTCAAAATATTCATAATCAAAAAAGGATTGATACACTGCTCATAAATCTTGATGGCACAAAACAGAAAAGTAATCTAGGAGCAAATTCTATTTTAGCTGTTTCAATTGCTGTAAAAAAGCTTTCTGCAAAAATTAAAAAAATACCTTTATATAAGACTTTTTTGATTAAAAAAAATTTTCAGTTACCTTATCCTTTAATGAATATAATTAATGGAGGGGCTCATGCTGATAATGGTTTAAGAATACAAGAATTTATGATTAGACCAGATAAAGCTAATAATTTTTCGGAAGCATTAAGAATGTGTTTTATTATTATTCAAAATCTTAAAAATTTAATTAAGAAGAAAAAATTATCTACATCAGTTGGTGACGAAGGTGGATTTGCTCCAATGATAAACAACAATGAACAAGCGCTTGACTTAATTGTTGAATCTATTAAGAGATCAGGTTTTAAAAATGGAAAAGATGTTTCTATTTGTCTTGATATAGCTGCTAATGAATTAATGAAGGGAAAAAAATATTCAATACATTCAAAAAAATTTATATCTACTGAAAAATCAATAAAATTATATAAAAAAATTATTGATAAATACGAAATTAAATCCATTGAAGACCCATTTGGTGAAAATGATTGGAACTCATGGAATAAACTAATGAAAACCTTAAACAAAGTTCAAATAGTTGGTGACGATTTGTATGTTACTAATCTTGAAAGATTAAAATGGGGATATTTAAACAATTCTTCTAATGCAATTTTAATCAAACTTAATCAAATAGGGACAGTTTCCGAAACTTTAGAAGTAATTAAGTTTGCTCAAACAATTGGCTTTAAAACTATAATTTCACATAGATCTGGCGATAGTGAAGATACTTTTATAGCTGATCTTGCTGTTGGTACGAATTCTAACCAAATTAAAACTGGCTCTTTTGCACGATCAGAACGTGTTGCTAAATACAACCAGTTAATTCGAATAGAGGAAGAACTAGGAAAAAAAACAAAAATGAATAAGATTCATTAATGTTAGATAAAATAAAAAAAAACTATTTTTTACTTGTATCAACTTTTTTAATTTTATATTTTTTTTTTAATCTTTTAGATGGAGAAAGAGGTTTATTTTCTTTCGTTAAAAAAACTAATTTATTATCTGATTTAGAAAAACAAGAAATTCGTTTAACAAATGAAATTAATAATTTAAAATTTAAAAATTTATTATTAACAGATAAATTAGACCTTGATTATATAGAAATTCTTATAAGGCAAAAATTTTTTTTTGGTAAAAACGAAGAGATCCATTATATAATTAAAAATAATGACAATTAGACATCCTGAAAAAATAAAGAATCCTATCAACCCTATTAAAAATAAACCTAATTGGATAAAATCAAAAATCATAAATAGTAAAGAATTTTTCTTAACAAAAAATATAATTAACAGTAATAACTTAGTAACCGTATGTGAAGAAGCTAGATGTCCAAATATTACTGAGTGTTGGAGTAAAAGACATGCTACATTTATGATAATGGGAGATATATGCACAAGAGCATGTTCATTTTGCGATGTGAAAACTGGTAAACCAGGAAAGTTAGATCCTTTAGAACCAATTAAAATTTCTCAAGCTGTAAATAAACTTAACTTAAAACATGTAGTTATAACATCCGTTGATAGAGATGATCTTAATGATGGTGGTTCACACCATTTTTATGATGTTATAACAACTATAAAAAAAAATAACTTCAACACATCTGTTGAAGTTTTAACACCAGATTTTCTTAGAAAAGGAGATGCTTACAAAAAAGTTTTAGAATCTAATCCAGATGTTTTTAATCATAACATTGAAACGGTGCCTAGACTTTATTTAAAGGTAAGACCAGGTGCTAGATATTTTTCATCACTTGAACTTCTAAAAAATGCTAAAAAGATTAATAAAAAAGTTTTTACTAAATCTGGATTAATGGTTGGCTTGGGAGAAACAAAAATTGAAATAGTACAAGTTATGGACGATTTAAAATCAGCAGATGTAGATTTTTTGACTATCGGGCAGTATTTACAGCCATCAGTAAAACATCATCCTTTAGATAGATATTATCACCCTGATGAATTTAAAGAATTAGAAATTTTAGCTAAGTCAAAAGGATTTTTACTTGTGTCCTCCACACCATTAACAAGATCATCATATCATGCGGATGAAGATTTTGCTCTATTAAAAAAAAATAGATTTAAAAACTAAATGCCAAAAGGTTCAGTTAAGAGATTAATTGAATGTGATAAAAATCAACTCATTGATCTTGTACTTGATATTGAAAAATATCCTATTTTTGTTCCCTACTGTTTAAATTCAAAAATTCATGAAAAAAATGAAGATGGTGATTTAATCATAATTAAAGCTGATTTAACCATTGGTAAGGGACCAATAAAAGATACATATAAAAGCGATGTTCAATACAATAAGAAAAATAATTCTATTTATGTTACAAATATTGATGGTCCTCTTAAATATTTAGATAATAAATGGTATTTTAAAGATCATGAATGTGGCACAGAGGTTATTTTTGATATTAATTTTCAATTAAAAAATAAATTTTTAAATATTATTATGACCAAATTTTTTCAGCATGGAATAAATACGATAGCTGATGCTTTTCAAGAAAGAGCTAATAAATTATTTAATAATATCTAAAATTAAATTAAAAGATTTTCTTACAGTTATTTTTTGTATATAGGATCGTCCTTTATTTTGAAAAAAAAATTTTTCAATTTTAACTTTATTACCTTTTTTAATGCCAATATAAACTAATCCTATAGGTTTTTCTTTTGTTCCTCCTTTAGGCCCAGCAATACCAGTCACAGATAAAGCAATATTTGATTTACTAATTCTACTTAAATTCTTAACCATGGATAAGCAACATTCTTTACTTACAGATCCATATTTATTAATAATTTTTTTAGGAACTTTTAAAATGTTAATTTTAGTTTTATTGGAATATGTAATTAACCCAAAATCAAATACTTTAGAAGACCCACTTATCGATGTAATAGTACTTGAAAGCAATCCACCAGTACAAGATTCTGCAAAAGCTACTTTAAAATTTTTTTTTGTTAATAAATTTATTATTTTTTTTATTTTATTGTTCATGCTTAATAACCGAAACTATTACTTCACAAGCTATAGCTTTTTCTTTGCCTATAATACCTAATTTTTCAGTAGTTTTACCTTTAATATTTATTTGTGAAATAGATATTTCACATAATTTTGCAATGCAATTAATCATCTTTTTTTTATATTTTTTAATTTTTGGTTTTTGAGCAATTATATTAATATCAATATTATTAATTAAAAATTTTTTAATTTTTATTTCATAAATTATTTTTTTTAGTAAAATAGTAGATCTAATATTTTTAAATTTTTTACTTTTATCTGAAAATTTTTCTCCTATATCTTTCATGCCACAAGCACCTAAAATTGCGTCAGCTACAGCATGCAAAACAGGATCACCATCAGAGTGCCCTAATGTTCCTAAGAAAAAAGGAATTTTTATACCCCCTAAGTATAATTTTTTTTTAGGAACTAGTTTATGAACATCAAAACCAATTCCATATTTTAAAGAATTATTTTTTTTTATATCTGAGTTAATAGTTATTTTCTTATTATTAATTTCACCATTTATTAATTTAATTTTTTTCCCCGCTGAAATAAATAAGCTTGCATCATCTGTTATATTAGAACTATAATTTTTTTGAAGTTTATACAGCTCTTTATAATCAAATGCTTGAGGTGTTTGTGTTAGATAAACATTTTTTCTATTTAAATTTAAAATATAATTTTTACTCTTCAATTTAACAGAGTCATTTGTTTTTATTACTGGCACAACACATTTATTAAAGTTTAAACACTTGAGTAAATTATCAAGTAATTTTAAAGAAAAATTTGGTCTAGCAGCATCATGGATTAATATATTTTTCAAGTTATGTTTTTTTAAATATTTTAAGCCTTTATGAGCAGATTCAGCTCTAGTTTTTCCACCATTTATAATTTTTATATTTTTAATTTTGAGTTTTTTTATGAATTTGGTATGTTTCTTATTTATAATTACTAGGATTTTGTTAATTTTTTTATATTTTTTAGCTTTATCAATTGAGTGTTCTATAAGTGTTTTTCCCTTATACAAATGATAAGGTTTAGGGACTTTTGAATTAAATCTTTTACTTTCTCCAGCCGCTAGTATTATAAAACAATTATTCATGAATAAATTATATATTTAACTTATTTATTACATAATGATTAATTTAATCAAAAAAAATATTATTATAGTCTTAATTTTTATTATTACCTTATCAGTTGGTTTTATAACGTTTTTAACATTTATTGATAAAAGTTTTGTTGAACTTAATGATGATAATTTACAAATTCTATTAATTTGTAATGTATTATTACTATTATTGTTTTTTGTAATTATTTTTTTAGAAATTAAAAATTCACTTAAAAATGAGATTGGAATAACTGAAAGCAAAACTAATCGTAAATATATTGCATTTTTTTCATTATTTACTTTAATACCTTCATTATTAATTTCTATTTTTTCACTTTTTTTGTTTTCCTTTGCTCTAGAAAAATACTTTGATAAAAAAATAACAACAGCAGTTAATAATTCTTATGAACTTGCAAAAAACTATATTTATGAGGTAAGAAATAAAATTGATACTGATATAATTTTAATTGCTTTTGATTTAAATAAAAGTTTAAATTTTTTATCAAATAATCCAAATGAATTTGAACGTTTTTTAAAAGCACAAAAAATAATTAGAGATGTAGATGAAATCCATATATTAAATATTAAAGGTAATTTACTTTTTTCGACATTAGAAAATGTTAAAAAATTTATTCCGCCTGATGATAAGGCTTTTAAATTAGTGCTTAATGATGACCGCCCCTTAAAAATAATTAATGCTTTTGAAAATCAATCTGCTGCATTAATCAAACTAACTAATAATAATTATCTATATATAGTTAAATTTTTAGATAAAAAAATCTCAAAGTATTTAACAGAATCTGAAGAAGCTTTAAATTTTTACTATAGAGTCGAAAATAAAAGAACAGGTATCAAAATTTCGTTTATATTAATTTATACAATTATTGTAACACTTTTACTTTTTTTATCAATTACTATTGCAATTAAATTTTCTTCAAGATTTTTTACATCCATAGGAAACTTAATTTCTGCTTCATTTAAAATATCGAAAGGAAATCTTGATATTAAAGTTCCTGAAATTGAAACAGATAAAGAGTTAGAAATATTAAACAAAAATTTCAACTTAATGATTGATCAACTTAAAACGCAACAGGAAAAATTAATTATTAATGAACGGCATGAAGCTTGGGAAGTTGTAGCAAGAAAATTAGCACATGAAATTAAAAATCCATTAACACCAATTCAATTAACTATAGATAGTTTAAAAACCAAGTATGCATCAATGATTAAAAAACCTGAAGTTAGTAGTTTTAACGAATATCTAAAAATTATTCTTAAGCAAGTAAAACAAATTGAAAGTTTGGTAAATGAGTTTTCAGATTTTGCAAGAATGCCAAAGCCTGCTCCAAAAAAAAATAATTTAATTGAAATTATCAAAAATAATATAAATTTATTAAACGAGTTAGATAAGTCTATCAACATAACGTTAAATCACTCAAATAAAGTATTATTTTTAGTTTGTGATTATGAACAAATTGATCGTGTTTTTTTAAATTTAATTAAAAATTCTATAGAAAGTATCCAAGAAAAGCTCCAAAAAACCCCTAATTTTCAACCAAAAATTAATATAGTAATAACTTTAAATAATGATTATATAAAAGTTATTATTAAAGATAATGGTATTGGCTTCACTAAAAATAATTTAAAAAATATTATTAAACCTTATTATACAACTAAATCAAAAGGAACAGGCCTTGGATTGTCAATAGTTACTAAAATAATTTATGATCATAATGGAACTATTAAGTTTTTATCAGAAAATAATGGAGCATTAGTAGAAATAGCTTTGCCAAAAAATGTCAGCTGAAATTTTAATAATTGATGATAATCCGGATATAAGATCAATCCTAAGTGACCTTATAAACGAAGCTGGTTATAAAACTCGAGTTGCTGCGAATTATAATCAAGCATTGAATGAAATAGATAAAAAATTACCTGATGTAGCTATAATTGATGTTAAATTGGATAAAGGAGACAATGATGGTATTGAACTCTTGTCACACATAAAAAGTAAAAATAAGAATATACCAGTTATAATTATTTCCGGTCACGCAAATATAGAAATGGCAGTTAAATCTCTTAAATCAGGTGCTTTTGAATTTATACAAAAACCATTTGATAGAGATAGACTAATGAATTTCATAAATAGAGCCATAGAAAATTATACACTTAAGAGTGAAAATCAAAGTTTACAATCTCAATTATTCCACTCTTATGAACTGATAGGCTCAAGTGCAAATGTAATAAAAATTAAAGACCAGATAAAAAAAATTTCAACAGCAGAAAGTAGAGTTTTAATTAGTGGACCAACTGGATCAGGAAAAGAACTCGTTGCAAGGAAAATTCATAAAGGTTCATCAAGAAAAGAAAAACCTTTTGTTATTCTTAATGGAGCTTTACTTGATGCCAAAACATACGAAAAAGAATTATTTGGAGAAGAAAAAAATAATGGATCTATTTCATATGGTGTTTTAGAAAGAGCATCTAAAGGTACGTTATTAATAGATGATGTTACAGAAATACCATTGGAAACACAATCTAAAATATTAAGAGTTCTTACAGATCAAAAATTTAAAAGAATTAATGGTAATCATGATATTAAAGTTGATGTAAGAGTTTTTTGTTCATCAAGCAAAGATTTAAAAAAAGAAATTAAGTTAGGAAATTTTAGAGAAGATCTTTTTCACAGATTGAATGTTTTTCAAATAGAAATAGAAGCATTAAAAAAAAGAGTTGATGATATTCCTTTATTAACAAACTATTTTGTTAAAAAAATATTTAAAACATATAATCTAAAAGAATTCGATTTAAAACAGAATATGGATTACTTGATTAATTATGATTGGCCTGGCAATGTTAGAGAACTTAGAAATTTAGTAGAAAGAATAGCAATTTTATCTCCAAATAATGATAAAACATTGAATATTATTAAAGAATCTTTAAAGCCAAACGATAAAGAGATTTTTTCAATAAATGATACACTTTCAATTCCTCTTAGAGAAGCAAGGGAAAATTTTGAAAAAGAATATTTGACTACCCAATTAAAAAAATTTAGTGGAAATATTTCTCAAACAGCAAAATTTGTTGGTATGGAAAGATCAGCTTTACATAGAAAATTAAAAATATTAGGTGTTAAAGATTTAAATTAATGAATATTATTATTTGTGGAGCGGGTAGAGTTGGTTATACAATAGCAAAACTATTATCTGAACAAAACCACTCGATTACACTAATTGACCAATCTAGTGAAGACATACAAAGAATTAATGATTCTTTGGATGTTAAATCAATAGTTGGTAAAGCTACATATCCTTCAGTTCTTGAAAAAGCTAACGCAAAGGATGCTGATATGATAATTGCTGTTACTACAAATGATGAAATTAATATGCTTATTTGTCAAATAGCTTATTCAGTTTTTAATATTCCTAAAAAAATTGCAAGAATAAGATCACAAAAATATCTAGAGCCAAAATTTTCAAAAATTTATAATAAAGAAAATTTACCAATTGATGTGATAATTTCTCCAGAAATTGAAATAGCAAAATCTCTGCAAAGAAAATTAGAAGCACCAGGTGCTCTCGACAATGTTCCTTTTGCAGAAAATAGAATTAGACTGTTAGAAATTTTAATTAATGAAAACTGTCCATTAATAAATACACCTCTTAATGAAATTACAAAGAAATTTCCAAAATTAGAAGCAAACATACTAGGAGTTATAAGAAAAGAAAAATTTTATATTCTTAAAAAAAATGATGTAATAAAAAAAGAAGATAAAGCTTATGTAATAATTAATTCTGAACAAATGGCTCAAACGTTAGCTGCATTTGGACATGAAGAAAAAATATCATCTAAAATACTTATAATCGGTGGGGGAAACATAGGATTTCATCTTGCTAAAAATATTGAGCAATCTTTTGACTCAGCTAGAGTTAAAATTATTGAAATAAATAAAGAAAGAGCTGAGTTTATTGCTAATGAATTAAATAATTCAATAATTATAAATGGTGACGCATTAGATGAAGATGTTCTAGCTGAAGCTAACTTAAGTGAGATTGAAACTGTTCTTGCTCTAACAAATGATGATGAAAATAATTTAATGGCTAGTGTATTAGTTGAAAAATTTTCAAAAGATAAAAGAACAATGGCATTAATTAATAAACAAAATTATTCATTACTTCAATCTTCATTAAAGATTGACGATTTAATAGATCCAAGAATGAATACTGTATCTAGTATTTTAAAACACGTTCATAAGGGAACCATACAAACAGCGTACACAATATTAAATGGTGAGTATGAAGTAATTGAAGCTGAAATTATTGAATCTTCAGAATTGATTAACAAAGAACTTAAAAATTCAAATTTACCAGATGAAATAAGGATAGGGGCGATTTTAAGAAATAAAGAAATAATTATTCCAAGATCTAACTTTGTTTTTAAAGAAGATGATATAGTAGTTTTTTTAGCAAAAAGAAATCAAATTTCTATAGTGGAAAATATGTTTAGTTTAACTTCATTTTAATAAAATTTAATGACCAGATTTAGTTTATTTTTTATTGGGTTATTTTCTATATCAATATCATTATTGTCATTTTTAAATATAATTTATTCTTACTACTTTAATCTATACTTAAACTTAAATAGTTATATTTACTCTTTAGTAATCTCTTTTTTTTTTGGGTTCCTTTTTTTGTTTATAAAAAAAAAAACTCTTAAAATAACAATATATCAAAAAATTATTTCTGTTATTACTGGATATCTTTTTTTACCAATTTTAATTTCAATTCCGTATTATTTAAGTATTTACAATGTTTCTTTTTTAGATTCATACTTTGAGGCAATATCAGGATTTACTTCAACTGGATTTTCTATTTTTAATAATATTAAACATCTTGATGAAAGTATCATATTATGGAGATCTTCATCACAATGGTTAGGTGGACTTTATTTTTTATTTTCTATAATTCTTCTTATAGATATATTTGATGTTAACTTTAAAAAATCACTTACAAATTTTTTATCATTTAATACTTCAGAGTCGTTAAAACAATATTTTAAAATTTTTATATTATATTCATCACTTACATTTTTTATATTTATAATTTTATGTATTTTTGATATTCGAATTTTTAATTCATTTAATTTGTCATTAACTATTATTTCTTCTGGAGGTTTTTTGCCTGTTAATAGTTTATCAGAAATAATAAACACCCAAACAAAAGAATTTGTTTTATCTATGTTAATGTTGCTGTCTTTCTTTAGTCTTTTTCTAACATATAATTTAATTTCTATTAAAAAAAATATTAATTTTTATCAAGAAGATTTTTATTTATTATCTTATTTAATTTTTGCTGCCATAATAATTTATTTCTTAGGTAGTTTTAATAATAATTTTAGTACAATTTTTTTATCTTTAGCAAGCAGTGTTTCTAACATAGGATTTACCTTAGATGGATCTTACCAAGATATTTCTTTTGTATTCTTGATTTTAACTATTATAGGAGGATCTTTTTTTTCTACTAGTTCTGGTATACGTTTTGTTAAGTTATATTCATTATTTATTTTTGCTGTTAATGAACTGATGTCCCATTCTAAACCGAAGCATGTTTTTATCACAAAACTTAAATTTTCTAATTCAAAGTTTGAAGTAGTTGAAGTTAATAAATTTTTTTTAACTGTACTTATGTTTTTAATTTCATTAACTTTCTTATCATTTTTATTATCTATTACAGGTATAAACTTTGAAAATTCATTCAAATTATCAATTTTAACTTTGATGAATACAGTAAATTCTTCTATGTATGGTATAGATTCATTTAATTTTCAAAGTTTACACTCTTATACAAAGTACTTTTTTATACTTTTTATGATTATCGGTAGGGTTGAATTATTAACTTTATTGATAATTATTAAAAAATTTTTCTTTAAAAATTAATTTGATACTATAAGTACTTAATTGTCATTGCGCTCTTAGCTCAGTTGGATAGAGCATCGGTTTTCTAAACCGAGGGTCGAAGGTTCGAATCCTTCAGAGCGCGCCAATAAATATTATTTTGAATAACCATATTTTTTAAGTCTAATATCGCCAGTTCTAGCATGAGCTTCCATTCCTTCGTATCTAGAAATTCTAGCACAAGCTACTCCAACTGTTTTAGTAGACATCAATGATCAACTTACGACAATGAATGTTAGGGTAGGAAGTGGTGCAGACAATATAGAAATTTAATTTTTAAAAAACTAGTAAGTTTTAGAACCCTCTTTTTTGGAAGGAGCCTTCATTTCACTAATTATTGATTTTGCACCGGTACTTATTGATCTATGGTCAGATCCAACAGTTACTAAATCAAATCCTTTATCTATCATTTTTAATGCGTATTCGGTTGACCCATTATGTATAGCTGCAAATATATTATGTTTTTTTGCAGTTTCTAGTATTCTGCAAATTTCAGAATAAGCCTTTGTACTATCAGGTTTATCAAAACCTGGTTCTTCTCCAATTGCTATACTTAAATCAGCTGGCCCAATATATATTCCACTAAGATCTGGTGTAGCCATTATTTCATCAAGTTTTTCTAATGATTCTTTAGTTTCTATCATTGCAAATTTAAGTATCTCATCATTTGCATGTTTTGGATAATCTGAACCTCCATAAAGAAAACCTCTAACTGGTCCAAAACTTCTATAACCATGAGGAGGGTACATACAAGCTTGAACAAAGTTTTTAGCTTCTTTTTTATTACTTACCATTGGGCAAATTACTCCATAGCAACCTGCATCTAAAATTTTCATTATTTGACCTGGTTCATTCCAATTAACTCTTACTAAGGGTGTTACGTCAGTTGCTGATATCGTCTGTATCATTGGTAAAGCATTAGTATAATCAATTAAGCCATGCTGCATATCGACTGTAAGTGAATCCCACCCCTCATGTGCCATTACTTCAGTTGAAACTGTACTAGGAATTTGTAACCAGCCATTAATAACAGGTTTGCCATCCATCATCATTTGTTTAATTTTATTTTTTCTCATTAAAAATAATTTTTTACGTTTAAATTTATAAGTTATTACAATTTTATAATACTAAATTATTTAGAATAAAAATATTTTTTATTTTATGTAATATTTAGTACTTCATTAACCTTTCACAGCACCTGCCGTTAAACCACTTATCACTTGTTTTTGAAAAAACATTATTAGTAAAAATAAAGGTGCTGTCGCAGAAACAACAGCCGAAACTGCCCACATTAAATTACCTTCATGCTGATTTGTACCAAGATAACTCTGTATTTTAGGCACCATAGTATGGTTTTCTTGATTTAATAATAATGCTGTGACTGTAAAATCATTATAAGCCAACATTAGACTAAATAGACCTGCAGTAATAACACCTGGCCACATCACAGGCATTATAATATGCCTAAAAGTCTGAAAGTAGCTACATCCATCTATTAGTGCGCTCTCATCTAGCTCTTTAGGAACTGTTTTAAAAAATGAGTAAAGAAGCCAAAGTGTAAAAGGTTGGTTAATTGCAATCAAAACAACAATTGTTGTCGGTAGAATTCCCCAAATTTGTAATTGAAAAAATGGAAATAAATAACCAGAAACTAAAGTTATATGAGGCATTGCTCTAAATATTAAAGCAGCTATTAAAATCCAAAATGCATAATTTTTAGTAGATCTAGATAAAGCATAAGCTCCCAAAGTTCCTAAAAACAATGAGATTGATACAACGCTTACAGTTACAATAATTGTATTTCTTGAAGCTTTCCAAAACTCACCTTCAAACCAAGCACCACTATAAGCTTGGATTGTAAAACTTTTTCCAGTTTCTATTAATGTGTTAAAGGCTGTTATAGCATACCACCAATCAGCTCTTGAAAAAAAGTCTGCTCTAACTTTGAACGATCCCCAGAAAGTCCAAATAAACGGAAAACAGGCAATCAATAACCAAAACACAATAAACGTTGTATTAAAAATTTTTAAACTATTTGATTTTTTATCTAATCCATTTTCCATAATTATCTAACTGTTCTAAATTCTCTCCAAGTTCTAATTAAAACTGGTGCAAGTATTATTGCTATCCCTATTATTGTCATAATAGAAGTTGCTGCAGCAGACCCAAATAAAATAACCTCTTCATTAACCAGGTTATCATAAATCAACCAAGATAATGATTGAGCACTACCCTGAGCACTAAATCCAATAATAGGCTCGAATACTCTAAAATTATCCATTAAAGAAATTAAAGCAACAAAAGTTACCACAGGATATATGTGTGGTAAAACTATATGCTTAACTCTTTGAAATCTTGAAGCGCCATCTATAATAGATGCCTCTAATGGTTCTTGAGGTACAGTCTGTAAGGCAGCATAAAATACAACAAAAGCAAAAGGTGAGTGGTGCCAAATTCCATAAATTATAATTGTAATCCATGTGAGTGATTTTGAAGATTTTACTGATAGATATGGATCGTTCATCAATATCTGTAAATTTGCTCCAATAATTCCCTCTGCATCTACCATCCAAAATAAAACTAACGAACCAACCAAAGGTGTTACGATCATTGGTAAAATTGTTCCAAAGATTAATGTTCCTCTTATTTTTCTGGATACTGAATTGAGACTTAAAGCAATTATAAAACCCAACAAAAGAACACAGGGGGTTACAATTATGCAGTAGGTTAAGGTGAAAATTAAAGCTTTATAAAATGGAAGATTAGTAACTTTGCCTACAAATTCTCCAATAGAATTACTTTCTTCCCATAATTCTGATAGCTCATCAAATGCTAAATGATTTCTATCTATATAAGTCCCAAATCCATTAAATTTTCCAAGAGGTTTTTCTTCTCTAATTTTTGAGGATGCTTCTTGATCAATTTGAACTGAAACTTTACAACCAAATGGATCACATTTTTTAACTTCTTTTAATATTTGATCGTGCTGAGCGTAAAAAGATTGAACACCAGTTGAAATAATTGGTAGGCCAATGAATAAAATCATTGCTAAACCAGCAGGTAGGAAAAACCAAAAAAAACTTTTATTAGGCATGAATTTTACTTAAGTGGGGATTAAATCCCCACTTAATAATACTTAGACTTTATAGAAAACCTTGTTCTTTTGCTTTACTGATATAAGCAGCCTCAACATCTTTTAATGCTTGCTCTGCTGTTTCATTGCCTTGCAAAAATTCAACAATTTCATTACCCAAAGCTCCATGCATTAATCCCATTTGAGGTAACATTGGATAAGGTTTTGCTCCCATTTCAACAGCTTTAATAACACCAACGGATTTTGGACCTGGTACAAAACCTTCAATTAACCAAACAGCTTGATCAGCTGCTTTTGCTACCATCTCTTTTGATGAAGCTGCGTATGCCATTGCTCTAAAAGAAGCTTCTGCATCAGCATCAGTTCTATTTTTTGCAAGAGTAAAACCATCCCACCATAATGTTGTAGCAGGAATATTTCCACCACCAACGGTAGCAGGAGCAACCAATTTAGTTGCAGCAGTAATTTTTGCATCACCTTCTGCATCTAATAATGTTCCAGCTCTTGAAGCCCATAAAGTCATTATGGCAACATTTCCAGCTTCCCATTCAACTTTAATTGCCTCACTATCATGTGTTAGAAAATCAGGATTACTTAAATCAGCTAATTTTTTAAGCATGTTTAGTGTTGCTACACCTTTAGCATTATTAATACTAGGCGTTGCTGTACCAGATTTAAAGAATTCTCCACCATGTCCAATGTACATGTTTACAAATTCTTCAGCTAAGTTCCAGCCTGCTTTATAAGCAGCAGCATAAGGGTATTTCATTTTTCCAGCAGCTCTAATTTTTTCAGAAGCTGCAACAACTTCTTCATAAGTTTTTGGAGTAGAAATACCATGTTGTTTTAACACATCTGTTCTTATGTATAAATGTTGTGCATTAGCCATAAAAGCTACAGCCATAACTTTTCCATCAATTGTAATTAATTGAGATTCTTGAATGCCTTTTCCATATTTTTTAACAAGATCATTCATTGGTCTAATTAAACCACCATTCATTAATGGTACTAATGAACTGTTAGCTGCAACTCTAACAGAAAATTCTGAAGGGTTTGCAGTTAGTGCAGGCACAGCAATTTTATTATGTTCTGCTGAGTGTGTTACTTTAAATTCAGCTTTTCCTTTACATTCTTTTGCTGTCTCAACAAGAGTTCTTAATGCTGGAAAATCATTTGCTAAAATATTGATTGATCCAGATTTAATATTACAGTCTGCATTTGCATAAGTACTAAAGAGTAAAAATGATAATGCGATTAATATTTTCTTCATATTATAACCTTTCTTTGATTTAATAGTTTTAACGATATCAAATACCGATATGTATTTACTAGGACATTTTGGCGCTTTTTTTAATTTTTTTAAAGAAAAAAATTAAATTATTTTTGAAGCTAATTCAGCACCAATTACAAGAGACTCAAGTTTTTTATAGACAATATTCTCGTCAACATTACCAAAACCAGCAAAAGTACTAAAGCCACAATCTGTACCAGCCATTAATTGTTCTCGATCTACAACTTTTG
>Ga0315339_1000443_pt1 | contig 52427 bp, 45 predicted proteins | sample ASW17metaG_FD_204514 | JGI IMG/M metagenome (GOLD analysis project Ga0315339, IMG submission 204514) | Ammonia-oxidizing marine archaeal communities from Pacific Ocean, United States - ASW #17 | ecosystem: Environmental > Aquatic > Marine > Oceanic | place: USA: California | collected 2016-12-05 | reverse complement strand
CGACGCCGCCGGTGCTGGGTTAGAAGGGACACCCCTCGGTTACTCTGTGGGGCGCTGGGACGGCGATACGTTGGTCGTCGACACCACTCAAGTCGATTTTCCCTACATCGATCCGTATGGCACACCCCAATCGGATCAGGCAACCTATCATGAGACGTTCACGTTGGCGGAGACTGGCGACGTCTTGAATTATGCGCTGACCGTCACAGACCCGGTGATGTTTGTGGAGCCGTTCACGCTTGAACGGCCCAGGGAATGGACGCCCGGCGTGGAGTTGGTGCCCTTCAACTGCATCTCGGAATGGGCTGAAGGTTAGCGGAGGATTGCCCGCGCCACTGTGCGGTAGTTAACTGTTTCTGCGGGATGCTACTGTGCGCCGCGGCGCCGACGGCACGGCATTCAACGGGAACCTCGCCGGGCGCCTGAGCGCGCGGATGAGGCGGTGGATGCCGATCCAACTGCCCGACAGCGCCCCAGCCGTGACGCCTAGCATCAGCGGCCACATCAGGAGATCCCAGATGGGACGGCTCCGGATCAACCTTGAGAAATCTCCGCGATGAAGCGCGTTAAAAATCCAGCGTAGCCAGCGGCGCTCCCTATCCACCGCGAAATTTAGCTCACCGCTGACGCTGTCGAGGTATAGCCGTTCGCCGTCGTCGTACTGGATCCTGTAGACGGGGAAGTGGCGAACGTTGTGGTGACTGAAGTAGTAGGTGTCGCCTACATTGATCCAGCCGGCTTCGCGGACCGGTACTTCAGGTCGCATAATCTTTCCGGCGTTGTCAAAGAAAGATTCAGGGAGTGGATCGTCCGTCAAGGTATCACTGTTGAGCCGAATGCGTACGCCCTGGGCATCCGACGCGACAAAATTGAGTCTCCCGCCTACAACGGAACCCTCAAGGCGGACCGTAAAGGCCGGTATGTACGTGCCCGGGAGCGTGAGAACGAAATCACTCGCTTGCTCAAAGTCGAGCGTCGTGCCCCGCAGGCGTTGGTTCTCTGAGAAGAAGTCGCGGCCTTCCAGTGCCCCCCAGGGGTTCACAGAGAAGAGCCCGCTAACGAGCCACGTTAGAGTGAACAGTCCGAAGGTCAGTCCCGCGTAATGGTGCCAAAGGCCCCAGCCCCGATAAGGGGACTTCCGGCCGTTACGCCGTGTCCTGAACTGGCGCAGCCCGATGTAGATGCCAATTACGGTGAGGAACAGGCTAACGATTGTGAGCCAGATGACCGTCTGCAGCCAGACGTAGGTGTGCTGGCGAAGGACCGTCGGGTAAAGCCAGTGAGGGACAGCGCCTATCCAGTTCCAGAAGCGTGTCCCGGCCGTCGTCATCTGCACGATCTCTCCAGTGGTACTGGAGACGTAGAACTCTGTACGCTGGGAATCGTTCATTGCGAAGTGATACAGAGGGCGATGTGTTTGATAGCCTGCGTAGACCGTCCATTGATCCTGTTCGATTGCGCCCAGTAACTCCGGTTGTCCCTCAAGCCTGAATCCCTTCGCGGCGATGGCCGCGATCGCCTCTGCCTCGTTTTCGAAGAAGCTTCCCAGGTACTCTCCGTTTTCCAGATCGATCACGTACTGGTAACGGCCGTCCAGAAGGCGCAGCACGGGGCGTCCCTCGAGCATCTCGATGCGAAAACGATCTAGCGTGATGTCGCTGAAATCGTCGGGTACTTGGCAGCACCCTTCGAGCGCCAGCGGCTGGAGTCCGGCTAAACGCTCCTCTGCGGTCAGGTCCGGATACTGCACGTACATCATCACGAATCCGGACAGGCACCAGATTGTGATCACCATTCCTAGGGCGATGCCTAGATAACGGTGTATTAGAAAGAGCAGTCTGATCATAGGTCCCCAAGAATAGACCACCGATCCGCGGCGGGCGAGTCAGATCTTTCCCGTATGCAGCGTTGCCGGCTTGCCTCTAGAATGATTATTGACTCTTCCTGGGTTCGAGCTGATTTGCATCGCCCTTCGGAGTCTGTTTTCCAACGAGGTGTCGTTTTTCTCGAACGGATTAAACTCTACTTTTTGCAATAAAAACAAATAGGTGCAAACTGTTTATTAACCGTTATGGATAGGCTAAGGTGGCACGCGGCGCGCAGCAGTTGATATGAAAGACATCGAGAGCATCACAGGAGAGGCCGAAAAGATAGCCGAGAGTGGGATTCTCGGCCGTTCTCGCACCTACGGGCGGCTTCTTGCCTATCTCGTTCGGCGCTCTGAGGACGGCGATCGTCCCAAGGAGATCGAGATCGCCATCGATGTTTTCGATAAGGGGAGCGATTTCAACCCGAATCAGGATTCCCTGGTTCGCGTCTATGTTCACAATCTTCGTCAGAAACTGGACAAATATTACGCTAAGCACCCGGATAGCGATGGTATGCGGTTGGCGATTCCCAAGGGGGAGTACCGCCTTGCCTTTGTCCCCGACACCCCGGCTGTCCAAGGAAGGGGCGTTTCCAATATGCCGCCGCTATGGCTAAGCGTAGTTGCCGCGTTGCTGGTGCTAAATCTCGCGGCGGTGCTTGTTTTCGAATGGGGCTCGGTGCCGGCTGGGAATTATGAGGAGGTCGCGAGTTCCCCGGTGTGGGAGGACATCTTGGGTGAGGAGTTTCCGCTGCTGGTGGTTGTGGGAGACTATTATATTTTCGGCGAGCTTGATGAGGCTGGTAACGTGAGCCGTCTCGTGCGGGAGTTCGACGTCAATTCAAGCGACGATCTGGATGACCTTTTTGTTTACGAGCCGGATCTGCAGGCGAATTACCTGGATCTGGATCTTACTTATTTGCCCCAAGGCAGCGCCTTTGCGCTCAAGGACTTGCTCCGGGTCGTCTACACTTCGAACAAGCCCGTTCGGGTGACGTCCATGTCGGAGCTTCGAGTGGCCGACCTCAAGTCTCACGACATACTCTATGTCGGCTACATCAGTGCGTTAGGCACGCTCATGGATTTCGTATTCGCATCCTCGGGTTTGCGCGTGGGCGAGAGCTACGACGAACTCCTGAATTGGCGGACGGGGGAGTATTTCACCAGCGGTGCTGGGCTTCCCGAGCAAGGTAACTATCAGGACTATGGCCTCATCTCCACTTTCCCTGGGCCCGACGGCAACCAGTTCTTGATCGTTTCGGGCACCCGTGACTCAGGCGTCATGCATACGGCACAGGTGCTCAGCGCTCCTGCCGATATCGCCACGTTGGAGCAGGCACTGGCTCTCGGTTCGGAGCCGGGCCCGCCGGCGTTCGAGGCGCTCTACGAGGTCACCGGGTTCGATCGCATGAACCTTGACGCTATGGTGGTCTACTTATCCTCCCTAGATTATGGCCAGATTTGGGGCGGTGAGCTTACCGCTCGTTAGCCTGCTACTAGCATCTATTCCGACCGAATTAGAGCGAGTCTGCTGCGTGGACACTTGCTTGGAAAGCAGGTGCAGGTGTTCGTGTCGAAGTGCACCGTGGGTTCGAATCCCGTTTGCTCCGTCCCCGCCACGCCGAAAAAAGCCTCTTCGGCGTTCTTGTCACTAGACTACAAGCCCACGAGCGCTAGAAGCGCTGCAGGGTAGGTTTGGCGAGCTTCAGCGTAGATCGGCTCAGCTATTGCGACAAACTCGGCCCGCTGCTCTGCAGTGAGATCAACGACTTCACCACCGGTAGCCTCGATGAGCCTCCGCGCGTCCATTTCCTCACGGTCGTGCACCTCGCGTTGCAGCCGGACGGCGTCGGCAACGGCTGCGCGCATCTCCTCCTGCAGATCTGCCGGCCAGGCGTCGAAACGTTCCCGATTGACGAAGATCGGGCGTGACAAATACGAATGCGCCGTCGTCGTGTAGTAGCGTTGAACGTCATGGATACCATAGCTCACGACGTTCTCAAACGGATTTTCCTGACCGTCAACCGTGCCTGCTGCCATGAGTGGGATAGTTTCGGGCAATTGCAGCACGGGGCCCGCCGCGCCCAGAAGCTCGAACAGGCGCAACTGGCTGAGATGTGGGCGAATACGGAGACCACGCGCATCAGCCGGTGTGCGCACGGGCCGTACGCTGTTCGAGATGTGGCGCAAACCATTCTCGAAGAAACCGAGGACGCGATAGTTCGTCTCTGACTCGATCTGCGCGGCGGCCGCTGCACCGAGCGGGCCGTCCATGACGGCCCGCGCACTGGCCTCGTCCGGAAAAAGAAACGGCAACGCGGCGATGTTGAGCGCGGCAACCTGGTTCGCCATCGACAGATAGCCAAGGGTGACGAGGCCTGTGTCGACGAGCCACAGCAACGAGTTTCCGGCCGGGAAGCCGATATCGATGACGTTGTAGACGTAGCGCACCTCGGCGGCATCACCGAAGCGTGCTTCGAGCCGCTCGCCGATCAGATCCAGGCCCCTGCCGAAGCTGGATTCCGCCGGAGCATAGCCGCCGAGAATAATGAGCTCCGTACCGCGTCTCTGTGCCCGCGCGACGTTCAACCCGGCGTCAATCACCGAACCACCTGCGCTGAGCGCCACCGTGGATTTTAGAAACTGTCGTCGTAACATCAGGCTTCTCCAGCATCGGCTTTTCGGCGTCAGGTTGAGCAAACACCGCACGCTATCGTCCTCGTTGCCCTCCAGCACCAAGATAGCGCCTTCCGGACCCTCGACGATACTGCGGATCTTATTGGGGCAGGATATCTAGAAACCGTGGCGCTCTCAATTTCGAGGGGGAGAGTGAACGCCATCCGACTTGGAAAAGTTCCAAGTACGTCGCACGAGGACATGGAAGACGATTTCGCAGTAGACTCCCTGCATCGCTACATTACACCTCAATAGGGATAATTCTTCCTATAAAATATTATGTCTATGCTATCTAAAAGTTCTCCAATCACATTTCAGGACAAGTTACCTAAAGAGGTAGATGTTGTGATAATTGGAGCGGGAATCATTGGCATTTTTACCGCATGGTTCCTTATGAAAGATGGCCTTTCAGTGCTCGTCTGTGAAAAAGGTCGAGTCGGTGGCGAACAGTCGACCCGCAATTGGGGGTGGGTGCGGCAAATGGGTCGGGATGAAGCAGAACTACCCATTGTTACGGAATCGTTAAATATTTGGGACAGTCTTGCTGATGAGATTGGTGAGGATATTGGTTTTACCAGGAAAGGATTATTGTTTCTGGCGGAGAATGAAAAAGATCAAAAAAGATTTGAAAAATGGATGGAAGTTGCAAAACGACATCAGCTTGATACTCGAATCTTAAGTGCCGCGGAATTAGGAAAAAAAATAAACCACACTGAGCATAGATGGAAGTGTGCAATGTACACCCCAAGCGATGGGAGATCGGAACCCTTTATTACCGTTCCTGCAATTGCTCGAGCAGCTCAGCGGGCAGGCATTAGAATTCTTGAAAATTGTGCTGTGCGCACAATAGAAACTCAAGCAGGTATGGTATCGGGCGTTATTACGGAGCTTGGCACTGTCCGCGCGAATGCGGTGGTCTGTGCTGGTGGTGCCTGGTCCTCCGCATTCCTCGCTAATCTTGGCGTGACCTTCCCACAATTGCTGGTGAAAGGCACGGTAGTACGAACCAGTGCCGTTTCAGAGGGGTACGCCGGTGGTGCTGGGTCATCTAAATTCTCTTTCAGACGTCGCCAAGATGGTGGTTACACACTATCGTTAGGAGATTACCTAGACCATTCCCTATGTGCCGATAGTTTTCGATATCTCACCGATTTTTTACCGGCACTGAAGATGACGTGGTCCGGCACAAGAGTTCGTTTCGACGACGGCCTGCTCAAAAGCCTATTCCCTATGCGTAAGTGGGAGGGAGACGAAGTTACTCCTTTTGAGAAGACAAGGGTGCTCAATCCGAAACCCAATCCGCGGGTCGTCAGAAAAATTCAGAAAATTATGGCAAGCAATCTACCTATATTGGCAAAAACACAAATCGAAGAGGCCTGGGCCGGAATGATTGATGCCCCGCCGGACTTTGTGCCCGTAATGGACGAAATCTCAAATTATAGAAATCTGTTTCTCGCGTCTGGTTTTAGTGGGCACGGTTTTGGAATCGGTCCGGGTGCCGGAAAAGTTATGGCAGCTTTGGTTCAAGGTAAGCAAAGAGATTTCGATCTTAGCCGATTTCGATTTTCTCGATTCAGTGATGGCAGTTCTCTCGCCCTCGGTCCGGCACTCTGAGATATTAACGCTGGCGTCTAAACACAAGACTAAGGTTATTCGCTGGCATTTCGACCACAGCATCTAAAAATAATCCGACCCGCATCCCTAGTTTCTCAATATCTTCCAGGTCTCGTATTCCCCAATCTGGATTTTGTTCTCTAAGGCGTAAGTCGAACGCCTCATTGCTTGGGGCAGTGTGTGTTCCGGAGCGGCGATAAGGCCCATACATAAACAAAACGCCCTCCTCAGATAGAATGTGTTCCACCCCATGAATAAGCGCTTGCGTTGCTTTCCAGGGTGCGACATGAATCATATTGATACATATAACTGCATCCGCCTCACTAACCGGCCAAGGATTGTCCAAAACATCAAGGCTTAGAGGTGTTTTCACGTTTTCCAACCCGGAATTCCGTATTCGTTTCTCGATTGATTTTAGGAATTCGATATCTGGGTCAGACGGCAACCAGGTAAGTTCACCGAGATTTTTAGCGAAGTGGATAACATGCTGACCTGTGCCGCTAGCAACTTCCACTACTAGACCTTTCGTCGGAAGGGCATTTTGAAGCACTGCAAGAATGGGTTCTTTGTTGCGGTCAGCCGCGGGAATATTCCAGAGCCCATCAGGATCTTTTTTACCGTACGGTTTTGTCACATTCCTATACATGCGGATTTTAAGGCCACGCCCTCTCCACCCCAGCCGAGGTAGTTCAGCGTGGGCTCGGCTAGGGCCGGTTTTAGGCTCGGAGGGCGGCCAGGACCCGGTCTGCTGTGAGCGGCAGCTCCCTGACACGCGCGCCGGTTGCCGCGAACACCGCGTTGGCGACAGCCGCTCCGGTTGTGGCGAGGCCCAGCTCACCCACACCGCTGGGTGGCTTGGTGTTGGTTAACGCCTTCACCTGGATCTCGGGTATTTCGTCCATGCGCATGACCTGGTAATCATAGAAATTGGACTGGTCTACAGTACCGTTGTTGACGGTGATGCGTTCCATGAGCGTGTTACTCAGGCCGTAGATGATGTTGCCTTCCATCTGCGCCTCAGTGTTGCGGGGCGCTACGATGAAGCCCGCATCGATGGCCATCCAATAGTTGTGCACGTGAATCTCGCCGGTCTCTTCGTCCACCGAGACCTCTGCGATACCGGCCGCAACGGATTGACCGCCGTAATCGGATAGCGCGACTCCTAACGCCCTCCCTTCTCGCGGGCGGGACCATTCTGCCATTCGCCCGACCTCCTCCAGGACGGCCCTGCCGTCTGGGTCGTTGCGTGTGAGCTCAATACGTAACGCCAACGGGTCGACGCCCTGGGCATGGGCGAGCTCGTCGATGAAGGATTCGTTCGCAAAACGCGTGTAACTTGTTCCGACGCCCCGCCACGGGGCGATCCGGCAGCACCGGTCCATAATAAGGTGCTCGGCGCGGATGTTCGGAATGTCATAGCGCGTAGTCTGTGCACCGTTCATGGAGATGCCATCGGTTCCTTGCGCGATTTCCCAGCGAGGCTCGTTGAAGTAACTCAGTACTGAAGGTGTGGCGACGCGTTGCTGCAACGCAGTGATACTGTCGTCGGTACCCAGTGCCGCTCGCATCAGTTGTGCCGCCAGTGGTCGGAAGGCGCCGTCTTTGACGTCATCTTCTCGACTCCAGATGACCTTCACCGGTCTACCGATAGCCCGAGAGACGAACAAGGCATCATCAAGGCACCTCGCACGGTACTCGGCGCGCCGGCCGTAACCCCCGCCGATGTACATCGGATGTAGCGTGATGCGGTCCATGGTGGTTTCCAAGGCCTCAGCCGCTCCCATGATAGTAAGACTCTGGGTCTGAGTGCTCATCCAGATTTCCGCTGACTTTCCGTCTTGCGAGACGCTTGCCGTGGCGTTCATGGGTTCCATCTGAGCGTGGTAGGCGGGATCTGCGCGATAGACCGCTTCGATGATCCGATCGGCATCCGAGAACGCCGGATCGATGTCGCCCACGTCTTGCCAGAGTGGATTGTCAGTGCTGAAACTCAGGTCCCGGGCGCGTGCTTCGTAATCGTCGAGGTCACGGTTTTGGGCAACCTGCCGAAAAGGTGAGTTCTCGCTCCAGGTGACCTGGAGTGCGTCCTTGCCCCACAACGTTGCCTCCACGGTCTCGCCTACCACCGCAACGCCGTAGGGCAGGGTGACGATATCGATGACGCCTTCCACAGCACGTGCTGCGGTGTCGGTTACCTCCATGGGTTCTTCCCCCTCGACCGGGGCGCGGAGAACCGAGGCATACACCATACCGGGGACTTGGGCGTCGATACCGAATTCGGCTGAGCCGTCGGATTTTGCAGGGACGTCGACGCGTGTGATGTCCTTCCCCAGGTAGCGAAATTCACTGTGGGGTTTGAACTCGCTCTCGTCCACTTCGGGAAGGGTCCCGGGTACCTCGGCGAAAGCCGCGATCTGCCCGTAGCTGATTTGCCGGCCTGATGCCGGGTGCACGACCAGGCTGGGCTCGGTCTCCAGTTCCTGGACGGGTACGCCCCATTCTGCCGCCGCTGCTTCGAGCAGGAACTTCCTAGCCTGCGCACCCGCTTGGCGCATAGCGGGGAAATACCCCCGCAACGTTTGGCTGCCGGCGGTGTAAAGAATCGGGAAACCGTAATACCCGAATGCGTTGGGATTTCCGTACACTGGATCGTGAGTCGCGACGGTTTCTACCTGCACTCGATCCCAGTCGGCATCCAGCTCCTCCGCTAGTACCAGGGGTAGGGAGGTCATGGTGCCCTGACCCATTTCAGTACCGCCGAATTGGATGGTAATTGTGTCGTCAGCCCCGATGCTCACCCAGGCATTGGGTGAGATTTCGGTATTGGCGGATGCATCCGGGATCGATGTGCTTTCGGCCCCGGGCTCCATGCTGCAGGCCCCGATGACACCTGTCGCGCCTATTGAGAAGGTGACGCCTACGCCTTGGAGAAATTCCCGGCGAGTTGTTACGAGCTTGGTCGCTTGCTTTCCTCGTTTCATGTCACACCTCCTCCGCCGCGCGCTCAATGGCACGGATGATCCGGCTGTAGGTGCCGCACCGACAGATGTTCGCGCTCATATGAGCCACGATCTCCTCGCGGCTCGGTTGGGGGTTATCTGCCAGAAGATCGGCGGCCCGCATGATCTGTCCCGACTGACAGTATCCACACTGCGGCACTTCCTCGGCTACCCAGGCTTGCTGCAGTGGGTGATCTCCGCTTGCCGAGAGCCCCTCAATAGTCGTGACCTCGCGTCCCTCCACGGCAGAGACTGGTGTAAGGCAGGCATACGTGGCCCCACCGTCCACATGGACCGTGCAAGCGCCGCATTGTCCTACCCCGCAACCGAACTTTGTGCCGGTGAGCTGGAGGTGTTCACGGACCACCCATAGCAAAGGTGTGTTGGGATTGGCATCTACGTTGACCTGCTCGCCGTTGATGGTGAAACTTGCCATGACTCCGGCCTCCTACCTTCCCGTTTTCGTTACCCTGACGATAGCTCACCGGCGTTCCAGGTGCTACCCCCCCCCGATCGCGGCTAAGCCCGGGGTTGCGTTATCATGCGTCGCTGAGCCTGTTGGCCCCGAAGGAGCCCAGGAGGTTCACCCCTATTAACTGATTCGGAGACGCGCATGATAGTGACGCCCATAGTTCGAAAACAGGCCCTGTGTATGGCGTCCGTTGTCCTCGCACTGGTAACTGGCTCCGCCATGGCAGATACCATCGCTGTCATCGGCACCGGCAATGTCGGCGGTGCGCTGGGCCCTGAGTTCGCTGCTCAGGGTCACGATGTTGTCTACGGCTCGCGGGAGCCGGAGCGCGCAGACGTGCAGGAGCTGTTGGCTCGCACGCCCGGGAACGCCGCTGTAGCGATTCCTGTCGAAGCGGTGATTGGCGCCGACATCGTCGTGCTTGCCGTGCCCGGTGGTGTCGCCGAGGCCGCTGTACGCAGTCTTGGTGATCTCTCCGGCAAGATCATCATTGATCCGACGAACCGCGTCGCCCCTGGGGAAGATGGGTACTTTGATCACACGGCCGAGACGTCAAACGGTCTGATGATTCAGGAGCTTGTGCCGACCGCATATGTCGTCAAGGCGTTCAATACGCTTAACTACGCCACCATGACCGATCCGGATGGTCCAGTGACCATTCCGCTGGCCGGCAACGATTCAGATGCTAAAGAGACGGTGGCCGAATTGGTGGCAGGAATGGGGCTGGAGCCCGTCGACGTGGGGCCTATACGTTCTTCCGAGGTGCTTGAGGGCATGCTCACGATCTGGATTAATGCTCGCGAGGCTGGTACGCCTTACGACTACCATTTTCGCCAGGCGCCGGCGCCTTGAGCATGGCGCGAGGGTGAGCCGGGCGCCTTTTTTCTGCCCCATCGAGACCTAAGGTTACCCGCTGCGTTTCTCGTTAGGCGATCTTGACCAGTGTCCGACCCGTGACACCTCCTTCGATATACGCTTCGAAGCATTCTGGCAACTCGTCCAACGTCACCTCCCGGGTCGTGATAACGTCGAGATGCTGAGGCGCCAGATCGTCCGCCAACCGCGCCCATAGGCTAGCGCGAAGCTCTGGATAGAACTCTAGGTTAATGCCGAGAAGATTAACGGCCCGAAGAATGAATGGCATGACAGTCGTGTGCAGTTTAGGGCTCGCGGCCAGTCCGATGCTCGCTATGTTTCCCGACGGGCGTACTGTGCGGGTGAGCCACGACAGGACATCACCACCGAGATTGTCCACTGCGCCGCCCCACTGAGCGCGGCCGAGCGGCTTCGTCTCGAGTTCGAGCTCACGGCGGTCGATAATGGTGCTAGCACCGATAGACTCCAGAAAATCACGTTGTTCTACCTTCCCGGTCAGTGCCGCGACTTCGTAGCCCAGGCCATTGAAGAGATCGATTGCTACGGCGCCCACTCCACCTGTGGCGCCCGTTACGACAATCGGGCCGAGGTCCGGGCGTTGCCCGTTCTGTTCCATGCGGTGTACGGCAAGGGCTGCGGTAAAGCCTGCGGTTCCTAGCACCATCGCCGTGCGCGTGTCGATCGCGTCGGGCAACACCTCAAGGGAACCTGCGTCGAGGCGTGCGAGCTCGGCATAGCCACCATCCCGGGTTTCACCCAGGCCGCCTACTAGAGAGGCTACCTTCTCTCCCGGCTTGAACCGCTCGTCTTGCGATTCCACGACCTCGCCTGCTAGATCAATACCCGCCACGCAGGGGTACTCGCGGATGATCGGGGCCGCACCGGTGACGGCGAGCGCGTCCTTGTAGTTGATCGTGCTGTACTCGACGCGTACGAGGACGCTTCCTGGGGTCAGGTCATCAACGGTGAGTTGCTCAAGTTCTGGATGGTTCACACCATCGGTGCGATGGATGCGGAGTGCAGAAAAGGTTTCGCTCATTAGGGCGCTCTCGGGTAATAGGCTAAAGGTCGGAAAGGAGGCGGTATGTTAGCCTAAAAAATGTGACGATCCCTATCATCTCTCCGGGTCCTGGCCGCCTCACCGTCGATCTGGATGCGTTGGCCAGAAATTTCCACAAGCTTAGTGCTGCGGGGGCTCCCGGCGATTGTGCTGCGGTCATCAAGGCCAACGCCTATGGGTTGGGTGTGGGGCCGGTGGCGCGGCGCCTGTTCGCAGAAGGCTGCAGACGATTCTTCGTGGCCAGTTCAGGTGAGGGGGCGGAGCTGCGTGGTTTTCTTCCCGAGTCAGACATTTATGTGTTTGAGGGCGCGCGCCCCGGAGGTGAGGACACCCTGCTGAGAGAGAGGTTGACGCCGGTGCTTAACTCCATTGAGCAAATCAAGGGATGGGGAACGGCGGCGCCGTCGACGCGCTGTGTCGTTCATATCGACACGGGAATGTCGCGGCTCGGATTGAGTGCCGGCGAGGTGGAATGCGTGGCCGCCGAGGGTCTGCTCAATGAGTTCGATGTTGAGTACGTGATCACTCACCTGGCTTGCGCGGATGATCCGTCTCACCCTCTCACGGGTGAGCAGATTGAGCGCTTTGACGCCTTACGTGCGAAGCTACCGAAGGCCAAGACCTCCATCGGTAGTTCCCCAGGCATCATGTTGGATGCGTCCTGTCATGGGGATCTGGTGCGCCCGGGAATCGCGCTCTACGGGGGCAACCCCTTCGTTTCTGGGGATAATCCCATGGAAACCGTGGTGAAGGTTGAGGGCCTGATTCTTCAGACCCGTGAGGTCATCGAGCCATTGACCGTGGGTTATGGTGCGAGCTACACGGCCAACTCCGCGGCCCGACTCGCCACTGTGGGTACCGGCTATGCGGACGGTTACCCGCGGACCCTAGGTAATTGTGGGATGGCGTTTCTCGCTGGTAGAAAGGTGCCGGTCGTAGGTCGGGTATCAATGGACCTGATCACCCTGGACGTCAGCGGAGTCCCGCCCGAGTGTGCGAAAGCCGGAGAATTCGTGGAGCTCGTGGGTCCGAATGTGCCCCTGGACGATGTCGCTCGGGCGGCGGGCACCATCAGCTACGAGATTCTGACCGGGTTGGGACGTCGTTGGGAGAGACGTTATCTACCAAACGACATAGAGTCCTAGGCCGAAAAAAATTCCTTGAATGCAGCGACTGCGGTCTCGATATCCTTCTTATCGATATCAAGGTGGGTCACGAGCCGGAGTTGGCCTTGCCCCTGGATGAGTACACCTTGTTGCCGAAGGAATTCGGTCAACGCATGGGAATCAGCGTCTCCCACGTCGATATAAACCATATTGGTCTGAACGTTCGTCACGTCAATCCCATCGACATCACCAAGCCCCCGTGCCAGGGATACGGCATTCGCGTGGTCCTCGGCGAGCCTTTCGATATGGTTCTCGAGTGCGTAGAGGCCCGCCGCTGCGATAATGCCGGCCTGGCGCATCCCGCCCCCCAGGGCTTTTCGCCAACGGCGCGCTTCGGTGATGAAAGCCTTGTCTCCACAGAGCAGTGTGCCCACTGGTGCACCGAGCCCCTTGGACAGGCAGAAAGAAATGGAGTCGAAGTTCCGGGAGATGTCTGTGACGGGAATGCCGAGCGCGATCGATGCATTGAATATCCTTGCCCCGTCCAGGTGTAGCCCGAGGCCACGCTCGTCGACGAAACGGCGAGTAGTCCGCAGATAGTCCAACGGTAAGACAGAGCCGCCGCGGGTGTTCTCGAGGCATAACAGCTTGGTCGGTGGAAAGTGGTAGTCGTCCGGTTTAATGACTGCCGCGACTTTCTCGAGATCCAGGGTGCCGTCGGCCTCGAAGTCGAGAGGTTGGGGATGCACCGATCCCAGCGCAGCGGCGCCACCGCCTTCATACTGATAGGTGTGGGCATTTTGGCCGACTATGAACTCGTCTCCTCGCTGGCAATGGGCGAGCAACGCCAGGAGATTTCCTTGTGTGCCACTTGCACAGAATAAGGCGCTGTCGGTTTCTAGAAGTGCCGCCGAGGTTTCTTCGAGGCGGTTAATCGTAGGATCTTCGCCGTAGACGTCATCGCCGACCGGCGCCGCCGCCATAGTTTCGCGCATGGCCTCGGTCGGTTTAGTTACGGTGTCGCTTCTGAGGTCAATCGTCATGACGTCATGACTCGCGTACGAAATTAAACCCCTTCCCGCGACGGGCAGGAAGGGGTTTGTTTCTGGTCCGACTCGCGAAGGTCGACTAGTGTCTTACTTCGCCAGTGGGTCCGGGCGTGTCTGGAAGTGTACGACGATCGGCTTACCCGTCCCGTCGTGCTCATGCCAGAATGGTGTGCGATCACCTTCGGACACCCAAAGCCCACGGCCCTTCCAACCGGCGTCCGGGTCGTCGATACGACCATCGAAACCCTTACTGTAGAAGCCGAGGGGGTAGGGAATTCTCATCGTTACCCACTCGTCGTCCACCAGAGCGTGCACGCCGTCATAGAGGTTAGCCGTCGACATAGGTACATCCTCGCCAAGGCCCGCGGTGTTGTGCTGATCGACCCAGCTGTAGTAGCTCGACTCGATGCTGTATTCGTCATGACCTTTGAAGTCCGGACCTGGATAGCGGTACAGAGACCAGCCCTCGGGGCAGTGATCTCCAATCGCTTCGGGTCCATTCAACGGTCCCGTGCACTTGCTGCGATCGAACGCGCTCAGGTGTCCGCTTGCCAGCGAGCCCCAAACCACGCCTTGGCTATCGATGTCAGCGCCGCGAATCCCGAATCCGGGCAGCGGTACGTTGTACGTCTCGGTCAGGGCAGTCTCCACGGGGTTCTCCCCTGGCTCCAACCTAACGACGGACCCTGGATAGGCGCGGTTCGCGCCCCAGATAGAGTCGTCCGCTGGGTTCGGCATGACCGCGTAATAACCGGGGATTATTCGTTTGTCCATGGCCGGATTCACGGGGTCGCCAGGCTCCACGTACGCGTCGCGTTTGCCGTTACCGTTGGTATCGAGAATCGCGGGCGTCCAGCCCTGAGAGGCTTGCGCATCGCCCGTTTCCAAGAACATCTTGGAATCGAGCCAGCCGACAACCTCGCCGCCACCACTGGTCCACAGCGTGTTGTTGTCGTCATAGCCGAACTGCAGATGGTGCGTGGAGTAACAGGTGTCGATGAAGGTGTACTCGCCTGTCTCAGGGTCATACAGTGAGAGTTGCCGGTTCGCCCGCGTTGTGGGGAAGGCCTTGGCCGCGGGGTGATCGGAGCCTTCTTGGCAGAAGGCGCCGTTGTTCGGCGCGCGGATTCGGGCCGTGTACCAGACGAGGCCATCCTGGTCCAACATCGGATTGTGGGAGTTCGCCTTACTGTCCCAGATGCGTTCGTTGCCCCAGAAGACTGAGGGTTGTACCACGTTGCCCGCGAACGGCGTGTCCTCATCCCGCACCGGGGCTAGGAACGTTGTCGTCGTATTGTTCACAGGATCAAGGATTGGGAAGTTGTCTGTGGAAAGCTCAGGTGAGCCGTAGATCTTTCCATAGCCATTAACCGTGGGATCCCGCCGGTCGGTTGAGATTAGGTCGTGGAGGTACGCCTTCTCGTCCGACCAGTCTCTCACCGTCGCCACAATGTTGCGCTCCAGCCCTTGGGGCCGATCGGGGATGAAGGTCGGCAATTCGCCGTCCTCGATGCGCTGGGTCCAGTCGGCGTAATGCTTGAACGGTATGCCCTGGAGGTCCGTGAATTGGCGCATCATGTTGCTGCCGGCCTGGCCGGATTGCACGCGGCGAATCCAGGCCTGCTCATGGGATTCGAACTCACCCAGCTTCTCGGAAAGGGTCCGTGTGGCCAGGTTCCCAATCTGATGGCAGCCGACGCAGCCGTTATTGGTCATGCCGTTGCGGTAACGATTGAGTCCGCCGTCTAAGTTCGCAAGCTCACCGTCGGTGGGTAGGTTCATCATTGCGTACCAGGAAATGGCCGGGTAGACCTCCGCTGCAACCGCGGCGCTGGGTGCGACGATCGCATCCAAATTCACCGTGTCGCCGGGATTGGCGGATGTTTGCTCGGAGTCCGCGAGGCCATAGCCTCGGACCCAGACCTGATAGTCCGCATCGGGCAGATCCGGCACGACATAGCGCCCCTGATCGTCGGTCACAACGATCTTGGCGTAAAAGGTGTCGAGATCGTCTGTTTCGGCGATGACCCACACGCCCGCCTCTGGGCCGTCTGTGCTGGTGACCACGCCACCTATGTCGTCGCCGTCCAAGGCTATCTGAGCTTGTGCGCTCGTTGCCCAGGCTAATGTTAGGCATAAAGCTGAGATCAAGCCCAGCTTGTAAGTCTCGGTATTTTGGTTCATTACCCACTCCTTACGTGAGGGAGCTATATTACCCTCCTGGGTGGGCAGAGGTAAGTGAAAACGGTGTCAGAATAGCCTGCCGCACGAGGCCTATTTGGTCGCCACGGAGGTTGAGACTGTTCTCGGTTGACCCGGTGGTACCAACTGTGAAACACAAGAGCGACTCGAGTCGCCCGGAGAGAGTCATGAGAGTGATCATTCTAATTGGCACCCTTATGGGGGTCCTGCCCTCCGCGGTAACCGCGCAAGGGCATTCGGCAGCGGTTGCTGCAGTGATCGAGGACTTGGTGGCAGCCAACCAGATTCTCGCGGCGGAGGGCATTCTGCCTGGCTACGGTCATGTGAGCGCCAGGCATCCGGAGGACCCTAATCGCTATTTCCTTTCGCGCGCCATCGCGCCTGAGCTGGTCACGGCCGACGATATCCTCGAACTGGATCTCGACAGCGTGAACATCGATCCCAACGGCTCGAGTTCGTATCTGGAGCGTTTCATCCACGGAGAGATATACAAAGTGCGTCCCGACGTACAGGCGGTGGTACATAACCATTCACCGACAGTTATCTCTTTTGGGATCGGGTCAACGCCGCTGCAGCCAGTGTTCCATCAGGCCGCGTTTTTTCTCGACGGTATCCCGATCTGGGACTATCGTGATTTTGGAACGGCAGACGGCGCGCTGGTAGACACGCCGGGAAGAGGCCGTGGTCTTGCAGTGGCGCTAGCCGACCGTCCGGTCGTACTCATGCGCAACCATGGTGTCTCAGTGGTAGCTTCGTCAATCGCGATGGTCGTGGGGCGCAGCATCACGTTAGAGGACAATGCTGCCATGCAGAGCGCGGCCTTGGCACGCGGTGACCGGGTCACCTACTTGGAGCTGTCCGAAGAGTCCATGGGTAGTGATTTCCTCCGCGCCTGGGATTTGTGGAAGCGCCGTGTTTCTATGGGTGGGCCTTAAGGTAAGAATCGCCGTGAGACGGTTTTTCTCCCTCGCGTTCGCTGGCATTGTTATTGGGCTTGCGAATCAGCCTGACGTAGCCGCGCAGGATAGTGGGGCCGCACTGAGTCTAGAGCAGGCGCAGGCTCGCAGTGCCCGCGTCAGCGACGTTGCTTATCACTTCGAGGTCCGCCTTGATTCCGAGTTGCCCGAGTATGTCGGGAGTGTAAGGGCTCAGTTCGAGCTTTCCGATGTCAACAGCGATCTCACGCTCGACTTTGCGGGGGGTGCAGTGAGGGCGGTGCTCATTAACGGCGTCGAAGCTGTTGTTTTTTATGACGGCTATCGAGTGACGCTGCCCGCCGGTTCTTTGGTTGTGGGTGCCAACGAAGTTGAAGTGGGATTTTCTCGCCCCTACAGCACGGACGGCACCGGGCTTTACCGATTTGTGGATCCCGAGGACGACCGCTCTTATCTATTCAGTGATTTCGAGCCTTTCAATCAGAACCGACTTTTCCCTTCATTCGATCAACCGAATCTGAAGGCTCGATATAGCACGCGGGTTACCGCGCCTTCGGAGTGGGTGGTCGTGTCCATTACGTCCGAGTCCGAAATCACGGAATCGGGTGACGAGCGGACTTGGGTGTTCCCGGCGTCGCTGCCAATCAGCACCTACGTTTACGCTTTGCATGCGGGCGAGTACGAGGTTTGGGAGTCTCGGTCGGGTGAGATTCCGTTGCGGTTGTTCGCGAGGCGATCGCTTGCCCGTTACGTGAATCCCGACGAGTGGTTCGAATTTACACGGCAGGGGTTCGAGTTCTTCGAGAGCTACTTTGGTGTCCCGTTTCCCTTCGGAAAATACGATCAGCTCATTGTCCCGCACTTCAATTGGGGTGCGATGGAGAATGTTGGCGCCGTTACGTTCAATGAACGTTACGTAAAAAGGGGAGCGGTTACCCGTCAGGATCGTCGTGCCCATGCCAGCATCATCTTCCACGAGATGGCCCACATGTGGTTTGGTAATTTGGTGACGATGGATTGGTGGAACGGCCTGTGGCTGAATGAGTCCTTCGCGACCTTCATGGCTACACTGGCGCTGGCGGAGGGTACAGGGTTCTCTGAGGCCTGGCAGGTAGCCTTTACCCGAACCATACGCGCTTATCGTGCAGATGAGATGGAGACGACCCACTCGATAGATTTGCCGGTCCCCGACACGGACAGCGCTTTCGCCAACTTCGATGCGATTACTTACGAGAAGGGTTCGGCCGCCTTGAAGCAGCTTAACTACCTGGTGGGACCCGAGGCCTTCAGACGCGGGGTTGGCGACTATCTGAAGACCTACGCGTACGGTAATACCACGCTCGATGATTTTTTGGGTGCCATTTCGGCCGCCGCCGGGCGTGATCTCGGGGCGTGGTCGCAGGAATGGTTGCTCGAGCCGGGTACCAACAGCGTGGCCGTGAAGCTTGAGTGTGAAGATGGGCGGCTTTCTTCTCTGAGTTTGATTCAGAGTGCACCTCAGAACTGGCCGACACGACGTACCCATAGGACCCAACTCGGGCTGTACCGGTTTGAAGGTGATGAGGTGATCGTTGAGACGTTACCCGTGACTTACTCGGGTCCGCAGACGGGGGTCGAAACCAACGGGCAGCCGTGTCCGGATCTTGTCTACCCGAATCACGGAGACTGGGACTTCGCGCGTGCCCGTCTGGAGCCGGATGTGCTACCGATCCTCGGCAGGCGACTCGGGAACTTCAGCGAGCCACTCTCGCGTGCCATGCTCTGGCAGGGGGTCTGGGAGATGGTGCTCGAGACTCAGCTGAAGGTCACCGACTACGTTGACTTCGTTCTTTCGAACATTGCGAGGGAGTCGGATGATGCGGTTTTGAGGCAAGTGCTTGATACGCTGGAGGATGCCTTGTCCTATCTTATCCGGCTCGAGCCTGACCTTACACGCATCGATGAGCTCGGGCTTAAGATTGAGGATTTCCTATGGCAACAGATGTTCGCAAGCCCGCCCGGGAGCGACCGACGGCTCTTCATGTTCGATCAATACGTTTCGAGCACGACAAGCGCCTACGGTATCCAAAGGCTGGCAGCGGTGCTTGAGGGGGGTGAGGCCCTACCAGAGGGAATGGACCTGGATCAAGATCGTCGCTGGGATGTCGTGCAGGTATTAAGTGCCTTCGGCCATCCCGCAGCGGACAGGCTTATTGCCGCGGAGCGCGGCCGAGACACGACCGATCAAGGTCGCCTTGCCGCGCTGACGGCAGAAGCTAGCCGACCCGATCGAGCTACTAAGATCGCCTGGATTGAGGTGCTTTTGAGCGGGGATACTGAGCTCAATCTTGCCGACATTCGGGCTGCGACCCAGGCTCTTTTTCCTGATCATCAGCACGAGCTCCACATGGAATTTAGTGAGGAGATCCTCTCGGGACTTCACGCGCTCAACGTAAACTGGGAAGGGAGCTACCTGCGGCCCATAATGCGAGGCCTCTTGAGGCCTCTCTGTAAGCAGGAGTACCTGACTCAGCTTAATGCGGCGATCGATGGTGCCGATGAGCTTCATCCGACACTGAGACGGGGCCTCCTAGAGGATCGCTTTGCCGTAAGGCGCTGCCTCGCTTTGGGCGAGTACCTTGCTACAAACAACTGATATTCTTCCAACGACTAACGAAGGGGTAGTGATGAAACGAATTACAACAACGATGACCGCCCTGCTCAGCCTTGCGGCTTCGCTGACGCTTGCCCAGGACGGTGAATTTCGGCCCATTACCGAGGAGATGATGGAGAATCCGGATGCGGGGGATTGGCTGATGATCAATCGCACTTACGATCAGCAGCGATTCAGCCCACTAGAGCAGATCGATCGAGACAACGTTGGTCAGCTTGGGCTCGCGTGGTCCAGAGGTCTGCCCGTCGGCACGCAGGAGACCACCCCCATAGTCTACGACGGGGTTATGTACCTCGCTCAGCCCGGTGCGAGCATTCTGGCCGTGGACGCGACTAATGGCGATGAGATTTGGTCCTACCGGCGGCAGATCCCCGCCGAAGCGGTCGAGTTCGTCGGTCGGCCTGAGAGCGCCCGTACCAAGAGCATCGCAATGTTTGATGACCTTATCTTCTATCCGGCGCCGGACGGCTTCCTCGTGGCGCTTGACGCCAGAACGGGAGACGTGCGTTGGGAAACAGAGATTTTCCAGCCCGAGACGAGGACTCAACACACCGGTGGTGTCCTCGTGGCCGACGGGAAGGTGCTCACGAACCGAAGTTGTCAGCAACGGGTGGGGTGTTTCATCTCTGCCCACGATGCAGTGACCGGGGAGGAACTCTGGAAGTTTTACAACACGGCCGGACCCGAGACGCGGGACGGGGACACCTGGGGCAACCGTCCTGTGGAGCAGCGGGTTGCGAGTTCGTGGGGATTGCCGGGATCGTACGATCCGGAGCGCCGACTTACGTATTGGGGCATAGCCAACCCGACCCCCTATACGCGGCTCACTCGACACGGTAGTCCAGACGGCACAGCAATCACAGCGCCGGCGGATCTCTATAGCAATTCGACGGTTGCGCTCGACATCGATACGGGCGAGCTCTCTTGGTACTACCAGCACCTGCCCGGGGACGATTGGGATCTCGATCATCCACACGAGCGCACGGTCCTTTCGACGCGTCTGGAGCCGGACCCCGACCTCGTCAAGTGGATCAACCCGAGCATTGAGCCGGGCGAGCAGCGCGAGGTCGTCGCCAGCGTGGGGGAGGGTGGCGGTATCTGGCTGTTAGACCGAACGACAGGGGAGTTTCTATGGTCGATGCCTTTTCCCTACGATATCCCAGAGTTTCACATCGCTGATATCAACGTGGAGACTGGGCGTACGACGCTCAATTACGACCGCGTCTTTAAGCAGGACGGTGACAGGACCCTCGTCTGCTATCACAACACCCGCAGCTTCTGGTCGACAGCCTACGATCCGACCCGAAACGCCTTGTACATTCCCTTCCACGATGCTTGCCTCGACATGACGGCGAATTCGTCCACGCCGTCAGGCTTCGGGCCACGGAACGGCATTCTGCGCCCCGGCGTTGATCCAGACGAATACGCCGGGATCGCGAAGGTGGACCTGGCCACTGGGCGGATGGAACGGATCCACTCGCAGGCTGCACCCGGTAACGGTTCGGCACTTGTGACGGCGGGTGACCTGCTTTTCTGGGGTGATCTGGAACGTCGGTTCAACGCATTCGATGCAGACACCGGTGAGATTCTCTGGGCCACGGTGGTCGGGGGCATCGTGCAGACGAGCACTATCAGCTATGCCGTGGACGGCCGACAGTATATTGCGGTAATGACCGGAAACGCTGTGTCAGGTACGGCAACACCGAGTGCCATCAGCCGCGTTCGGACCGTCCAGGGTCATAACGAGATCTACGCGTTCGCGCTTCCGGAGGGTTAATAACCGTCAGGTGGCGATGCAAAAACCGACGCGTCCACCTCGTGCTCGTGTATATCGAGCGCGAGGCGGGCGTGTGCAAGCCCTTGAGGCGAGGCTGAACGGATCAGGCCGAGTTCGACATGAGCGGCCGGAGCTCGCGAATGTTCTCCACGTCCTCGATGGCGTTCACGCTCTCGATGAGCCTTTCCGTCCGTTCATCTCCTAGAATGGGGGCCATCAGAGTACGAACTTTCGCATTGACTCCCTCAGTATCCAGAGGGTTTTCAGGTGTGCCAGGGGCATGGCTAACAAATAGGTCAGCTTGTTGGCCATCAGTTAAGGTGATCTGAACAAATCCACTACGAGGGGCTTCAACTACTGCGAGCTCTGGGTCCGCGATGTATTCAATGCGTTCTTTGACAGCAAGTACCTCGGGGTCAGACATACGCTCGAAGGAATGACTGTTCTCGAAATCTATATAGCCATCAACCACAGCGACAGACATAAGATGCTGGGCATTGATATCCGGCATAGTGCGGTTGTCGACGATTCTAGCCCCATCCTCTGGTAATCGAATAAGCATGTGTTCTAAGTTATCAGCCGTAATTCCATACTGTTCACGTAAGGTAAAAAATGCGGCTAACGGTGATTGAGTGGGATATCCGGTCGGGAAAGTTTTAATGGCTGTTTCTTCGACATAAAAACGACTGCCTAGGTCGGCGACCATTTCTTCGGGACTTGGTTCCACGGAAAGAGCATCGATGATGTTACGTTGCCCTTCTAGCGCATCCAGTACGCCTGTGAAGCCTGCTTGGATCATAGTCGCTGCCGCAATACCGTTGCGAGCACCCATTCCACCGAAATCAAATGCTTTTTCAATATGCTCGACATCTCTGACCCAGCTCCAGACTCCTGATACCTGCTGCACAGCATAGGAGATGGCATAACGCATTTCGGTTTCATTAAACCGAGCAAGAGAAGCTGCAGTTGCGGTCGCACCAAAGGTTGAGCTATATCCTTCCGCTGCTCGGCCTCTTGCGCGTACGAGAGCTGGTTGAAGTGCGACCAGAAAACGACAGCACATGTCATAACCCAACACGCATGCACGCAAAAATTCTGTTCCTGAGCTACCTTCTTTTTCTCCCATTGCAAGTGCTGTTGGGATAACTACGCAGCCGGGATGGGCCTTCGTGAAAGGATGGAAGTCATCCGTTTCATCAGCATGGCCAAACATTCCATTGGCGAAAGCTGCATTTGTTGCTGTCGTCATGATGTCTGTCGTTGCGACGGAGGCTTCTGCCACGCCTCCTTGTCCTCGGATGTAGTCGATTGCGACCTCGCCAGGCAGAAGTTGTGAGCCTGAGACAACTGCTCCAATAGAATCCAATATTCGATGTTTTGCTGCTAAGACTACGTTCGGTGGCAGCGGTGCATTACGAACTTCCGCCATATAGCGAGCCAGTCGACCCGTCAGGTCTGGATCTCGAGGCGCTGGTAGCGCACTAATTCCAGCAGTAGTCGGTGTTACCTGTGCTTGTGCAACCGAGCCTGAGTCGCATGCAGCCAAGGTGGCGAGCGCTAATGAGCCACTTGCACCTTGCAATATCTTCCGTCTCGATAGCTTTATACCTTCGTCGGCCGGCTCTGTTCGATCGACGGCTTCTTCAGTTCGGAGTTTGTCATCGCTCACTGGGGTTCCCTCGCGTTTGTTTTTGTGGGACGGCTTACTTGTCGCCAAATAAGCAAACCCTTCGTCGAATCGTTCAGTACACCTCAACCATGCAGCGCTGGGTGATTTTGACACCGCGGCGGACCTGTTTGAGATCCCAGTCCACCGGTGCGATAGAGGCAAGTTGGTCTTTTAAGGTGAAGTAGCCGTCGCCCAGGTTGTGTTTAGCCATCGCCTTAAATAACCCGCTTTGCATACCGGCTAGCCCGCAGATGTAGATTAACGTCTCTGGGTTTTCCAGGAGCGGACCGAAAAGATCCATTCTTTCTTCGAGAAAGTGATGGACGTATTGACCGGGCTGGCCATCGGATTGCCTCTCGCGGCTGATTGCAGTGTGGTAGTGAAAATTCTCGTGCTCCTCGGCGAGCCGAGTGAATAAATCGTCGTATATCAGGTCCGTCGTATAGGGCGCGCCCATCAGGAGATGAATCTGGCCCGTTGCGGACCCACGTTCGAGTAACTCCATGGCCATGCCGCGGAAGGGTGCGATTCCGGTTCCGGTTGCCACGAAGAGATAATCATGATTGTTGGGTGAGTCCGGTAGCAGGAATCGCTTGCCGTTCGGTCCCGTGACCTTGACTTCGTCCCCAGGGCCTAGGTCACAGAGGTAGTTGCTGCAAACGCCCAGAAACAGACTATGGTCGTCGGGATCGTCGTTCTTCTTCTGGGGGGTGCGTTCGTCAATGGTGCGTTTCGTTGTCGTCGAGATTACCTTGCCTGCACCATCCTCGCCGTCACTCGGGCAGGCGATGGAATACAGTCTTACCTTGTGGGGCTTGCCTCGTTCGTCGAGACCGGGGGCCAGGATCCCAAAAGCCTGTCCGACGAGACAGCGGCCTTCGAGCGGCGTGCCACTGATATCGATCTCGGTGTGCCTGACGAAGCTGGCGGATTTGCCTTTCAGGCAGGAGTCATTGGAAACGATACGCCCTATCACCGGTGCGGATACGGGGGCGAGGCCGAGCTCTGCCTCGGGTAGGGGAAGTGTGTAGGGGGTGGAATCTTCGGTCATGGGAGGCGATGTTAGCAGGTGCGGGCTAGCTGGAGAAACGTTGGTTGAACTCGGGAATCTGGGCGGTATGCTTGACAAGTTCGCTAAGCTTGACCCGCGAACGGGAACGGATGTCCACCTCGGCTGTCTTCCAGGGAGCGCACGACGCGGATGACGACGTCTTCCTTGAACTCAAAAAGGCGGGTAGCAAGGTGAGCCATTATGCGATGGAGCCGCGAGCCAAGCGCTTGAAGAATAGCGTACCCGCTTCGTGTAATCTCACGGCTGACCGCGTATGCTCCGCACCCGGTCCAGCACCGAGAACGACATGGTTAGTATAGGTAAGGAAGAGGCGCCCACGCGCCAGGCACAGCAATCGAGCTATACGCGCGAGGAGCTGCTTATCTCTGGTACCGAGGGGGTCTTTGGCTCGGGTAATGCAAGGCTGCCTACGCCGAATATGCTCATGTTCGACCGGATAACACGTATTGATGCCTCTGGTGGGCAGTTCCAGAAGGGCGAAGTCATCGCCGAGCTCGACATCGTTCCGGATCTTTGGTTTTTCGGTTGTCACTTCAAGGGGGACCCCGTTATGCCTGGCTGCCTAGGCCTAGACGCCATGTGGCAGATCGTCGGGTTTTGGTTGGCGTGGGCGGGCTCTGTCGGTAGGGGCCGGGCTCTGGGTGTTGGTGAAGTGAAGTTTAAGGGACAGGTCTTGCCCGACAGTAAGCTTGTTCGCTACCACGTTGAGATGAAGCGAATAATTAAGAGCAAGATTGTCGTGGGTTTTGGTGATGCAACGATGGAGGTGGACGGTCGCACGATCTACCATGCGACAAACCTGCGTGTGGGACTCTTTACTTCGACCGAGGGTTTCTAGTCTTCAGCCCTGCAAAGTGAAAGAGGGGGTCGTCCCCTTTTTCGATCTCCACTCTACATATGGTGCTTCGAATCTACCGGCCGCATGAGGGCGTTTGACAGTAGTGCAATGGCAAGCAAAGCCGCCATCAAGTACATGGTTGTGTTGTAGAGGCTACTGGTCGGGTCGATCGTGCCAGCAGGCGCAATTTCCATGAGATTGGCGATGGTGACGGTGTTCTGGTCGACGAGCGTCTGCAGTTGGTCCACTCCGGCGCCGAAAGCGGCCTGGAAGGCCGCCGGATCCACCGTCGTAGCAAGATCACTGATCGCCGTGGCGCTTGCGCTGTCCCGCAGAGAAGTGATCGCCAGCGGACCTAGGACGCCGGCCGTGCTCCACGCTGTGAGGAGCCTTCCGTGGATGCCGCCGACGTATCGGGTCCCGAAGATGTCGGCGAGATAGGCCGGAATTGTGGCAAAACCGCCGCCATACATGGTGAAGATGATCATGGTGGCCGCATAGAAGTAGATCAGCCAGAGTACAGCGGGTGACACGCTCACTTGATAAGCCGTATAGGGAATAGAAACGTAGAGCGCGATGCCCAGAGCGAAGAAGATCCAATACGTTGTGCGTCGGCCGATGAAGTCCGAGGTGCTCGCCCAGAAAAAACGTCCCAACATATTGAATACGCTGATCATCACGACGTATGTCGCGGCGAACGCGCCATCGACGAGCTGGGGAAGAGTTGTTCCGAAGATCTCCGTCATCATCGTGCGGGCAACGCTCAATACGCCTATTCCTGCGGTGACGTTGAAGCAGAGGACGATCCAGAGTTGATAAAATTGCGGTGTCTTTAGTGATTGATCGATATCAACGTCATGGCTCGAGATCATTCTCTTCGCCCGCTCTTCCTTGTCGGGTGGAACCCAGCCTTCGGGTCTCCAGTCGGGCGCCGGCAGTCGATAGGAGAAAGCAGCGGCGATCATCACGAAAAAATAGATGATTCCGAGCGCCACAAAAGCTTGCGCGATACCTACCGTACCGGTGTTTACCAGGTAGACGCCTTCAGGCCCCGGGATGATCATGTTTGCGACATCGTTCGCGCCGATTACGGTGATTTCGCGCAGCTCCCCTGCTACCTGAGCGAAACGCCTGCCAGCTTGGGTGATCAGTTCCACCTGTGTGATGGGGCCCAGGTAATCGGGGGCCGAGTAGAAAGTTTTGATGAGCCAATCCTTCAGCGGTGCGCCGATCATCGCGCCACCACCGAAACCCATGATCGCCATTCCGGTCGCCATGCCACGTCGATCGGGAAACCATCGGATCAATGTGCTTACAGGGGAAACGTAGCCGAGTCCTAGACCGCACCCACCGATCACTCCATAGCCCAGATAGATGAGCCACAGCTGATGCAGCGCGATACCCAAGCCGCCAACTAGAAATCCGCCGCCCCAGCATAGCGCCGCCACGACTCCGACGGTTCGGGGACCAACGTCCTCGAGCCATTTGCCAGCGAATGCTGCGGCAAGACCCAGACAGACGATCGCGACTGTGAATATCCAGACGACGTTGCTGAGCGACCAGTCATCTGCCGCCGGGGTGACCACCCCGAAGACCCGAATCAGGGCGGGATTGAATATGCTCCATGCATAGACCGACCCAATGCAGAGATGAATCGCGATGGACGCGGGTGGAACTAACCAACGGTTGAAACCCGATGGGGCAATGATTCGTTCTTTGGAGAGCAACCCGCTCATATCGCCTCTGTACTTGTACGAAAGTGCGAATCCTACCGAGCCGGGCCGGCCTAGGTCCACTGTGCTCTTTGCTATCTAAGGCCGCTGATGACACGGTTTGGTGGTTTACACCGCCGTGGGCCTCAGGTTCGCAATCTCAACCCGATCGTCGAACGGCCTTAGCCTGAAGTCTCGGCGAGAAGCCAAGGGGAGGTCTAAAATTGCCGGTGAGGCCCGTTAAGGGCTAAAGCGCGCTGGCAGGTTCGCCTTGAACCCAGCCAATTACGTCCTTAGGCTAGTCCCATTCCAGCGCGATATCGTGGCCCCGGGTCTCGTCGCCGTGCAGGGGTGTAACGAAGCCGAGCAGGCCCCCATTGGTACCGTCTCGAAGCAAGTGGATCCTAACCTTGATACGGTCGCCGGGCCTGACGTCCTCGGGTTTAACCCCGTTTTCCAGGATTGAGTTGGGGCTGGCGGCCTCCAGCGACCATGTGGTCGTCTCACCATTTTCGTCCGCGACATCCAGATAGAGCCAAGAGTGAGGGTTCATCAGATGAACCTGGTTGACTGTGCCTTCCAGTTCCGACCAGACCGTCACCTCATAAGCGTTATGAGAATGGTGCGCCCAGGCGGGTAAGGCGAGTGCGGCGGTGAAGACTACCGCCAGAGGTGCTTTTGTGCGTGCGAGCTTCCAAATCATCTGTTTACTACCTCGGTTCGCCTACCTGAGGCGGGATGGTGTCGGGTATCCGTTGATATAGAGCTGAGTATCCACCCAGTTGTACCGAATCCGTTGGTAATTCTCGTCTAGAAATCCCAGGGAGATTTGAAAGAGACCCGGTGCAGGTGCTCCGCGAGGGACCGTGGCTTCTAGGATGTAAAGTCGGTCCTCATGCATGTGGACGATAGCGGATGTACGCGATTCGTCCGCGTTTATTAGACGGACATTTAGTCCTTCCACTCTGTCGGAGTTGTAATGCGCGAAATGATTTACGTCTGCTCCTTCCCGGTTCATGATGTTCCAAGATGCGAAGATGAGAGCGCCACGCATCTCCTCTGCGCCGTCGTCTTGGCAGAGATCCCCGTCCCCTCCGTCCGTTCGACAACTCTCGTTGCGAGCCAGGTGAATATCGATGGCGTCCTCATAATCCACCACTGTTACAGAGTAGCGGTATGGCCCGTCTTCGTGGCTGTAGACCCTTCCGGGCAACGTGATTCGATATTCGGTGGGATAGGTAATCTGCTCGATCGTAGGGTTGCCAGGAAAGCTGACGCTGAAGTAGTCGTCGCGACTGACGTACTCAGTCCAGGAAAAGCTTTGGGCAAAGACCGGTACCGACAACGACAGAGCAAGTATTGTCGATATCCATTTAACAACGCGCATGGGGTGTACCTCCAAACTGACCTCGTCGGATTAGCGTTCTGATGAGGCTCTCTCTTTCACTATCCCGGCGGGGGGGGATAAGCGAGTATGGTCGGAGCGTTTGGGAACTGGTTTTCCCTCTGTCATATCAGCCAGTAATTCTTCGACGAGCTTCTCCATCGTTACAAGTTGTTCGCGGTTGAGCTTTTCTAGTCGCTCGCCGAGCTTATCGGGGTCGAATTCCGCCATGGATTTCCCCTTTCGTTATTTTTGTTGTTTGTTCGAAATTCCATGAGATCTCAGTTAGTTTAGCTCATTTCGAAGCTCGTGTTTTCGCTGGCGAGAGTCGGTTTTGGGATCTCGGTCGGCGTAAGGCCGTTCAGTAAACATCATTAATGGCTGCAGCGAAACGATGAAGATTGCCGGAACGAAGTCAGTTATTGATGTTCCTCGTCACCGTTCTCAGCGTAAGACTGCTTTTGCAGTGACGCATTCGATTCCCTTATGGTTAAAGGCGGTCAGTTCGATGGCATCGTCTACGCGGTTGCTGGTGAGGGTGATGCGATCACCTAAGAAAAGCGCGCTCTTTGCTCGAAAAGAGAAATGCTGAAGCTTAGGGCGGCCAGATTCCCGGGCAATGAGGTCGGCCAAAAAAACTGCGGTTAGTGGGCCGTGCACGACCAGTCCCGGATAGCCTTCGGATCGTGCATAAGGGAGGTCGTAGTGGATTCGATGAGAGTTAAACGTCAGCGCAGAGAATCGGAATAGCATCCGCTCATCCGGACAAACCTCCCGCGAGGAGTCGACTTCTGGCACGGTGGCCTCGGTTGCCGGGGAGCTTGCCGGCGTCGCGGCACTTGGGAGATAGGCGATATCTTGTTCTTCCAGGAGTTGTAGGCCTGATTCGTTGCTGACACGGTGGGCCACGGTCACGAAAATGACCGGTCCTGATCGGCCCTCGGTAGGACGGACGGCTGCGATGGTCGACACCCGTCGAACCGGCTCACCGATGCGTAGGTCTCCAGAGTAATCTACTCGCGCGCCGGCGAACATTCGTCTTGGGAAGGGCGCCGGCGGCATGAATTCACCTTTCTCGGCATGACCATCCGCTGCTAGCCCGCCGAGTTTCGTGAGCTCCAGAAAGAAGAGCCAGTGATAGAGCGGTGGGAGGATTTCGCCGTCGAGATAGACCTCCGGGTCATGGTCTAGGGTCGCAGCTAGGGCTTGAACAGGCGCCAATGCGATCACGTCATCCCGGACCTCTTCCCGGCCTTCCCAGTCACGTAACCGTTCCAGGTCCGGAGCGTTCAAGGGGCTGTTCGCCTAGCGGGAAGCGGAAAGGGCGGTATCCGAGATGCTTGTGGCATCGATAGGATCTGCTCTATGAGGCTGCTCGGGTCACTCTCCTGATCTCCATTCCGCGCGACCCTGTGTGCTTTCTCCACGATCTCCTGGGCCGACAGGGGGGAATCAGGATCGCCTTTGCAGTCCTTTCGCACGGCGGTTATCACTTCGCCAGAGGGGAGGGTGGCGCTGACCGCCGCACCCCATCTTCCAGGATACGCATCGTCAAATTCCGGTGTTGCGTTGACGTTCGTATTACTGGAAGACTCTGCCAGACGCGCTCTGTATGCGTCATCAAACGACTCGAACCCAACTTCGCCGTCCGAAAGAGCGACGTTCACGCAATGTTGCAGCGAAAATTTCGCGGCGTAAGAGGTCTGTGGTGCGGGTCGGTCACACACGTCCAGCGCTGCCTGGAAAGTCCGTATCTCAACCCGAGACAACCGCTGATCGCCGATGTCGGGGTGTAGGGCCAGTGCGGCATCAATCGCAGGATGGGTGTGACGACAACACGGCCACGGTTTTAGTGACGTTCGCGTGAGTTGCCAGGGCGCCTCGGAGTTTGCTAGCACGGCACTGGTGTCCGGGTCCGGGCAGAATGCGCGGAAAAAACCCTGCTCGCCCTCAAGTATGTGTTCAGCACCAGTGAATCCGCGGGCAGCGAGCGTGGCGGCCACGTACCCCGCCTCGGCGGCGCGGGCAGTGTGCAAATGTTTGCTCATGGCACCATCGGGCAGAAACTGCCAGACTCCGCACGACTGCGAGCCGGCGTTGCCGAGTGCCCAAACCGCCTGCTCGTTGTCCAATCCGAGCAAAGTCGCGGCCGCCATGGCAGCCCCAAAAGGTCCGCACGTAGAGGTGTTGTGCCAGACTTTATAGTGGGCAGGGCCCACGGCCATACCAACCCGTGTCATGGCTTCGTAACCATGGAGGACAGCGGTGAGGAACTCTCGCCCGCTCAAAGCTTCTCTGTCAGCGAGGTGCCAAGCGAGGGGTATCACCACGCAGCCCGGATGCGTCACGGAGTCCTTGTGGAGGTCGTCAATCTCCAGGATGTGTGCGAGTCCGCTGGCGAGGAACGCATCACGGCCGCTATCGCGGCCAACCTCTTCGAACCACTCGATCAGGATGCGCCCGGGGCCTGACGCTTGCCCGCCGATGAGGCAGGCGACCGTGTCGAGCACTAAACGGGAAGCGGCTATAAGGTCATCATCCTGCACCGGCTTGGAGCGAATGAGATCGATGAGGTCACTCGTCAGGCTTGTCAATGTTTTGCTTCCGGGAGCAGTCGGTGCGGAATGTCTCGTTGGTGGTACACCTTAAAAGGATTTGGGCATGCCCAACACGTGTGTACCGACGTGAGACAGTATGAGGTTCGTTGAAATCGGTGCGATTCGATACAAGCGCGTTTCGCGAAACTTGCGCTCAACGTCGTGCTCCAGTGCAAATGCAAATCCGCCGAGAGTTTGCATACAAACATCTGCGGCTTTCCAGGAGGCCTCTGAGGCAAGGAGCTTGGCCATATTGGCTTCTGTGCCACACGGTCGTCCTTCATCGAAGCTCGTCGCAGCTTTTTCAACCATCAGAGCCGCCGCTTCGGTTTGTATATGCGCTTCGGCAATCGGGAACTGAATGCCCTGATTCTGCCCGATCGGGCGCCCGAACACTTCGCGTTCACTGGCATACGCTGCAGCTCGCTGCACGAGGAACCTTGCATCGCCGATGCATTCTGCGCCGATCAGAATGCGTTCCGCATTCATACCGTCCAAAATGTACCTGAATCCCTCGTCTTCGTTCCCGATCAGATTCTCTGCTGGAACTTTCAAGTCATCGAAAAACACGCTGTTCGTTGAGTGATTGATCATGGTCTCGATTGGTGTGATCGTAATCGAGTGATCAATCTCCTCACGCAGATCCACCATGAACACAGATAACCCTTGAGTCGGTTTGGGCATGGTATCGCGCGACGCCGTGCGTGCTAGGAGGACCATGAGATCGCTGTGCCCGGCTCTAGAAGTCCAGATCTTTTGGCCGTTGACGACATAGTGATCGCCGTCGCGTACAGCAGTCGTCGTGATTCGGGTCGTGTCTGTGCCACTGTCGGGTTCGGTGACGCCGAAGGCCTGCAGCCTTAGCGTGCCGTTTGCGATCCCGGGCAGCCAACGTTGCTTTTGCGTTTCGCTACCATGTCTAAGGAGCGTTCCCATCGTATACATCTGAGCATGGCAAGCTGCCCCGTTGCAGCCTGTTTCGTGAATCGTCTCGAGGATGATGCACGCGGCCTTAAGGTCGAGGCCACTGCCGCCGTATTCTTCGGGAACGAGAGCCGCCAGGTAACCGGTATCCACTAATGCTTGGACAAACTCGGTTGGGTATCGGGACTCGCTGTCCTGTTGACGCCAATACTCACCTGGGAAGCTCGCGCAAAGACGCTTCACCGCTTCGCGGATTTGCTCGTAGCTCTCGTTATGATCTTTGAACACGCGGTGACACTAGTGGAATCGCAGTTTACGGGAGCGCTACTGACACGAGCGAGCCCGGCTGCCTACGCTTCACACTGCCAGCTTGCAACAGGATGTACTGCCTGCCTTCATGCATATAAGTCATCATTCCGTATTCACCGGGGATAGGAATTTCGACGCTTGCCAAAATCTCTCCGGTAAACTTGTCACGAGCATGTAGTAGAGGATCCCCGTTTTCACCTAGCTCAGTTTGGCCCCTAAGATCTTCGGTTGTCTGTACCAGTAAGTCGCCGACGACCATCTGGATAGAGTGTCCTGTGCCCCCAGTATTGGGAACGTCTGCACCTTGTACCATGGGATGATCGAGCAGTTGTTGTGGTGTATTGCCTACCGGTATATCCCAGAGTTTGTCGCCAGTGTTCATGTCATAAGCCGCCAGGCCCTGAAAGAGGGGTCTATATAGAGGTAACCCCTGGATGCTCGGCAGAGCCGCCACTGGACCGCCGGGGTGATACGCAGCCACGGTTGTCCCAGTAGTAGGTGTGTGCCTCTCGTTTCCCCGCCAGGCTTCAGCTGATGCACGCGCAAACTCTGTTCTCTCTTCGTCAACGCCGTTTGTGGGCACCATAAAGCCAGGAGCTGTGCATGCTCTGCGGTGGGAGGCATACATAATTCCAGTAGTAGGATCAGCAACTGGGGGATGGTAGATGTTTAGACCACCCACACAGCCGACATTGTTGATGAAATCGTTATCGTGTGGGTATGGCAGTGGGGGCACATATAAGCCGCCTACTTGAAATCGGCTAAGCAACTCCAGAGCACGTTCCTTTAACTCCGGGGTATAGTCAATTACGAATTCTTCAGTGATTCCGTCCCAAACTATCGGGTCTAATGGTTCCGGTCGGGTGGGGTAGGGCTGTGTTGAAGCCGTATAGTTACCGGGTACCTCAGTTTGTATAACCGGACGATCCTCAATTGGCCAGATTGGTTCACCAGTTTCGCGATTGAACGCAAAAATTAGACCTTGTTTGGTGTTTTGTATCAGCGCCGGGATTTCTTCTCCGTCAACGGTAAGGTCCATCAGGATTGGAGCAGCAGGTGTATCGTAGTTCCACTGTTCGCTACGATGAATCTGGTAGTGCCATCGGCGCTCGCCGGTTTGTACATCTAGAGCAAGTACGCTGCCACCAAAAAGATTGTAGCCAGGGCGGTGCCCTGTGTAGGACTGTACCGTTGAGGCATTAGTGACAAGGTAGACCAGCCCCAGTTCTGGGTCTGCTGAAGCCGGAGCCCATTGGGATATGTCTCCTGACCACCTCCAAGCATCGTTCTCCCACGTTTCATGACCAAATTCGCCTGGTCTAGGGATTACATGGAACTTCCATAAATGTTCCCCGGTCCGAGCGTCGTAACCCATGATGTCGCCCGGTACGTTTTCGATACGGGTCTGATCGTAGCTGGGCTCATGACCGGCCAGCACAACGATAACGCCATTGACAATAATAGGTGGCGAAGAGGCCGTTACCTCACCAAGCGGCCTTGGGATGCCGTAATCTGGGTCATAGGGTCCACCAGTCCAGTCTTCCCAAGGACCCCAGTCCTTGATTAGGTCGGGGATTAAATCAATCACGCCGGTTTCGGCGAAACCGTCCAATGAGACTGGGCTACCCCAGCCCTCCAGTGGTCGACCGGTTTTCGCATCCAATGCCCAGAGGAAGAAGGAAGGACTGGTGACATAGACCACGCCCCGTCCATCTACTTCTGCATAGGCAATGCCCTTTCCAAAGTCTCTTCTGGGCGAACGCAAATACCGCGTTGTTTGTGGCTCGCGGAAGGTCCAAAGCGTTTCTCCGGTACTGGGGTCAATTGCGACCACTTGTCGACGCTGTCCGGCTACCGTGTAAAGTACGCCGTCAGCGTACACTGGTGTAGCCCGCATGGTGAATTCCAATCCAGGTCCGTAGTTGTCAGCCCTCCAAATCCAGGCGACTTCGAGATCAGCGAAGTTATTTGCATTGATCTGATCCAGCATGGGCGCGGAGCGGGTGCTTCCAGAGTCGCCGCCCAGGTAGCGCCACTCGCCATCTTCGAGACCGGGACGTTGTGCTGACCCGGGGGGGGATCCGCTGATAAGGATCAGGAGTGCGGCAGATATAACAAAACGGTGCTTCGAAGAAAGGCTGTCTCGATTGGACGATGTCATTTGGGTACTCCGCGGATAAGTAGCGCGAGGGCTACGAACCGATGCTATCTCTTGTTTTCTATCTTCACCGGGTGCCTGCGCCCCTCCGGCAGGATGTTGCCCCTGGTGCGCCCTCCCATTGTTATAGTAGCCGAGCCATTCATCAAGACCGCAGCCAGGGCCCCGATAGCTCAGCTGGACAGAGCATCCGCCTCCTAAGCGGAAAGTCGCAGGTTCGAATCCTGCTCGGGGCGCCAATTCTTTCATTAAATCAATTGGATAGATCCAAGGAGGGCATCCTGAAAATGGCCGACCTCGGAAATCGGCTCGCGCTTCTGGATGAATGGACCGATTATTAAATAAAATGAGGACTGGGTAGGGTTCGCGAGAATTTTTTAACATGAATGAATCAGTGTTGAGCAGAATCGCATTTCGGCTCAGTTATGCGGTTTTTTTGCTGGTAACAGTCATCGCGTGTGACGTGCTGCTTTTCAACAAGCTAATCGGCTTCGGCTATCCGAGTCATTACGCCGAAGAGGTTGAGCGGCATCCCGCAGCCTATGTGGGGTTCACGGGGAAGCCATTCGCGAGAGACCATAATGAGTTGGGATTTCGTGGTCCTTCTCTGAAGGAGGCCGCGGCCAACGATTTAAAAGTAGCTTTTTTTGGTGGTTCAACCGGATATATGGGCGAGCCATCTATTCCTAGGGTTGTTGAAGCAACACTTGAGAGGTTGCTAAACAGAGGCGTATTCGTGGCGAATTATTCGGTGGTCAGCTCCAATCATCGACAGCATCTCCATGGCCTGCTTGAGTACTTTAACGTGACACAGCCCGATCTGGTGGTTTTCTACGGCGGTTTCAATGAGATGCTGGCTAGCGCGGATTACGATCCCAGACCTGGGTATCCCTATAACCATTTTTATCAGGCAGAAACCGACGCATTCACGAAAATGCTCATTGAGAATTCTGCGATCGCTGCAGAAATCGACAAAGCATTCGGAATTCTTTCCGGAATAGGCGCGCTAAGACGAAAGGAACAGCCGCTCTCAGACAATTGGAATAGCAGAGTAGCTGACAAGTACTTTGAGACACTAAGTCTGGCGAACCAGCTGACCGGCACTTACGCTTCTTCTCGATTCGGAAGGGCGAGATTCATGGCTTTTTATCAGCCTTACATTGTGAAACCGGAGTTCAGGACAGCGCACCTGGGTGTCAGAGACCGGATCCAGGCGGTGCCGTATCTATTTGACGTTTCATCGGCATACGATGGCCTTGGTATCAGCGTCTATACTGATCCGGTCCATGTCGAGCAGGTCGCGAAGAATGTGATGGGCGAGAAGATCGGTGAAATCGTAGCGGAAGAGCTTCGAAGAGCCGGTCACGCGATCGAGCAATAGCACCGGCGTCCTCCCACTGGTCACGCTGTGGGGGATTATCCGGGAGTTCATAGCTTAGGTCTGGTGTTCTCGACGGGGCGCCTCTCAATCGTCCCGAACCATCAACACGTGCTTGATCTCGGCCTCTATGAAGCGCTCTCCCACTGAGTGAAACCCGAGCCCGGCATAGAAAGCCTCGTGACGGACCTGGGCGTTCATTCGGTAGCTCGAGTAGCCACGCTCCTGCGCGACCGAGACCAGGAAACGGATGAGCTCGGAACCGATACCGCGCTTTCGATACGGCCTCAGTACCGCGATGCGTTCCAGTTTTGCGTAGTCTGGGAAGTAGCGAATGCGCCCGGCCGCGACAGGCTCGCCTTCGAGCACGCCGAGGACATGTACGGCGCTTGCCTCGAACTCATCCCGCTCGACGGTGTAGGGGACGTCTTGTTCGCCGCAGAAAACAATGCAGCGCACCATCATGGCTTTCATCTGGTCTTCGGGTGAGGTGGCGATTCGAATTTCCGGGGTCACAGGGAGAGGTTACCTGTAATTTTGCGGTGCGTGACTTGAGAAGGGGGGTACGCGGGCGGTATTTTTAATCCGATCCACGTAGCGCTGCTGACGTGTAGAGCAGTCGCAGGGAATATATACTTTAGCGTCGGAATACCCGAGCTCTTTTAAGACCTCTGGGGCTTCATGCGAGAACGCAGGAAGTTTTGGCTCTCACCGATCATCATCGTCAGGGTGCTGCTGGGCGTCTTGACCCAAGGCTCATCTCGGGGGAAGTGTAATGACAGGGCTGAATTTAAGACTGTTGGCTTGGCGTGCCTGTTTGGTGCCGGCATCCTTGGGCGGGTTTGTATCCACCGTATTGGCGGACGAGGCATCTAATGTCAGACTCGTGGGTTACCACGATTTGCAGGGCCGCCAGGCGCTGCAGGTGACCACGAGGTCCGATTCTGCGAACGGGAATTGGGTGTACATCGGACACGTTCCAAACACGCGGACGCGTAATGCGACTCTCAACCCCATCACCGGTCGAAACGAATGGAACGGTACCTCTCTTCTGGATATATCCGATCCCTCCAGTCCGGAACTCGTGTGGCACATCCCGAACGACGGGAACGCAAACTCCCGCTCAGTCTCGGTCGTCTATGACTATGGATTCGACTCGGCCCCTCCAGGCCGGGACTACCTGATTCGTAACTCCGAGGTGGGTGAGGACCTGAAGTTTCAGATTTTCGATATCACGGCCCGGGACACTAACCCCTCACGGATTTCCCTGGTCGCGGAGATCACCAGTACGCCCGAGAACTCCTGTGGGCCCGGTTGTGGTGGGGTCCTGAGGCATCGCGCACACAAGGGTCACTGGTCGCCGGAGACGGGGCTCTATTACAGTGCCTCGGGAGAGCCGGGCTTTCGCAGCGCGTTAATCCATATCTGGAATCTGCGGGATCCGCGCAACCCGCAGTTCGTCGGCCGGGCATGGTTGCCAGGTCAGAAAGAAGGCGAGGAGGGCTTTGAGGGCCAATACGTTCACCATCCCGTAGTCGATGAGACTAACGATCGCGTCTATGCCGGATTCCGTATCGGCAGCGGCCATATCGCCTCATGGGACATCTCCGATCCTTCAGATCCCAGGCTGGTTTGGTCGTATGACACCTCCCCACCGGGTAGAGGTCCCCATACCGTTTCGCCCATCGTTTACGACGAGGTACCGAACATCACCGCGGCTGACGGCGAACTACCGAGAACCTACGCGTTGGTCAGTGACGAGTACGATGGGTTGGAGTGCCCGCACGGGATCAAGAGCCGGGTCTATATGTTCGATATCACCCATGAGACTCACCCCATGCCGTTATCGACCTGGCAAGTGCCCATCGGTGATTTTTGCGATATTGGTGGTAACTTCGGTCCGCATCAGCATGCCGAAACCGTTAATGGTTACCTCAATCGTTTCGAGGACAAGCTCGCATGGATCGCGTACCTAAATGCTGGGGTTAGGGTGTTGGATATCTCGGATCCGCAGAATCTGAGGGAAGTCGGCTATTACATTCCGAAAACGAACGCGAGTCCGCGCCCTTCCCAGGCCAGACCGGTACCGATTCAGCTAACCGACGTGGATATCGACCATCGGGGGCTCGTCTACGCGTCCGACCGTTCCGGGGAGTCTTGCATGGGTCAGGGTGAGAGTTGTGTTGGCACAGGCTTGTTTGTGCTCGAGTACACGGGCAACTAGTGTCCAGATTTGGCGGCTCGCCGCAGTGCGAGCCCCGAAACTGAGACGTAGTTAAAGGATTTCTCCGAGGCTTTTAGCGTGTCAGGATCGCGGGACCCGGCCCCCCATCTCTCTTCGGTTAGTGCGTGGGTGCTGGCATTCTTGGTTTTGTTTGTGACGGGCTGTGGACAGTCGGGCGAAGAAGGTACGTTCCTCGTCGGGCCGGCTGATTCGGAGCGCGGGGAGCTGTTGGCCCTATCCTGCCGCGTTTGCCACACGTTCGGGGCTGGTGAGGAGCATCTCCTAGGGCCGAATCTTCATGGAGTTTTCGGGCGTTCGCCGGCCAGCGCTCCGGGCTTCGAATACTCAGCCGCCTTGCAGGAGGCGGCCTTCGTTTGGACCCCTGATCGTCTTGATGCTTGGCTCGCTCAGCCGGACGACTTCTTGTCGGGTAACAACATGATGTTTGCCGGTTTCAGTTCGGCATCTGATCGTCAAGCGGTCATAGACTATCTGTTGCAGGTGACGGCCACTGGGGGTCAGCCATAGGATCTAAAAAGATATGAATAAACTTATAGTATTCATATTTATATAGAATAATCCTAAGGTTTATTAGTGGCCTAATTCGGCTGTGTCTTCCGTACCGAAGCGCGGACCATGATGTCTCTGGCAGTGGCCTACAATTACAGAATCGTCGATGGTCATGACGCGGTCCGGTGCCTGGTTGCGCTGAAGGAACTATTAGAGGATCCTGCGCGGCTTCTGCTGCGGGTGTAATAGATATGGGTGAACAAGCTTTCGACGTCGTGGTTATCGGTGGTGGGCCCGCCGGCTATCCGGCAGCGATCCGCGCCGCACAGAATGGGTTGTCGGCTGCGTGCATCGACGAGTGGCAGAATCGGGACGGCAGCCGCGCCTTCGGAGGCACATGTCTTAACGCGGGCTGTATTCCATCGAAAGCGCTACTAGAGTCCTCAGAGCTTTACCATCGCGCGGCGTCGGAGTTCAAGGTGCACGGAATCGCCGTGGGTGAGCTGGCCATCGACGTTGCTGCCATGCAGTCGCGAAAGGAGAAGATCGTCAAGCAGCTGACCGGTGGTATCGAGGCGCTCTTCAAGTCCAACGGCGTCACATCTTTCAGGGGGCACGGCCGTTTGCTGTCGGGAAACCAGGTCGAGATCACCGGGGATGACGGTAGTGCCTCTGTAATCGCCGCCAAACACGTTGTCCTCGCGAGCGGGTCCGCGCCGGTAGAGCTCCCTATCGCGCCCTTCGACAACGATCGCATCGTGGACTCTTGGGGAGCTCTCGAGCTGGAATCTGCGCCGCAGAGGCTGGGTGTTATCGGCGCTGGAGTTGTCGGTCTCGAGCTCGGTAGTGTTTGGCAGCGTCTGGGCTCGGAGGTCGTGATATTAGAGGCCCTGGAGGATTTTCTTTACATGGCGGATGCACAGATCGCCAAGGAGGCCCATCGTCACTTCAAACGGCAGGGGCTCGACATTCGGCTCGGTGCCAAGGTTACCGCCGTAAAGGCCGAGGACGAGGTTGTCACGGTACATTATGAGGGCAGTGCTGGGGCACAGACTCTGGAGGTCGATAAGCTAATTGTCTGTGTCGGACGCAGGCCCTTCACCGACGGTTTAGTGGCCGATGATGTAGGCGTGGTGCTAGACGAGCGAGGTTTCGTTCAGGTTGATGAGCACTGTAAGACGAACGTGCCCCAGGTGTGGGCGGTCGGTGACGTTGTGCGTGGTCCCATGTTGGCCCATAAGGGAACTGAGGAAGGCATCATGGTTGCTGACCTCATTGCCGGCAACGTCGGCGAGGTGAACTACAATGCTATTCCTTCTGTGATCTACACCGCACCGGAGATCGCGTGGGTGGGCAAGACTGAGGCCGAGGTGAAGGAATCAGGTCAAGAGTACAAGGTAGGAACGTTCAACTTTGCCGCAAATGGGCGCGCGAAAGGGATGCAGCAAACCGATGGGTTTGTGAAGCTGATAACCGCCCAGTCCGATGATGAACTGCTCGGCGTTCATATCGTTGGGCCGGTAGCAGGGGAGCTGATCGCCGAGGCGGTACTAGCGATGGAGTTCTCGGCCTCTGGTGAGGACCTGCAACGCACTTGTCACGCACATCCCACGCTGTCGGAAGCTATCCATGAGGCGGCGCTGGCGGCCGACGGGCGCGCCATACATGCCATCAATCGTTAAGAGCCCGCCGATCGAGAGCATCCGCGGATAGGCTTGATCGCCTAATCTTCTTCGCCATTCCCAGCTCGGTTCCAATCGTGTGATCGGTCCCTGGTCCGCTACTCTCCCATGGCGCTCGCAAGTCCATCTGCACGCGCCCTCTGGGTGTGCTCCCACACACCGCGAAATCCCGTTATCATAGGCCCGTTGGCAGGAGCTAAGCGCTTGCTGCCATTGGAGTTACGGAGTGAGGTTTCTGACGGACAGCCCCTTGCGGCGGGTGTTGTCTCCTGCCCGAGAACTGCCAGTTCAGATACAAGCGAGGAGCATTGTGAATGGCTGGCCACAGTAAATGGGCCAATATCCGGTTTCGGAAGGGTGCCCAGGATGCTAAGCGGGGAAAGCTTTTCACCAAGCTGGCCCGAGAGATCACCGTGGCGGCCCGCGAGGCCGGTGGTGATCCCGGCTCTAATCCACGCCTGCGCACGGCGATTGAGAAGGCTAGATCGCAGAGCATGCCTAAGGACAACATCGGTCGGGCGGTCAAGCGGGGCACCGGAGACGCGGATGGGATCGTCTACGAGGAAGTGCGTTACGAAGGCTATGGTCCCGGTGGTGCGGCCGTGATGGTCGATTGCCTGACCGATAATCGCAATCGCACCGTTGCCGACGTTCGTCACGCATTCACGAAGTTCGGCGGCAATCTTGGGGCGGACGGCTCTGTGGCTTATCTTTTCGAGAAGACCGGATTTCTCAGCTACCCTTCTGGTGTGGACGAGGACAAGGTTATCGAAGCCGCGATCGAAGCTGGTGCGGAGGACGTAGTGTCCCATGAGGACGGTTCGATGGAGGTGCTGAGCGCGCCAGATGATTTCAACACGGTGCGGGGGAACATGATAACTGTTGGCCTCGAGCCGGAGCGCGCGGAAGTCACCATGCGGCCCTCGACTCAGGCATCCCTCCAGGCAAAACAGGCAGAGAGCATGCTGAAGCTTCTCGATGTGCTGGACGATTTGGATGACGTTCAGCAGGTTTATTCCAATGCAGACATACCGGACGACCTGCTCGAGGTGTCTGCATGAGTGACGTGACCCGCATCTTGGGTATCGATCCAGGTTCTCAGGTGACGGGCTTTGGGCTCGTCGACGCGCGCCAACGCGGAAGCGAGAGCCGCCTCATCCACTTCGGGGCCATTCGCACTAAGGGTGAGCACAGCAGCCGTTTGCGACAGATTTTTGAGGAGGTCGGGCGAGTAGTTACGGAATTTTGCCCAGATGAGGTGGCGGTCGAGCGGGTGTTCGTCCACCGTAACGCGGACAGCGCCTTGAAGCTGGGACAGGCTAGAGCCGCCGCGTTATGCGCGACGTTCCAGGCAGACTTGCCAGTTTTCGAATATGCGGCGCGACACATCAAGAAGGCAGTGGTCGGCCATGGTGGTGCCGACAAGACCCAGGTGCAGCACATGGTGAAGCTGATGCTTGGTATGCAGTCCGAGCCTCAGGAGGACGCTGCCGATGCTCTGGCTGCCGCGCTCTGTCACGCTCATGCCCGAAGCGCACGCTCGTTGCTGGAGGAGGCGGCTGTCAGCTCATGATCGGTTTTCTGAGGGGAACGCTGGTGTCGAAACGACCGCCGCAGCTGACGGTGGATGTGGGCGGCGTGGGTTACGACCTCGAGACGCCGATGTCGACGTTTTACCGCCTGCCCGAAGCCGGTGAGCCCCTGACGTTGCTCACACATCTTCTGGTTCGGGAGGATGTCCATGCGCTTTACGGTTTCTCCACGGAGGCTGAGCGGGCGCTTTTTAGAAAACTGCTGAAGGTTTCCGGCGTCGGCGCGCGGATCGCGCTCGGTATTCTCTCGGGGATCAGTGCGGAGGGATTTCGCCGTTGCGTGTTGGAGCGTGACCTTATCACTCTGACACGCATTCCGGGGATCGGTCGAAAGACTGCGGAACGGTTGTTAGTGGAGATGGCGGATAGTATGGACCAACTTGGTGGTGACGAGCCCGGCGGGGCTGCGGCGGCAAACGGGGCCAAAGGCGAGGCTCATGGCGCGTTGCTCGCGCTCGGTTACAAGCCTGCAGAAGTCACCCGGATGTTGGCGGAGCTCGACACGGCCCAGCTGGGTGCCGAGGAACTGATACGCGAGGCGCTCAAGCGTGTCCACACAGGATGAGCCCATGTCGGAAGCACGACTACTGACTGGAGCTAGCAGCCAGGACGATGCCGTCTTCGATCGAGCCGTGCGCCCGCGCACCCTCGATGACGAGGAATTCATCGGCCAGGCGAGCGTGAAGCGCCAGATGCGTATCTTCATCACCGCCGCGCGCAATCGTAACGAGGCGCTGGACCATACGCTGATCTTCGGGCCGCCGGGGCTGGGAAAAACGACGCTGGCACACATCATCGCCAATGAGATAGGGGTGAATCTAAGACAGACATCGGGCCCCGTTTTGGAGCGCCCGGGCGACCTGGCTGCGATACTCACAAATCTTGAGCCACGGGACGTTTTGTTCGTGGACGAGATCCACCGGCTCAGTCCCGTCGTGGAAGAGGTGCTTTACCCGGCGATGGAGGACTTCCAGCTTGACATCATGATCGGAGAAGGCCCGGGCGCTCGTTCCATCAAGCTTGATTTGCCGCCGTTTACGCTGGTCGGAGCCACTACGCGAGCTGGCCTCCTGACCTCGCCTTTGCGAGATCGGTTCGGGATCGTGCAGCGGCTGGAGTTTTATAACTGTGATGAGCTCGCGCGAATCGTGCGTCGTACTGCGTCCATCCTGGATCTGCCCATTGATGAGGCGGGCGCGAGTGAGATCGCTAGCCGTTCGCGAGGTACGGCGAGAATTGCCAACCGGTTGCTGCGTCGCGTGCGCGATTACGCCGAGGTGGAGGCTGACGGCCGGGTGAATGGGTCGGTCGCTCATGCTGCGATGGATTTGCTGGAAGTGGACCCCAATGGCTTCGATACGATGGACCGCAAGTTTCTGATGACGGTGATCGAAAAGTTCGAGGGTGGGCCCGTCGGCATCGAAAGCCTGGCTGCTGCCATCGGCGAGGAGCGGGGCACGCTCGAGGATGTCGTTGAGCCATACCTTATACAGGAGGGTTTCTTGCAACGGACATCGAGGGGTCGGGTCGCCACGCGCAATGCATACCAGCATTTCGGGCTCACGGTGCCGTCCCGCGCGGAGGTCCCGGGCTCCCCTGGGTTATTCGACTGAGTTCCAGGCAAGCCCATGGTGAGTTTCATTTTGCCGGTGAGAGTCTATCTAGAGGATACGGATGCCCAGGGTCTCGTGTACAACGCTAGTTACTTCCGGTTTTTCGAAAGAGCGAGAACGGAGTGGTTGCGGGTCCAGGGGATCGACCACGTGAGCTTGCGCGAATCCGCGGGGGTCTCGCTGGTTCTGACCGGAATAGAGGCGAGCTTTCGGGTACCGGCGTACCTGGATGACCAGCTTCACGTGAGCGCGGAGTTGGCTAGGGTGAGCGGCGTGCGCTTCATCTTCAACCAAAGCGCTCGCCGGGAATCCCCGGACGGCGAACTTTTGTGCCGGGCGGTCGCTCAGGTGGCGAGCGTGCATGTTGAAACCGGCAAGCCTCAACGCTTGCCTAGGGATCTAGTTGCTGACTTAAAAATTAACGAGCCGGAAGTATGAACACAGATTTATCGCTACTGACCCTGATTCTGGATGCGAGTATTGTGGTGAAGGCTGTGATGCTCCTCCTGCTGGCGACGTCGATTGCTTCCTGGGCCGTCATCATCGAGAAGAGTCGGTTATTGAAGCAGGCGGCGGGCGCAGCAGATGAGTTCGAAGCGACTTTCTGGTCTGGAGGTGATCTTGCCACCATGCATTCAGATATTGTGCGTGGTGATATCGAGCAGCTCGGTATGGCCGGGATTTTCCAATCGGGTTTTCGCGAATTCGGACGACTCAACGAGCAGGCGGCCATCAACGCGGACCAGATCGTGGAGGGTTCTCGTCGGTCCATGCGCGTATCTCAGCTCCGTGAGGTTGATCGCTTGGAACACCATCTGGCGTTTCTTGCGACCGTCGGTTCGACGAGTCCCTATGTTGGGTTGTTCGGGACTGTGTGGGGGATCATGAACTCCTTCCAGTCTCTCGGTAATGTGCAGAGTGCGACGCTTGCGCTAGTAGCGCCGGGCATCGCAGAGGCCCTGATCGCCACAGCGATGGGCCTTTTCGCGGCCATCCCTGCGGTTATCGCCTTCAACCGCTACGCGGACACGGTGGGACGACTTGAGGTCCGCTACGATACGTTCATGGAGGAGTTCTCCGCCATTCTCCAGCGCCAGGCAGCCATTCGTGATGCGGCCGCCGCAGGAGCGCGGGCATGAGCCGCATGCGCAAGCGCCGACTGATGGGGGAGATCAACGTCGTACCCTATATCGACGTCATGCTGGTGTTGCTTATCATTTTTATGATCACCGCACCGCTGCTGACGCAGGGTATCAGCGTGGATCTGCCTCAGGCGGCATCGGAGGTGCTGCCCCCTGAGCTGATGCAGGATAATGAGCCGTTGGTCCTCAGTATCAACCAGAGTGGGCAGCTGTTCCTAAATATTGGTGGCGACGAGGAAACGCCCATCGACGAGCAGACTGTCCTAAATCGGACTGCGGCCGTGTTGCGGCGGAATGCACAAACCCCGGTGTTGGTCAAAGCGGATCAAGCGGTATCCTACGGGAGGGTGGTTACCGCTATGGTGATTCTGCAGCAGGCCGGGGCCGAGAAGGTTGGTTTCATTACCGATCCTCTGGAATCGGTCACGGAGACGCCCTGAGGAGATGAAGCGATAGGAGTCATGAGCCCCTTTTTGCGACAGCACCCGATCGCCGTACTGCTATCCACGCTGCTTCACGTGGCGTTGGCATTGGCCCTGACCCTCGGTATCGATCCCTCCGGGCGGCGGCGTGCGGCGATACCGGTCGAGCAGGTGGCTATTCAGGCCACGGTGGTCGACGAGAGGCTGATTCAGCAGGAGCTCGAGCGCCTCGAGCAGCTAGAGCAGGAGGTGCTTCGGCAACAGCAGGAGGCGGAACGTCAGGCTCGTGAGCAGGCGGAGGCCGCCCGACGGGAACTTGAGGAAGAGGAGCAGCGCGTAGTGGCGGCGCGCCAGGACCGCGAGGCGGAAGAGCGCCTTGCGCTGGATCGGGAAGCCGAGGCGGAGCGGCAGCGCCAGGCCGAGGCGGAGCAGGAGCGCCAGGCCGAGGCGGAGCAGGAGCGCCAGGAACGGGAGGAACGCGAGGAGGAAGAGCGTCTTGCGCGGGAGCGCGAAGCGGAGGCGGAGCGGCAGCGCCAGGCCGAGGCGGAGCGGCAACGCCAGGAGGCGGCCGTCGCGCGTCAGCGGGCCGAGATGGAGTCCGAGCTGCAGCAGGCACTGGCGCTTGAGGAGGATCGCCGGCGAGCTGAGGAAGCCGGATATTTAGATGAGTACATTCGCTTGATCGAGAACCGTATTCAGCAGAGCTGGATACCACCAGCCAGCGCGATGGCCGGACTGGAATGTGTCGTGAATGTCACGCAGATCCCGAGCGGAGACGTTGTGGACGTTCGCGTGGGACGTTGTAACGGTGACGATGCGGTGATTCGGTCCATCGAGGCGGCTGTGTTGCGCGCCTCACCTCTGCCTAGGCCAACTATCGCCTCGCTCTTCGAGCGCAACCTCGAAGTGGTCTTTAATCCGGAATTCTAGTGAAGGAACGCTGATTGTGTGGATGAGAACCTGTCGGTTATGGCTTAGTGCAAGCCTTCTTGCCTGTGTTGTCGGTGTGTCACTTATTTCCTCGGCGAGCGGGCAACTTAGGATCGAGATCCGTCGCGGGGTGGAACGGCCCGTACCTATGGCCATTGTGCCCTTTGCCTGGGAAGGTTCTGGTGTGGAGGCACCCTTCGACGTGTCGGGCCTCGTGTCCGCCGACCTCGGTCAGAGTGGGCGGTTTGCGCCGATGGACGAGAGAGATATGGTTTCGCGCCCCTCTCTGCCGACTGAGGTCCGATTCCCAGACTGGCAAATCGTGGACGTGGACTACTTGGTGATCGGGCGAATCATCCAAGACGGAGGCGATCGTTACACGGTCGTATTTCAACTATTCGACGTATTGGGCAGCGAGCAGATCGTGGGATACCGGCTGACGGCAACAACGGCCGAGCTGCGCGCGGCGAGTCATCGAGTCGCCGACATGATCTTTGAGGAGCTTACTGGTATTCGCGGGGTCTTCGGGACACAGATTGCATACGTCAGTGAGCAGCAGGAGGGAGATGAGAGGCGCTTCCGGCTGATCGTTGCCGACGCCGACGGTGAGAACGCGCAGGTCGTCGCCAACTCGCCGGAGCCATTGATGTCGCCGGCTTGGTCACCCGATGGTCGACGGCTCGCGTATGTGTCGTTCGAGGGATCGCAGTCGTCGATCTATATTCAAACTCTGCGTACCGGAACACGCGATCGCGTTTCGGCAAGGGCTGGGGTTAACGGCGCACCCGTGTTCTCACCTGACGGTAGGCAGCTTGCGCTAACACTGTCCCAAGATCAGGGCAATATAGATATCTATGTGCTGGACCTTGCCACACTGGTGCTTACCCGATTGACCGAGCATAGTGCGATCGATACTGAGGCTACCTGGTCGTCCGATGGCGAGAGTATCTTGTTTACCTCTGACCGTGCGGGTGGCCCTCAGATTTACCGCGTGCCGGCCAGAGCTGGGGCACGAGCACAGCGTGTCACCTTCGAGGGCAACTACAATGGACGGCCGCGCATCTCCCCCGATGGCAACCAACTTGCGGTGGTGCACAGGGTCCAAGGCAACTACCGTATAGCTCTGGTCGACCCGGACACTGGGCTGACGCAAGTATTGAGTACCGGTCAGCTGGACGAGTCTCCCAGCTTCGCTCCGAATGGGGCGCTGATCATCTACGCAGCACAGGAGAATGGAAGGGGAGTTTTGGCGTCTGTGAGCACCGATGGGCGCATCCATCAGCAGATTGCTTCAGTGGCCGGTCAGGTTCGAGAACCTGTGTGGTCGCCATTCCCGAGAATCTAATTTAGTATCAGTTCAAGGCTAGGCCTGTGTCTCACTGTTTTGGACTAAAACTGAGGATCCAGAGATGACTCGATCACTGTTAATGGTTTTCCTGTTGGGGATCGCACTGGCCGGTTGCGGCGGCGACGATGCGACGCTCCCGGACGCAGCGTCCACCTCGGGGTCTGGCTCCACGGCAGATGGAGGTGGCCCGGGCGCGACGACGACCGGGACGGGAGCAGCTGGCGGTCTGGAGGTTTTCAGGGAGGTACCCGGACAAGGGGACGGGCCACTGTCATCGTTGGTTATCTATTTCGACTTCGACCGCAGCGAAATTCGTGCGGATTTCAACAGCATGTTAGCGGCACACGGTGAGTACCTCGCGTCGAACGGCGAGGCCCTAGTTAGACTCGAAGGTCATGCAGATGAACGTGGCACCCGAGAGTACAATATCGGCCTTGGCGAGCAGAGGGCTCAAGCGGTGCGTCGGGTACTGCTGCTTCAGGGCGCTTCCGCTGACCAACTCGGCACTGTGAGCTATGGGGAAGAGCGCCCGGCCGTAACCGGCGGTGACGACGAGGCCTTATTGCTTAACCGGCGCGTCGAGCTAGTGTATCGGTAGTAGGTTTACGGCGGGAACCTAACAGACCTTGAAGGGGTAATGCCATGGTAGTGGCTGTGAGAACGGTGCAAGTAGCGGTTACGATGCTCACCCTCGCAGGTTGCACCACGACGCCGACCGCACAGGACCCGGTATTTCTCAAGCTGACCGATCTTGAAGCTCGACTCATCCGCATGGAAAGAGTCATCGATAATCAGAGCCTGATTGAGTTGGCGACCCGCGTTGATCAGCTGCAGGCAGAGACGCAAGCGCTGCGAGGGGAGATCGAAACGCTAGTATTTCAGACGGAAGGCGCCGATAGCCGTCAGCGTGAGCTGTACGTCGATGTTGACACACGGCTCCAGGCGCTCGAAGAGGGGCAGCGCCAGTCGTCTGCGGTACAGCTTCCGCCTGGAGCTCTTAGCGGATTCCCAGACGGAGAACCTTCGTCCGTTAGCTCGGGACTGGCTGGCAGCGATCAGGATAATTACCAGATGGCCTTCGATCTTCTGCGAGATGGCCGTTACGCGGAGTCTACGACAGCCTTCGACCGGTTCCTGACCGTCTATTCTTCGAGTCCGCTGGCGGACAACGCGCAGTATTGGTTGGCGGAGACGTATTACGTGCAACGCCAGTTTACGACGGCATTGGCGGCCTTTCAGGAGGTCGTTGATGAGTACCCTCAGTCGGCTAAGCTGCCGGACGCCCTGTTGAAGATCGGTTTCTGCAACTACGAGTTGCAGCAGTGGGGCGCGGCGCGGGATGTGCTGCAACGCGTCGCACGGGACTTCCCAGCGACGACCGCCGCTCGCATGGCGACCCAGCGAATAGAGCGTTTGATCCAGGAGCAGGGCTGAGTTTGGGAGCGCTCCCGAGACAACGTCCATTGGCGACGTTGACGATACGGAGTGAGTTAAGCCAAACCAGGCCTACCCCCTTCGACCGAGGCGGATGATGGGGCCTAGGGCGGTCGTACTCTTATCTGGCGGCCTCGATTCCGCAACCCTCCTGGCTATCGTTCGGGCGCAGGGTTACGACTGTTATGCCTTGAGCTTCGATTATGGACAGGTCCACAAAGTAGAACTTCGAGCCGCCGCCTGTGTCGCGGAGGCATTGGGTGCCAGCGAGCATCGAGTGATGGAAATTCCCATAGGCGCGCTTGGTGGTTCGGCTCTTACCGACGCGACCCTTTCAGTGCCCGATGACGGCGGGGAAGGGATCCCGGTTACCTATGTCCCCGCTAGAAATACGGTGTTTCTATCACTAGCGCTCGCGTGGGCAGAGGTTTTGGGCGCGGAAGCGATCTTCATCGGTGTGAACGCTGTGGACTACTCTGGGTATCCAGATTGCCGGCCGGAGTTTGTCGCCGCCTTCCAGGCACTGGCCGGCTTAGCGACCAAGCAGGGTGTCGAGGGGAGACCGGTGACGATCCAGGCCCCGTTGGTCAACTTGACCAAAGCGCAGATCATTACCCGCGGTGCAGAGTTGGAGGTTGATTACGCCTCGACGGTGTCATGCTACCGGGCGGATGAATCGGGTAGGGCGTGCGGGTGTTGTGACGCCTGCCGGTTCCGGCAACAGGGGTTCGAGCAGGCTGCGCTTGCGGATCCGACGCGCTACCAGGCGGGAGTTTAGGCGCCCGGTTGTGCTCCTGCGGACATCGGGTATGATCCGATCGCCTTCGCGGAAACCTTGCCGCCAAGGACAGCTCCAAGTTGCTTGGGGGTATAGCTCAGTTGGTAGAGCATCGGCCTTTTAAGCCGCTGGTCCCAGGTTCGAGTCCTGGTGCCCCCACCATTCTCATATCCCAGTAAGTCTAGAGAGATCCGAGAAGTTATATAACTCTCTGTATTATAGGGTTTTTACGTCCAGTAGTTTCCACCAGCATCTGTTGCAATCCACTTGGAAAGTGGGATACTTTGGAGGTAACTTTTGGGGGTAACTTTGTGGCTTTGACCGATGTCGCAATCCGTGCCATCAGACCGCCTGAGCGTCCTTACAAGCTCTTCTTATTTGCCCGAATATACAGCTAATCCGCTAACGCCGTTTTCCCGAGCTATAAATAAAAAAACGGCACCTCCGAAGAGGTGCCGTCCTTATTGGTGTCAGCAGAAGCTAGCTGACGCTTATCCGCCCCAGAATACCTGGAACTCCAAGCCAATCATCTTGGGATCACCGTAGCGGTAATCGAAAACGCCCGATCGAGCCGGTCCGCAGATCTCGTAATAGATCTCATCGTTAATGTTCTGACCGTACAACGACGCCTGCCAGTTACCATTCGGAGGCAGGTACGTCACCCGACCGCGGACCTTGGAGTACCCCGGCTGGAAGCAGTACGGCGACACTGGCGCGTCTTTGTCCACACCTTCGACGAAGTCATAGTCGTCCTGGGCATAGATTCCCAGTCGCGGCGTGACCGATCCACCGTTAGCCAGCAGGAAGACATGCTCAACGGAGGCATTCACCGTCCATGACGGCGAATAATCCTTAATGGTCAGGTTTGACCGATCGATGGTTGTTCCGGACTCCGCATCAAATTGATCGTACGCACCGTACTCGTTACTCAGGAAGCCCAAGTCGAACGTGATGAATCCACCGTCCCAGGGCTGCAGCCGAGCCTCAAACTCGATACCGGAGATATCCACGGTCGCTGCGTTGGCTGTGACTTGGACTGAGGGATCAGGACCAAAGCGCCCGTCCGCGTTATCGATCGAGACCGTCTCCTGCTTGTCCCGGTAGTCCATGAAGAAGACAGCTGTCGATAGCCGCATCCGACCGTCCAGGAACGAACCCTTGAACCCAACTTCGTAGTTGGTCACGTACTCGGGATCATAGGTCAACAGGGGCGCCAACGAGGGCTCAAGCATCACGTTGAGCTCGTCGTTGAAGCTACCGGCGAGGAAGCCCTCTGAGATCGAACCGTAGAGCATACCGTCCTGCATGAAGTCGCTGCCCCCTAGGGACCGGGTAAGACTCATCATCGGAGTGGTTGCGGAAAAATTTAGCTCCGCATTGTTGTAGAACCCACTCGCATAGCCAGCGTAGCTCAGGATGTAGTTCGGGTTGCACATTTGTGACGCAGGCGGATCACCGGCACCTTTGTGGTTGCAAGTGCCCTTTTCCGTGCCCCACTCGAACTGGTGGAAAATACGACTCTCCTCAGTCCGGCGGGCGCCGAGATCCATCGTCCAGTCATCGTTGATGTCATAGGTCAAATGGCCAAAAATGGCATCAGACATGTTGACCGCATAGCCGTCCCGACCCGTAACACCCGGACCACCGGGCGCCACACGATCAGGCAGACGATCAAACTGCGTACCGCCATCAGGCACACAAGTCTCTGTCCCCGTGTAAGTGGGGTCGGAGTAGAGATCGAAGTTTCGCTCTAATTTCGCTAAGCAACCATTCTGACTTCTCATGCCCGCTTGAGACTCGTCATCGAAGTAGTGGTACCCGCCAATGAACGACAACTGCTCGTTCACATCCGCGGTTAACAGTAGCTCGATGGTTTTTGTTTGACGCAGCCCGCCCCGAGGGCCTGTGCCGCCCAGCGCATCGATGGACAGGGAAGAGCCGTCACGGTCTGAGAAATACTTCAGGTCCGTCATCTGCTTCGCCGTGATCACCTTGAAATTCAAGTTATCTATACCAGCGATTGCACCGGCAGAATCCCACTCCATCGTCATGTTCACGAACTCATTGTCGAGCAGCAACGCCGTGTCCTTCTCCTGGGAGGTCACGTGCGGGCCGTCGAGGTTCTGCTGCCTACACTCGTTCCAGTACTGCAGCGTCGCGCCGGCAAACATGCGATCGACGTGACCGGCAACGCTATTTACGGTGCCGTCGGGCAACTTGTTAGAACCGCCCCACTGCTTGACGCCGCCCTCATAGGCTTGGAAATTCGCGAGCGCAGCCGCACCGTGCTGGGTGACCATGTTGTCGTACATTTTCTGATTGGGGTACGCCCGGCACTGAACGCCTTCATCTTGGTCGTCCTGGTAGTTCGCTCGAGCCGACAAATCGATAATCCAGTTGTCGTTAGGCGTGATGCGGAAGGCCGCGCCAAACCCATTTACGTCCCAACCACCGGCTGTCGTCTTTTTATAATTGTTATAGAACTGACCGTCGGAGACTTCCTGCATCACACTGAACCGCCCGGCAACCATGTCGTTGATCGGGATATTGATCATGGCTTTGAAGTCTCGGGTACCATAATCACCCATGCGTAACAGCACGTCGCCCTCAAACTCCTGGGACGGCTTCTCCGTGACGATGTTGATGGCGCCACCGGTGGTGTTCTTACCGAACAGCGTACCCTGGGGGCCACGCATGACCTCAATCCGCTCAATGTCCGCGGTGGACAGCATCTGTCCCCGGGTGTTGGGCAGGTACTGGCCGTCCAGGTACACGCCGGTGCCGGTCGGGCGAATGCTCACAGGGGAGTCATTACCGATACCGCGAATATAAATGGCCTTCACGTGACGTCGATCCGTGTTCGTGTACGTCAGGTTCGGGACAAACTCACCGACATCGTCGATGTTGTAGATGCCCTGGGCCTGCATGGCATCAGCGCTGATCGAAGCCACTGATAACGGCAGATCCTGTAGGGTCTCCTCACGCCTGCGAGCCGTCACTACGATCTCTTCCAACATGGAAGCGGCCGCAGCAGACACACCTTGTGCAGCCGCTTGTTGTGTAGGTAACGCTAGAAGCAAGCTAGCCGAAACGGCCGCTGTGCTCCAAGCACATTGATTTACTTTCATGACCTCTCCCCCAGAGTTGTCGTCTTTAAATGAGTTACTTCCTGATTGATGTTGAGGTGTCAACGTTGTTCAGTCAACATTATGTATTTCACAGGTCGAAATTCTATGGTGTTAAAATACAACACCTGAGTGCCCCCTCCTTTGCTGCCGATTTGAAGGCGCGTAGTCAATAAGTCACATTATGAGGTTTATGCTCGCGATACGACGATTCACTAGATCAGATCGGGCTGACGGCTGCACGAAGCTATACTGGGGGTAACTTTGGGGTAGGTGCTCGGGAGAGACCCTATTAAATAT
>Ga0315339_1000442_pt1 | contig 52437 bp, 45 predicted proteins | sample ASW17metaG_FD_204514 | JGI IMG/M metagenome (GOLD analysis project Ga0315339, IMG submission 204514) | Ammonia-oxidizing marine archaeal communities from Pacific Ocean, United States - ASW #17 | ecosystem: Environmental > Aquatic > Marine > Oceanic | place: USA: California | collected 2016-12-05 | reverse complement strand
CTGCCGCGCGGCAGCGAGGCCAGCGATACCGCCGCCGACGATCAGAACGTCGATATGCGCGTGAAAATGCTCATAAATATCGGCATCGCGATCCTTGGGGGCTTTGCCCAGTCCGGCGGATTTTCTGATGATCGGCTCGAACACGTGTTTCCAGGCGGGGCGTGGGGCCATGAAGGTTTTGTAGTAGAAGCCGGCGGGCAGGAAACGGCTGGCGTAGTTGTTGAGGACGCCGACGTCGAATTCGAGGCTGGGCCAGTGGTTTTGGCTGGTGGCGTAGAGGCCATCAAACAGCTCGGTTGTGGTGGCGCGTTGGTTGGGTTCGAACTGGCCGTCGCGGCCCAGATTGACCAGCGCGTTGGGCTCTTCTGCGCCGCTGGCGACGACGCTGCGGGGGCGGTGATATTTGAAACTGCGGCCCATCAGCATCTGACCGCTGGCCAGCAGCGCCGAGGCCAGCGTGTCGCCCTTGTGGCCATTTAAGCGTTTGCCGTTAAAGGAAAATTCCAGCCGCTGGCTGCGATCAAGCAACCGCCCGCCGGTGGATAAACGCGTGCTCATGAAAAATCCCTCCAGGTCCAGCCGGGACGTTTTGCGGTGATGGCATCCTTGATTTCCTGTGGCGGTTCAAAGACTTGCGCCGCGTAGGTGCCGAAAACCTCTAGCGTGACGGTGTCCCGCGCGGCGTGGAACCATTTTCCGCAGCCGTTGACGTGCCGCCAGCGTTCAAGATGCACGCCTTTGGGGTTCTCGCGGCGGAACAGGTAGTCTTCGAAATCCGCCTCTGAGGAGTCAGGCCCAAAGCGTTTCAGATGCGCCTCGCCACCGGGGTGCAGTTCGGTTTCATCGGCGGTGATGCCGCAGTAGGGGCAGGTCAGGATCAGCATGAGAATACCCCATTTTTGGGCGTCGGAATCGCATATGAATTCCATATGAATTTCATATGACTCGGTTTGGTGGACGAATTAGAGGAGCCCGCTGAACGAATGTCGTGTCGAGGCAATTTAAACGCCATCATTGCGCCCCACCCCTAGCGTTCCTATATTCGGATGCATGAGTATTGGCCCTGTCATAACCCTCGTATGCACCATCGGCGTGCTCGTTTCTGCGGTTTTTCTGATTGTTCGCAGTCGCATTCGACGTCGAAATACACCGCCGCAGGTCCATAGACCGCACGGGGTCGGGCAAGGAGTGGACAGAGAGGCAATCGCGCGAGTGACTGCCATGGGAAAACATACCCTATTAACGTCTCCCACGGACAGTGAGGGCTGGGGCGGCATCCGCCGTGGTGCGGCACCAACCTTGAAATCTGCGTCAGCCCATCCGATATCTTCCGAATGAGTATGCTTTCGATGATATTGATTGTGCTGGGCGTCGTCGTGGCGATTGGGTTTGTGGTATTCTTTGTCTTCTCGCGGGAGCTTCGGCGGGAAACCAAACGGCGAGAACGCAGCCATCACGACACTGCTTTTGGCAAAGACAGACATGTCACAGCGGCGGCGGAAGATGCCGCCCTTGGGCATCGTTTGGGTGGAAACAGCGCGGACTGACATTAGTGCGCCACCCCTGCCGCGACGCTTTCGTCGATGAAACGGCCCTCGCGGAAGCGGGTTAGGCTGAAGGGGTCCGCAAGGGGCGATGTGCCTTTGGCCATCAGTTCGGCCATGGCCCAGCCGGAACCGGGGATCGCCTTGAAGCCGCCGGTGCCCCAGCCGCAGTTGATGAAACAACCCTCGACGGGCGTTTTGGACAGGATGGGCGAGCGGTCGCCGGTCATGTCGACGATGCCGCCCCATTGGCGCAGCATTTTCAGGCGCGAGATCATTGGGAAGGTCTCGACCAGGGCGCGCACGGTTTCCTCGATATGGTGGAAGCTGCCGCGCTGGGTGTAGTTGTTAAAGCCGTCGGTGCCGCCGCCGATGACCATTTCGCCTTTGTCAGATTGGCTCATGTAGCCGTGGACGGTGTTGGCCATGACGACGACGTCCATGCAGGGTTTGATCGGCTCTGACACCAGCGCCTGAAGCGCGATGGATTCCAGCGGCAGGCGAAAGCCGGCCATTTCGGCAAGGTGGCCGGAGTGCCCGGCGACGACGATGCCCATTTTCTTGCAGCCGATGTCGCCCTTGGTGGTGCTGACGCCGGTGACTTTGCCACCCTCGGTGCGCACGCCGGTGACTTCGCATTGCTGGATGACGTGCATGCCCATGTCGGAACAGGCGCGGGCATAGCCCCAGGCGACCGCATCATGGCGCGCGGTGCCGCCGCGGGACTGCCAGAGCGCGCCCAGAACTGGATAGCGCGGGCCGTCGATATTCATGATCGGGCAGAGTTCCTTGACCCGCTGGGGGGTGATGAATTCGGTTTTCACGCCTTGCAATGCGTTGGCATGCGCGGTGCGCTGATAGCCGCGGATTTCGTGCTGGGTCTGGGCCAGCATCATGACGCCACGCGGGCTGAACATGACGTTGTAGTTCAGGTCTTGGCTCATGGTTTCATACAGGCTGCGGGATTTTTCGTAGATCGCCGCCGAGGGGTCCTGCAGGTAGTTGCTGCGGATGATCGTCGTGTTGCGCCCGGTGTTGCCGCCGCCCAGCCAGCCCTTTTCCAGGATGGCCACATTGGTGATGCCGAAGTTTTTACCAAGGTAATAGGCGGTCGCCAGCCCGTGGCCGCCTGCCCCGACGATGATCACGTCATAGGCAGGTTTCGGGTCAGGTTTGCCCCAGGCGCGGTCCCAGCCGGTGTGCTGGCGCAGGGCTTCGCGGGCGATGGCAAAGGCGGAATAACGTTTCATAGCAGGCGAATCCTTGGTGTGGCGTCACGCGAATTACACCGCCTTCATGCCGTCGATTCGAGATTGTGAATAGGTCTTAATCGACCCTCTGGTGGCGGAAAAACGACATTGCCCTGCCGCGACCTGTGACATGGTGCCCGGACTGCGGTTGGGATTGGGGGTTTTTTGACCGGCCAAGCGTCTATAGATGGGAAGGGACGGTATTGGAGGGCATGATTTGGGCTTTTGGGTGATCGCTATTGGGCTGACGCTGGCTGTGGGCGGGCTATTGCTGTTGGCGTTGTTGCGCGGGCGGGCGGATGACGTCGTTGCCACGGCCTATGACATGCAAGTTTACCGCGATCAGTTGAGTGAGGTAGAGCGTGATCTGGCACGCGGTGTCGTCACCGAGGATGAGGCGGCGCGGGTGCGCGTCGAAGTCTCGCGCCGGTTGCTAGAGGCGGATAAGGCCACAGGCAGTGCCAAGGGCTTGGGGCGCGCGCCGCGCGATGTGTCGCTGGCGGCGGCAGTGGTCGTCGGGGCGGTTATTGTCGGGGCTGGTTGGCTGTATTTGACGGTTGGTGCGCCGGGCTATGCGGATTTGCCGCTGGAGCATCGGATTGCCTTGGCAGATGAGCAGCGTGCGAACCGGCCTACCCAGGCGGCCTATGAGGCAGAGTTGGGCAAGGTGTTTGCCGCGCCGATCGGGGCCGACCCGGAGTTTCTGGGGCTGATGGACAAGCTGCGCGCGGCGGTCGCCGCCAACCCGAATGAGTTTGAGGGGCAGCGGTTGCTGGCGCGTAACGAGGCGATGGTCGGCAATTTCAAAGCCGCGCATCCGGCGCAGACCCGGGTGATCGCCCTGAAGGGTGACGCGGCGACGGCGGATGACTATGCCACGCTGGCGGATTTGCTGATATTGGCCGCCGAGGGCTATGTCTCGCCCGAGGCGGAGGCGGCGTTGAATAAAGCGTTGCAGTTGGACCCGCGCAATGGTCCGGCGCGCTATTATGCTGGGCAGCTCTACGCCCAGACCGGGCGGCCCGATCTGGCGTTTCGGATTTGGCGGCCTTTGCTGGCGGAAAGTACGCCGGACGCGCCCTGGACCCCGCCGATATTGGCGCAGATTGAGCAGATGGCGCAGATGGCGGGCATTCGTTATACGCCGCCGCGCACCGCGATGCCGCCAGTCGCCGGGATGCCTGGGGCAATGCCTGGGCCGAGCGCCGATGACATGCAAGCGGCGGCGGACATGACTGCCGAGGATCGCCAGGACATGATCCGCAACATGGTTGACGGGCTGGCCGAGCGGCTGGGCACCGAGGGCGGCACGCCGCAGGAATGGACTCGGTTGGTGGGCGCGCTTGGGGTGTTGGGCGACACAGAGCGCGCGGCTGCGATCTGGGCCGAGGCGCAGGATGTTTTTGCGGATGCGCCTGAGGCGCTGGAGATGATCCGGGGCGCGGCGCAAAGTGCCGGGGTGGCAGAGTGATTATTCAGGATATTCCCGAATTTGCCGCAGTGCTGCCGTTCGGGCGGGCGATTACAGGGCTGGATTTGGGCACGGTGACCATTGGTGTGGCAGTGTCTGACGCGATGCGCAGTATTGCGACGCCGTTAGAGACGGTAAAGCGCAAGAAATTTGGCGTTGATGCGGCGCGGTTGCTGGAGATTATCAAGGGGCGTGATCTGGCCGGGATTGTGCTGGGGCTGCCGTATAATATGGACGGGTCGGAGGGGCCGCGATGCCAATCAACCCGCGCCTTTGCGCGCAATCTTGAAAAGCTGACAGATTTGCCAATTACGTTCTGGGACGAGCGTCTAAGTACCGTTGCGGCGGAACGGGCGCTGTTAGAGGCGGATACGTCGCGAAAACGTCGCGAAGAGGTGATTGATCATGTGGCGGCGGGGTATATCCTGCAAGGTGTGCTGGACCGTATGCAACATCTGAGGACGTCATGAAGGACGACGAAGTCTGGAGCCGGGAAGAGGTGGACTCGCCCTGTGTGCGGATCTGTGTGATCCACCCGGCGGCGCGGCTGTGTACCGGCTGTTTGCGATCCATCGACGAGATCGCTGCGTGGTCGCGGATGTCGCCAGAAGAGCGCAAGACTGTGATGGCAGAATTGCCGTCGCGTGCGGGGCAAGTGTTGCAGCGGCGCGGTGGTCGGGCGGCGCGGTTGAAACGCTGACGTGACTTAATCCAAATGAGGGCTACGCCCGCTTTGTTTTCCACAACCTGCCGTTGGCAGGATTGCGGCGGGCCGTACCCTTATGAATGTTGGGTATGGTTTGCTCAGGGGTCGGCGATCCAGCTGGTGATATCTTTCGCGCTTTCGGGTCTGAAATAGGCGATCATTCGGCCTTCGGGTGGAGCTTTGACGGATTTTTCCCAGGGCGCGACACCATGCAGGGCGAGGCGATGCAGGATGTAGGCCGCGCCGGGTTTCGCATGGATTTCAACGCGTTCGCAGGTGGCGAAGATTTCCCGGCGGGCGGTGTGATAGGCGCTGGTCAGGTCAATATTAGGCCAATCCGCGCTGGGGTATTGCCGCAGGACATCGCCGAGCACCTTGCGGATAATCTGGTGGCTGCCGCGCCAGGTGACCAGCGGGCTGGCGGTGGTTTCGCTGAGCGGGATGCCAAGCACAAAGGCATGTGGTTCACGTAGCATGCGCTGGCGATCAGGGCCGATGGGCAGCAATCCGTCGACATGGGCCGCATCCCTGTCACGACGAAAGCGAAAACCGGCGTCGGAGTCTTCGGGGCTTTGCTGGGGGTAGCCCGGATAGGTCACCGAGATTTGCGCGCGATCCCAATCGTTGACCGGCAGGCCGAGGTCTGCGAGGACCTGCACCGCCCTGCCCTGTAACGGGCCAGACTGCCCCACCTGTCCTGTCGTGTCGTTGGGCAGCACGTTGACCCCGGCGAACCATGTGCCTTGGCAGCGCATCCAGTGGCCATTGTCGGGATCTTTTACGGCGTTGATGGCGGCCGGTCGTATCTGGTCGACCCATTGTCTTAGCAATGGATCATAGGGGATCGTTGCCCAGCCATCTTGCAGGAACGCCTTAGCCAGCACGCCTGTTGTCCTGCGAAGTGATACAGGAAAGCGCCGCGTCAATCACACCAAGGTCCGCTGTGTCGCCGTGACCCTGTTCCGATAAGGTCCGCCGCCAACCGCGTGCGCCGGGGCGACCGGCAAACAGGCCGAGCATGTGCCGCGTGATATTGTGCAAACGGCCCCCACCGGCCAGATGATCGGCAATATAGGGGCGCATCAGGGCGACGACATCCTCGGCGCTGCGGTCATGCCCGGTGCCATAGATCGCCTCATCAGCCCCCAGCAAAATATCAGACGGCGTGTGATAGGCGGCGCGCCCGATCATCACACCGTCCATTCCCGCGTCAAGATGTGTCTGCGCTGCGGCCAGGCTGACGACACCGCCGTTGATTGACAAGTGCAGGTCGGGAAACGCCTGTTTCATCGCGTAGACCAGCGGGTAATCCAGCGGCGGGATATCACGGTTTTCTTTGGGGCTAAGGCCCTGCAACCACGCCTTGCGGGCGTGGATCGACAGGCGTTTAACGCCTGCGGACGCCATCACCTCAATGAAAGCGGGCAGAACCTGCGTTGGGTCCTGGTCATCAACCCCGATACGGCATTTCACTGTGACTTCAACAGGTTGCGCATTGATCATCGCAACGACACATTCGGCCACCAACTGGGGCTGTTTCATCAGAACTGCCCCGAAGGCACCGGATTGCACCCGGTCAGAAGGGCAGCCGACGTTCAGGTTAATCTCATCATAGCCCTCATCGGCGGCCATGCGCGCGGCCAGCGCGAGTTCGGCCGGGTCAGAGCCGCCAAGTTGCAATGCCACAGGATGCTCTGCCGGATGAAACCGCAGAAGATGCCGCGCGTTGCCGCGTACCAGTGCCGGGGCCGTGACCATCTCTGTGTAAAGCAGAGTGTTCTTCGACATCAGCCGATGCAGGTAACGGCAATGGCGATCCGTCCAGTCCATCATCGGGGCAATAGAAAGCCTAGCGTGTTGATTTATTTGCATTTTTCTTGTACATTCAAACTGTTGCGGGGCAAAGTTGCTACGCAGGAATACGCCCCGATTCGCCCCTTTTCGACGACTCATTGCACACGATATGGCCACTATAAACAAGCTTCCCTCCGGTGGATACCGGGTCCAGATCAGACGCAAGGGTCGCTACGCCAGCGAGACCTTTCACCGTCGTGACGACGCCTACAAATGGGCCCGTCAGGCGGAGACGCGTGTCGATCAGGGCCTGTCACCGAACAAGTCGTCCGCCGCCCGCCTTGCGACGTTTGGCGATCTCGCCCGCCTGCATATAGACGACATGTGCTCGGTTGGGAAACCACTCCGCAGAAGTATGGCCGCGGCTCTGGCCACTTTGAAAAACGACCTCGGCAACGAGCGGGTAGGCCATATCGATCATGCGATGCTGATCGAGTATAGCCGCAAGCGCGCCAAGAAAGGTGCCGGTCCCGTGACACTTGGCATCAATATCGGTGTTATCAAGATGGTCATCACGCACGCTGCAGCCGTGCACGGGCTCGATATCTCTTCGGAACCGGGGCCGACCTCGACCGCATTGCCTCGAAGCGATTGGGTCTCATCGGCAAAGGCACCGAACGTGACCATTGCCTTGGTACGAACGAGTTGAACCGACTAAATCAATTCGAAGTAATAGACGCAAATGAGCAGCGAGCAAACCATCCGTACCAATGAAGTAACGATCTGAGTTTGATAGAAGAATGCGAACCTCTCGCCTGCGACGGCAAATGGCGCAACAAGCCAATATCCAACCGCCAGCGCAATGAGTGGCCACCACCAGTCAAATAGCAGGAAACAAATCACGAATGCAGCCAAACCACAGACGGTGGCGAGAAGATCGAATGCACCCATCCCAGAGGACTTTCGAGCTTGATCCTCTAGGAAAAAGCCGCCTCTGTGAATGAGTAGCGTGACTCTCGCAGCTATACCGCTTGCCGCCATGCCAAAAAACAATACGTAAATCACTTTTATCACCCCTTTGTCACGATCCTGTTTAGTGACAGCTTCAGCGATGAAGCCATAGATGGCAAGGCGCAAGCCGCCTCTTCGAAGCGGGCTTCGCCATTGAACAAGTCTCTCTCGCAACTGGCCATAAGGATTGGAAAATGTTGCGCCGCTACACCCATATCCGGCCAGAAACGCTGCACCGCCTTCAGGACGCGCGTCGGCCTTCGCCGTCCGACAATCTCGCGGACGAGTGACCAGAGAGTGAGAAGCCTGCCGCCGGATCCCGTGACGGGTTTGGAGGTCGAGAGAGAGGCTTCGTTCCTCCGTGACGACGCTCCACTGGAGCCTCGTCTGCGTTTTCAACGCACCCGTCGTCACCCCATCGCGGAGGTTTCCTTATGAATACCGAGATTATCGATGCTGGACGTGATCTGAACGGCGGCTACAAGGTGGAAGTGTCGCGCGGCGAGAATGTGGATCGCGTGTCGTCGGAATGGTTCTCGCGCCCCGACGACGAGCGATATCTGTCGCTCGACGATCTGTTTGCTTCAGTCAAGGCCGGGCGGAGCGGAGCAGAACCCAGGCGGTCGAGACTGCCGCGATCCGGGTCGAGGCGCATCGCGACGATCCAGAGCGGCTGGGTTTGGTCTTGCCCGACACGGACGAACCCATTGCGCCGACGCATTGGTCGCTCGGCCAGTTCTCCAGCCTCGTCGGCGCACCCGCAGCCTATGCCCAATGCCCAAAGCCTCGAAAGCCGTCCACAGGGACCTGTGTACAAACCCGTATGACCCGCTTTGCGCTTAAGGATGCAAACAAGGCTTTGGACGACCTGGGAAATGGCAGAATATACGGTGCCGCAGTGCCAATTCCTTGAGGTGTTTCAACCGTTGTGAATTTCGCGCCACGATTGACAAAACTCAATCTTGACGGGCGGCTGACGTCATAGACTTGCCACCATGGAACACATGGCTCTGACATTTTCGGATCGCGCAGATGCAGGTCGGCAATTGGCCGAAGTTCTGCTGGCATTGGAACTGGACCAACCGCTGATCTATGCCCTGCCCCGCGGCGGCGTGCCCGTGGCCGTCGAGATCGCAAAGGCGCTTCATGCGCCGCTTGACCTGATGTTGGTGCGCAAAATCGGTGCACCGGGCAATCCGGAGGTTGCCCTTGGTGCAATCGTCGAGGGTGCGAGCCAGGAAATTGTCATCAACGAAAGCGTGAAACGTCTTTCCGGGGCAGATGAGGCTTTTATTACGCAGGCTGTGGCCGACCAAAGAGCCGAGCTTGAACGCCGTAAAAAGCGATACCTGGGGGATCGACCAAGGCTGGACCCCAAGGGGCGAACCGTTGTTGTGGTGGATGATGGGCTGGCCACGGGCGCCACGATGAAGGCAGGCTTGATCGGGCTGAAACGCGGCAACCCCGCGCGGATCATCGTTGCCCTTCCCGTCGCTCCGAAAGAGGCTTTGGAGGAAATATCCGAGCAGGCCGACGACATTATTTGCCTGCATCCGGCCACGGCATTTCGCGGCGTCGGCGGCTTTTACCGCAGCTTTAACCAGTTGTCGGACGACGAAACCGTGGCCTTGCTAAGCCAGGTTTCAAATGCCACGACACATACCACGCGCACGGCCACGACAGCCACACATAGACGGCAGGTGTCCATTGTGCCGTTGGGGTTACCTGGTGATCTGACGGTCCCGCCGGACCCGCGCGGCATCGTCCTGTTTGCCCATGGCAGCGGGTCCAGCCGACGAAGTCCACGCAACAGATACGTTGCCGGAAAACTCAATGCAGAGGGCTTTGCAACCCTTCTGTTCGATTTGCTGACCCCCGAGGAAGGACAAGACCGGCACAACGTCTTTGACATTCCGCTACTGGCTGACCGCGTGGTTGAGGCCTCTATCTGGATCACCTCTGAGCCTGATCTCGAGGATTTGCCGCTTGGCCTGTTCGGGGCAAGTACGGGCGCGGGCGCGGCGCTTGTGGCGGCGGCTGAGCTAAAAGGACGGGTGGCGGCAGTTGTATCGCGCGGTGGACGGCCAGATTTGGCCATGGATTTCCTGCCGCAAGTTAACGCCCCGACACTGCTGGTTGTTGGCAGTCTGGACCACGATGTCATCCGTCTGAACGAACAAGCGCTTGCCGCGCTGCCATGTGAAAAGAAGCTGCAGATCGTGCCAGGGGCGGGTCATCTGTTTGAAGAGCCGGGCACATTGGACGGTGCTGTCGATCATGCCACCCATTGGTTCAAGGCGCATCTTGCCGGGCACGTAGCGACAAGGCCAAAGGCCCCGCCGTCACCAAAAACCGACACCGGCTTTTCCGTCCTGCGCGCTGCCGCCGAACCTCTGCCTGAAATCGGGGATCCCGATTTTGCCAAAGCATTCGACCGGTTCGGATCAAAGCGAGTGGTGCTTTTGGGCGAGGCCTCGCACGGGACGTCCGAATTTTACCGCGCGCGCGCCGCCATCACCCGGCGGCTGATCGAAGAACACGGGTTTTCAATTGTCGCCGTCGAAGCCGACTGGCCCGACGCCGCATTGGTGGACCGCTACATTCGGCACAAACGCCCCGAAACGGCCAAAACGTCGGCCTTTGCGCGCTTTCCCACATGGATGTGGCGCAACGTCGAATTTGATGCGTTCACCCGCGATCTGGAGCACTACAATCAGGCAAGAAAGGTCGATGATCGCGTCGCTTTCTATGGCCTCGACCTGTACAATATGAATGCATCGATTGCGGCGGTTCTGGCGTATCTTGATCGCGTCGACGAAGCGGCAGCTACCGTGGCGCGTGCGCGGTATGCTTGTTTGTCGGCATGGTCGCATGACCCCGTCTCGTACGGCCGTGCTGCACTGACGCGTGGATTTTCTGAATGTGAAAAGCCTGTCTCGCAAATCCTGATCGACCTGCTAAAGCAGCAATTGGACTATACCGCGCAGGATGGTGACCAGTTCTTTGATGCCGCGCAAAACGCGCGGCTGGTCGCCAATGCGGAACGATACTACCGCGTGATGTATTACGGATCGCACCTGTCATGGAACCTGCGCGACCAGCACATGTTCCAGACATTGGCCCAGATCCTGGACCATGCCGGGCCGGACAAAAAAGCGGTCGTTTGGGCGCATAATTCCCACATCGGCGATGCGCGTCACACCGATATGGGCCGCAGCCGTGGCGAATTGAACATCGGTCAACTTTGCCGCGAGGAATACGGCGATACCGCCGCCCTGATCGGATTTGGAACGGCATCGGGCACCGTTGCGGCTGCATCCGAATGGGACGCCCCGATGGAGACCAAAGACATTCGCCCGCCGCACCCCGACAGTTACGAAGCACTGTGCCACGGCGTCAATCTTGAGCGCTTTCTATGGGATTTCAGAAAGGAACACCCGCCTGAATTCCTGCGGTTACTGAACCAGCAGCGGTTGCAACGCTATATCGGCGTCATTTACCGGCCCGAGAGCGAACGCGCCAGCCACTACAGCTATGCCACCCTGCCCGACCAATATGACGCTTTCGTCTGGTTTGACCAAACGCAGGCGGTCACCGCGCTGCCCACGCTGACAAACACCACAGAGGACGAAACCTATCCGTTCGGCTTGTGATGTCGCCGGGCCAAAACGGCTTTGTTTCTATGATATTAAAGCGATAAATGATGCCTGTTCTTCTTTTTCGTCCTGGCCACACGGTTGTGGCATTCTGCCTTCTTGTCTTGAGCTTCGCCGCGCCAGTCGTGGCGCAGACCGCAGATCGACTGCTGTATTTGAACGAAGACGGACGACCCACATTGGCCCCATTGCTGGCCGAAGTCACCCCGGCCGTCGTCAACATTTCCGTCGAAAGCCGCCAAACCACCGATTTGAACCCGTTGTTCAACGACCCGTTTTTCCGCCGGTTCTTTGACATGGAGCCGTTCCAGAAAGCGCCGCAGCAGCGCCAAATGAGCGCTGGCTCTGGTGTGATCTTCAGCGCTGAAAAAGGATACGTGCTGACCAACCACCACGTCGTAGAGAACGGCGAAAGGATCGTCGTGACGCTCAAGGATCGGCGACAATTCGATGCAGAGTTGATTGGCAGTGACCCGGGACCGACATCGCCTTGCTGAAGATCCAAGCCGAGGATCTGACCGCGCTTGAACTTGGCGACAGTGATCGGCTTCAAGTGGGCGACCATGTAATGGCAATCGGGAACCCGTTTGGCCTTGGCCGGACGGTGGCATCCGGCATCGTCAGCGCATTGGGGCGCAGCGGGCTGAACATCGAAGGCTACGAGGATTTCATCCAAAACGACGCGCCGATCAATCCTGGTATCCGCGGCGGCCAAACCTTGACGCTGACGGCCAGGTTGAAAGAAGGCGCGCCACTTGAATCGACAGACGGGGAACGAGGGCATGGGCGGCTTTCAGGGGCCGAACTGCGTGACCTGCAACCGGATGATCCGCACTACGGCGAGGTTTCCGGTGTTGTCGTCACCCAGGTGGAAATCGACAACCGTGCTGCGCGGTCCGGTTTGGAAGTGGGCGACATTATCTTGGCCGCCAACCAGGTGCCGGTCACATCTGTGGTGGAATTGCGCCAGCAACTTGACTCCATTGACGACGCACCTGCCCTGACCATCCAACGCGGCTTAGCGCGCATTTTTCTGCTGATCCGTTGACCCTGACCTGCCCATGAAACGAACCGAGCATGGCAGAAACCACAAACTACATCCCGAAATCCACCAAAGCCCCCAGGTCGGAAGAAACGGGCGTAATCGCCCCGAATTGAGTTTATGAACGAGACTCGCTTACGGACAAATTGAAACGCACTCTTTGCTGAAGCCGAAAACACTCGCAGTCGTACTGACGCAGCAGGGTCAGCAGCGCCATCGCCCAGGATGAAGCCTACGAGACGTTCTTTCTGACTGCTTGTGTGGTCAGTCATGGCAAGTCGGCGATCGGGGATGGCCCGTTGGCCGAATTCTTAACCGTCAAGATGCCCAACTTGCGGCACCTAAGTCGACAGAACGACGGTGCCTTTCCAAGGCTTGATGTCATCGAGATCATTGGCGGGCGGACCGGTCTTCGGACTCACGGGTCTGAAATGCCGTTCTGTAGCAATCAATTCTAATTCGAATCCGTTGATAACGCAGGCGTATACGGCAGCGAAATCATCGTTCGCGGCAAGTTCCTGTCGCTCGCGCTCTATCTGGAAAAGATTAAAGGCGAATAGTTCGATGGGCGGAAATTGATAAGCGTAAATTGCCCAAGACGCCTTTCAGATAATTACGAATATCACATCCCAAAAGCATAGGTGCCAACGATGGAAGATGTCGAAAAACAGCTGAAAGGCACCGTGGATGAGCTGGACAAGTTGCTGAATGCAAAGAACGCCCCTAGCGATCCGATAGAGCGTGATGGCGCGACAGTTATCCCGATTGTCAGCTATGGCTTTGGTTTTGGTGCGGGCGGAAACGTCGCCGACGCTGCGACGACCGTCATGGACAAGATGTCGGCCACCAAAAGCAAACCAGACACTTGACGTAGAATGGCGCTGCTGCTGGCGATCATTCTGTGGCTATTGCTTGCGATACTGGTCTTGGTCGGGTCGGTCCTGATCACGCCCATCTTTATCAGGATGCATCTGACAACAACTCCGCAATTTGCCTATCGGGTTGAGGTGCGCGTGTTCGCCGGCTTGGCCCCCCGCCTTACATTGGCTGCGGGGCCAAGCAATGGCGGTTGTTCGCGTCACAGCGTCCGCGCTGTTTGTCCCGGCCTCGCGATTTGCGTGGCGCGCGTTTGGACCGCACCGATGACAGTTTCGCTGGATCCGATCATCACGGTTGGACCCTTACGGATAGCGGCAATATCTAAGCGCAAGGTAAGCAGCCTTCACCACGGCGGGGGTATTCTTTTCCGGGCAAAAACGCCCTGTCGCATTTCTGATCACGCAAGGTACGACCTTGACCGCCTATGGACGAGAAGGCAAACCAATGACATGCGCGCAGATCGAAGACCTGTGCCCCGGCGCGTGGCGCATTGTTTTGGAGACGCCCTGACCCATGGTCCGAAAATCCAGCCCCTCTGAAACACAGGACGAAGTGATCGCGTTCCTTTCAGGCGCCAAATCTCATCCCGGCGGCGAGCCCGTCGAGATCGTACAAACCCACGGCGCACTCGTATTTCTATCGGGCAATGTCGCACTAAAGATCAAACGCGCGGTCCGCTACGATTATATGGACCTGTCAACGCTAAAGCTGCGTGAAAAAATGCTCCGCCGCGAACTGGCGCTGAACCAGCCTGTTGCCCCTCAGATCTACGACGATGTCATCCCGATCACACGAGAGGCGAACGGAGGTCTTGCGCTGAATGGTGACGGCCCACCTGTCGAATGGGTTTTGCGGATGCAGCGGTTCCCGGCGTCCGACGAATTGTCGGTGATCGCGGACGAAGGCCGCTTGGATGACGTGCTTGCCGACGACCTTGGGCGATGCGTCTTTGACTACCATGTCATGACGCCGCAACGCACCGCGGACGGCGCGACCTTGATCACCGATATTTTGGATGAATTAGACCGGGTATTTGCGGATCTGGGCGATCTGCTAGATGCAACACAGGTTGCCCATTTCCATCGCGAAAGTCGCGCTGCCCTGGGGCGCATTGCCCCTCTGCTGCGTAAACGCGGAGCAGAGGGGCATATTCGCCGGTGCCACGGCGATCTGCATTTGCGCAATCTGGTGATGCTCAACGGCAAGCCCGTTCCCTTTGATGCGCTGGAATTCGATGAAGTCCTGGGGACCTGCGATGTCCTTTACGATCTGGCGTTTCTGATCATGGATTTGCGACATCGCGCCCTTGGTCGTGCGGCCAATATCGTGATGGGTTCTTATCTGCTGGCGGCGATGGGGCACCAGGACGACGGGCTGGCGGCATTGCCGATATTTATCGCAATCCGAGCCGCAATCCGCGCGATGGTGCTGGCACAGACGGCCCGCGCGACGGGATCCCCCGTCAGCGATGAAGCCGCGCTTTATCTGACCGAAGCGATTGACGTTCTGTCACCGCCTGATCCTGTGCTGATCCTGATTGGCGGACTTTCGGGCAGTGGGAAAACAACCGTGGCACAGGCCCTGGCCCCCCAGATCGGCGCGGCCCCCGGTGCCGTTCTTTTGCGCAGTGATACCGAACGCAAAGCGTTGCGCCATGCGGATCCTCAGGCCCATCTTGAAGCCTCGGCATATACGCCAGACGCGCGTGCCGCCATCTATGACAGGATCATTCAGCGCGCGCGCAACATTCTGAACACCGGGCATTCTGTGCTTATCGATGCGACGTTTCTGGCCCCAACTGACAGGGAAAAGGCAACGGCGGTGGCGACGAGCGCGGGCGTGGCCCTACACCGGGTCTGGCTGGATGCGCCATTGGACATCCTGATAGACCGCGTGACGGCCCGCAGCGGTGATGCCTCTGACGCGGATGCCGGGGTTGTGCGGGCGCAATATGCAAGCGCCGCACAGCCAAAAGACTGGCAGGTCATTTCCGCCGCAGGCTCGGTCGCGGACACCGTCGCAGGCGTCAAAGCCGCCTTGCGGAAAACCGGCGCGGTTTCATCCATCGATTGAACTGACCTGCCGCAGCACGCTGCCTGTCCCTATTGATTGCGATCAATCAGGACCCGTCCGGGTCGGGTTAAGGTGATGCAGGAATTGACCCGAGGACCCGATGGCTTCGCAACCCGCGCAGAACGACGCCCTGTCTGAAAACCGCTTTGTCGCAGACAAGCTGGACGAAGTAGCCTTTCTTTTGGATCAGCAGAACGCGTCGTTATTCCGCGTCCGGGCATATCACGATGCGGCCAGTTACCTGCGCAACCTATCGCATCCCATCCGGCTTGATTATCAACGTGGCGGCAAACGTGGCCTGGATGATCTGCCGACAATCGGGCAATCTATCGCCGCCACCATCGCCGAAATCCTTGATACAGGCGCGTCAGGCGTTTTGGACCGGCTGCGGGGGGCGGCAGACCCTGAACAGGTGCTTCAAACCGTTCCAATGATCGGCCCGGCTTTGGCCCGCGAAATCCACGACGGTTTGGGCATTGAAACGCTGGAAGGGCTGGAGGCCGCGGCCTATGACGGGCGACTGGCCACCATCAAGGGGTTCGGGCCGCGCAGGATCGAAAGCCTGCGGCATTCTTTGGCCAACATATTGGCGCGCAGACGTCCCCGACAGGCCCCGAGCGATCGACAACAGCCCGCCGTCGCTGACATCCTTGCGGTTGATCAGGCCTATCGCAGCGACGTAGATCACCTGCCCACGATCAAACCGCGCCGCTTCAATCCGACGGGCGACGCGCGCCTGCCAATCCTGCATACCGAACGCGGCGGATGGCAATTCACGGTGCTTTTTTCCAACACCCCGTCAGCGCATCGTTTCAAAAGGACCCGCGACTGGGTCGTCATCTATTTTGAACGCACCGATCAGCCCGAGGGGCAAGTCACCGTTGTCACGGAACATGGCGGCCCACTTGACGGCAAACGCGTCATTCGCGGCCAGGAAAGAGCCTGCGAAGCCTTTTATGATGCGCAAGGGCGCGGGCGTCGGAATCCTCCAAAAAGACCAGAGAATGCGCAGTTCAAAACGGAGGCCAGGTAATTGAGAAAACATAGAAAATGGATCATCGTCGCTTTTGCCCTTGCCGTCTTGCTGGCATTTTGTGCCGCCCCGGTACGGACATCGGCGGAGGCCCTGCCAACGCAGTTCGACAGGGCGGGCACGCTTTTTCAGGCACCTTCTGTGGGGTAAGCTATCCTGGTGAAAATACCGCCTATTTTACCCGCGCGACTCCAACCATATAATTCTCGCCATAGGCTTTCGCGCATTTTGGGCAGGTCGTGTAGAAAAAGTAGACCTCCTGCGCGGTCTTTCCCATCGCTTTGGCCGCGATCCTCATGTCGTGGTCAAAATTCTTGGCATTGCGGTACGGCCCCTCAAATACGCGGGTAATGAAGTCCCCGGAAAGCGTTGTCATTTCCTCGCCCGGCACATCCTTGGCCACGGCGAAAAAATGCTCTGCTTCCCAGGCAGAGGTATCGTGGCTCAGGACAATTTCGGTGGCCGGATCAGCCGCCTCGGCATCTTCGATATGGCCCTGCACGCGGGTGAAAACCGCCCCCATGTTCCATGGGATGTGCATGGCACTGCGCGTTGTGGCGCACACGAACTTCTTGTCCTCGAAATGCAAATTCTGGTTGTCCCACCCTTCTGGTTTGAACCGGGGGCAACACCCTGTGGTGTTTTCACTGGCATCATATACCGGGAATGAATTGGTCTGCATTGCAGCCTCCTTTGCGGTTCAGCGTATCGGACAATGCAAAGCTACCGCCGTTCAGGTCTTGTTGAATTGACTTCTGTCAATCAGACCGGCCGGTTTATGGTGCATTCTGCGGGCACAAAACTTGAACTCAACAACCTTGAGGAGACACGAAATGGGACTGGTTGATGGTTTGACCGTTGTAATCACGGGTGCTGCCGCTGGAATTGGCCGCGCCACCGCGCTTTGTTTTGCCAAGGAAGGCGCACAGGTCGTGGTTTCTGATATTGACAGCGACGGCGGTGCCCAAACGGTGACACTGATTGAAGAGGCTGGCGGCAAGGCAATCCTTGTACCCGCCGATGTGTCAAAGCCCGCTGATGTGTCCGCCTTGATCGATCAGGCTGTTGCGACATATGGCAAGATAGACTGCGCGGTGAACAATGCAGGGATTGAGGGCAAGATCGCCCCCTTTGCCGAGCAATCGGACGACAATTTCGACAGGATCATTTCGATCAACCTGAAGGGGACATTCCTGTGCCTGAAATCCGAAATCGCCGCGATGCTGAAATCCGGCGGCGGCACAATCGTCAACCTGTCGTCGGTGGCCGGGTTGATCGGATTTCCCGGATTGTCGCCGTATGTGGCCTCCAAACATGGTGTGGCGGGTCTGACCAAGAACGCCGCGCTGGAGTATGGCAAATCCGGCATCCGCATCAACGCGGTCTGCCCCGGCGGCATAGACACCCGCATGTTGGATTCGCTGGCCGATCAGGCGACTGGCGGCGCGCAAAGCAGTGCCGAAATGATGGACCCGATGCATCCGATCGGTCGCATCGGCACCCCGCAAGAGGTGGCAGAGCTGATCGTCTGGCTATGTTCGCCGCGGGCGTCCTTTGTCACCGGCGCGGTCATTCCTGTGGATGGCGGTTTCGTGGCCCAATAGGCAAGGTTTTCCGCCCCTGACAGGATGATCTACAAAACTGCGGACGGGCGCGAACCGGGCCGGGTGGTTTACCCGCCCTTTTCAGCGTTTGGGCCCGCCCGCATTCAAGGCCCGCACTCAAGGCCCATATTCAAGGACGGGGAAGATCGTCAAAGTCCATGCTGCGCCTGGGCCCCGTTCCCTTGCGCGCGCGATGGCGAAGTATCCTGAATTTCACCGGACATCTGGGGATAGCCAAGTCGTCCCCACGCATCTGGCCGCCTATCGGCGGGGCGATCGATCTGCGCACGGCTTGGACGGTCGGAAATGGGCCTGCGAGACGGCCATACCAGGGCATTTACCGAAGGCATATTGGGTACAAATCGCCGGGTCGCGGCCCGTCATGCGCTGTAGCGCACTGAGGCGCACTGACGCGCAATCTGTGTGGCCACCGCGCCGATATTTCAATGCAAGATACGGGGGCCAGATGGCTTGGTGACGGCGGATTCATCGGGACCCGTCAGCAAATCGGTGATGCGGTCAGAATATGCCTTGAACATGCAGGCGCGAAATTCCTTTTGCGACATCATCATCTCGTTGAATCTGTCGCGTGGGAAAAGAACGGCTTCGACGTCTGTCTCTGATAGACCTTCGGCGTACCGAGACTGGAATGCCAACAGGCACGCTGTCGTCAGGACACAGCTTTCCCCCGCATGAACCCGGTAAAGGACATTCCTGCGCCCGGATCTGGAAAGCTGTTGAACCCGCACAGTGCCAGAAACCAACAACAATAGATTCTCTGCTGGCTTGTCCGGCCCGAAGATCACGGTGCCCTGATCAAGACGAACGGTCCGGGCATGTCTGTCCAGCATCGTGGTCACTGTTGCGGGCAAACCGGAAAATTCGGGAAAAATCTCTGTCCATGAGGAGGGATTCAACATCGTTCTGACCCTGTTTTCAGTAACATACCCCTGCCCTGCCCACCACGCGTTGATTTTTGTCAACGCGCCTTGGCAACTGCTGGCACGACCACGTGAGATCAGGCATCCCTGCCCGCTGCATACCCAAATGATTTGCCCACGAGAGACCTGTGGTGACGGACACAAATGTTGTCATTGCAACGCACAGGCCAAAGAAAGAGCGGGCAACACCCGGCCACCCGCTCCACACGCGTTTTGCCACTCTACGCAGAATGTGGGCACTGGGTATTTGAACAGCTTCAGTTCTTTTTAGTGTCTGTGGACGAGGCCAGGGCCTGCGTTCCCATCTCGACCAATTTTCCCGTTTCAACCTGATACTGCTCTATCGCTTTTTTAATGAAGCCAGCTTGTATCTGCTGGAGGTCGGCGATTTTCTTGCAATGCAGGATTTCATGCTGGGTTTTCACGTCTTCCGTGATCCGCTCTGCGATGAAGTTGGTGACTTCTGCTCCCATGTCACTGATGGCCTCGACCCAAGCAGTGCCCATGCCCATCAAGTTTCCCAACCCTGCCTCTTGCAGTTGGGAAAATGCATTGAACGGTTCTGCAGGCGTCGAAGAGGTCGACCCCTTCGTCTGTGATTTATTGGTCATCTCTTATCCTTCGGTTTGCGCAGCTTTCGCCCAAGTCTACGACAGCCAGCCCATGCCCCTTTTGACATTGCTCAATGCCACGCATCGGTCTGCGCCAGTTTCCGAAACCAACGCTCACAAGACGAGGTGGCTGCCGGTGATCATACCGAACCGCCGTAGGCCAATTGTGCTACAGGCAATTGTCGCCGAATTCCGTGGTCGGCCGTTCCGCTTGAGCCATGTCAATCGCGCCAGCACAAATGCGGTTAATCTGTGCATGAAGATGAGGCGATCATGTTTACGAATGCTATAAAAGTTTTCACACTCAACAACTTCGATATCAAGGTTGATCCCAGCTGGCTGCTGATTGCTGCGCTGATCACATGGAGCCTGTCCCGGCTGTTTTTCCCGGATGTCCTGCCTGGGGCGGGCATGCCGGTTTATCTGGCGATGGCCGTAATCTCGATGCTGGGCTTGTTCGCCAGCCTCTTGATGCATGAACTGGCCCATTCCATAGTGGCGCGCCATTTGGGTGTCCCGATCAAAAGCATCACGCTGTTCCTGTTCGGTGGCGTTGCCGAACTTGAGGCAGAGCCAACCTCTGCACCGGTGGAATTCTGGATCGCGGTGGCGGGTCCTGCAATGTCGTTCTGCCTTGCCGCCGGGTTCTGGACGCTGGAAATCCTAACCACATGGTTTGGCGTCCCTGCGGCAATTATCGCCATTCTGTCATATCTTGCAGGCATCAATCTGGTGCTCGCCGTCTTCAACCTGTTGCCGGCCTTTCCGCTTGATGGCGGTCGCGTTTTGCGGGCGCTTCTGTGGTTGCGCTCTGGCGATGTGCTAAGTGCCACCAGATCTGCCACCAGATCAGGGGCCTTTCTTGCCTATACAGTGATGACGCTGGGGATTCTTTCGTTGTTTCAGGGGGCGCTTTTTTCGGGGGTCTGGCTTATCCTGATTGGTGGGTTTGTTTTGGCAGCCGCGCGTGCCAGTTATGCCCAACAATTGGCAAAGCTGGCCTTTGACGGACGAACCGTCGGGGTGCTGATGACCCCAAATCCGGTCACCATCAGCCCCGACGCGACACTGTCCGAGTTCGTCAATCAAATCATGTTGCACAAACATGTGACCTTTGTCCCGGTCCTGGAAGGCGACGTTTTACTTGGCCATATGGACCAATCCATCCTGGCTGGAATTGACCGCGAAAACTGGGCCACCACGCGGGTCGGCGATGTATTTTCAGGCCTGGATCAAGGCGTCATAACCACTGCAGACGTTCCCGTTCAAGACTTGCTTGCGACCATCTCGAACACCGGGCAGCGCAAGTTCTTGGTCGTGTCAGATCACAATTTGGTCGGGGTGATCACGTTGTCGGATTTGATCCGCTTTCTGGGGTCCTGCGATCCGCATAAGCGCCCCTGAACGGCCAGCACCTCGCAAAGATGGGTTTCGACGGCGCTCGGTGGTTGGTTTGACAGATCCTCGGGTATTTCCCCCGATACAGCCGCGCGCAAAGAGTCATCAAGGTTTGCACGCAACAAGCCAAGCACATGCGGCCCCGCAATCTGGATCAGCCGATCACATCGCCACGAAATATCGGATGCAGAGCCTTACGCAGTTTTGGATGATGCCCCAGGCGACAGGATCTTTTGCACATCAAAGGCAAGCGTATAGCCGACGCCGCGCACGGTCTTTATCAGTTTCGGGTTTGACGGGTCACGTTCGATCTTTTTGCGCAGTCGGGCAATCTGATTGTCGATCGTGCGATCCAGCGGGCTCCACTCGATACCGCCGGTAAAGTCCATCAACTGATCACGTGACAGGACACGCTTGGGGCGTTCCAGAAACACCGACAGCAATTTGAAATCACCACTGGTCAAGCCGCAATCCGCGGCGTTTCGGTCAAGTAATTCAAACCTGTCGGGGATCGCCGTCAGACCATCAAAGCAGAAATGCAGGCTGTTTTCCAAGCCCGGCATCCCGGTTTCAATGGGGACTTCGGCAGGCAACGCTTCGGGGGCCCCTGCCCGTCGCAACACACTCCGAATTCGGGCCAGCACCTCTCGGACATGGAATGGTTTGGTGATATAGTCATCCGCCCCCACCTCAAGCCCGACAACGCGGTCGATGACATCGTCTTTCCCGCTTACCATGATGATCGGCACCTGAGAGGTGCGCCGGATATCCCGGGCCAGATCAACCCCGTTGTCTTGGCCCAAATGAATGTCCAAGGTAATCAGGCTGACACGCGTTTCAGACAGGATTTCCATGGTCTTGGCTGCAGTCTCTGCTTCGACTGCCGAAAACCCGTCGCCCTCAAGCATGTTGCGCAAGAGGGTTCTGACTTTGGGGTCGTCGTCAACGATGAGAACCGTTTGCGCAGTCACGTCACCCTCTTCAAATTGATCGATGCGTCCCAGGCTAATACCCGGGTTTGCCCATCTCTATCGTTCCAAGTCCCGCAGAATACAAAATGATACAAAACCATCCATATATCAATTTAAGCATATTACATACCGCCTTCAAGATGACCTCAATTACAGCACGGAGGGCATCGCAATGTACGTCACTATTCAGGGCCATCACACGTCCAAAAGCGCGCTTGCGCCTCTTGTCAGTGCCAAGCCCAAAACCGCCGAGACCCGTCTGAAAGCTGGTGATTATCTTTATTTTGGCGGCGACGAGGTTGAATGGCTTTATCAGGTCATCAGCGGCGTCGTTCGGCTGACACGGTTGCTGGAGGATGGCCGCAGACAGGTCATCGCTTTTGGCTATCCCGGTGATATCATTGGATTTCCTTCGGATGGACTGCATCACACCGATTGCGAAAGCCTGACGGACGCAAGGCTGCAACCGTTTCGCCTCGCTCACCTCGAAAGTGGCATGGGCGATCCAGCGCTACATGGGGCCCTGTTGCAGGCCGCACTGCGCGAAATCAGTTCAATGCAGGATCACTTCATGATGCTTGGGCGGAAATCTGCCACAGAAAGACTTGCATCGTTCTTATGTGTCCTCGCAGAGCGAGTCGGCGAAGACCTGGGGGGCTATCGCCAGATTTCCCTGCCCATGTGTCGCTCTGACATTGCCGATTTCCTTGGCCTGACGGCAGAAACCATCAGCCGGACTTTTTCCCAGCTGCGCAAAAGCCAGATCATCACGATCGAAAACACAAATACGATCGTGATCCAAAAGCCGAAGGCGTTATTGAACCTGTCGCTAAGAGACCGCGAATAACCACGTCATCAGCCTCAAGGTCAAAGGCCACGCCGCGTCGGCGTGGCCTTTTCTTTATCTATGGCGCGGGCCAGAGTTGGCGTAGGTCGTCGGACAAGCAGGCACGAATGTCTTCAACTTCGCCCCGGCTCAGGCGCGCGTTGAGCAGGTCAAAAACACATTTGATATCCTGAACCCCAAGGTATTCTTCGGTGTCGTGCATCTGAGTACCGATAAAGGCGACGAATTCTTCCTTTTTGCGTTCCTTCAGCGGTGTGTGTTTGGGCACCCACCCCTCAAAAAAGAACCCACGAATGAGCACTGGCAGCTGCGCTGAAAACTGTGCCAACTCATCGGCATGAAGATGGTCCCGAATATGTTGCAAAGTGACCCGCAATAGCCGCAATGCGCTGCGTTTCGATGACCAGCTTAGCCTATCGGCCAGTTCATTGATCCAATCATGGGTCAGATGCACGCTGTGATCGATCACCTGCAATCCTTGTGCCGACATTGTCACTTTCCTTTCTACATTCAATCTTCGATGGGTTTCATATCGACGTCAAAAGCAACTTTGGAATTGCCGATCAGCCACTGGAACAACGCACGGGTCATGGCACCGGTACCAAGCAATACCAATGTATAGTTGGCGACCCAACCGACAAAGGGAATGAAGTTCAACAGCGCAATAAAGATGATCGCCGCCCCAAAAACCATAAGCCGCGCGATATTGCTTGGGTCCTCTGCGCCGCCAAAGCCGGACCAGATGCGCATGGCCACGCCGTAAGCCCCCAAGGCGTATCCAAGCGTCCAGGTGACGACAATGGCCAGCACCAGAATTGGGACAAATGGCAACCCGACAACCGTAAGGGCCGCGATCGGCACCATTCCAAACAGCGTCGACAGCCCGATAAGCCCCAGCAGTATCGTTTGACCAGGGGCGTCAGAAATGCTGCGGCGCAATCTTGCAAGGCGCTTGGGCATGAAACCCAGCATCAGCGCGCCCAGCGCAAGGAAAAACAACAGTGAAATCACAAAGCCAAACATGATCGACGCAAAGCTTGGCAAGCCGGGCATGTCATGGGCAATCTCGTCCCAGTCTTCCCAAACCCGTCCGCCGGTGTAAGCCTCAAATACCACCCGCTCGGCTGGGGCCACACGTTCTGGCACCGCGATCTTGTCCCTGGTGGAATAGGTCAATGTTCCGTTGATCTGCGCCTTGGGGCCAAACGACAGCGTTTGTGCCAGTATTCGGGCGTCGCCCGCGATGGGCGCATTCACGATCACATCACGCCCTGTCACCATCAGCGCGCCATCAATTGGCCCCTCTATGGTCACGGAATTCCCAAGCAGTCTGACATTGCCTTGGGTGACGGATGTGCTTTCCGTGCGCAGCGAAAAGCCAGCGGCCGTCAGATCTTGTGCCACAGTGCTGCGGATAACGACAGTTCCACCGGCGGCGTAAAGATCTTCTGCGGTCGCGGTGCTGATCGAGACATCAAAGCCAAAAACGTGCAAATCCCCCCCCGGCTGCACCCCGGGCTTCGATGGTGCGCGCTGCCAGAAAGGCGTCACCAACAGACTCGACCACTTTGTTCACCTGGTCCCCGGAGACAAAGGTGTCACCGCCATGCGTGACAGAAACGGTATCGGCCAAGGCGGTGCCAGAAAGGCCGAAGGTGACGGCAATAACGAATAAATGTATGAACTTGGACATCTCGGCGCTCCTCTCAAGGCTTGACTGGCCTGAAGCTACACCAAGACGACGGGGCGCGATTGACAGGGATCAATCTAAGGGTGGCGCAGTGCGATCATTTCGAGATGTCAGGTCGCAGCATCGACACACAAATCGCACGACGGGCGGCACATGATATGGCGTAACTGGCGTGCGCTACGCGCTTTAATCCAGCAATTCACGCAATGTGCGCGCTAGTTCCTGCAAACCGTAAGGCTTGCGCAAAACCCTGTATTCGGCCTTGGCGTTTGCCGCGTCGCGCGGTTCAACCCCCTTGGCATAGCCGGTGGCCAACAGGATTTTCAGGTCCGGCCTCAGGGAAAGCGCCCGCGCGGCGACGTCAAAACCTGTCATGCCACCGGGCATCACGACATCACACAGCACCAGGTCGATCTTGTCATTCTGTTTCAGGACATCCATCGCATCGGGGCCGTTGGATGTTGCAATGACCCGGTAGTTCAGCTCTTCAAGGCGGGTGACGGTCAGGCGCAGAACCTTTGGATCATCTTCGACCACCAATATCGTTTCGGTCCCCTTGCTTGGGGCTTGTTTCAAGGGCGCAGCTTTGCTGGTGCGCGAACCGTCGACAGCGACGGGCAGGAAAAGATTGATCGTGGTTCCCTGTCCGACCTCGCTGTAAATCGCGACATGGCCGCCCGATTGTTTGGCAAAGCCGTACACCATGCTAAGCCCAAGACCAGATCCGGCACCCGGCCCCTTTGTGGTGAAAAACGGCTCAAACACACGGGATTGCGTCTCGGGTGTCATCCCGACGCCCGTGTCAGTCACAGACAGGCAGACATAATTTCCCGGCGTGACATCGATTTGCGTGGCCGCAAAGTCGGCATCCAGCGTGACATTGCGTGTCTCTAGCACAAGCGTTCCGCCATCCGGCATTGCGTCGCGCGCATTGATCGCCAGATTAAGGATCGCGCTTTCGATCTGGCCGGGATCTGCCAGAGTTGCATCAAGGTCGTCAGCAAGCAGGGTTTCAATGCCGATCTGTTCAACAAGGGTGCGTTCCAGGATTGGACGCATCGTTTCCACCAGATAGTTCAAGGCGACACTTTCGGGGGCCAGCGACTGGCTTTTGGAAAAGGACAACAGCTGACTGGTCAGCGCGGCCCCCAGGTTTGACGCCTCCAGTGCCTCGTTGATCAGCTTGTGTAACCGGGGGTCGTCGGTGCGCATTTCAAGAAGTTCTAGATTGCCAATCACGACGGTCAGCAGATTGTTGAAATCATGCGCCAGACCACCCGTCAACTGTCCGACGGCCTCCATCTTTTGGGCGCGGTGCAATTCGGCCTGCCGCTTCTTGTCCGTCGTCAGGTCGTGAATGATGCCCAGAAAATGGCGCGCGCCGTCCAATTCCAGCTCAGACACCGACAATCGGATCGGAACTTGAGAGCCATCCTTGCGGGTGGCATTCATCTCGCGCCCGGTGCCGATGATCTTCTTTTCGCCGGTCTTGGTATAATGCGCCAGATAGCCATCATGCCTGCTATGGTCGGGTTCGGGCATCAGCATATTGACGTTCTGACCAACCACCTCTGTCGCTTTGAACCCGAAAATGTCCTCTGCACCGGGGCTGAACGTGCCGACGATGCCGTGCTCGTCAATTGTCAGAATCGCCTCGGGCGCGGCATCAAGAATGGCGCTCAGTCGCGCCTCGCGGTCCATAGCCGCCTTTTGCGCGGAATTCCTGTCGGTTATGTCTTCGACAGCAAGCAGGATGCTCTCTTTATCCTCTGGGCGACCCACGATCCTGCGCGCGTTCAGAACCATTTCCCGTTGTCCAAGATGGCTGGTGTTCAACGTCAGATCAAACGCCTCTACCGTCGTCTGCTCTGGCAGGACGTTTTCCATCAATTGGCGAAGCCGCGGCGCATCCCATTGCCGGTTCTGGATCGAAAACAGGTTTTTGCCGATGACGTCGGCCGCGTCCGTTGCGAACATGCGACTAAAAGATCGGCTGGCCGAAAGGATCCTGAACGTACCGTCCAGCACCAGCATCGGTTCACGCGCGGTACTGATGATGCTTTCGGCAAACTCTCGGGCGATGGCAGTCTCGCGCTGCAAAGCCTTCAGGTCAGACACTTCGGAGAAGGTCACCGCAACGCCATCAATCTTGCCGCTTTGGGTGCGGTAAGGAAGGATGCGGCGGACGAACCACCGACCGTCGTCGCTTTCAATTTCGCATTCGACAGAAACAAGGGTCTCAAGAACCGTTTCGGCGTCCTTCAGAATGTCCGGGTCCATGACCTTGCCGGTGATATCGCTGAAGGGTCGCCCGATATCCTTGCTGATCAGATTGAACAGCTCGCGGGTTGCGGGCGTGAAGCGCATGATCCTGAACGCCGTGTCCAGAAACAGCGTGGCAATCCCCGAGCTTGACAGCAGGTTGTTCAGATCATCCGACATCCGGCGTTCGTCGTCGATCTTTTGCTGAAGTTGCGTGTTGAGCGTGGTCAGCTCTTCGTTCAGCGATTGCAGTTCTTCCTTGGAGGTCTCCAGCTCTTCGTTTGTCGACTGGAACTCTTCGTTCATCGACATGGCTTCTTCGTTGACGGCCTTCAGCTCTTCTGTAGATCGCTCATAGTCGCTGATGGTATTGCGCAGGTCGGCCCGCGTCGTTTTAAGTTCTTGCTCAAGCTGGCGATTCACCTCTGTGTTGGCGTCTTCGGGGGCTGGAACAGCCAACGTCTCGGGCTGGTCAGCAAAGGTCACCAGGAACAATCTGACGTCGTCCACCGTGACCGGATGCACCTGGATTATCACCCCGACCCTATTCGGTCCGCGGGTGAAGGTGGCGGTCTCTTTTGTCGTGTTATCTTGCGCGCGCGCCTTCCGGATTGCGTTGCTCAGCCGCACGCGAAGGCCCTGCCGCGCCATCGCAAACAGGTCTCGGCTTGATTTGCCTGACGGCACCCTAAGGTAGTTATCCGTCGGCCCCTCAAAATAAAGCGCCTCTGCCTGTGCGTTGATCAGAACGGCTGCGGGGGCGTAGTGTTTGACCAAAAGACTTTGGCTCAACTCGGCCAGATTATTGCCAGCCGACTGAAGCGACTGGTGCGTCGGAACACGCGCGGTATTGGCAAAGGGACGTTGCACAATCGGGAAATCAAACGCGCGGCCCCGTGCATGGCCCACGCGTTTATAGAACTGGTATTTCTTTGACACCGGCTCAAACAGGGCATCATGATGGCCTGTCGTCTCGGACATGCCAAGAAACAGAATACCGCTGTCGTTCAACGCGAAATGAAACATCTGAATTAGACGTTCCTGCGCATCCGGCGTCAGATAAATCATCAGATTTCGGCACGAAATCAGATCAAGTTTGGAAAACGGCGCATCTGACAGGATGTTCTGATTGGCAAAGACGACCGTGTCGCGCAGTTCCGGCGACACGCGATAGCTGTGGTCTTCCTTGGTGAAAAACCGATTTAACCGGGCGGCAGAGACATCTTCGGCGATGGAATCCGGGTAAACGCCGTTTCGGGCGATGGCTAGCGCCCGTTCATCGACGTCAGAGGCGAATATCTGCAATTTCACATCTTTGCGAAGCGTCGATATCTTCTCTGTCACCAGCATGGCCAGCGAATACGCTTCCTCGCCCGTGGCACATCCCGGCACCCAAATTCGCACCGGATGTCCGGCGTCATGCGATTTGATCATCCCCTCAAGCAGGTTATTGTCCAGATGATCATAGGCGTCTGGATCGCGAAAAAACGACGTGACGCTGATCAGCAGATCGGCGCAAAGCTGCTGCGCCTCGTCAGTGGAATCCTTGAGCAGGGCAAGATAGTCCGTTGAATGTTCCATATGCCGCAAGGCCATCCGCCGTTCAATCCGCCGCAGCAGCGTGCCCACTTTGTAAAGTTCAAAATTTACCGGAGCGTGGGCTTTTATGACGGCGATGATCTGATCCAAAGACCCCTTGGCGTTTTCTCCCAACACCTTTTTGGCGTGACCGTTTTGAACAAACGGATGCCGGACGTAGCTGATGATGATATCGGGCATCTTGGCGACCGCGACCACGTGATCGACAGCCCCGGTCGCAATCGCACTGCGCGGCATCCCGTCATGCGTGGCCTCGGCAGGGTCCTGAACCAGAACGATACCGCCCTGTTCCTTGATCTCGCGGATGGCCGCTGATCCATCGCTGCCGGTCCCCGACAAGATGACTGCGATGGCGTTCTGACCCACGTCTTTGGCCAATGACCTCAGAAACAAGTCAATCGGCAGGCGTGTGCCGCGCCGGTCTGTTGGCTCTGACAGGTGCAGCACGCCGCCCTTCATCGCGATGTATTTGTTCGGCGGGATAACGTAGACATGGTCTGCCTGAACCTGGCTTTGGTCTTCGGCCAGCACCACCGGCATATCCGTGTGCCTGGCCAAAAGATCGGCCATATGGCTTTTGTGGTCCGGGTCGACATGATGGACCAGGACAAAGGCGGCTCCGGTGTTGGATGGGACGGCTTCAAGAAACGCACTATAGGCCTGCAAGCCACCCGCAGAGGCCCCAAGCCCAACAACAGGGACAGCGGCCTTGGCCTTTGCTTTTGCCGTTGTTTTTGCGGCCCCCGGACGCGTGGACCTGGGCGTGCCCTTTGCACCCGATTTTACCGTCTTTCGCGCCATGTCGTCTTTTATTCCTGCCATGCGGCTTGGTGTTGCTGCTTTGATGCGAGGCGAACACGCGTTTTATGCCACTCGTGGCGCAAGGAAACAGTCTCAATGCGGATTAGTAAAGCGAAACCGAAGCCGTTCCTATGGGCCGTATCAATTCGGCCAATTGCCCTTTTGCGGCGCGGCGGTTCAGGCCGCGCCGCAGTCAGAGTCGTTTCGATCAAATCACGCGTCGATTGCGTATCCCGCGCTCAGCAAGCCATCGGCGCGGCGTTGCGTGGCGCGCAAAGTGCCCTGACCACGCCGCCCGCTGGGCCGACTGATGCCCAGAACCAACGGCATATACTGCCCGCCCGCCAGCCGCGTCGGCAGCGCTATCGCAGACGTGGATTGATCGAAATAGAGGACCTCCTGCCCCTGAAAGCGCCCCAAAGTCAGCTGCGGGCGAACCCCCAGACCGCCGCAGCGGAATTCCAGCTGCGTTTTCGGCGCACCATGTACGATCAAGGTGCCAGACGCGCCGCAACGCACCGCAAGTCGTGCCCGATCCAACAGTGTCACCACACAATCGCCGCCGGGCTGGTCTAGCGGATCATCGGTTGGCTGGGGGCTGGGCCCAGTGCCGCCCGGCAATGGGTCAACCGCATGAATGCCCCCGGCTTTCAACTCCGTGATCCATTGCGCCATCAGGCGGTCATCGGCGATGCGCGCAAACACGCGGTAGTCAGCGGGCAACAGGCTGCGGTCCAGAATGACGCTGTCGATCCCTGCGGCGTCAGACGTGCCCGCAATGACGGCAGAGACCAGATCGGTGTCGCTGCTGTCGGCATCGTCATCAATGGTGATGTTGCGCTGCGCCAGATCATTGTAGCGGCGCACATCAAAGGTCGCGCCGCTTGGGGCCGGGCCATCGTGGGGGGCCGCCTCGGCCAACAGGCAGGGGTGCCAGTGGACGCTAATGCCCCCCACCATGACCGAACTTTCGGGCACAAGGGCTGCATCCCAGGTCATCTTGACGATCTGATCGGCCCCGGGCGCAAGGCTGGCGATCGCGGTTTCGCCAATCAGGTAGGTTCCGGGGACAAGCGGGCTGGGCACCGTACTGCCGGGCATGTTTGATGGCATCCATTCCTGCGGATAGCGGAATTCAAACCCCGGGAAATGGGTGATCATGGCCCGGACCCAGAAATTGCTGGTGGCTGCCGTCCCTGTATTCTTGACCCGTACGAACACGTAGTTGGGCTGGCCGCGCACCGGGTTGAAATGTGGCGGAGCCGCGCCATAGGCCAGCGCCGGGATCGGCACGTTGTTGGGATCGGTCCAGATATCGGGGCTGACCGCGTGCCAACCCGGCGACGGGGTCGCGCCGACGTCTGTCAGGTTATCGCGGATCACCACATCGCTGGCGTGGCCATAATCGCGCGCATCAATCACGGCGGCATCGGCATTCAGCCGCCCCCACCCGTACCATTGGCTGAAATTGGCCGTCCCATCGCCGGTGGTGTCGATCCAGGTGCCTGTGGCGGTGCTATTGCCCAGGTCAATCTGCGTCGCGGACAGGCGCATGATCTGGCGCAGTTCCACCCAGCTTAGCGCGGAATTTGCCGACAGACACAGCGCCGCAATCCCCGCCGCAAGCGGTGTGGCCGAAGATGTCCCGCCAAAGTCGTTCTGATAATCCGCAGGACCACCCGCCACCGCCGTCCCCGCAGGATGATCATTGTGCAGCCGTTGCACCCTGATCTGGGTTCCGTTGGGGATCGACACGATCAGCTGGGCCTCGGTGTCTGCCGCGCCCGGAACACCGATCAGCACCGCCTGACCTGCCACAAACCCAGCGGAACTGCCGACGCTTAGTGTGACATTGGCGGCGGTCGCGGTCACGGCACCGGTTGTCGATGTCGCCTGAAACGGCGCGCCCGGCATATTGCCGTTGCCCAAAAGATCCGCACTGATCACGCCGTAATTGGCCGGTGGATTGTGCAGCGGGGATCCCCCGACATAGGCATCATGGCTGGGGGCTACGAATTCGACGCTGTTGCCGATCTGGCTGTAGGAGCTGCGTACTTCGGTTACCCCGTCATTGGCCAGGGTCGAGGCCCCGACGCACATGACCTTGGGATGCAGGGCTGCGCCAAAGGTGACCTGAAAGACGCCCGTGGCGTTGCCCGCAGCCCAGAAGACACCAACGCCGCGCCCGCCGCGCCCATAGGTAGTGACAAAATCGAACATGTCCGACATCGCCCCACTTAACGGCCCGGCTGACCAGCCAAAGCTGCAAGAGATCAGGTCCGCAGGGGTACTGGGCACGGTTGGGAACACGGTCCCGACCGCGTAGTTCACTCCATCCCCGGTCCAACCCGGATCAAACCCGGCCAGCCAGACAAAGGCATCGGCATATTGCTGGGTGGTCGCCGGCACGGGGCGGATAGCACCGATCAAGCGGCAGTTGGGGGCGGCCCCGGTGATCCCCGCCGTGACCCCGCCGACGCCCGATGGATTGTTCGCCAATCCGCCTGCAACGCCACTGCAGCCCATCCCGTGATTGTTGGGCGGGCTGTCGTTGTCCAGCGTAAGCGAGTTGAAATCGATGAATTGCGCCACCTTGCTGGCCCCGCCGGTCACAACCCCGTCGAAATCGGCATGCGCGGCGGTTGTCACGCCGCCGGTGGTGGTGGATTGAATGCCACGGTCCAGAACCGCGATCACGACATCCTCGCTGCCAAAGGTAAGGTCACCGGGATCGCCGGGATTGACGCCGACGGCGTTGTTGTTGCGCAGGGTCTGCCAGGCGTCGGGCAGGTTCACCAGATCGATGTGCCACTGTTCAGGCCGCAAGTAATCGGTCGGATTAATCGCCTGATCCGGGGTGGTGGCCGACAGGTTCGGCTCGGCGTAGTGAACAAGGCCGCTTTTGACCAGATCCGCGCAAATTTCCAGTACATCGCGGGACGCGCCGCTTTCGGCCTCTAGAAGCCAGCCATTGGGCGAATAGGGCAATCTGCGAACCACGCGCAGCTTACGCCGGGCCGCTATGACAGGCACTTGATCATTGCTGATCTCTGCCTTGAACCGCACATTGATCTGGCTGGTCATGAATTCCACGACCTGTGCCTCGAGGTTCAGAACCAGACCGGCGGCCATGACACCTTGGTGCGCCCGTAATTGGGCAACGGCCGCGTCCACCGCCTCGCCGCCTTGCGGGTCGCGAAAAATCTCGACGCCTTCCTGACGGATCTCGTCGGGCGTATCCTTTTCTTCGGTCAGCCCCAGTTCCTTGATCAAGGCCTTGATCTTGCCGATCTCGTCGTCTTGCGCCGCAGGGGCAAAGGCAACCGCCAGACGCGCAGGTTTGGGATCAAATGGCACTTTGACCACGCCACGGTAATAAAACGGCATGTCGCTGCGCCCCAGCACAAACCTTTCGGAATGCGCGCCCTCGCCGATCACAACGATCCGTTCGTCGGCTTGCACACGCGGCGCATCGGCCTGCAGAACATACCGACCCGGAGCGATGCCAACGGCGTGATAACTCTCTGTATCCTTGGAAAACTTCAGGGTAACGGGCTTGGATTTATCCGCAGCGTCGCCGGTCGCGGTGACTTTTGCGTTGGTGATGGTCTTCCAGTTCGGGTCCTCGACCCGCACTTCCAATGTGCCTTTTGCGATCCGTTCCATAGTAACCTCCTGTGAAAGGGTTGAGCCCCTGCCGGTCGCGCCAGATTGGGCAGACCGGCAGGGATCGTCAGATCAGGTATTGACGATGGCGACATGGCGCCGCGGATGCGTCCAGGAATACTCTTCGTCGTAGTCCCATCCGCTGCTTGGCCCGGCATCGCCCCCGGCCGGATTAAAGGCGCGACCTTGGGCATTTATGCCAATGGTATAGGCCCCCTCGTCCGACGCGCCGGACACCAGGAACCGTGCGGTTGTCGTCCAGGAGTTGTGGTCCTTGGTTTCGTGCCAATAGTCATAGTCCGCCGCCGCATCCAGCTTGGCCAGCGCCGTGCCTTCGCAGCTTCGCCCGAAAAGCACGGCATTGCGCAGATGTGTGGCCGAAACCTCGCAGGAGACACGGATTTCGATGTCCACACCCGCTGGCCGGCGGATGACAGGACACAGCGCAGGCAGGGTCGACCATCCACCGGGTCCCGCCGGGCGCCATTGCATTCCAGTGAACACCGCATGGGGCCGCGTATTGTCGATCTGGATTGGCACCGCCGCGCTGGAGCTGACGAAGTTTTTGGCGGCGTCCCCCAGTTCCAACTGCATTTCGTAGCGACCGTTTGCATAGCGCTGTGTGCGCCAATTCAGCAGCCAATGCGGAAAGACCAAATCCCCGGCAGGCTGAATGGGATACCATCCATCCGCATCCGGCACGACGTGAAACGGCCCCCCGGTCCCAAGACGCGGGGCCCACCAGCTTTCGTCTTTAACCGGCGTAAAGGTTGTGCTGCTTTGATGCCGTTTCATCAGCCGGTAATGCTTGGCCCCGTCAAAGCGGTGGCATCCATGCAACTGCACCGTTGACCACAGGGGGGCCGTGGTCAGACGGTCGCGCAATGATGTGGACATTGCGCCAGACCGCGCGCGATTGACCATCCGCCCATAGCCGGTCCCCAGATCGAAATAGGGGCTTTCCAGCGGCAAAAGCCCGGCCGTCAGGATCGTTGGCGCGGAACAGGCCGAGGGATCTATTTCCGGCCCCTCGCAATTGGGCGAGGACACGGCATGCGGCTGTGCCTCTAGCACGATATCCGCCAGCCCGGTGCTGTTCCAGCGCACGTCAAAGAAGCCTTCGGAATAGATCTCTTCTTCGGTGCCGTCACTGTCGACATCCTGCGTCACGCGGAAGGTGATGTCTGGCACATCCTTGACCTTGGTCCAGACACCCAGAACAATATCGACACAGCGCCAGAACGGCCCAACCCAACGTGTCATGTCGAGATCGGCAAATTCCCTGTCCATGTCGCTGTCCATATCCGCCTTGAAGGCGTCGGCGTCTTGCATCAGCGGCGGCGGCACCGGCACGGCCCGCATTTCCAGCTCGGTTTGCAGTTTTTGTGTTTGCGTCCCGAAAGAGCCACGGCTGATCAGCGTCTCAAGCTGTGCGGCAACAGCTTCGCCCGCCTCTTCGCGCAGATGCTCCAACACTTCTGGCTGACGGATCAAGGCCGTCAATTGCGCAGACGAAGACGCGCCGCGCACGTAAGGGTCAGGTTTTGGTTTGGGAATCTCTATTGGGGTTGCGGCACGTGATGGCTGCCCGATGAATTTTTCTTGCGGCGGATGGGGCCATTTGATGTGTGGCGGCTCGTATTCCAGTTCTGGGAGCGGAATACGTTCCAGCCAATCCTTCAGACGCACCGGGTACAGCGTTGGGAAACACAACCGCGCGTGACGCCATTTGATGATCCAGTCGATCTCCCACGCGGGAATCCAGACGCAAAAGTGGCCGCATTCATCCGTCGTCGTGGTCGTGATCAGTTCGCGTTTGCATTTCGTCGGAAAGAACCAGGACCACCTTGGCCACGCCGGAGGCGAGTAGATCTGAAACGAGCAATCGGTATCCTCTACATAGACCGTCGCATTGGGCACGCCTTCCAGTTCGCCGGACACCGGGTTGCGTTTGACAACCTGCCCGCAAACGCGGCGAAACAGCAGCAGGCCTGGATCGATTTTCCATTCCAACAGCTTATGGAGTTTGCTGAATTTCTGGCCCAATAGCGTCTTGACCGGTTCGCCGGTCATATCCGCCAGGCGCGCGGCCTGAATGTCAGAAATCTTGGCATCGATCGGGTCTGTTCGGTCTTTTTCGATCATCATCGACTTTCCTCCTGCAATTGAGTTCGAGCAGACTGGCAGACCTCCGGGCAAAGAAACCTTGGCCCCGTCAATGGCTTTCGACGGGCTAAAACAGGTGCAGAAAACATCTTTTCCGCTCTCAAAGCCAAGAAGATCGCTAATCTGTGATTCTCTTTTAAGTTGCATTCAGCAACTGGAATTGATTTATCTCAAGACGGCAATCTCTTGGCGGATTGTCGCGAATACGTCAGGGGGCAACGTCGGATGGCGTGAACGTCCGCCTCCGCCGAATTGGTCAGTGGTGCCACCAGGACATTGCCTGGATGATCACCCCGACAACCAGCGGAACAACGCTTTTGCCGAGAACCAGGGGCAAGCACAGCCTGCTTCAGCGGGCTGCCGATATGCTTGGCGTTCTTCAGGCTGAGTGCCGCGTTGTTGCGCAGCCGAACGGCGGTCAAAATATCATTGAGGCGGACGTCAGCCTTGATCTTTTCGTTGCTTGTTGCAGGCTAACGCCGGTGCGTCGCGCCCTAAGAGACCCCCACGCCACCGAGGATAGCAACACTCGCGAGCGAGATTTTGATCAGTTGTGCGCTGAGCGGGTGTAAAACGACAAGAGGCAGCGCCATGTGTTGGCCTGAACAATTCTTGAAATCCACGCCTGCGCGGTGATCCATTTTTCTGCTATCGGCCCGACTGACGCAAATCACGCAGGTTCCATCGCCACGACTTTGACAAAGATCATTCCCAACGAGCCATTGCGCAATCACAATACCCGGCAAGACACTTGGTTGAATAGTGCGGAATGGGATACAACGCTATGCATGGACTGCCCCCTGACAAGCTGCGACAGCGGTGCGATCCGGCGTCGCTGCCTTTTGAAACGACCGACGAGCTTGACGCACAAAGCGAATTGATCGGTCAGGCACGCGCGATGGACGCCATTCGCCTGTCGTCTCAAATCACGCACCGGGATTTCAACCTATTTGCCCTTGGCCCCACCGGCACAGGTCGGCGCACGGCCGTGTTGAAATTGCTGAAAGAGCAGGCCACCAGCCGCGCGTTGCCGCCCGATTGGGTCTATGTGAACAATTTTGAGGCCCCGCACAAACCACGGGCGCTGCGGCTGCCTGCGGGAACGGCAACAGTCCTGAAGCGGACGATGCAGAACCTGGTTGATGATCTGGCCAATGACATCCCGGCCCTGTTTGAGTCCGAGGAATATCAGACCCAACGCCGCGCCATTGAACAGGAACTCGGAGAGGCGCATGAAACCGCGATGGCCGATTTCGCCGATCGTGCCAAGGCCGAAGACATCGCCCTGCTGCGCACGCCCATGGGGTTCATGCTGACGGGCATGCGCGACGGTAAATTGGTGAAAAGCGAGGATTATCAGAAGCTTGATCCGTCTGAGCAGGCAGAGATCGACGAAAAAATCTCTCGTTTGCAGGAAGATCTTGCGACTGTCCTGCGCCAGACGCCAAAGTTGGAGAAAGAGCATCGCAAGCGGGTCGAAGACCTGAATGCAGCGATGGCCGAGCGTGCGGTATCGGCGCGCGTCGCCGAGATCGAGAAGGAATTGCAGGATATCAAGGCGGTGGCCGAATATCTGGAAACCGTGCGCGAGGACATCATCGCAAACGCAGAGTTGTTCCTGCAGGCCGCCGCCGAAGACCATGACGGCCCCTTCCCCGAGGCCATCCGGAAATTCAGCCACGAACCAGAGTTTGACCGCTATGTGGTGAACGTCATGGTGTCGCAAAACAGCGAAACACAAGCTGGCGCGCCGGTCGAGATTGAAGACCTGCCAACGCTCGACCGGCTGACCGGCCGTATCGAACATGTCTCGCAGATGGGGTCGCTGGTGACGAATTTCACCATGATCCGCCCCGGTGCGCTGCACCGCGCGAACGGTGGATACCTGATGCTGGACGCGCGTCGGGTTCTGACCGAACCCTTTGCCTGGGACGCGCTGAAGCGCTCTCTGAAAAACCAGACAATCAACATCACCTCGATGGCAGAGCGGCTGAGCCTTGTGTCGACGACGTCGCTGGAACCTGACCCAATTCCGCTGGATCTGCGGGTGGTTCTGGTTGGCGACAGGCTGATGCACGCGCTGCTGATGATGTTTGATCCGGAATTCAGCGAGCTTTTCAAATTGCAGGCGGATTTTGAGGATGTGGTCGCGCGGACGGCTGATAACCTTGTCCTGTTTGCACGTCTGGTGGGGTCCTATGTGCAGCGCGAGGGGCTGCGCCCGATGACGGCGACGGGCGTCGCGCGTTTGCTGGACGAGGCGACACGGCTGGCCGATGACAGCACGAAACTGTCGCTGCGGCTGGGCGCACTTACGGATTTGATCCGCGAGGCCGATCACTATGCGGCCGCGCGGGAAAGCAAACACATTGACGAAAGCGATATCGAGCACACGGTTGTCGAAAAGGACAGGCGCGCCTCGCGGATCAAGGACCGGATGCAAGAGGCGATCACCCGCAAGACCATCCTGATCGACACGGACGGGGCAAAACTGGGCCAGATCAACGGCTTGTCCGTGATCGGTCTGGGCGGGTATCAGTTTGGCCGCCCGTCACGCATTACCGCACGGGTGCGGATGGGCAGCGGCAAGCTGGTCGATATCGAGCGCGAGGTAGACCTGGGCGGGCCGCTGCATTCCAAGGGCGTGATGATCCTGTCGGGCTATCTGACCGCGACCTATGCGTTGGATGTGCCGTTCTCACTGCATGCCAGTCTGGTGTTTGAGCAAAGCTATGGCGGCGTCGACGGCGACAGCGCCTCCTCTGCCGAGTTGTACGCGCTGTTGTCGGCCTTGTCCGGCCTGCCAATCCGGCAAGGGTTGGCCGTCACCGGCTCTGTCAACCAGGCGGGCGAAGTTCAGGCCATCGGCGGGGTCAACGAAAAGATCGAAGGCTTCTTTGAGACCTGTGCCGCGCGCGGTCTGACGGGCGACCAAGGCGTATTGATCCCGAAATCCAATATCGATCATCTGATGTTGCGGTCGAATGTGGTCGAGGCGGCGGAGGCTGGAAAATTCCGGATCATCCCGGTTGGAACGATTGATGAGGGGATCGCGATCCTGACCGGAACCAAGGCTGGCACCCGCGGCGATGACGGCGCGTTTCCCGACGGCTCTGTCAACGCGCTGGTCGAGGCGCGGCTGCGTGGGTTCGCCGAAACCCGCAAGGCTTTTGCGCGCCCGGCTAAGTCTGACGAAGGCGGAAAGGACGCATGAGCACGCCAGGAAATCAGCCCAAGCGATTGCTGATCGGCGCTGGCAGCTTTGCCGATGCGCAGGCCGCCTTGCGCTTGGCCGAACGGCTGACAGAGACATTGGTTGGGGATTTGGGCGGTTTGCTGGTGGAAGAAACCGTTGTGGCCGAGGTTGTCGATTTGCCCGGGCAGCGCGTGGTCACCGCCAGCGGTACGATTGTCGTGGCCCCATCGCGCGACCAGGTCCGGACATTGATGGAAAGCGACGCCAAGGCGTTTCGCGAAACCTTGTCCGGCTTGGCGCAGGCCAGGGCACGGGAATGGTCATTTGAGCGCCGTCACGGTGATCTGATTGGCCGACTTTGCGAGGCCTCCACCGGCTGGGACCTGTTGCTTTTGGGCTATCGCGGAACCCACCGATATGCGGGGCCAGTGGTTCTGATCACCCCGTCCGGCGCGTCGCCGCAGGCCAAAACGGAGCTTGCCGCAGACCTCGCAAGGGGCATGGCAACGGCGTTGCGGACCGGTCTTGTGGCCTTGTCCCTTGCCACAGACATTGCAGACCCGCACGCGGAAGGCGGCAACCACGAACAATTCACGTCAGAGGCAGCCATGCTGGCGCGGACCAGCCGGATCAACGCCTGTGCCGTGGTTCTGGACCTGTCCGCCGGACCATTTCGCACCCACGACCAACTGCGCCGCTTGCTGGCGGCCGCACGTTGTCCGCTGCTTGTGCTGGGTGCGGCCCAAGGCGAGCCGTCGATAGCACATACGACCCAGATTCCGCCTTCACCTGAAACCAACGGGAATTGATCTGAAACATGCTGGCAGGCGGGATGTCGGTTAACCTTGGATAGTTTCCGACGCTGTAAAACCTGCGCGTTCAAAACATGAGGTATATTGTGAACCAGACCGAACCACCAATGTCCCGTTTGATCGCGGCACGGTCGCAAGACCTTGCGATGTCCGCAATCAAGGAGATGTCGATCCGCAGCGCGAAGGTTCCCGGCGCGGTCTCGCTGGCTTGGGGCCTGCCGTCGTTCCGAACACCCGCCTTGATCCGGGCCGCCGTGGCGCGCGCATTGGACGATGACCCCAAGGTGGGCATGTACGCCTTGCCCGGCGGCTTGCCGGAACTACGCGTGGCAGCGGCGCACGAACATGAACGCCGCACCGGCCAGCGCGTTGATCCCGACACCCGCATGATGATCTCGGCCGGAAATATGGAAGGGTTGCAGACCCTGTTGCAGGTTCTGATCGATCCCGGCGACGAGGTAATCGTCACCGACCCCGGCTTTGTGTCCCATATCAGCCAGATCCGGTTCAACGGTGGCGTGCCAGTGTTCTGGCAGATGGACGAGGCGAACGGCTGGCAGTTGGATACCGACGCCCTGCCCGGCCTGATAGGGCCGCGCACCAAGGCGATCATTCTGGTCACGCCCTCCAACCCGACCGGCGCGATCCTGTCACGGGCCACGCTACAGGCCGCCGCCCGCATCGCCCGCGACCACGGCGTTCTGATCATCCTCGACGATCCCTACAGTCCTTTCCTCTATGAGGACCGCGACCAATATCACAACCTTGCGGCGGACCCCGAGTTCGCGGACCACATCGCGTATCTTTTCACCTTTTCAAAAGCTTACGCCATGAGCGGCTGGCGGGCGGGGTATATGGTCGTTCCCGAAACGCTGCTTGCGGAGGTTATCAAGGTTCACGACCTGACGATGATCTGCACGCCACGCATCAGCCAAGTCGCCGCCCTTGCTGCGCTGGAAAATGACCCTGCGCATCTGGCCGAATTCCAAAGCATTCTTAATCGGCGGCGCACGCTGATCTGCGAACGGCTTGATCGGTTGCCGCATGTCTTTCAATACCAAAAACCGCAGGGCGCGTACTACGTGTTTCCCCGCGTTGTGGCGGATCACGACACCTCCGTTCAATTTGCGCATGATCTGTTGAATCAAGCCAAGGTCAGCGTGACCCCCGGCAGTGCCTTCGGCCCCACGGGCGAACATCACGTGCGCCTTGCCTATTGCGTCAAGGACGACGCGATCAACCTGGCGTTCGACAGGATGGAAACGCATTTCGGGCAGTGACCGGGCAGCAGCCGAATACCTTCAAAACCTGTGGCGTCTACGTCGGGGACGGCAGGACCGCCCCAGCATATTTTGCAAGCGACTCGACCAGCAGATAGTAATCTTCGTCCACCGAATACACGACATCGTCAGCAAGTGGTTGCCAGTTGTCGTCCGAAATCGGCTCTGACGCGATTTCAACGGCGCGATAATCAACGCCAACGTCGTGATGCACATGCGAGCGGCCACAAATTTCACAGGTGTAGGCCTGTTCGCGCCGCAAAAACCAAAGGGTCCGGCCATACCGCGAGCCCACCAGTTCTGATCCGTCGGTAAGCACGATGTTCAGCCCGATTGCCGCCTTCGGGTCGACCTCTGCACACCACCCACGCACCCGGTTCAATCCGATGCCGACAATTTCGCGCAGCGGAATCTCTGGATGATGCATCCGCAGCGAAAGCAGGTAGAAAAACACATGCTCGCTGTCGGTTGTCCCCTTGATGTCATTGCGGAAAAGTGGGTCGATCTGCGGCATCATCCGGTCTCGGACCTTCAGGAAATTCGGGATGGTGCCGTTATGGGCAAAGATCCACTTGCCGTGATGAAAGGGATGGGTGTTTTCAATCGATGTGCCGCCAACAGTCGCCCGGCGCACATGCGCGACCACCGTATGGGCATAGACCCGCGCGGCCGATTTCTGAAAACGCTCGCCGTGGAATGCGGCCCAGGTCTGCTTTTCGATCAGCGGCTGACCATTGCGGTAGTCGGCAACACCCCAGCCATGACCATGCACCAGCCCCTCTGCATCCATTTGGCTTTGCTGCATCAATGCATTCTGCGCATGCACCAGGCTGCATTCGACCCGCGTTGGTTCATTCGCACTCATTGCGTAAAGTCTGCACATCAGTCGTCTCCATTTGATACACCCCTCATTAGACATTCGGCGACCGGCCTGCGCCTTGAGGGATATCAAGGCGCAGGCCAGCTCGCATGGGCCAAAGTGAAGCTGGAGGTGCGCGCGTATTGGAACCAACCGAGTATGAAAGACAGGGCTTGTCAACAGGCCGAAGGGGTCTGAAAGCCCGTGCGATTTGTTTGCGTCCCTGCCCGGTTGCAAAGCTGGCCACGCCAGTCCTGAAACGGATCGCCAATCTCGCGGCCGAGATTCGTGCGGAGTTTCCCAAGATCGACGATCTGTTGCCCTTTGGCCCGGGCGTGCACAAGTCGGTCGGCGCGGGCCCCTGCGTGTGGTTCGGCGACACTGCCGAAATTCCGCTATTGGCGCAGAGCCGAAGGGTCCGGGTTGACTACAGGATGGGGTGGTTGGCGGAAAATACCGATATCATCGTGATCGGCGGGCCGGACTCCGCAGCCTTTGAGACCTATCAACGCCAATGGCTGAAGGCCCCCGACCTGCGGTATCTGAACGTCGATCCCGACGAGGGTCTGCCACGTCGTGCTACCCCGGCAATTTGCCTGCGCGATCAGGCTGCCTTTGGCCAATTATGCGATGCGTTGGCCGGTCAGAACAATATCACGTTGCATGCGCATATCACCACCGGCACGATCTGGGCGCTGGCGGCGCGCCTTGCCAGTGCGACCGGTGCCGATGTCCATGTTGCCGGTCCCCCACCGCGGTTGTCACGACGCGCCAATGACAAAATCTGGTTCGGGAACGTCGTGCAAAGCCTTCTGGGGTCTGGGGCCACGCCACCGAAACGCACCGCATATTCCGCCTCGGCCCTGACCCGCCACGTGGCAGAGCTGGCCCGTGAATGGGACCGGTTGGTCGTCAAGGTGCCCAACAGTGCCGGATCGGCCGGTAATTTTGTTGTCAGGTCAAAGGATATCAGGGGCCTGAAGCCTGCTGAACTGAACCGACATCTTTTGCGCGATCTGTCATTTAATGGCCAAACCCCGGTGTTTCCCATGCTGGTCGAGGTCTGGGACGCCAATGTTCTGACCAGCCCGTCTGTCCAGACCTGGATTCCCGACCCCAAAGATGGCCCGCCGGTCATCGAGGGCGTTTTTGAACAGGTCTTGCAGGGTGAAAACGCCGCCTTTGCCGGTGCTGCCCCTGCCGATCTGCCGCCGGAGGTCATGGCGGAATTGACCCGCGACGGGTTGCAACTGGCCACGCTGTTTCAGCAGCTGGGCTATTTTGGACGCTGCAGCTTTGACGCGCTTGTCACCGGGGCCAGGGACCATGCCGAAACGGTGCACTGGATCGAATGCAACGCGCGCTGGGGGGGCGTTTCCATTCCGATGTCACTGGTTCACCGGCTGACCGAAAGCATGAATTCACCACACTACGTCATCGTGCAAACCGGTGGTGATACCTACCGGGAAATTCAGTTCACGGACGCCTCGCAGGAATTCGCCGATGTGACCCCACCGCCGGATTTTCAGACCGGTATCCTGTTTCTGACCCCCGGCGTGATGGAATTCGGGGCGGGATGCCACTTTTTGTCGTTTGGCACCGACATTCAAAAAGCAGCCGATCTGGCGCGGGTGACGGTGGGCCGGCTGACTGACAGATGACAAGCGCTTGGACCTGAAACGGCCTGACGAAAAAACCGATCGTTCTGTGACAAATATCAACCGGGGCATATCGGCGTCTGGTTATTTCGATCTTGTCTGAAATGAAAAGAGAGGAATTCCAGATGGCTTACGATAAATGGCTCCCGACCTCCTGGCTTGGTATGAAAGATGACGAAGAAAACCCGTTCGGGTCGCTTCGCAAGCAAATTGACACGCTGTTTGAGGATTTCGGCAACGGAGCGATGACGCGCGCGCAGGAATTCTCGGTGCGTTCCAACGTCAGTGAAACAGACGACGCCGTCTGCATCACCGCAGAGCTTCCCGGTGTCGAGCTTGACGATATCGACGTCTCGGTCACCGGCAACCGGATCACCGTGAAGGGCGAGAAGAAGTCGGAAAAAGAGGAAAAAGGCGAAAAGGATGGTCGGCAATTCCACCGGGTCGAGCGCAGTTCAGGCGCGTTCCACCGGTCAATGACCTTGCCGTTCGACATTGATCCTGACTCTGTCAAGGCGGAGACCAAGGATGGCGTGCTGACGGTCACGGTGCCCAAACCGCCAGAGGCGGTGCAGCAAACCAAGAAGGTCGCAATCAAGAAATCAGACTAGACTGACGTGATTTACGTTTGAGGCCCCGACCGGGACCAAAACGTGTTATTGCGGAAACGCCACTGAGCCAAGCCCCCAAGCCACTGGGCAAGCCGTCGGCAAACAGCGAAAGGATATCCTATGTGCTGGAGCGCGACGGCCTCGGTGGTGATGGTCGGGCTTGGTGCCGTTGCGGTGATTACCACCGCAAAGCGCGGTAAGGCTCGGGCAATCTGGATTCCCATTGGGTATTTCACCGTGATGGAGACCCTGCAAGCCGCCGGTTACGCGGTTGTCGATGACTGTGGGTCGCCAGCCAATCAGGCGATCACACTGCTGTCCTACCTGCACATCGCCTTTCAGCCCCTGTTCATCAATGCTTTTGCGATGGCCATTGCGCCTAACCTGGTCTCTGCGCGGATGCGGCGTTGGGTTTACGGGGCGGCTGCCGCCAGTTCGGCCTTGATGCTGCTGCGACTGGTTCCGGGCGAATGGGCCGGACTGTGCCGCGCCGGAGAAGTGATGTGTGGCAACGCCTTTTGCCTGGTTTCGGGCAACTGGCATATCGGCTGGCAGGTGCCGCTGAACGGGCTGTACAACCCGATCTCTGACATCACTGACTTCGGCATCCAGTTTCCGGATTATCTGGCCGCGGTGTTCTTGTTACCGCTGTTTTACGGGGCCTGGCGCTTTGTTGTTTTTCACATGGCGGCTGGTCCGGTTCTGGCCTGGACTTTAACGTCGAACCCTTACGAAATGCCGGCGGTCTGGTGCCTGTTCTCTATCGGTCTTTTGCTGATCGCGCTTAGCCCGTTTGTGCGCCACTCGGTTATAGGCGCGTACCGGCCCGTTGTTGCCTGACAGGTGATCGTTTCGCCGGTCAGCTTATCGGCGGAATTTTACCGAACCCGCCTTTTGGCCGTTTCAACGGCGTTACTTTGCTGTCGGGGTCCAGACAGCGCCGTATCTCTTCGAACTCCAGCGTTTCCTTGGCCTCTAGCGAGGACACAAGAAGTTCGACGCGCGACCGATGCTCGCCAAGGATCTCTGCCGCCCTTTGTTCGGACTCTTTCAGCAAGGTGATCACGGCGGCATCGACCTGCGCTGCGGTGGCATCGGCATGGTCGCGTGGCTGGGCGATGGACTGGCCAAGAAACGGGTGATCATCGGATTGGCGCAGATCGACGGGGCCCAGACCCTCTGTCATGCCCCAACGCGCCACCATGGAACGGGCCAGATCGGTCGCACGGTGAATATCATCGTCGGCACCAGAACTGACCGTACCGATCAGCAGCTTTTCGGCGGCGCGCCCCGCCAAAAGCGTGACAAGCTGGCCGTGCAGATAATCCTCGTCCAGCGTGTGCCGCTCGCTTGTCGGCAGCATATGCGTGCCCCCCAGCGCATGACCACGCGGAATGATCGTCACCTTGTACAGCGGGTCGGCCCCCGGCGTGTAATAGGCCGCCGCCGTATGACCGGCCTCATGCACGGCCAGGCGGTGTTTCTCGTCGGGCCGGATCGCCAGCGAGCGCACCGTGCCCATCATCACCTTGTCGCGGGCCTCGTCGAGGTCGGCGTGGGTGATCAGACTGGCACTGCGTCGGGCAGCGTTGATCGCGGCCTCATTCAGCAGGTTCTTCAGGTCGGCCCCGGAAAACCCCGGTGTCCCGGCGGCCATCGCATCCAGATCAGCGGTGTTTTCCAACGGCAGATCGCGCGCGTGGATATCCAGAATGGCCCGGCGCGCTGGTTTGTCGGGCAGGTTCAGCGTTACATGGCGGTCAAACCGACCGGGGCGCAGCAGCGCCGGGTCCAGCACGTCAGGGCGGTTGGTGGCGGCCAGCACCACCACGGCCTCTCGTGCGGCAAAACCATCAAGCTCGGCCAGAATCTGGTTCAATGTCTGCTCGCGCTCGTCATGGCCGCCGCCAAGGCCGGTTCCGCGGGTGCGCCCGATGCTGTCAAGTTCGTCAATGAAAATGATCGACGGGGCCGCCTTGCGCGCGGCCTCGAACATCTTGCGCACCCGGCCCGCCCCGACACCCACGAAGATCTCGATGAATTCTGACCCCGAGGTGGAAAAGAACGGCACCTCTGCCTCGCCCGCCAGCGCCTTGGCCAACAAGGTCTTGCCGGTCCCCGGCGGCCCAACCAGAAGAACCCCGTGCGGCACTTCGGCACCGACCCGTTCAAAGCGTTCCGGATCGCGCAGAAAGTCGACCAGTTCGGCGACCTCCTGCTTGGCCTGTTCTTGTCCCGCAACATCATCAAAGGTGATTTTTTCGCGCGACTCACTCGGCTTGGCAAAGCGCCCGCCTAAAATCCCGCCGGCCAGACCGCCCGGCCCCCCCGGCCCGCCGACGATGTTCCCCATCATCCGCCGCTGTAACCACAGGTAGGCCCCAAGAATCAGAACCCAGGGCAGAACGAAGGATAGGATAGAACCATCAGACGGTGCCTCGACCCTGATCTCAACGCCGTGCTGTTCCAAAAGCGGTAGCAACTCCGGGTCGCCCTGCATGGGCGTGACAGCGCGATAGACCTCGGTGTTTTCGCCGCCTGTCTCGTCAGTGGCAACGGTAATGGAATGCTCTTCCAGGTCCGCCGAAATCACTTGCCCGTCGCGGATCATCTGCTTGAGTTCGCTGTATGGGACAGTGGTCTGTGTCGGCCCGGAATCGAGCCACAGGCTGGACACCAAAACCATCAACAGAAATCCGCCAAGCAAGGCCAGAACCTGCCATAGCGAATTTTCGGGGCCGCCATTCGGCCCGTTGCTGGTGTCTCTGCGCATGGAATCGCAATCCTGATTGAACGACCTGAATGACTTTTCTCGCAAACTCATGGCGTGGGGTCGTTGATTCAAGTCAACGGTTGATACAGCAAAAGAAACTTCAGTTGCCATCAAGCGATTGTGTCGGCCGTGCTCTGGTCTTTTGCGCCCAGGCCAGAATCCGATTGATTTCGATCAATCGTTGGCCGCTGACACGCCCTATCCTTTAATTCGGCGGGCCACTTATGGGCCACGTCAGTAATTCCCGGGTGCCCGAAAACTTCGGCGATTTCGCCACACGCGACACCCGCCATCAGATTGGGAGGACAAGGTAATGACCAATCCAAAGCGACTATCCCTTAGCGCCGCCGTGGCCGCGACTTTCATGCTTGTCGCGGGCAACGCCACTGCTTTCACAGCCTGTCAGGTGACAGACACCGGCGGCATTGACGACAACAGCTTTAATCAGACCGCCTGGAAAGGCGTCGAGGATGCGAAGGCGCAGCTTGGCGTCGAGGGACGTTTTCTGGAAAGCCAGGCCGAAACCGACTATGAGGCCAACATCAACTCGTTGCTGGGCGGCCAATGTGATGTCATCATCACCGTCGGCTTTCTGCTGGGCGACGCGACGGCCAATGCGGCCAAGGCCAACCCGGAGCAAAAGCTTTCGATTGTCGACTTTGCCTATGATCCGACGATCCCGAACGTAGTGGGCCAGGTCTATGCCACCGATCAGGCGGCCTTTCTGGCGGGCTATTTGTCTGCCGGGATGAGCAAGACTGGCGTCCTGGGCACATTTGGCGGCATCAACATTCCGCCGGTGACGATTTTCATGGATGGCTTCGTGGCCGGGGCCAACTATTACAACGCGCAAAAAGGCACCAGCGTCAGCGTTCTGGGCTGGAACCCCGAAAGCCGCGAGGGGCTGTTCACCAACAACTTTGACTCGCTGGATGATGGCCGTGCCTTCGCGCAGAACCTCTATGACGAGGGTGCCGATATCGTGCTGCCGGTGGCCGGGCCCGTGGGCCTTGGCTCTGCCGCATTGGCCGATGAACTGGGCGTTGACGCGCTAAAGATCGTCGGGGTCGATGCCGATTTGTACCTGACCGACCCGGAAAAGGGTCATGTCTACCTGACCTCGATCATGAAGAACATGGATGCGACCGTGCTTCAGGTGATCCAGCGCGCGATGGACGGTAGCTTTGAAGGTGGGGTGATCGTGGGCACACTGGAAAGTGGCGGCGTTGGCCTTGCGCCCTTCCATGACATGGAAGACGCCGTGCCTGCTGAACTTAAGGAGGAACTGGACGCGATCCGTGCCGGTATCATCGACGGTTCGATCAAGGTCGGCATGTAAAACCCATTTCGGGCGTGCATTTCGCGCGCCCGATTTCTGTTTCCAGCGGGGCATCTGGCATGGACGTCGAACTGCGCGGTATCACCAAACGCTTTGGCCCGGTCGTGGCCAACGAGGGCGTGAACCTGACAATTCGCGGCGGCGAGGTGCTGGGCCTGCTTGGTGAAAACGGCGCGGGCAAGTCGACGCTGATGAACGTGCTCTGCGGGCTTTATGCCCAGGATGAGGGCGAGATCGTAATTGACGGCAAGCCCGTGGCCTTTGACGGCCCCGGCCAATCCATCGCCGCGGGTATCGGCATGGTGCACCAGCATTTCATGCTGATCCCGGTTTTTACCGTTGCCGAAAACGTGGTGCTGGGGGTGGAACCGACCGGGCGACTTGATTTTCTTGACCTTGATACGGCCCGCGCGCAGGTGCGCGAGATCAATGAAAAATACGGGCTACAGGTTGACCCGGACGCGCTGATTGAAGAACTGCCTGTCGGCATTCAGCAACGGGTCGAGATATTAAAGGTGCTGTTTCGGTCCGCCGATGTGCTGATTTTGGACGAACCCACCGCCGTGCTGACCCCGCAAGAGGTCGAGGAATTTTTTGAAATCGTCAAATCCCTGCGCGACGCGGGCAAGGCGATTGTATTCATCACCCACAAACTGCACGAAATCCTGGAAATCGCGGACCGTATCAGCGTGCTGCGGGCCGGGCGGATCGTGGGCGAAGGCGACCCGAAAACCACGACAGAGGCCGAACTGGCCGAGATGATGGTCGGCCGCCCTGTCAGCTTTGAGGTGGCAAAGACCCCGGCACACCCCGGCGCTGCGATGCTAGAGGTCCGCAACCTGACCGTGCTGCACGAAAACGATGAGATCGCGGTGAATAACCTGTCGCTGAACGTCCGCGCCGGAGAGGTCGTTGGCATTGCCGGTGTGCAGGGGAACGGTCAGACCGCACTGGTCGAGGCGATTACCGGGCTAAAGCGCGCTGTGCAGGGCCAGATTTTGTTTCAGGGCGCGGACATTAGCCATGCTTCGGTGCGCGCGCGCCACGCGATAGGTATGGCCCACATTCCCGAAGACCGGCACAAAAGCGGCATGATCGCCAATTTCACCGTGGCCGAAAACATGGTGCTGAACAACTATTACGCCCCTGCCTATTCCCGTGGTGGCGCGGTCAATTGGGACGTTGTCACGAAAACGGCAGCAAAGTTTTGCGTTGATTTTGACGTGCGCACGCCCAGCGTCTTTCTGGCCGCAGGCAATCTTTCGGGCGGCAACCAGCAAAAGATGGTCGTCGCCCGCGAGCTGGAGCGCGAGACCAAGCTGGTCATCGCCGCCCAGCCGACCCGCGGTCTGGATATCGGGTCTATCGAATATATCCACGAACGGCTGATTGCGGCGCGCGACGAGGGCGACGGCGTGTTGATCGTGTCGTCGGAACTGGACGAAATCATGGGGTTGGCCGACCGGATTCTGGTGATGTTCAAGGGCCGGATCGTGGCCGAGTTCGACAATGTGGCAACGCCCGCCGACCGCAATGCGATCGGGCTGGCAATGGCAGGGGCAGCAGCGGCATGAGCGACAGAACCAACATTGACGAAACCACCGCTAAGCTGATGGAACGTGCAGCCCCCGGGCGCGCGCAATTCGAGGATTTGGTCGTTGTGCCGGTCTTTGCTGTTATCGTCGCGCTGATCCTGGGCGCGTTGACGATGCTGGCGACAAATGTCGACCTGCCGACGATTGGCAAAAGCTATATCGCGTTGCTGCATGGCTCTGTCGGCTCTGTTAACGCCATTTCCGAAACGCTGACCGCTGCGGTGCCGCTGGTATTGGCAGGCTTAGGGCTGGCGCTGGGGTTCCGTGCCGGGCTGTTCAATATCGGGGCCGAGGGGCAATTGCTGATGGGCGGTATGGCGGCTGTCATCATGGGGTTCAGCTTTCCGGACCTGCCGTTTGCAGTGTTGATGCCGCTGTGTTTGCTGGCCGGTGCGCTTGCAGGCGCGCTCTATGCCAGCATCGCCGGGTATCTGCGCGCGGCGACGGGCGCACATGAGGTGATCTCGACGATCATGCTGAACCTGATCTCTTACAGGATTGTCGACTATCTTTTGCGCCAGCCCTGGGTACAAAAAGAGGGGCGTTCAGACCCGATTTCAAAGTCTGTCCCGGATGCCGCAGAGCTGCCGCGCCTGTTGGATTGGCTGGACCCGAACTTGCGGGTGCATGCGGGCGTTTTCGTGATGCTGATCGGGGTGGCCGTCGTCTATTGGGTTCTGTTCCGCAGCAAGATCGGGTTCGAATTTCGCGCCACAGGCGAAAACCCGGATGCGGCGCGGTATGCGGGCATGCGTTCGGGGCTTATCATCGTGGCGGCCATGGCCAGTGCGGGGGCCTTGGCGGGGTTGGCGGGTGCAAATCAGGTGCTGGGTGTGCTTGACCGCGCAAGCCCTGGGTTCTCGGCCGGTATCGGGTTTGACGCAATTGCCGTGGCATTGTTGGGCCGTTCGCATCCGGTGGGTGTGTTGCTGGCGGGGCTGCTGTTCGGCGCGCTAGAGGCAGGAGGCCGACAGATGCAGGTGGATGCCGGCGTCAGTATTGACCTGATCGGCATAATTCAGGCCTTGATCATCGTCTTCATCGCGGCCCCGCTGCTGGTGCGCGCGATTTTCCCTTGGGGATTTCGCAAGTCGGGCAGCGCCGGAGGTGCATCATGACAGCTATGACTGAACCCACCGCCAAAATTGCAACCGGCGAAGAACGCAAGGCCCGCATCGTTGGTGGTTTACTGATTGCGCTTGCCCTGTTCACTATCTTTGTCTTCGGCATGGACCTTTCCGGCGACGCGACCTTCCGCTTGTCACGCCCGACGGACCGCTGGGCGCTGCCAAACCTTGTGGTCCCTGCCGCGCCCTTCACCTATATCGTTGCCGCCCTGCTGACCTTTCTTGGCGCACGGCAATTCCTGCGTGGCGGCGTGCGCTGGACTTCGCTTTCACTTGGTTTCGGGCTGGCGCTGCTGGTCATGGTCTTCCTCGTCTGGGCCACCGCTGGCAAAGCCTTCTCCATGTCTGGAATGCTACAGGCCACTATGGTGCGCGCCGTGCCCATCGCCTTGGGTGGGCTTGCCGGTGTGCTGTGTGAACGCGTCGCCGTCGTCAACATCGCGATAGAGGGCATGCTGCTGGCCGGGGCCTTTACCGGCGCTCTGGTCGGCTCTTTGCTGGGCGGTTGGGGCGGGTTGCTAAGTGCCGTGGTCATCGGCGGGCTGTTCGGTTTTATCCTTGGTGCGTTGGTCATCACCTACCGCATGGATCAGATCATCGCCGGTGTTGTTATCAACCTTTTTGTGCTTGGCTTGACGAGTTACGTCAGTAGCCAGGTTTTCGCCGAACATCGGTTCCTTAACAATGCGCCGATCTTTCGCGCGTGGAAGATACCGATCCTGGGCGATATCCCGGTGATCGGGCCGATGTTGTTCAATCAGAACCTGTTCGTCTATGGCGCGCTGATCATGGTGGCGACGGCGACCTATTACCTTTTCCATACCCGCAGCGGGTTGCGCGCGCGCGCCGTCGGGGAACACCCGCGCGGTGCCGATACGCTGGGTATCAACGTCTACCGAACGCGCTATATCCACGTGACGCTTGGCGGGATGGTCGCGGGGTTTGGCGGGGCTTGGTTCACGCTGGGGTCGGTCGGCAGGTTTGATGAAAACATGACCGGCGGGCGCGGCTATATCGGCCTGGCGGCGATGATCTTTGGCCGCTGGCATCCGGTCGGTGCCCTGATGGCGGCGCTGGTGTTTGGCTTTGCGGATTCCTTGCAGCAAAAGCTGGCGCTTCTGAATACGCCTATCCCGTCTGAATTTCTGGCCATGTCACCCTATATCGCCACGATCATCGTCGTCGCTGGCCTAATCGGGCGCGCCAAGGCCCCCGCCGCAGATGGCAAACCCTACATCAAGGAATGAACAACGCCGCCTTCCCCAACTGTGAAATCGGACCGCTTAGTGGGGTTGGCATGAAAAGTTCAGCCCCTGCTGCCGCATAAAACGACCGCCACCACGCCGAAAAAGGCCACCTGTCATCGACGCGGAGACCGATGCTCGCCTTCGCTCCGGTCAGTCCGACTGAAGCTGCACCCATCACCGATCCTGATCTTGTGACAACACAGGACATGGGCCCGCTGTGTGCGATATTTTACGTCATCCTGTTTCTTGAACGCATCAAGGTCCGCAGGACGCGCGCAACCAAGGCGGCACGCGATCGCATGTCACTCTGAGTACTCAATCATGGTTTTCATCAGATCCTCAGCCGTAGAGGCCAAGGCACAACGTCAAAGGATCATTTCAGATATGATGCGATTTCCAGATTCCCGAACGGGTTTTTGGCTATTTCAATCCTCAAAACCGCTAAATGTTCGCCAAGGTGCTCCATAGGGCGATGCCCAGTTGAACAATGATTGCACACGACGCCAGCCAACTCATTGAAATAAAACACCAACCCGTCCAATCCATCATGGGTGCAATACTGAGCCGAGAGGCTAATTCTACTTTTGAATTCAGATACATTACAGGAATTCCGAGGCTTCGTTACTTTTCCGCATTTCCTGTGATTCACCCCGATTTTCGGTGGTTTCCGTAGGCTTTCCGAGAACGCTTGCTACCGAATAGCAGCTTTTTACGCGGCCTGCATCCCCAAGTGAGGGGCCCGTCAGTGGGCGATGCTATGGTCGGCCACGCATGACCGAAGAGTTGAAAGAGATCGGCCTGAATATCGGGCATCCCACTGCCCGGCAGTGGTTTGTTTACAAACCGTGAGAGGGGCCGTGTGGGCCGTTTGATGCGCCAGAACGGCATATCAGTCGTGCGCACCCGCAAACACAAGGTGACAACT